>Ga0157372_10006921_pt1 | contig 12066 bp, 7 predicted proteins | sample C55metaG_FD_115307 | JGI IMG/M metagenome (GOLD analysis project Ga0157372, IMG submission 115307) | Corn rhizosphere microbial communities from Kellogg Biological Station, Michigan, USA - C5-5 metaG | ecosystem: Host-associated > Plants > Roots > Rhizosphere > Soil | place: USA: Michigan... | reverse complement strand
GCCGGATAGGCGCCGTGTGGACCGGGCGGGCCGGGAACGCCGCGGTCTCACTGACGAAGCCGTAGCCGGTAGCGGCGTCGTACAGCGGGACATCCTTGCCGGGCGTGGCCTGGACTGCGATCGCGCCCGCTGCGGGGCGGCCCGTGAAATCGTAGCGAAGCCCACCTGCGGGCTCGTGCGTCCGAGGTTCGGCCTGGCTGGGCAGCGCGCACCAGAACAGGCATGCGGCCACTGTGGCGGCGCGTGTGAAGAGGCGCGTCCTGTCAAACGGGCGTGCCGCAGTCGGATGAAGGAGGTGTGTCATTGTCGTCGGTGAAAAAATCCCAGACGGCGACATCCCGCCTGGGCAAAGGAGACAGCCCCCGCGGGCCGTCATTCGATTCATCGATCAGAACGTGTACTCCGCGCGCGTCAGCCAGGTACGGCCGATCGGCTTGGCGACGTTCTGGGCGAACACCACGCGCGACGAGATGCGCTGGTTCGACAGCGGCGGGTCGACGTCGAACAGGTTGTTGATACCGAAGCTGACCGTCAGGTGCTTGTCGAACTTGTAGTTGGTGCTCAGGTTGTAGAGCTTGTACGACGAGATCACGTGATAAAACGGCTGGCCCGGTTGCTGGCTGGGCAGGGCGTTGGTGTCGATGTAGTGCGAGGTGTACTGCTGGGTCAGCTGTGTTCCGAATCCGCGGTATGACCACGACAGGCGCAGGTTCGACTTCCAGCGGAACACGTAGGTATTCGCCGAGGTGGAGCCGGTCGCGAGCGCGCCCGGCTGGCCCACCGCATCCACCCACACTCCGCCCGAATCGGTCTGGGTCTCGTACTTGCGGACGTAGGTACCATCCAGGGCGACACCGAACTTGCCGAGTTGCGCGGTCGGGATGGTGTAGCTGACCGTGGTGTCGATACCTTGGGTATGCAGGCCGCCCAGGTTCATGCGCGAAACGTCGATGTACTTGAGCGTGCCGTCCGGGTTGCGCACGAACAGGTTGGCGTACTTCTGCACATTGCTGAAGATCGTATCTTCGGTCATCTGCGCGATCGTGCCCTTCATGCGGACGTCCCAGAAGTCGAACGAGACCACCGCATTCTTGACCGGTTCGAACACGATGCCCGCGGTGAAGGTCTTCGACTTTTCCGGTTGCAGGTCGGGGTTGGCGCCCGTCAGGGTGGTCAGCTGGGTGTTGCAGATGGTCGCCGGGTCCAGGCCGAGGCTCGCGTAGGCCGGATTGGGCGTGCCGGTGGCAGCGACCGACGGCGTGGGACCTGGGCACAGCAGCGGGTCGTCCCAGCGATTGGTCGACGGCACCAACTGGCGCGCCGCGCCGTACAGCTCCGGCAAGGTCGGGGCGCGGAAGCCCGTGCTGGCGGTGGCCCGCAGCATGACCTTCTTGCTGGCCTCCCAGCGCAGGCTGATCTTGGGGTTGACGGTGTTGCCGAAGTCGCTGAAATGGTCGGCGCGCACGGCGGCGGTCAGGTCCAGGCTCCTGGTGATCGGGGCGTCGACCTCCGCATACAGGGCGCCGACGGTGCGTCCGCCGGATGGATGCGTGCCGGGGTTGCCGGACACCTTGTAGACCACGTCCTCGGCGTTCATGCCCACGTCGCTGTTCCACGTGTCGCGGTGCAGGTCGCCGCCCACGGCCAGCATCAGCGAACCGCCGGCCAGGTCGAACAAGGATCGGGACAGGTTGAAATCCGTACCATAAAAGCGCATGCGTGCGTTGCGGTAGGTCTGGCCGTCCATGCTGATGCTGTCCAGGTAGGCCTGGCCGGCCTCGTCCTGCTTGCCGAACGGGTTCAGGACGCCGCTCGCCACGCCCTGGTAAAGACCGGGGGTGGAGAAGAACCCGTGCTTCCAGCTGACGGTTGCGCGGCTTTGCGAAACGTTGAGGCCAACGCGGTAGTCCCAGCCCGCGACGACGCCCTCGTCGTTGACGACGATCCGGTTGGTGCGTTGGCGGCCGTCGGTCACGGCGGCACCGGCTTCGTCCAGGCTCCAGGTCAGGGCAAGGTCTTGTCCCGTCACGCCGGCGACGGCCGGCACGCCCCCGCTGCCGCCCGGGTACCACTTGCTGGATTTGGTGATGAACAGCGGCTTGCGCAACGTGGGTGTCAATACGGAGTATGCCGTCTGCGCGCCGACGATCTGCGGAGGCAGCGTCGCGTCGATATACGACTCGGTGTTGAGCATCTCGACGGTCAGCAGGCCGTCCTGGCCATGGCGCAGCGACGCCTTGGTGAGCAGCGTGCTCTGCATCGCGTCAGGCAGCAATTGTGGGTACAGGGTCGGGTCGAGGATGCACGTGGTGTTTTTCGCCCTGGTCGACGCGAGGCTGTACTGGACATCGTAGTTGCTGGCGCAGCCGCTCGACCAGTACGGGTTGCCGGTGGTGCTCGTCGCCTTGCCGTTGTTGTAGACCGTAAAGTTAGCCGGCGCCGACGACGAACCCGAAGTGTTGGTCGTGAACGCCGTGCCGCCGAGCGCGACGATGTCGGCCGGATTCCAGATATTGGGGCGGTCCTTCTGCATCAGCGAATAGCGCCTTTGCGTGTCGAAGGCGGTGTACACGTTCCAGCCGTCTTTCTGCAGGTCGCCCTTGCCGGCGACGATAGCCAGGCGCGGCTGCTGTCCGCCGCCGCGGCGCTCGGGGTCGACGTAGCTGCCGGTCAGCTTGACGCCGTCGTAGCTGCGCCTGGTAATGAAGTTGACGACGCCGGCGATGGCGTCGGTGCCGTAGATCGCGGAAGCGCCGTCGCGCAGCACCTCGACGCGCTCGATGGCGCTCATCGGGATCACGTCCACGTTGACCGAACTGGCACCGCTCGCCTCGTTCGGCAAGCGCCGGCCGTTGAGAAGGACCAGCGTGCGGTTGGTGTTCAGGCCGCGCATGTTGATCATCGTACCGCTGCTGCCGCCGCCGACCGGTTCGTTGGTCGACGCCGTCACCAGCGAGGTCGCCACTTCGGACATCGTTGTCAAACCCTGGGCCTGCAATTCCTCGGCCTTGTAGACGGTGAGCGGCAGCGCGCTCTCGGTGGCGATCCGCTTGATCGAGGAACCCGTGACGGTCACCTTTTCCATCGGCGTGTCCGCCTGCTGGGCCTGGGCCTGGTGTACGAGGGTCAGCACGGCCAGCGTAAACGTACTCAGTGCAAGTCGGGGTGTCGCGGGGTGGTTGGCACGCGTCATCGTAGTCTCCATAATTTTATTGTGGTCTGTCCGAAACGTTTATTTTGGACCGACCAAACCTTTAATTGGTCTGTTAGCGATCATTGCATTTTCGATAGCTGTTCGCAACTGGACAGACCGGTTTTGGCCTGGAAACGACAATATGGACAGCTTCTATGAACCACTTTCAATTTTTTTTAGGGAAAATTTCGCGCCGTTCGTCCATACTGTTTGGGGCGATAAAAAGACATGAATCAAGACACTATCAACTGGCTCACCGTGCACCTGCTGCCCTTCGAAGCAGAGCTGCGTCTCCGCTTGCGGCGGGTGTGTGCCGGTGCGGCCGACGTGGACGACGTGATCCAGGAGGTGTACTGCAAGGTGATGCAGATGGACGACGTCACGCACGTGAACGACCCCCGCGGCTATATCGTCCAGATGGCGAAGAACCTCGTCACCGACCGGCTCCGGCGCGACGCCGTCGTCCACATCGAAGTCATGTCCAATCTGGGCGACCTGGACGTGTGGGACAACAGTCCGGGCCCCGAGCAAACCGCGTTTGGCCGCGCCGAACTGCGCTGGGTGATGGGACTGATCGGCAAGCTGCCCGATCGATGCCGGGCAGTCTTTCGTGCGCGGCGGATCTATGGCTTGTCCCAGAAGGAGACCGCGGATTCGCTGGGTGTCACCGAGAAAGCGGTCGAATATGAATCCACCAAGGGGATGGAACTGATCTCCGAGATGATGAAAGGGCAGGGCGTGGATCGCATCCCGGCGCCCGCACAGCCTCGCAAGATCCACCGGGCAGGGAAAGCCAATGTCAGCGATCGATAACCAGGCCCTCGGGTGGCTGCGGATGCAGTCGGAACGCGAGCTCGACGCGGACGAGCGGGCGGCTTTCGATGCGTGGCTGGAAGCCGATACGCGTCACAAGGGGGCATATGTCCGTGCGCTGGTGATCGATCATGCGATCTCGCAGGCGGTGTCGGATCAGGACGTTCGCCCGGGTGAGGACCGTTACGGGCTGCGATCGGACGGGTACGGGAACGCGAAGGCCAGCCGGCGCGCATGGCTCAAGTACGGTGCTTTCGCGGCCGGGTTTGCCATACTTGGCGTTGGCGTGTCCCTGCAATCCCGCGATCGCGTCACGACGCTGGCAACATCCAGGGGAGAATTCAAGCGGGTCGCGCTCGCCGATACCTCGATTGCCGACATGAGTTCCGATAGCAGGCTCGAAGTCCGGTTCACGACAGCGCGGCGCCAGATCGACCTGCTCAAGGGGGAAGCGTGGTTCGAGGTGGCCAAGGACAAGAGCAAGCCTTTCGTCGTGGCAGCGGCCGGCGTGGAAGTGCGCGCCGTCGGCACCGCATTCGGTGTCCGGCGCTTCCCGGAGGGTGCCGAAGTGCTTGTCACGGAAGGCACCGTCGAGGTGTGGACCGGCCGGGCCAGGGCACGTCTTGTTGCCGGAGAGCGTAGTTTCCTTCCCTACAATGCTGCGCAGATTACCGTTGCCAGGCAGCCCCAGGAAATACAAAGGAAACTGGCCTGGCGGGACGGGAATCTCCAATTCACGCGACAGACTCTCGATGAGGCCGTCGCAGACTTCAATCGCTATAGCGCCAGGAAGATCATCATTGCCAGTCCGGCGCTGGGAAGCGAACGGATATTTGGGCAGTACCGGATCGACGCGCCAGAACAATTTGCGAAGGATATCGGCGCCTACCTGAACGTCCCGGTCGGGGTCAGTGCCGAGCGCATTGTCATCGGTGCAAAACACCTGTGATGCGACGATGTCATGGCGGTCTCCTGACCGCGGTATTCCTCGTCACGGGTACGGCAGCATTTCCCGATACAGGCCATGCCCAGGACGTCAAAAAGCACTTCGATATTCCCGCGGGACCCGCCACGAGCACCATCAACCTGTTCGCGAAACAGGGCGATATCAACGTCCTGGCGTCCGAGGACGTCCTGAACGGTATCTGCACGAATCCGGTGCGGGGCAGCTTCCTGGTATCCGAAGCGCTGCCGACGCTCCTGGCAGGGACCGGGCTCCACAGCAAGGTCACAAGCAGCGGCGCTGTATTCATCGTGGCCGCAGCGAAGGCGGGCAAGGACCGGCCCCCTGCGTGCGTACCCGGCGGTCATGACCCGACGAAAGCGGTTCGACACGCGCAGGTCACATCCCCCGGCACCGCGGCCGGCGAACCGTACCGGGTATCGATCGTCGCCACCCGGGCCTCGCAACAATCGGGCATCGAGCGCAAGAAGGGCGCAGCCACCCTGATCGATTCGATCGTGGCCGAGGACGTGGGCTCGCTGCCCGACCGTAACGTCGGCGAGGCGATCTCGCGCATGTCGGGTATCGCCCTGGACCGCGGCGCGTTCGGCGAAGGCGTCAGCGTCTCCGTGCGCGGCAACGCCGCCAACCTCATCCGCGTGGAACTGGACGGGCAGGGCGTGCAGTCGGCAGGGGGCATCGACATGAACGGTGGTGGCGGCGGCCGCGGCGTGGAATTCCGCCAACTGTCCGCCGACCTGATCAAGAGCGTGGACGTGGTCAAGGGCTCGACGGCCGACATGACCGAAGGTTCACTGGGTGGCAGTGTCATTATCAAGACCCGTACCGCACTGGATTTCAGGAAGCCGTTCGTGTCGATTCGCACGGCGGCCTCGCAAAGCTCGCTGAACAGGACATGGACACCGGACGCGAACGTCATCCTTGCCAACCATTACCTCGATGGCCGCCTTGGCCTGCTGCTGAACGCCACGTCGACAACGCTCGACAACGAAGCCCATGCGGCCCAGGTCGCGCAGTCTGCGCAACAGGGTTACTTTCGCCTGCTCGACTTCGATCATTCGCCAGAGAAGACCTTTACCTACCAGCCGGGCACGGTCAACACGGCGGACGCCGCGGCCACGACGCCTTTCCTGCGCTCGCCGCTCGCGGGCGGGGGCTACCTGGATTCGGCAACACCGCTCGACTTGGTGAGCCGCTCGGCGGCGGCGCAGACGAAAGCCGATTGCTACGCCGCCTTCCCGGCGCTCACGACGGGCCAGCTGGCCGGCATCACGACATCCGCCATGCGTAGCCAGGCAGTGCTCCAGCGAGGCAACGAGTTGATCAGTTGCCTGAACCAATGGAACGACTACACGCCCTCGAACGTGCGCTACTTCGTCAAGCGGGAAGTGGACAGGCGCCGGAACCTCGACCTGCGTGCCGACTTCAAGGTGAACGACTGGCTTTCCCTGTACGCCAAAGGAAGCTATAACCGTCGCAACGACGACATCCGCCAGCTCACCTACAGCCTGGGTAATCTTCTCCTCAACCAGACCAGTTCGTACAGCCCGACGTACGCCGGTCCGACCTACAGCGACAGTCCGGCCACCATGACGCGCAGCGCGGTACCGGGTTCAGGCTACTACCTGTACAAGCAGCCCGGCACCTCGGGCTACAACGTCCTCGAGGGCACGGTCGCCAACGTGAATCCGGCTTCCGTCACCGTCGACCGCAACCATCACGTCACGCAGTACACGATCAGCGACGGGACCGCCACGACGGACCAGTTGCAAGATGAGGCGCTGATCACCACACGCTACCTGCAGCTGGGCGGTACCTACAGGAACGGGGGCATGACCGCCGAGTTCTTCGTCGGCGACGCGCGTTCGGGCATGGCGCGCGGCCAGAAGCGCATCAGCTTCGACAACGACTACGGGCCCGTGACCATGCACGTCCTGCCGAACGGATTGTGGGGATACACGCTGCCGGCGGGCAGCACGTTCGACCAGGCGAACCCGGCCCAGTATGCGAAGGCGTTCCCGGGCCCGGCAACGAGCGCGGTTCCGATCGGCCCGTACAACACGACATACGTGCCGGCCTACACGGGCGTGCAGCAGCCACTGCTGACGCAGGCGCCGGAGACGTACTGGTTGCCGACCATCCGCGACACCGCCGAACGCACCGCCAAAATCGACCTGGCCTGGGCGACGCCCGAATCGATCCCGTTCTTCAAGCGTTTCAAGACCGGCGTCAACCTGCGTGACATCGGCAACGACGCCTGGGACCCGTATGCCGGGAACAGCCGCGGCTGGATCGTCAAGACGGCCGTCGGCACGTACGGAAAGTCCGGCCATGTACCGCCCGTGATCGTCCCGTCGGCCCTGCTGCGTGGCACGTTCGTCGGCTGTCAGGACACGGCCGGGTCGCTGGGGCCGGGCGGTAACCCCTGCCAGTATGGCTTTGCCCCGAGTCCCGACCCGCGCAGCGCCCTGCAAGGGCAGAACGTGCTGACTGTCCGCCAGTTCCAGGACATCATCACGCAATCGCTGGTCGGCAAGGCAACGCCGACCCGGTTGTTCAGCGGCGCCACCGGACGCCCGGCCGGCCTGCCGGACAACTGGACGCGGATCGACGTCGACAAGGCGTTCGCGCTCGCCGGCGTGCCGAACCTGAACTTCGACTGCCTCAAGCAATGCATGGGCAGCGACGGCAAGCTGTACGACCAGCCGGTGCAAAGGCTCACCGAGCGTTCGGCCGCAATCTATGTGATGAGCGACTTCGGTGTCGACCGCATCCCGTTCACATCGGTCGCTTTCCCGTTCGGCTGGGAGCTGGAAGGGAACATGGGTTACCGCTACATCCTGACCCGGGTGCACGGCATCGGTACGATGAATTTCACGTCGATCGCCAAGACCGCCAGCTATGACCCGGCCAATCCGAATGCCGCGGGCGGCACGGTCACCAGCACGTTTTCGCACAACACGGCGGTCGACGGCCGGACGCACGACTTCCTGCCGATGTATAACCTGGCGCTGTGGGTCGTCCCGGACAAGGCGGTCGTACGCTACGGGCACGCCAGGGCGGTAGCACGTCCGTCCGTGGCACAGCTGCTTCCGGCCGGGACCTGCACCTACGACGAACGCGTGGCCGACGCCGGGCTGCCCCAGACGTGCAGCGACACCATCGGGAACCCGGCGCTGCAGGCACAAAGGAACGTTAACCAGGATCTGTCGCTCGAATACTATCCGAACAAGGACACGATGTTCTCCGTCGCGGCGTTCAGGCAGGAAGGCAAGACCGGTCCCGCGCTGCCCCGGGGCGTCGGCAACGGGATGCTGTTCGGCGGCTCGGGGGTAGTCGATCCGGGCACCGGTACAGCGCTATCGAACGTACCTTTCGGTTACTCGACCTATTCCAATGGCGCGGCTACCACGCGCAAGGGACTCGAGCTGGGCGCCAGGACCGCGTTCACGTTCCTGCCGTGGAGGCTGCGCCATACCGGGTTCGACGGCAATTACACGAGGTTGCGCTCGGCGACCTCGAGCCTGGGCGTCGTGGATCTGCTGACCGGCACGCCGCTGCCGCCCGCGCGCGAATCCAGGTACGCGTATAACGCCGCGCTGTGGTACGACGACGGCAGGCTTTCGGCACGCGTCGCGGTCCAGGCTGTGGCATCGTTCTTCAGCTGTGTTGCCGGTTGCGGCCAGCCCGGGATGGCCAACTATCCGAGCGCAGCGGGTGGCATCACGAACGTCTTGCCGTATAACCCGGGCTCGCCGAACTTCCGCGACGGCACCCGTTTCATCGACGGCAAGATCTCCTACCGGATCCGGCCGAACGTCGACGTCTTCATCGAAGGCCGTAACCTTGGCAACACCATTACGTCCACCAGCCAGGGGCCGTTCGCGTCGTTTGGCGACGGCACGCCCAACCTACTGGACTATGCTTACGCCGGCCGCCGTATCATGGTTGGCATCAACGTCCGCACCTTGTGAAGCTCGCGTCAAGTTGTCCAATGAGATCAATTTCTTACGTGATCGAAGGCGGATTTTTCAGGGCGTCCCGAAAAACAGAGTGGCAGGCCTGCTGCAAAAGATTGCCGAGCCGGTCTTGTCCAGTATGGCGCGGGGCGCCCTGAAGCGCGAGTTCGGCATGGAACTGAGTCCCGTCCGGGATGGCCGCGACAGGAACGTCGGTTACCTCGAGTGCTTCGGCCGACTGATGTCCGGTTGTGCCCCGTGGCTCGCCTTGCCGGACGACGCAAGCGCCGAAGGACGCGTGCGCAAGCATCTGCGCGAACTCGCGCTGCAGAGCTTCGTGCATGCCGTCGATCGGAAGAGTCCCGACTACCTGGCCTGGGGCGACGACTTCCAGGCGGTGGTCGATTCGGCCTATTTCACCCGCGCGCTGATGCGTGCTCCACGCGCCCTCTGGGATCCGCTCGACCGTACGACGAAGGAGCGGATCATCGCGAGGATCAAGGAATTGCGGCGCATCCTGCCGCTGTACACCAACTGGTTGCTGTTCGAAGCGGGCGCAACCGCCTATCCGCTGATCGGTACGGCCTAGTTCGAACGAAGTCGACCGCGAAGCGTGGTTGCGCCATGTGCCTGCCGACATCACCGGTCGTCCCGTCAATCGTGTCGACGGATTATGCTTTGACTCCGCGCAGGACAGCAGGCCCTGCCTGAATAACACGACTGGTACCGGCCGTCTTGATCGGGTACTTCGCTGGCGCAACCAGGATCTCGGGCAGATGGACCTCGACCCAGTCCGCCAACGCTTCGACTTTCTCGCCGATGTCGCGACCCAGTTCCGTAAGCTTGTATTCGACATGCGGCGGTACCACCGGATAGGCGATGCGTTCCACGAAGCCGTTACGCTCGAGAGACTTCAATGTCTGGGCCAGCATCTTTTCGCTGACGCCATTGACTTTGCGCCGCAGGTCGCTGAAGCGGTGCGTTCCGCCTAACAAGGCGACAAGCACCAGCACACCCCAGCGGCTCGTAATGTCGTTCAGCACGTCGCGCGACGGGCATTTTTCGGCGAAGACGTCTGCGCGCATTAATTTCGCGGACAGGGTATCGGGCGACTTGCCGGCAACGTCATTTTTCATCTAATACTTACCTTTTTGTACGTACTTACTAAAAGTAATCTAAGCCCTTACTATACACCTTCCAATCACTCACGAAGGAGTTCGACCATGATTGCCATCACAGGTGCAACCGGCCAACTCGGCCGCCTGGTCATGGAAGGTTTGCTGCAGAAGCTGCCTGCCGGTGACATCGTCGCGGCCGTACGCAATCCGGACAACGCCAGGGACTTTGCCATGCGGGGTGTGCAGGTCAGGCCAGCCGACTACGATCTGCCGGAGACACTGGAAAGAGCGTTCCAGGGTGCGGACAAGCTGCTGCTGATTTCGGGGAGCGAAGTGGGACGTCGCGTTCCGCAGCATCGGGCGGCCATCGACGCGGCCAGGCGCGCCGGTGTGAAACTGATAGCCTATACGAGCATCCTGCATGCGGACACGTCGCCGCTGCCACTGGCGGCCGAGCACAAGGAAACGGAAGCTCTGCTGCGTGCATCCGGCATCCCGTTCGTCTTGCTGCGCAATGGCTGGTACACCGAGAATTACCTCGCCAGCGTGCCGGCCGCATTGCAGTATGGCGTCATGCTGGGCAGTGCGGGCGAGGGCCGTATCGCTTCCGCAGCGCGTGCCGATTATGCTGCCGCAGCCGTGGCCGTGCTCGCCGCCGACAACCAGGCAGGCCGCATCTATGAACTGGCGGGGGACGAATCGTACACGCTGGCCGAACTTGCTGCCGAAATCTCCAGACAGTCCGGCAAGAACGTCGCCTACCAGAATCTTCCCGAAGCCGATTTCAAGGCGGCGCTGGTGGGCGCAGGTTTGCCGGAAGGTTTGGCGACCGTGTTGGCGGAATCCGACGTCGGTGCCTCGAAAGGGGGATTGTTCGACGACGGTCGCCAGTTGAGCCGTCTCATCGGCCGGCCGACCACGCCACTGGCAACCCTCGTCAAGACGGCGCTGCAATAATGGCTAATGCGAGCGGCCACCCGCTCGGATTGTTATCGCGGTTCGAACCCCTCTGTCGCAGGGCGGAGTGGCGATACAGACACCGGAAAGAGTCGGATCGAACCCTGATTCAGGGCACGCATCGAGCCGGCGGTCCTGGCTCCGATAGGCTACAGGCCCCGGAGGGCTGTGGTCATACACGACTGTCAGCCCTTGAGCTCGGTGATCAGATCAGTGCGCCCCGGTGACTTCGATACGCTGGGCGCTGACCCAGCGGTTGTCGTGCTACAGCAGGCTCGCCACCATCGCGCCGATGTCGTCCGGCTGGCCCGTAGGGCCCAGGGCGGTGACGCTCTTAACATAGTCCTGGAGCGCGGGCGTATTCTTGAGCGCGCCGCCACCGAAATCCGTTTCGATCGCACCAGCCCCACGGCCGCCGCGGATTCGTCCCGGTTACTCCCCGAACCGACCACGTAGCAGCACCAGCAGCCCCGCTTCCAGGTCATGCTGAAAATCGTAACGCAGGGCCGCGAGATCGGGGCGCGCAACGACTTCCGCCGCGATCTTGGCCGGATGGCTCAGTGGCCAGAGCCCGATGAGAAACGGCAGCGCATGGTGAATAAATTTCTCGAACGCGGCTGCGGAGATGGACGGCATGCAGTTGTGAAAATCGAGCGCAGTCTCCTTCCGTATGCTCAGCAGTCCATGCTTGAACCCCACCATGCGCTCAGCGGAGACATTCCGCTCGAGAAGCGACGGGAAGACGCTCACGAGTCGGCACAACAGTGGACGTGCCGCAAGCGTTGCGGAAAACGCCCGCGCGATGTGTTCGACGGTTCCGCGGCGTCGCGTCTCGCGGCTCAGTGCCGCTCGCAGTTCCGTGTGCCAAATCATGAACTCCTCGACGAGCACCGTGAGCAAAACGGCTTCGCTGCTCTCGAAGTAGCGATACACGTTCGACTTCGTCATCTGCGCGCACCGCGCAAGCTCATTGATACCGAGATCGTGCACGTCAGGGATTTCGAGCAGCAGCAACTTTGCGGTATCAAGCAGGTGGCGCCGGCGCTCCTCCTTTTGTTCGTC
>Ga0157372_10006917_pt1 | contig 12069 bp, 11 predicted proteins | sample C55metaG_FD_115307 | JGI IMG/M metagenome (GOLD analysis project Ga0157372, IMG submission 115307) | Corn rhizosphere microbial communities from Kellogg Biological Station, Michigan, USA - C5-5 metaG | ecosystem: Host-associated > Plants > Roots > Rhizosphere > Soil | place: USA: Michigan... | reverse complement strand
CTGCAAGACTACGTAGAAACCATACGCCGGGCAGAACTTGATCGAGTGCGGGGCAGGCTAGGACCACTCTCGCCGGAGCAAGAACAGGCACTGGAGGCACTCACCCGCGGGATCGTAAACAAGATTCTGCACACGCCGATCACCCGGCTGAAGTCCGCGGCCGCAGGTCCAGAAGTCACCACGCTGATTGATGCCTTCAAAAAAATTTTCAACCTGCAAGAAAAAGCGCCCGATGAAAAATCGGCCGCCAAGGCCGAAGCGGGCTCCGGAACAAGGAGCAGATAATTGCGGCTGCGAATTGGGTCGCGCGGATCACAACTGGCTCTGTGGCAGGCAAACCACATTGCCGGACGCTTGCGCGAGCGCGGGAACGAAGTTGAAATTCAAGTCATTCACACCACCGGCGACAAAATACTTGACGTAGCTCTAGCGAAAGTCGGCGCCAAGGGCATGTTCACCAAGGAAATTGAAGAGGCGCTGGCCGCGGAGCAAATCGATCTGGCAGTGCACAGTTTGAAAGATCTGCCGACTGAACTGGCGGAGGACTTTGCTATCGGCGCAATTCCGGCGCGCGAAGATCCGCGTGATGCGCTGTGTTCCGCGGACTACGCTGCTGTTGAAAAACTGCCTCCTCACGCCAAAGTCGGCACCAGCAGCTTGCGGCGCGAGGCGCAACTCCGGGCGATACGACCGGACCTGGTCATTCATCCTCTGCGAGGGAATGTGGATACACGTCTGCGCAAGCTCGAGTCCGGCGAATACGAAGCGATTATTCTCGCGCTTTCTGGTTTGCGACGGCTGGGTAAGACGGAACTGGTTCGTCAGATTATGCCGATCGAGTTAATGTGTCCGGCAGCAGGCCAAGGGGCGCTGGCGATAGAAATTCGCAGCGCTGACCTCGACGTGCGTAGCGCACTGATATTTTTGGACAATGAGGCCGCGCGATCTGAAACCGAGTGCGAGCGCATGCTGCTGAAAAAACTCGGCGGAGGATGCCAGGTCCCGATCGGAGCAAACGCGAAATTCAGAGGTGGCGCTTTGCATTTGGAAGCAGTCGTGGCCAGTCCGGACGGGAAAACCATCCTGCGGGATTCTGGCGAAGGCGAAGATGCAATCGCACTTGGTGCTTTGGTTGGTGGACGTCTGTTGAAGAAAGGCGGCGGTGCGATCCTCGAAAAGGTTTATGCCCATGCCGGGCCGCAGCCGGAACAGCCATAACGGTTTGGCGGTGAATTCGTATAAAGCTGATGTATATTCCTGAATTTAATCGGATCGAGGATCAAGCGATTGCCATGGCCTTCATGCGCGCCCATCCCTTCGCAATCCTGGTTTCGAATATTGATGACGCTCCGTTTGCCACTCATCTTCCTGTAATAGTCGCCGAATCCAGCCGCCAAATAATGGTGCGCGCTCATGTTGCCAAGTCCAATCCGCACTGGAAAATGCTGGAGGAGAAAGATTCACTCCTGATTTTCCATGGGCCGCATGCGTATATTTCACCAGCACTGTATGAAATTCATGAAAGCGTTCCCACATGGAACTATGCGACCGTACATGCTTATGGCCGTGGGACAATCCTGTCTTCCGATATAGATAAACATCAGGTGCTAACTGAGTTGATCTCGCAGTTCGATTCGTCTTATCTAAGTCAGTGGAACTCTTTTGATGAGCAATATCGAAGCCGCATGTTGAGTCACATCGTGGCGTTTGAGATCGCGGTCACACGCATTGAAGCAAAGTTCAAACTGAGCCAGAACCGCACACGGGCGGAACAGGAAAACGTAATTCAGGCGCTCGGGGCCAACCCGGATTCAGCGATCTCTGGTGTCGCTAATTTAATGCGCGACCGTGGCTTGGGCCCGAAATGAGGGGCTTGGCGAAGAAAAGCACGTCTCTGGCTGGGGTCCGGGTTCTGGTTGGACGAGCGCGCCAGCAGGCGAGTGCGCTTTCTGCGCAATTGCAGGCTTCGGGCGCTGTTGTCATCGAAATTCCATTCATCGAGATTCGGCGGCCACGTTCCCATAAGCCACTGGATGCTGCGCTAAAGAATATTTCCGAATACCAGTGGCTGATTCTCACCAGTGTCAATGGAGTTGACGCGCTGGCAATGCGAATGAATAAACTGAACATGGGGCCGAAGAAACTGTCGCATCTGCAGATTGCGACCATTGGGCCGTCGACACGCAGCGCTGCGGAAAAGATGGGACTGGAAGTTTCTGTCGTTCCACCGAAGTATGTCGCAGAATCAGTTGTTGAAAGTTTGCGCAAGAAGGTGCAAGGACAGCGAGTTCTGTTGGTTCGGGCCGCGGCGGCGCGCGACGTCATTCCGCGGGAGCTGCGAAAGATGGGCGCAACGGTAGATGTTGTTGAGGGGTACCAGACCGTGGTGCCTGATTCTTCCAGAAAGAAATTGCAGGCCGTGATGGCCGACGCCAAACGAAGGCCGCAGGTTGTGACGTTTACAAGTTCTTCAACGGTGAGAAATTTTGTTGAACTGTTAGGCGGGCAAGGGCGCACGTCCCATATCACCAAACTGTTGGATGGGGTTCGACTGGCATCCATTGGGCCGATTACTTCGGCGACCCTGCACGATTTTGGCTTGCCGGTTCATATCGAAGCCGAGGAGTACACGATCACAGGGTTGACGCGCGGGATTGCCGATGATCGAAGGCAGGTCCTCACGTAAGCATTTCGGAATGACAGCTTTGTCCGACCAAACAGGTCAAACCCTTACTCCAACTTGCAGCCGCAGTCTGCCGGCGGCACGTGTGCTTTCAGAAAATCGGTCACGCGCCTGTAGGCATCGATTTGATTTTCTACCTTCGCGAAGCCGTGGCCTTCATTTTCGTAAATCTTGTAGTCCGCCGCGCCGCCATGCTTTTTAATCGCGTCGACGACTTGAATGGTCTCTTCCTTCGGGCAGCGCGGGTCATGTCCGCCCGCGAGCAATAGCAGCGGCGCCTTGATCTGATCGACGAAGAAGAATGGTGAGCGTTCGCGGAAGAAATCAGGATTCTTTTTCGGATCGCCCATTGTCGCAAGGTCCGACTGTTGCAGAACCGGATCTTCGTTTTCAATTTCGGTAAACCAGTTAACGAACGGCACGATCGGGACACCTGCAGCCCAGACCTCAGGCGCTTTGGTCACGGCCATCATGGTCATGTAACCGCCATAGCTGCCGCCCATTGCGACAATCTTTTTAGGATGAGGATAGCCAGTCTGCTTCAGGAAGTCGGCTGCAGCAAGTACATCCTGCAAATCTCCGCCGCCCATATCGAAAAGATTCGCGTCTTCAAAGGTCTTTCCGTAGCCGGTCGATCCGCGATAGTTGGGCGCGATCACCATGTATCCCTGATTCACAATGTGCTGAATAAAACGGTTGAATGAATCCACGCTCTGCGATTTCGGGCCCCCGTGGATGTAAACAATGGCGGCGTTCTGTCCGTTGCGCTGCATGTTTCGGGTCACATACACCCAAGCAGAGATCGTCCACTTGCCGTCGCGGCTAGGATAGTGGACCAGAAGAGGCTCAACCATGTGATCGGCAGGAACACCGGCCATCAATGAATGTGTGACCTGAGCGGACTTGCCCGTCGCAAGATTGTACGTCCAGGCATCGCCCGGAGCGTTGGCGCCATTGTGGTAGTAGAGCAGCTTCTTACTGTCGGGCGAGAAAGCTGACTCCGCGCCCCCAAATGAGTTCACGCCCTTCTTTAATGGCAACTCGGTTGTCTGTTGCGTCGCCAGATCATGCACGTAAAGGTCAGCCTGACCATCGGCATTAGCTCGGAAGGTGATGCTCTTTCCGTCTGGCGAAAAATTGCCGCCAAGGATTTCCCACTTTTCATGAGTCAGCCATTGAATCTTTCTGGTGGCGAGATTGAGCAAAGCAGCGTTCTGAAATTCGTTGGCGGCATTGCTCGTAATTAATAGCGTTTTGCCATCAGGCGAAAAATCATTCGCGGCAAACAGCTTCTCGCCATCGTGCGAGGACGCGAGCGTGCTTTTTGCGCTCTTCACATCGGCGATGAAAATATTCGAGTCAGTCCCCTTCGCATCTTCTTGCGTATAAGCGATGAATTTGCCATCTTTCGACCAGATAGGATTGTTGTTCAGCTTATTGGCCGGCGTGTTCGAAGTGATGTGTTTCACGTCGCGCAGGAGTGTGTCGAACACATCAATTTCAAAAACTGATGAACTTTTCGGTTTGACGATGTACGCGAGATAACGCCCATCAGGCGACCAAGCGGGATTTTCCTCGGATATCTCCCGCGTCTTAGTGACATTCACGATCTGTCCGGTCTTGGGCGAAACCACAAAAATATCCCACTGCTCGTCGCCGTCATAATCCGATTGATAGGCTATCCACTTACCGTTCGGCGACCACGTAGGGTTCGACTGGCGCTGATCGCTGACGGTCAGCTGCGTAGGCCATCCGCCCTCGGCAGGAACGATCCACAAATTGTTTCTTCCGGTAATGTTAGAAACAAAAACAACGCTCTTGCCATCCGGCGACCAGGCCGTGCCGCCGATCTGGCGCGTCATGTAAAGCCGCTCGAGCGAGAGGCCTTCCTCGCCTTGCTCCACGTTGGCATCCGGCTTCGCTGTGATCTGCCTTGGGTCGGTGGTTGCCTGAGGTGGTTTGAGGGTTTGAGAGACTGCCAGCGTGCTCATCAATACGACGATAACAAATCCCAGGATGTGTTTCATGGGCGTAGATAGGTCAGGGCGCGGACGGAGATATCATCGCAGCAGAATGGCCGACGGTTGTCCTTGCACTGCATACTGGCCCGAAGTTGGAGCAATCAGCTTTCCCGTCACCGCAACTTGAAAACTGGACAAACTTGAAGAACCGTTGTTGGTGACAACAACCCAGTTGAAAGTACTTGTATTGTTTGCGATGTTAGAGGTTATTCCACCAGAGAAAACCGAGGCTCCGCCTGAACCGGTTGCCAAAGGGGTGAGAACGCCGGTTGCCGGACTGTATTGATACTCGGAAACCTGGCTTGATCCCCGGTCGACGGCATAGACGAAATCTGAGGTGCGATTGACTAAGATTGTGGCGGGATTGACCCCAGCCGCAATCGGTGATTTGGACGGAATCTCAGCCAGAGTTCCGTTCGGCGCGGCGCACGATGCGGTGACCTGAATGCAAGCCGAAAAAATGCTGATGTTGTTCGAGCCTGAGTTGGAGACGAAGAGATTGTTGTCATCCCCAACCGTGCAATTAGCCGTGGCCGTGTTCGAGGCCACGCCCGCACAGCGCGAAAAGGCAAGACTGGTGGGGTTAGTGCCGGCGGTGTAAAAGTTTATAAACGCCAAATTGCCCGATGCGTCATACGAATAACTCTGCACGTTGTTGCTGAATTGATTGGCCACGTAAAGGTAACTGCCTACCGGAGAAACTGCCACACCGCTGGGCCCGGAGCCACTTACGTCTGCCGGCAATTCCGTGGGAACGGGATTGCCAACAGCCGTCAGACTGGTGCCAGAAATCGCGAAAACTGAAATCGTTCCGGAAGTGACGTCGCTTGCCGATCCCTGATTTGCGACGAAAAGGAATTTTCCGGCAGGGTCCGCAGTCAAGGCAACGGGAATCGATCCAGCGTTTACGGGAGAACCGGCCGCCGAAAGAGTGCCGTCACCATTGATCTTATATGCGGTCACAGTTCCGCCTGCGTTTGCCACAAACATCGCCTTACCATCGGGCGTGATGATCATGGCCTCTGGTTGGACACCAGTTGCGGCGGGAGAACCATTGCTTCCGATCGGGTTGATTGCGCCGTCGTTTTGGCTGATGGTGTAGGAGCGCACCATTTGATCGCCTTGGGTGGCGACCCACATAAAGCTGGTATTGGCAGACACGTTGTTCGAACCACTACAGCCATTTAGAAAAAATATCGGCGCCATGGCTAAAATCACCAGCACCCAACGAGACTTCATCCCCATGCTTATCCTCAGAAAAAAAGTTTCAAACCGCGAAGGCTTTCAAGGTTCAAGGTTTCAAGGTTCATCGACTGTTTTGCGGCCGTGTGGCTACAGGATTTCGCCGAACCCTCGGGCCGGAAGCCGTTGAAGCTTATAATTTGAGTATTCAATTGTTTATCAGGAATGGGGAGAAAAGAGCAAACCCACGGGACTACGAAATCTTGCTGGCAATGACCGGCGCCCGCTGTTCCTGCAACCCTTGTCCGGGCTGCAAAGGAATATGCATCTCAACCAGAAGCCCACCCTCAGCTAAATTGGATGCGCGCACCGAGCCTCCGTGCAGCCTGATAGCCTGATCAGTAATCGCCAGGCCAAGCCCCACGCCGCCGGTGGACCGCTCGCGGGCGTCATCGATTCGGTAGAATGGCTGAAAAATCTTCTCCAGTTCCACCTCGGGGACTCCAGGACCAGAGTCGCTAACCTGGATAAAAGCTTCGTCCACATTGCCGATCTTCCTTTTTTCTGCGCGGATGGCAACCGCGGTGCCTGGGCCGGTGTATCGCGTCGCATTTCGAACCACATTCTCAATCGCGCTTCGCAAAAGAGCAGGATCTCCAGCAATGGGGAGTTCATCAAGAATTTCACACTCCACTTGTATATTCCGCGCCTGGGCTTCGAATGCAGCATCGCGGGCCACCTCCTGGACCAAGTCTTCCAGTTGGACCGGCTGCTTGCGAATGCTGCCTGCGCCGCTTTCGAGCCGAGCAATCGTGGTAAGGCTGCCGATCAGCTCGTTCATCCGGTTTGACTCAAGGCTGATGCGATCGAGAACGCTTTGGCCTTCCGGCCCAGTTCGTTGTCGGGCCAACTCAAGCGCGACGCTTAGGCGGGCTAGAGGCGAGCGCAGTTCATGCGAAATATCCTTAAGCAAACGCGATTGCGCATTCACCAGCTTTTCGATCTGCTCCGCCATCAAGTCGAAGTCGCGCAGCAACTGAGAGATTTCATCGCCGTTTTGCGAAGAGCTGGCGCCTACGCGAGCCGAGAGATCTCCCGAAGCCAATTTCTGCGTTGCCTTACGCAGGCGAATTACCGGGGAAGTCAGAAACTGCGCTAGAAAGTAGCAGACCAGCCCAGAAGTCAGCACGGCAATAAAAATTCCAAGCCCAGGGACGCCATTGGGGCCAAACAACGCTCCCTGACCTGGAGGAAGTTCGGTCACCAGCATGTAGGTGCGACCGTCAGGCCCAGTCGTTGACACGCGCAGCATTTGGAAGCGAGGGTTCAATCGACCGAGGAGAGTATCAGTGGTACGCCGCTGTCCTTTAGCGACTTCAGCGAACCAGGGCGGCACCGAACGTCCCAGCAAACTCTCGCCGTCCCTGAACAGCACAGCACGTGTATGTTGTGCATCTCGAATACTGTGCAGAAAATCGCGGAGGCGATCGACGCCACCAGCTTGATATGCCGCTATGGCTTCATTCAGAATTTTCGATTGCTGCGCCTCGATCGCAGAAATCTGCCGGGTCGGGCGCATGGCAACCGTGATCAGAATAGCCATGACCACGAGCAGGGCGACGACCAGCCAGAATGACAGAAATATTTTTAGAAAAAGGCTTTTCATCGAGCTGCGTTTTTCGCCTTTGGTCTGGTCAGCGCGTAAATGTAACCCGTACCGCGCACGGTCTTGATGTGATCTCCGGTATCCGAATCGCCCAGTTTCTTGCGGACTTTGCTCACGTGCATATCGATGCTGCGATCAAATGGAGAAAACTTTCTTCCCAAAACTTCATCCACCAGCGCCTCGCGTGTAACCACGCGGCCGGCTTCGCGTAGGAGGACCTGTAACAAGGCAAATTCAACCGAGGTAAACTCCACCGCCTTCCCGCGATGCAGGACTGACCGGGTCGCGGGATCGAGTTCGACATCACCAACACGAATGACTTCCGGGACATCGTGTTCGCTGCCTTTGCGCGAGCGGCGCAGGATTGCGCGGATGCGGGCCACAAGTTCACGCGGATTGAAAGGCTTGGGCAGATAATCGTCGGCCCCGATTTCAAGGCCCACGATGCGATCCACGTCCTCGCCGCGCGCGGTGAGGAGAAGCACGGGAATACGTGATCCGTCCCGGATGCGGCGCAGCACGTCAAAACCGTTCAGGCCGGGAAGCATGACATCGAGCACAATCAGAAGGTGCTCGCCGGAAATCGCGCGAGTGAGGCCGGTTTTTCCATCATGCACGGCCTCCACTTGAAAGCCTTCAGGTCGCAGGTACTCGCTAACCAGCGAGCAAAGCTCAACATCGTCATCGATGACCAGAATGCGTTCCACGTCATTCATTTTAGTAGTTCAACCTACAATACCTAGTAAAGATTCGTCAAAAGGCACAATGCGCTGGTTTACAAACATTTACTTTGAATGACTGACTCTTTACCGCCATTTGCCTGTGGCCCGTGTTCCTATTCTACGTAGGGACAAAGTTTCGAATACAGTTTCTGAACAACAGGAGGAAGACGTGAAATCCATGAACTCAAAATTAACTGCAATTACGGCCGTGCTCACGTTGTGCGCGGGCATGGCGCTGGCGCAGGGGGGGTCTAGTGCCCCGATGCATCATCGCCGCGGAAGCTTTATGGGAGGGATGGAGCTTCCACTCCGCCAACTCAACCTCACCGATGATCAGAAGGCACAAGTCAAACAGATTTTCCAGGCCGAAAAACCTGCCATGAAACCACTCATGGAGCAGGAGCATAGCGCACGCACTCAAATGGTCCAGCTGATCACCAGTGGTGCATTCGATCAATCAAAAGCCGCGGCAATCGCTGCACAAGAGTCGCAAACTCATATGCAGATCGAAATTGCGCATGCAAAGATCGCATCGCAGATCTACCAACTGCTGAGCTCCGATCAAAAAGCCAAGGTGGCCGAGATCATTGCCCAGCGCCAACAGCGCATGCAGCAGCACATGCAAAACAAGGAGCAGGCGCCGGCTGAGCAGCAATAAGCCAGCAGCTTCGGCTAATCAATAATCGAGGGCGGATGCCGGTGGCAACGCCGGCTCCGCCTCGCATTTATGCAGAAGCCGCACTTTCGAAGCCGAGATTGCGGATGCAAAGCAAGGAGAGTACATTGGCAAGCACATCAATGAAGGCTGATCTGATAAGCATGATCGCGCAGGAAGTCGCCTCAGGAATTGACGAAGCCGTGGGCTATTGGTTCAACCGCATCGAGCATGAACTTGCAGGTCGAGGTCTGAGTGCGGAGCAACAGCTTCGCGGCGTCGAGTTGGTCATCAGGGAATACAAAGAAACAACCGGCAAATTGCCGTTTCGATGCGCTCAGGCCTGATTCCAAGCGCATAATGCTTGCGGGTGTTCGCTTCGTAGATTTTCACTGAGTTCTGGAGCAGGTGATGAACTTTGACAGTGCAATATCCTTCTTGAGCCATTCCAACTGGGGATTTCTCGCGCTCTGGCTGGTCCTGTTGGCAGTCTCGTTCACGGCCAGCTTCCCTGCTGAGAGAACGAGTACGTCGACGCCCCACGGCAACGGCAAACGTCCCTCCTAACCTCCTGGAGATTGCCTAAGCTGCCGTCGATAACTGCTAAAATCGCACTTAGCAGCCCATGTTTCCCAAAAGCCTTGGTCCCCTTCTTCCCTACCTAAAGCGATACCACCGCAGCTACATATGGGGCGGGATCTTTGTTTTATTCATGAATGCGGCGTGGGTTTTGGTGCCACCGATTGTGGGACGTGCCATTGACGATATGCGGCAAGCCGGAATTTCGCTGCATAAAATCGGAATGCTCGCGCTTGTCTTATTGTTAGTCTCCGGAACGAAAGCGATCTTTCAGTTCCTGATCCGTTGGGTGCTGATCGGAGTTTCGCGCGAAATTGAATTCGATCTGCGAAACGATCTTTTTAAGCACCTCGAGGGCCTCTCCCACAGTTTTTATCAACGGACCCGCACCGGCGACATTATGGCCAAGGCGACGAATGATCTGAACGCCGTGCGGATGCTGCTCGGCCCCGGCTTCATGTACACCGCCAATACGGTCGTCTTTACGGCGTTTGCATTAGGGTTCATGCTGCACATCAGTCACAGGCTGACGTTCTACGCGTTTCTGCCGCTGCCCGTGGTAAGCATTGTCATTCAATATTTTGGACGGCGGATTCACGAGCGTTTTGAGCGTATCCAGGCGATGTTCTCTGAGATCTCGGCGCGGGCGCAGGAAAATTTCTCCGGCGTTCGCATCATCCGGGCTTATGCGCAGGAAGAAGCCGAGATTGCCACCTTCGAGACTACCAATCGCGAGTACATTGCGCGGAGTCTTACGCTGGTAAGGCTAATGGGCATGTTGTGGCCCACGCTTGAAACCATGCTGGGCCTGGCGATTGTGCTGGTGCTTTGGCTCGGCGGTCGCGAAGTGCTGTTAGGCCGCATGACAGTAGGCCAATTCACCGCCTTCAACACCTTCATGGTGCAACTTACCTGGCCGGTGATCGCGCTGGGTTGGGTGATCAACATTTTCCAGCGTGGAACGGCATCCCTCGGACGAATCAGTCAATTGATGGAAGAGAAGCCGGAGATCGTGGATGCTCCCAATGTTCACGTTCCAACTTCCGACGAGCAATTGACCGGCGACATCGAATTTCGAAATTTGCAATTCTCGTACGACGGAAACCCGGTTCTGCACGACATTAATTTGCGGATTCCAGCGGGCAGCAGCCTGGCTATTGTAGGTCCCACTGGTTCAGGAAAAACTACCTTGGTGAGTTTGATCCCGCGAATCTACGATGTTGAACCTGGCATGGTGCTGGTCGACGGCAAGTCGGTGCGCGATTATCCTCTGGCTTTTTTACGACGAAATATCGGGTTCGTTCCTCAGGAAACTTTTCTATTCGGCGAGACCATCCGCGAGAACATCGCCTTCGGAGTTCCCGATGCGACTGACCAGGACGTGCGCTGGGCGGCTGAAGCGGCCAATATTGCCACCGAGATTGAAGATTTCCCCGCGCGATACAAGACCATTGTCGGGGAGCGCGGTATCACGCTCTCCGGAGGTCAGAAACAGCGCACCGCGATTGCCCGCGCATTGATTCGTAATCCGCGGATTCTGGTGCTGGATGATGCGCTCTCCAGTGTGGACACGCAAACTGAAGACAAGATCCTGAATCACCTGCGCGAGGTGATGCAGGGTAGAACCACGATTTTTATTTCTCATCGGGTTTCCACGGTACGAAATGCCGACCGCATTGCCGTTCTGCACAGTGGCCGCATCGTGGAGCTTGGCACTCATGAGGAACTAATCGCCAGAAACGGCTACTACAGCGATCTCTACAACAAGCAATTACTTGAGGAGGAACTGGCGGAAGTTTCGTAATCATCCTGCATTATTGATTTTTCGGTGACAAAAATCAGCTCGCCCATTCGTTAAAATCTGGAGATGAAGAGGCGCGCCACGCGCGAGTTGCTGGACACAGATTCGGGCACTCCCGCGGAAGTTGAGGGGTCATTGCGCGATTTGCAGTCGTTCAATCAGCGTTTGGGCGGCGTTTCTACCACGCGTGACCTGATCCGTACCATATCCCGGCGAACTGGCAAGACAAATTTTTCTCTGCTTGAGATCGCCGCCGGAACCGGATTCGTTCCCATGCAAGCTCGCCGGGACCTCGGCAGTGACAGAATAGATCTAAACGTTACCTTACTGGACCGCGCTCCCACTCACCTTCCGCGTAACGGCAGTGCCTACAAAGTCGCAGCCGACGCGCTAAACATTCCGTTTTCGGATTCAGCATTCGATCTGGTTTCCTGCACCCTGTTTCTTCATCATCTTGCGCCAGAAGAAGTCGTGGCCTTTGCCCGCGAGTCTCTTCGGGTTTCGCGCGTCGCCGTAGTCGTCAATGATCTGGTGCGGCATCCATTGCATCTGGCGCTGGCGTATACCGGGGTCCCAATTTATCGCAGCCGGATTACCCGCAATGATGCGCCGGCCTCTGTAAAGCAGGCATACACCATCGAAGAAATGAGCGGGTTCTTTCGTAAAGCAAGAGCCCGCCAGGTGGACACACAAAGGCATTTTCTATTTCGGATGGGCGTAATTGCCTGGAAGTCTTCGCCTGGTGGTGATGTGTCGTGAT
>Ga0157372_10006916_pt1 | contig 12069 bp, 10 predicted proteins | sample C55metaG_FD_115307 | JGI IMG/M metagenome (GOLD analysis project Ga0157372, IMG submission 115307) | Corn rhizosphere microbial communities from Kellogg Biological Station, Michigan, USA - C5-5 metaG | ecosystem: Host-associated > Plants > Roots > Rhizosphere > Soil | place: USA: Michigan... | reverse complement strand
GGAACCCACACCGGAAGTGAATCCGGAACCCAAGCCGGAACCGCCTCCACCACCGCCTCAACCTAAACCCAGGCCCCAGCCGAAGACCGTTGCGCCCAAACCGCAGCCCAAACCTGCACCGTCGCCAGAACCGGTGACAGAACCGCCGCCTTCCCCGGAACCACCGCCGCCCGCGGTCATCACGGCGCCACCCAGGGTGGAGACGCCCACGTTTAGTGCACCGCCGCCTCCACCACCCGAACCGCCGAAGCCCGTGGGTCCTACGCAAGCCGATCTGGACGCCGCACGCAACCAGTACAAGGGGCTGCTGGAACGGGAGATCGTCAAGCACAAGGAGTATCCGCGCATGGCCCAGATGCGCGGCTGGCAAGGGGAAGCTATCGTCGAGCTGCAGATCGACGAGAATGGCAAGCTGGCCTCGGTCAGAATCCAGACCTCCAGCGGCCATGACGTACTCGACAAGGCTGCGCTGGAGATGGTACGCAAGACGGTGGCAGCCGCTGCGCCCCCAAAAATCCTGCTGGGCGCCTCCTCCACCTACATCATCCCGGTCGCCTTCCGCCTGCAAGACTGATCGCTCCCGTGCCCAAGCCCCGGTCGCTCAAAGATTTACTGCTGATCCATGAGCTGATGTTCATCCTGCTGCTGGTGCTGGCAATCACCGCAGGCGGCTATGGCATTCAGTTGTGGGACCGTGCCTCTCAGGAATCGCAGCGCATAAACCAGCTGATCCAGGAAATCCAGCAGACCCGCGGCGATCTATACCGGCAAATGAAAGAGCTGTTTGACGCCTACTTCCTGGCCGACCCTGAGGCGCGGCAGGAATATAACGGTTATACACGCTCGGTCGAAAATCATTTCTCGATTCTGAAGCAACTGGCGGCCGGGGAAGAAGAATCGGCGGCCTTCAATGAGCTACAGCGGAACTACACGGAGTTCATTCGCGAAACCACGGCAATATTCGAACAGCATCGGCTGTTCTCCCATGAGGCTTTGCAGAAGAAGCTGAACAGCGACCTGGAAGCGGGCATTTTCCAGCGCTATGAACTGGTTACGGCACGTACGGAGAAGCTACTCTCACAGAAGCAGGCAGAACTGCAGCTGCGGCTCGAGGAGGTCAAGCGAACGACCGTGCTGTTGCTAACGATCCCCATGTTGCTGGCAATAGCCCTGCTTTTCTTCTCCCGCTACTACCTCAAACGCGCCATCGTCAAACCTATCCAGGCCGTGCTGCGGGCCACGGCCGAGTTGAGCAGCGGGCAGTTGACACACAAGGTGCCGGAAGCCGGCGCGGCAGAGCTGGTGACGCTATCTGGCGCCATCAACCATCTCGCCGAGGAGCTCGCTCGCAGCCAGGAGGCCCTGATTCGCACCGAAAAGCAGGCGGCACAAGGTTTGCTGGTGCCCATGCTGGCCCACAATATCCGCAATCCCCTGGCCAGCATCCGGGCTACCGCCCAGGTGGCCAACACGCCCGATGTTGACCAGGAAGTGCGCGAGACGCTGCAGGCCATCATCAGCACGGTGGACCGGCTGGAACGCTGGACCGGCTCGCTGCTTGCCTACCTGCATCCGCTGAAGCCCCAGCCTACCAGCACCACGATGGAGAAGATCGTCAGCGGGGCCCTGGAACCGCTGCAACTGCGGCTGCGAGAGAAGTCGGTCAATTCCGAAGTGCGGTTTTTGGGCAAAGGCGGACAGGAAATATACACGGACGAGCACCTGCTCGAGCAGGCCCTCTATAACCTTCTGCTGAACGCCGTGGAAGCTGCGCCGGAGAACTCTACGCTGGAATTGGACTCAGAAATTTCTGAGCGGTCTGTGCGAATCATCATTACAGACCGCGGCCCTGGCATGCCGTTTATTCCGGACCCGAGAACGCTGACTCCCGGGCCCTCGACCAAGCGTTTCGGCACTGGCTTGGGCATCCCGTTCGCCTTCAAGGTTTGCGACACCCTATCGGGGAAAATCGTCTTCCGTGAACGGCCGGGTGGGGGAACCACTGTAGAGCTGGAGCTACCGCGCAGCCACAATGCTTCCTGAGTCGGTTGCCCAATCTTTTTCAATTCCACGCTGTCGGCCTTGCCTTAAAGCCTTTTTTTAACAACAATGCGAGTGTCTAAGACCATTTCTGATCATGTTGAATCAAGCTATTCCCGATTTCGAACTGCCCTCCACCAGCGGAAAAACTTTCAAGCTTTCTGACTATCTCGGCAAAATTCTCGTCATCTACTTCTATCCCAAAGATTCCACGCCGGGGTGCACCACACAGGGCCAGCAGTTTCGCGATGTCTATACCGAATTCCAGGCGCTGGGCGCAGAGATCGTCGGCATCTCTCGGGATAGCCTGAAGTCGCACGAGAATTTCAAGGCCAAATTCAGTTTTCCGTTTGAACTGCTTTCCGACCAGGAGGAAAAAGCATGCCAGCTGTTTGATGTCATCAAGATGAAGAACATGTATGGCAAACAGGTACGCGGCATCCAGCGCAGCACGTTCGTGCTGGACCGAGAAGGCAAACTGGTGCACGAATGGCGCGGCGTAAAGGTTGACGGCCACGTGCGCGAAGTGCTGGATTTTGTGAAAACCCTATAACTTAAGGTGCTCCCTGCCATGGCCAAGAAAAATGCTGCTGCCACCAAGCTGTTTGTACTGGACACCAATGTCCTGATGCACGACCCTTCCAGCCTGTTCCGCTTCGAGGAGCATGATATCTACTTGCCCATGGTGACGCTGGAAGAGCTGGACAACAACAAGAAAGGCATGACGGAAGTTGCGCGCAATGCCCGTCAAGCGAGCCGCAACCTTGAAGAAATCGTCGGCACCAACCTGGTAAACCTGGATGAAGGTTGCCCACTAGGCATCAACGGCAACAAAAGCGTCAGTGGGCGACTCTTTCTGCAAACGGATGCAGTCGACTTCAACCTGCCCATGCTGGCCGGCAGCAAGGCCGATAACCAGATCCTGGGCGTCGCCCTGGACCTACAGAAGAAACAGCCGCAGCGCCAGGTGATCCTGGTCAGCAAGGACATCAATATCCGCATCAAGGCAAGAGCCATCGGCGTGCCGGCGGAAGATTACTTCAACGACAAGGTCCTGGAAGATACCGACCTGCTCTATACCGGTCTCAAGGAGTTGCCGGCCAACTTCTGGGAAAAGCACAGCAAGGAAATGGAATCCTGGCAGGAAGCCGGCCGGATGTTCTATCGCATCACTGGGCCCTTGTGCAAAAGCTTCCTGGTCAACGAATTCGTCTATTACGAATATGAAAAACCCTTCCAGGCCATCGTGCGCAGTCAGGAGGGTAATACCGCCGTGCTGGAAGTGGTCAAGGACTACACCCAGCCCAAGCACAATATCTGGGGCATTACAGCGCGTAATCGCGAACAGAATTTCGCGCTCAACCTGCTTATGGACCCGGAAGTCGACTTCGTCACGCTACTAGGCCAGGCCGGCACCGGCAAGACTCTGCTGACCTTGGCTTCAGCACTTACCCAGACGCTGGACAAGAAGATTTACAGTGAAATCATCATGACCCGTGTGACCGTCCCTGTCGGCGAGGATATCGGCTTCCTGCCGGGCACGGAAGAAGAAAAAATGGCGCCATGGATGGGCGCCCTGGAAGACAACCTCGACGTGCTCAACAAGACGGATGAAGAAGCAGGCGACTGGGGCCGTGCCGCTACCCAAGACCTGATCCGTACGCGCATCAAGATCAAGTCGCTGAATTTCATGCGGGGCCGGACCTTCCTGCACAAGTTCCTGATTATCGACGAAGCCCAGAACCTGACGCCCAAGCAGATGAAAACGCTGATTACCCGCGCCGGTCCTGGAACCAAGGTGGTCTGCCTGGGGAACATTGCCCAGATCGACACGCCTTACCTGACTGAAGGCAGCTCAGGGCTCACGTATGTGGTCGACAGGTTCAAGGGCTGGCCGCATAACGGTCATGTAACTCTGGTGCGCGGCGAGCGCTCCAGACTGGCGGATTTTGCAGCCGAATCCCTGTAAACCGATGCGACCGATACGAATTCTGAGTCGGTGCAGCCGATGAATAGCAGATGAATCTAGGCTTTTACATTATCCTGATCGCGCAGTTCCTGTCGGCGCTGGCTGACAATGCGCTGCTGTTCACGGCCATCGTGCTGTTGCAGAAACTGCATGCACCGGACTGGCATACGCCCATGCTGCAGTGGTTCTTCGTCGTGTCCTACATCCTGCTGGCACCTTTCGTCGGCGCTTTTGCCGACGCCTTCCCCAAGGGTCGCGTGATGTTCGTTTCCAACGCGATCAAATTTGTGGGCAGTTGCGCCATGATTTTCGGCATGCCGCCACTGTATGCGTATGGCATCGTCGGCATTGGCGCCGCCGCCTATTCTCCGGCCAAGTACGGTATCTTGACCGAATACCTGCCGCCGCACCTGCTGGTAAAGGCAAATGGCTGGATGGAAGGCTCGACCATCATGGCGATCGTGCTGGGTACCGTCATGGGCGCCTTTCTGCCCAACCTGCACCTGACCTTTGCCCTGGTCTTCATTACCGTCTTGTATCTGGTTGCAGCCATATTCAACCATTACATTCCACGCCTGCCTATCGACCACAAGCCGGCACACAGGAATCCGGTTTACATGCTCAAGGATTTCTGGCACTCCTTCAAGGCCTTGTGGAAGGATGCGCAGGGCCAGGTTTCGCTGGCAGGCACCACTCTGTTCTGGGGGGCGGGCGCCACCTTGAAATTCGTGGTGCTAGCCTGGGCGCCACTGGCATTGGGCTTCACGCCAGAAGAATCTACACTGCTGATGGTAGTCGTCGCCGTCGGCATTGCTGCGGGTTCGATCATTGCTGCCAAAACGGTACAACTTGAGGCTTCCGTACGGATATTGCCGATAGGGATCGTTACGGGATTTTTCGTGGCTGCCATGCTGTTCGTTCAGGAGTGGCATATCGCCTGCGTCCTGCTTTTCATCATCGGCGCACTAAGCGGATATCTGATCGTCCCCTTGAATGCGCTGCTGCAGCACCGAGGGCACATCCTGATTGGGGCGGGGCACTCCATTGCGGTGCAGAACTTCAACGAGAACCTGGGAATAGCGCTACTGATTTCTGCCTATTCGATGATGGTGAAAGCGGAAATCTCCATGAACATCATCGTCGTCGTCTTCGGCCTTTTCGTCAGCCTGGCCATGACCGGCATCTACCGGCACTACATTCGTCTGACTTCCCGCAAAACACTCAGCCTGTTCTAGCGCTGAGCGCGCGGGTTTTGTCCCTAGTGCAGTTTGACCCGGGCTTCTGTGCGCCGGGTGATGAACCTCGCGAGGCTCTGCAGGAACATGGTGAGGAAACCATGCAGGGTCATCAGGTGCATCTTGTACAGCGACTCATACATGAAGCGCGCCATCATGCCTTCAATGAACACGCTGCCGCCGGTAATCGCCCCCATGAGATTGCCCACGGTGGAATACCTTCCCAGGTTCACCAGGGACCCGTAATCACGGTAGACATATTCCGGCAGGCTCTTGCCTGCGATACGACGCTTGACACTCTTCACCAGCATCGATGCCTGCTGGTGGGCAGACTGGGCCCGCGGCGGCACATTGGTGTTATGGCCGGGCCAGGGGCAGGCAGCACAGTCGCCAAACGCGAAGATGTTTTCATCATTGGTCGTCTGCAGCGTCTGCGTCACGACCAGCTGATTGATGCGGTTGGCTTCCAGGCCATCCAGGTTGGCCAGAAAGTCGGGCGCCTTGATGCCGGCAGCCCAGACGACCAATTCAGAAGGTATGAAGCGACCACTGTGGGTATGCACGCCCTTTTCTGAAACTTCGGTCACGCGCTCTGCCGTATATACATGTACGCGCAGTTTTCGCAGCTCAACATCCACCGCATGCGAAAGTTTGGGCGGTAGTGCTGGCAGGATACGATCGCTGGCTTCGATGAGCGAAATCTTCACATCCTTGTCCGGATCAATCTTGTCGAGTCCGTAGGCAGCCAGTTCACGCGTGGTGTTGTGCAGCTCAGCTGCAAGTTCCACCCCGGTGGCACCACCACCGACAATTACGACTTCCAGCTGTCCTGCCTGTATGGGCTCCGTTTGCGTCTGTGCATGTACCAAGGCATTGTGCAGCCGGCGATGGAAGCGCTCCGCCTGATCCTGGGTATCCAGGGCAATGGCATACTCACGTGCCCCGGCGATACCGAAATCATTGGTGGTGCTGCCGACGGCGATGATCAGCGTATCGTACTGGAAAGTTCGGCGAGGGATGATCTCCTCGCCATTCTCGTCATAAAAAGGTGCTACTGAAACTTCTCTTTTGCTGCGGTCAAGGCCATCCATATTACCCAAGCGGAAGTGGAAATGATGCCAATGGGCCTGAGCCATGTACTCCAGCTCATGCTTGTCCGGGTTCATGCTGCCGGCGGCAATTTCATGCAGTAGCGGTTTCCAGACATGCGTTCGATTGCGGTCTATCAGGGTAATGTCGGCCTTTCCCCTGCGGCCGAGGGAATCGCCAAGTTTTGTAGCAAGTTCAAGTCCACCTGCACCACCTCCCACGATCACTACTTTATGAAGATTCGAACTTGAACCTGCTTCAGATTGCATAATTTTCCTATCGAATTGAAATGCAGCTTATTCGTTGCCTGTCGTCTTGCCATGGCTGCGAATCCAGGCAATTACCTGCAGCGTTTCATCAGGTGACAAGCCGCTGGTTGGATCGCTCGGATCCATCAGGCCCTTGCCCTTGGCTCCCATCCCACCGTTGGTACCATGCCAGATGGTCTCGAACATGCCCTTGTTTGTTGCATCCTTGGGGTAACGGAAATCCGGTCCTTGCAGCGAAGGGCCCACTTGTCCCCCCGCTTCAGGTCCATGGCACTGCGTGCAGGAATACAGCTGGAAAATCTTCTTTCCCTTGGCTATGGCGTCCGCATTGCCCACATAGGGGTTTTTACCGGTTGCCAGAAATTCCTTGGCCGCTGGGGTATCGAACAGTTTCGGATCAATGTTGATAGGTGCGCCATCCTGTGTCGCAACAAAGGTGATTGCCTTGCCTGAATCTGCTGCAGGCGCAGAAGAAGATGCCGTAGATGCGGCAGGAGCACCAGATGAGCTGGATGCCGCATCGCCGCCATTCTTGTTGCAGGCGGCAAGACTGTCCAATAAAACGATGGAAATAACGCTTAATGTGATTTTTGGCATTGCTTTCTCCCGTTTTTCAATAAAAATTGAATTTTACCTCAAACTGTCGCACAAAAAAAAACGGCCATTGCACATACAACGGCCGTTTTCTTGTGGCAGTGAGTTTTACTCGTTGCCGGTTACACCACCGTGGCTACGAATCCAGGCGATTACCTTCAGGACTTCGTCAGGCTTCAGACCGTTGGTAGGATCGGTTGGGTCCATCAGACCCAGACCCTTGGCGCCCATACCGCCGTTGGTACCGTGCCAGATGGTCTCGAACATACCCTTGTTGGTCGCATCCTTGGGATAGCGGAAGGTTGGGCCCAACAGGCCAGGACCTACTTGGCCCTTAGCGTCAGGGCCGTGGCACTGGGTGCAGGAATACAGTTGGAAAATCTTCTTGCCGCGGGCAGCTGCTTCAGCGTTACCAATGTAAGGGTTCTTGCCGGTTTGCAAAAACTCCTTAGCGGCTGGCGTATCGAACAGCTTCGGGTCAATATTCAGTGGCGATCCGTCCTGTGTTGCAACGAACTTCTGGTCAGCCAATGCAGGCATGGCCAGGCTGGAAAGAACGATTCCAGATACCAGTAATGCCGCTTTAACTCCTTTATTGCTAAACATGTCATCTCCTCTTTTTTAGAATATGAAACAATTACTTCAAACTACAACTTAATAACGAAATTATGCCCGGCCGGTTGACCGGCCAGGCATGCGTTCGTAGGAACTATTGAAACTTGGGAATGGTGTCCCCGCGGGTTTCTTCCTTGTGTTTCTTTTCTTCGACGACCGGAAGATGGGGAATACCGTAATCGTCCAAAATCTTGAGGATATCATCCTTGCGACGATCAAGCACGTCCTGAATCATTGCCATGCGTTCCTTGTCATGTTTACGCACGCCGACCGAAATATTCCACTGCTCCTTGCCATGGATGTTGGTGTCGGCATACTCAGGTGCAGGGACCACTACCAATGGGACGCTCGACTTCTTGGCATAGTAACCACCAATCGGGCCCCAGACGATGGCAACATCGATCTTTTTAGCGACAACATCATCCACCAGCAGGCTGGGCGGCTGCTCCAGGTCACGCCATAAACGATATGGCTTGGTATTGCCCAACAGGCCCTTGTCGTTCAACGGGCGGGTCGGCGGGGTTTGGCCCACGACGCCGATAACGACCTTTTTGAGATCAGGAGAATCCCAGTCCTTGATATCCAGCCCACTATCCTTGCGGTAGACAAATACGTAGCCAGAGCGATAGTAAGGTTTGGAAGTCAGCATCATGTCGACATCGCTAGCGGTGCCGATGATGACATCACAACGTCCGGCATTCAGGGTATTGCGAATGTAGCCGAAGCGGTCAATCCAGAATTGATAGCCGAGCTTCTTGTGAAGATCGTCGGCAATCAGCTGTGCGATCTTGTTTTCAAAACCTTCTTCGCGAGTATTGGAGAAAGGCATGTTGTCGCCATCGGCACATACCTTGAATTCATTGGGATCTTCTACACGGCGGGGTTCACCCATGCGGCCGGAATTCATATCGACATTAATCGCGTCCAATGCGCTTTGGCTGTCGCTTTTATCTTCGGCAAATACCTGACCTGACGCCAGTGCAGTTGATGAAACCAGCAGTACTACGAAAACTTTTCTAAGATTTATAAGCATTACTTTTCCCTCATCGTCAGTTAGCGGCTGTAGTGATTGTGCTATTGCCCCAGATAAAAAGCACCCCGCCGAGGCGGGGTGCTTGTAGGACAGACTAACTAACGGTTAGTTCTGTAATCTGAACCTCTAGATTACAGGCTAAACACGTTCAGTACACCACCGCCAGGAGCAGCGTTGTACTTGGTCAGTTCCTTGTAACCACCAGCAGCACCGAGTGCGTCGGTGTCGTTGGTCAGACCCAGGTTCATAGCAACGCCAGCCCAACCGCCGATACCGGACAGTACGCCAACGTATTGCTTGCCCTTGTGGCCATAGGTGAAGGCGTTACCGATAACACCGGAACCAACCTGATGCTTCCAGAGTTCCTTACCGGAGTTAGCGTCAACAGCCTTGAACCAGCGGTCCAGGGTACCGTAGAACACGAGGTCAGAAGCCGTGGTCAGAGAACCACCCCAAGCGGAGAACTTCTCCTTGTTGTACCAAACAGCCTTACCCTTCAGAGGATCCCAAGCTTCGAAACCACCCATGACGCCGTCAGGACCAGCGAACATGGTCAGCGTGGAACCAACCCATGGTTGACCAGCAACGTACTTGGACTCAACCGGTTCGTAGGTCATACAAACGTGGTTCAGCGGGATGTACATCAGGCCGGTACGTGGGGAGTAGGAAGCAGGTTGTTGGTCCTTCACACCCAGCGCGGCAGGGCAGATACCCTTGGCGTTGTAGTCTTGGTGCGTGGAGTACTTGCCATCCTTGGCTGGAATACCCGTCTTCAGGTCAACCTTGGTTGCCCAGTTGATGAAGGGGTGAGCCTTCTCAGCAACCAGCAGCGTGCCGTTGGTGCGGTCGAAGGTATAGTTGAAGCCGTTACGATCGGTGTGGAATGCGTACTTCTTGCCACCCTTGTCGAACAGGATTACTTCGTTGATGCCGTCATAGTCCCACTCGTCATGAGGGGTCATTTGATAGCCCCACTTTGCAACACCAGTGTCGAGGTCACGGGCGAAAATGGTCATGGACCACTTGTTGTCGCCAGGACGTACGTCTGGGTTCCAAACGGATGGGTTACCGGTACCGTAGTAAACCAGGTTCAGTTGTGGGTCATATGGCCACCAGCCCCATACGGAACCACCACCATGTTGCCAGCCGTCCTTGACAGCTTGTGGCTTGAGCCAGGTCTTAACGCCAAGATCCTTTTCCGGGAACTTGAGTTGGTCCTTGGTCAGAGCCTTGAAGGAACCACCTTGCTTGTTGCCGCCGTTTACGTCTTCATAGACGGACAGAGCGGAGTACTGAGGATTGTCCTTGTTGAAGTCGTCGCCGATCAGAACTTCGCTATCTGGGCCGGTGGAATATGCCTTCCATGCCAGGGAGCCGTCCTTGATGTTGTAAGCTGCCAGGAAGCAGCGAACGCCGAATTCAGCACCGGAACAACCGGTCAGAACCTTGTCCTTGATGACGTGAGGAGCGTTGGTGTTGGTAGCGCCGACCTTAGGATCGGTGTTCTTGACTTCCCAAACCTTGGCACCGGTCTTTGCGTCCAGAGCTACGAGCATACCGTCGTTCTGTTGCAGGAAGATCTTGCCATCGCCGAAGCCCAGACCACGGCTAACGTTGTCGCAGCACAGAACTGCTTGAACGGAAGGGTCTTGCTTAGGGAAGTAGGACCATACGATCTTTTGGTTGTCGTTCAGGTCAAGAGCGTAAACGTTGTTCGGGAATGCGGTGTGGACGTACATCATGTTGCCCACAACGACTGGGGAACCTTCGTGGCCGCGGTTTACACCGGTGGCGAAAGTCCAGGCACCCTTCAGGTTCTTAACGTTGCCCTTGTTAACTTGGGACAGTTCGCTATAGCCTTGGTTGGTGTAGTTGCCACGTGGGGCAGCCCAGTTGTTCTTGTCCTTCATTGCAGCTTCTTGGTCAGCAGCGGCGGAAGCGACCAGTGGCAGTGCCATGGTCATACCGACTGCAACGCCGAGAGCCAATTTGATTTTGCTCATCTCCATTTTAAATCTCCATAGTTATTAGTACTAAGGGTTTAACCAAGCTGAATCGAAATTGCCGCCCTCCCTTTTCATTACCGGGATTCGGCGGGTTATTCTGCATCCCGCTTTCGCTGCATATTAAATGCGCGCAAGCCATGGTAGAACAGTCGTCTACGATTTGCAATACTCTATTTACAATTTATTAACAAATGTTGCTGCAAACATTCTGGGGCCACTTTCGCCAGTGCTATCATGCCCTCCACGGTCAACCCTGATGCGCCTAAACACATATATATAGAAGTATAGAGAGCCACCATGAACACGCTTCCTTCTTCCCTGTATCCCGAGATCGAACCTTATGAAAGCGGATGGCTATCCGTCTCCACGATTCATGAGGTTTATTACGAGCAATGCGGCAATCCTGCCGGCCAGCCTGTCGTGTTTCTGCATGGCGGCCCGGGCAGCGGTTGTAATCCTGCGCAGCGGCGTTTCTTCGACCCGGCCCATTACCGCGTCATCCTGTTCGATCAGCGCGGATGCGGCAGGAGCAAACCGCAGGGTTGCATCGAGGAAAACACCATCGACGATCTCGTTGACGATATGGAGAAGCTGCGCGAATCGCTGGGCATTCCCGGCGAGACATCGGAAGAAGCTGAGGAGACGGATGACGCCGTCGCTTCACCGGCGGCTGACGAGCCCTCCACTGTTTCCAAAAAAGAGCAGGAAGAGGAAGCCGTAGCCACCGCCGCTGTCCCACAGGTCTCGGAAAAAGAGCAGGAAGTGGAAAAGCGCCCCCTGCCCGCTCGCAAGGTCCGCTCGCTGCGGAAGTCCGAGCAGAAGCCGGTCGAGCTTTCCCACGTCGAGACCAAGAACGGCATCCCCGTCCGCCGCCATGACGAGCGCGAGCTGATGGAAATCCGCCGCATTCAGGCCACGCCACCGGACAAGAGCATCGCCTACATCCAGCACCTCGCTGCGCCGTGGCCGTGGATCGTGCTCGCCTACCTCTTTCCGCTGGCCGGCGCCGCCTGTGGCCTGTTCGCGACGTTTTCCCCGAAGATCCCCGAGCCCGATCTCCAGTACCAATGGCTGATCGACCTGTCCCGCGCGCCTTGGCTGGACAAGGCGGGCTTCGGAGCGCTGGCTACCAGTTGCGCCATCGGACTGGCGTTCGCCGCGTGGTTCGCGCTGAAGAAGCCGCGCTCGCGTCATCACGCCGGCTTCATCGTCATCCTCG
>Ga0157372_10006914_pt1 | contig 12072 bp, 8 predicted proteins | sample C55metaG_FD_115307 | JGI IMG/M metagenome (GOLD analysis project Ga0157372, IMG submission 115307) | Corn rhizosphere microbial communities from Kellogg Biological Station, Michigan, USA - C5-5 metaG | ecosystem: Host-associated > Plants > Roots > Rhizosphere > Soil | place: USA: Michigan... | reverse complement strand
GGCGGCTACGGCGGTTACGCGGCTGCTTATTATCCCGCGTACTACCCGACGTACTACGACTACGCGCCGGCTTACTACCCGGCCTATTACCCCTCGTACTACTACCCTGGCTACGCCTCGGTCTATTACGGCGGCTACGGTCACGGGTATTACCACGGTCACGGCGGTTACTACCACGGCGGCGGCTACCACGGCGGCTACCACGGTGGTGGCGGCTATCACGGTGGCGGCTACGGTGGTCACTCCGGTTACTACAACGGCGGCAGATAACGGCCGCTACGCTCAACGCTGGTAGCGTACCCCTCCCTCCCCCTTCCCCGTTACCAGCGTCCCCGCCCCGCGACGATTTCCCCTGGTCGTCGCGGGGTTTCTTATTTCTGGAGAGCGCGTCGGCTTCCCAGATCGCGGTGTTGTCGCGTTATGATCGGCGCCCTTGCCACGCGGGACTCCGGCATGACCCATGATCGTCCGCGCACGCGGCGCAATCCTACGGCCCGGCGCGACCCCGCCGCGCAGCCGGACGCGTGGACGTTCTTCCGCCAGTGGCTGCGCAACCCGCGCGCGATGGCCGCGCTGTCGCCGTCGAGCCGACAGCTGGCAAAGCTCATGATCGAGCAGCTACCCGAAGGCGCTCGTCACATCATCGAGCTCGGTGGCGGTACCGGCGTCTTTACGCAGGCGTTGCTCGAACATGGCGTCGAACCGTCCGAACTTCTCGTCGTCGAGTTGAACGAGGAGCTGCATCAGCTCTTGCGCCAGCGCTTTCCTGCTGTGCGCGTCGTGTGCGGCGATGCACAGGAGCTGCGCACGATCGTGCACGACAGCGGATTCGTTGAGCACGAACCCGGCGTCGACGCCGTCGTCAGCGGTCTCGGCATGCTCTCGATGTCGCGCGCAACGCAGCGCGCGATTCTCGACGGTGTTTTCGGTGTTCTGCGCGAAGGCGGACGCTTCATCCAATTCACGTACGGGCCGGCGAGCCCCATATCGCGCGAGCTGTTGAACAAACTCGGCCTGGGCGTCAGCCGTGCCGGTGTCGCATGGCTCAACGTGCCGCCGGCGACGGTGTACGTCTATTCACGGCACCGGTCGAAAGCCGTGCCGGCCGCCCGCAGTCGCCGCTGACGTTTTCGTCGCGACGAACCGTTCGTCGTTCGACAACTCTTTTCGACGACTCGTTGCGCGGTTTCCAACGCGCCCAACTCCGATTTCGCCGCATCAATTCGCCGGTGCGGCGCCATTCATCGGTATCGCCCGATGCCGATCGCACCAGCCGATCGTATACAGCACCTGCGCCAGCAGGTTGCTCGGCCGCGTGTTGATTTCGTGCGACGCGCCAGGAATGCGCACGAGCGCCGTGTCGACCTTGCGCAACTTCAGGGCCTGATAGAACTGCTCGGCTTCCGAGCTCGGCGTGCGGTGATCGTCCTCGCCGGTGATCAGCATCGTCGGCGTCTTCACGTTGCCGACGTAGGTGATCGGCGATCGTTCCATGTAGTTGGCCTGTTGTTCCCAGGGCACGCCGGGAAACCAGTAGCGCGAAAACAGCGGATAAAGGTCCGACGTCAACGCGAAGCTGTACCAGTTGATCACGGGTTTCGCGACGACCGCAGCACGAAAACGATCGGTGTGTCCGACGATCCACGCGGTCAGCACGCCGCCGCCGCTGCCGCCGGTGACGAAGAGGTTGGTGGTGTCGACCGATCCGCGCGCGATGACCGCATCGACGACGCTGATCAAATCGTCGTAGTCCTTGCTCGGGTACGCGTTCTGGATCAGGTTCGCGAATTCGCTGCCATAGCTCGTGCTGCCGCGCGGGTTCGCGTAGACGACGATGTAACCGTGCGCGGCATAGAGCTGAGTCTCCGGCGCGAAGCGCGGTCCGTAGTTCGCGAAGGGGCCGCCATGGATTTCGAGCAGCAGCGGGTATTTCTTCGCTGCGTCGAAATCGGGCGGCGTCATCATCCACGCTTCGACATCGCGCCCATCTGCCGTCGATTTGACGTGCAGCTCCTGGACCTGCGCGAGTTTTTTGTGACCGAGCAGGTTTGCGTTGAGATCGGTCAGCGAGTGCGGTTTGCCGCCGCGATCGACGATCGCGACATCCGCCGGGCGGTACGGGCTATTGCGCGTGTACGCGACGCGGCCTGCCGCCGTCGACATCGCGCCGCCGCTGTAGGGACGACCCATTCCGGTGCCGCCGAAATCGTCGGCGAGCGTCTGCACCTTACCGCCGCCGGCCGCGATCCAGCCGACCTTGGTGACGCCCTGATCGTCGTAATGGAAGAAAAGGCCTCCGTTGCCGTCCCAGCCGAGATCGTCGACATCAAAATCGAAATCCGGCGTCACCACGCGCGGCGAGCCGCCGGCGAGATCCATCGTGTAGATGTGCGATCCCTGATACGGCTTGCCGTTGTCGTCGTAGCCGAGCCACGCGATGCGCTTGCCGTCCGGCGAAACGACCGCGCCCTGATCGGGCCCCTTGCGCTGCGTCAGGCGCGCGACCGCGCCTGAATCGACATCGACGCGATAGAGCTCGCTCTCGAGCGGTTCGTATTCCCAATCCTGATCGAAGTTGCTGGACACGATCAGCGAGCGGCTGTCGCGCGTCCACGCCGGCTTGCCCATGAAGTTGTGCTTGCCTTCGGTGATCTGGCGCGCCGCGCCGCCATCGGCCGCGACGACGAACACGTGCGTGTAGCCCGGATCGACGTAGCCGCCGCCGTCGATGCGATAGATCACGCGATCGATGACTCTGGGTGGCGCTGCCCACTCGGCGCCTTTCGGCGCCGCCGGCATCTGCGCAATCGACAGGTCCGCCGCAGGCACGCGCATCGTGAACGCGATCGACCTTCCGTCCGGCGACCAGCTGAGATTGCGCGGCGCCTGCGTCAAGTGCGTGATCGCGGCAGATTCTGCGCGATCCATCCAGCGCACGAAGATCTGGGACCTGCCGTCTTCGCTTGCGACCCAGGCCAGTCGTTTTCCGTCGGGCGACCAGGCGGCGCCGCCATCGTTCGCCGCGCCCGTCGTCAGCGGTCGGTTGTCGCGACCGTCGCTGTCGACGATCCAGAGATTCGAGCGTCTGCGATCCTTCATCACGTCGAACCAGCATCGCTCGTAGACGATGGACTTGCCGTCCGGCGCAAGCTCGGGAGCGTCCGCCCATTGCAACTGGAACACGTCCATCGGCTGCAGAGACGCCGGTTCGCTCGACTGCGCATGCACCAGCGCGGCAGCGAAGGCGAGGACGAGGCAGGGCAGGGGACGAATCATCGACATCGCGGGCTCCGGCAGCGAAAGGCGGTTGCGCACTATGGTGGTCGGATTTCCCGACGCACAGTGACTTTGGTTGGGCTTGGGCCTTCGGTGAGCCCCCGCGCGTCGGCCGGTCGGCGGCGTCATGGTAACGTTCCTCCACCGTAATAAACTTCGACCAGGGCACCCGCGGCGGCGCGGGTCGATGTGCGCGCGAGGATTTTCGATCATGAATGATTGGCCGAAAAACGAATGGATGGACCAGTGGCAGGCGTTGTCGCGCCAGTACTGGAATTCCTGGCAGGACATGACGCGCGAGGCCGCCGGTTCGACCGCCGCGAACAATCCGACCGGCGTGCCCTGGCATGAAGGCTTCGAGCAGTGGGCGCGCATGTTCGGGGGTGCCGGCAAACAAAGCGAAACCATTGAACGCGTGCTGGCCAGCGCGCGCAGCTTCACCGCTTTCGCGCAATCGATGATCGCGGCAGCGACCGCCGGTGGGGCCGCGCCGAATTGGACCGAAGCCTTACGCGAGGGTTTCAAGGTGCCCGGCGGCGCGAACCTGTTCGGCAATCCTCTCGCAGAAGCGCTGCGCGAAATATCCGGGCAAGGCGTCAAGAGCTTCGAGCAGATGATGCAAGGCCTCATGCCGCAATTCGATCCGGCAGGCGAAGCGAAGAGCTGGCTGCGCGTGCCTGCGTTCGGTTTTCTGCGCGAGCATCAGGAGCACTACCAGAAAATGGCGGTGGCGCTCCTGGACTATCAGCAGCAGACCTCCCGCTACAACGCGCTCATCATGAAATCCAGCGTGCGCGGTTTCGAACTGTTTGAAAGCAAGCTCGCCGCACGCGAGGAGCCAGGTCGACAGATCGATTCACTGCGCGCGCTTTACGATTTGTGGGTCGACGCGGCCGAAGAAGCGTACGCGGAGATCGCGCTGTCGCCGGAATTCCGCGAAATCTATGGCGCGCTGGTCAACGCGCAGATGCGCGTACGATCGCAAATGCAGCAGGAAGTCGAACGCATCGCCACCGATTTCGGCATGCCCACGCGCAGTGAGCTCGACAGCATCGGGCAGCGTCTGCACGACTTGAGGCGCGAGGTACGTGGCGGCAGGACCGACGAATCGAGCGATCTTGCGCGTGAAGTCGCGGATCTGCGCCGGGAAGTTGCTGCGCTTAAGGCTGCGATGAGTGCGAAGTCCGCACCGCCGGGCGAACCGAGCCCGGCAAGATCGGCCGTCGCCACGCCTCAGCCGGTCGCGCACAAGCGTCCGCGCCCGGCACGCAAGGACAAGCGTGCGCCGCAAGTCGCCGCGCTGCGTGCCGATGTGCAGGAAACCGTGGGCACGCCGCCGAGAGGGACGAAATCGCCGACGCCTCCGCGCGTGCGCGCGCAGGTGACCGCGACACGCGCCCGAGCGCAGGCGCGCGCGGCGGCGTATGGTCAACGACCGACGTCACCGCCGCGCAACAAGAAGAGCGTCGCCAAAGTCGCGCACAGCCCGAGCCGTGTCGGTCATCCGGTCGCGAGCTTCGCGCAGCGCATTGCCCAGTTCGCGCAAGCCGCACGGTCGACGCATTCGGGACGATCCGCCTTGCACGCAAAGCGCTCCAAGCGCGCTCGCCATTCACGTCGCGGAGGTCGCTAAGTCATGCAACCCGTGAGGATCGAACCCGCAAAGGCGCTCGACGAAACGCTCAAGATGCAGCGCAAGCTCGCCGCGGGCATGAAAACGCTGCGCGAGCTCGACGATGTCGGCTACGGCGCGACGGATAAGGAAGCCGTCTATCGCGAAGACAAGCTCGTCGTCTATCGATTCAAGGGCGCGCGACGTCCGACGGCGAAGGTGCCGATCCTGATCGTCTACGCGCTGGTCAACCGGCCTTACATGGTCGATCTGCAGAGCGACCGCTCGATGGTCGGCAATCTGCTCGCGCAGGGCGAAGACGTTTACCTGATTGACTGGGGTTATCCGGATCGATCCGATCGCTGGTTGACGCTCGACGACTACATCAATGGCTACATCGCGCGCAGTGTCGATGCGGTCGCGAAGCACGCCGGCGTCGACAAGATCAATCTGCTCGGCATCTGCCAGGGCGGCGCGTTCTCGCTGTGCTACACCGCGATGCACGGCGACAAGGTGAAGAACCTGATCACGATGGTCACGCCGGTCGATTTCCACACGCCGGACAACATGCTGTCGCACTGGATGCGTGGCGTCGATACCGATCTTTTCGTCGATACGCTCGGCAACGTGCCGGCCGATCTGATGAACTGGTGCTATCTCACCCTGAAACCGGTGCGTCTCAACCAGCAGAAGTACATCGGCCTCGTCGACATTCTCGACGACAAGACCGAGCTCGAGAACTTCCTGCGCATGGAAAAATGGATCTTCGACTCGCCCGACCAGGCGGGCGAAGCGTTCCGCCAATTCATCAAGGATTTTTATCAGGGCAACAAGCTGGTGGAGGGCGGCCTTCGCATCGGCGATCGCGAAGTCGATCTCGCCAAGATCAAGGTTCCGGTGCTCAACATCTTCGCCGAACAGGATCATCTGGTGCCGCCGTCATCCTCGCGCGTGCTCGGCGATCACGTCGGCACGAAGGACTACACGCAACTTGCGTTCAAGGGCGGCCATATCGGCATCTATGTGTCGGGCCGTGCGCAACGCGAAGTGCCGCCGGCGATCCACAACTGGTTGGCGAAGCGCGCGGACTGATGTCGTTCGCCTCTTCGGGAGCGGGCCCCGCAGGCGGGTGAGGGAAGTCGGAGAGAACGCTCCGCTTTGTTTCCCGTCGCGTGACCACGTATGCCGCCCTCACCCTACCTCTCTCGCGAGCGGGAGAGGCGAGAGCCGTGCGCGGCGTAGAATATGCGCGTCCCTTCTGCGGCGCGCCCGTCATGAACGAAGTCCTGTTTACGATCCACCACATCACGGTCACTCCGTGGAAACTGGTTGGATATCTCGGCGTATTCCTGTTCACGAGCCGCTGGTTCGTGCAGCTCTATGCGACGAAGAAACTGCGTCGCGTGCACATGCCGCAGTCGTTCTGGTGGCTTTCGGTTGCCGGCAGTGTCTTGCTGGTCAGCTACTTCACGTTCGGCAAGAACGATTCGGTCGGCGTCCTTTCCAACCTGTTTCCGGCATTCGTTTCGGTCTACAACCTTGCCGTAGACCTTCGCCATCGCCGAGACCACGCGCTGGATCGTCAGGCGAACGCGAGTTGAGGCGGTCGACTTCGCCGGTAACGACCGCGAGCCGGACGCCGATTTGCCTACGGGTGGCCTGAAAGTCGGCTCGGCGCCGTTTCTGGCGTCAACGCCTCGGGTAATGCCAGAATCGAGCGGCCGGGACCATGCCCGGCCTTCTTGGGAGGGGAAAAATGGACAATCGCAGCGCGCCGGTGATTTCGCTCGGGGAATGGATCATCACGTTGATCGTTCTTGCGATTCCGCTGGTCAACATCATCATGCTGTTCGTCTGGGGATTCTCGAGCGGCACAAATCCGAACAAAGGAAACTTGTGCAAAGCCGTGCTGATCTTCTATCTGATCGGCATCGTGTGCTTCTTCCTATTCGGTGGGCTTGCGTTCTTCAGCGCGATGCGTGGAATGCCGCAGCCGACGTAACGCTGAAAGCGTTAGCGATGCGAAACGGGGTGGGCTCTTGGCCCACCCTGTTCGTTTGTGCCCGCGTCACGTTGAGATTGGCGCGCGACGCAAGCACTGCGCTCTATTCCGGATCGTAGTCGAGATTCGGCGCCAGCCAGCGCTCCGCTTCGGCGAGCGACCAGCCCTTGCGCTTCGCGTAGTCCTCGACCTGTTCCTTGGTCAGACGGCCGACCACGAAATACTGGCTGCCCGGATGCGAGAAATACCAGCCGGAAACCGCGGCCGTCGGATACATCGCAAACGAATCGGTCAACTCGATACCGGTGTGCGCCGTCGCTTCGAGCAGGCGAAACAACGTCGCTTTCTCGGTGTGATCGGGACATGCGGGATAACCGGGCGCGGGACGTATTCCACGATATTTCTCGCCGATCAGCGCCTCGTTATCGAGCGCTTCGTCCGGCGCAAAGCCCCAGAACTCGCGGCGCACGCGTTCGTGCAGGCCTTCGGCGAACGCTTCGGCGAGGCGATCGGCGAGCGCCTTCAGCAGGATCGATGAATAGTCGTCGTGTTCGCGCTCGAAGCGTTCGAGATGCCTCTCGATGCCGATGCCGGCCGTGACCGCGAATGCGCCGATCCAGTCTTCGACGCCGGATGTTTTCGGCGCGATGAAATCGGCAAGGCAGAAGTCGGGACGATCGGCGGGTTTGTCCGCTTGCTGGCGCAGGAAATGAAGCTTCGCGGCGCCTTGTTTCTGCGGCATGACGATCTCGACATCGTCGCCGACCGCTCGCGCGCGCCAGAGGCCGATCACGCCGCGCGCGGTCAGCCATTTCTCCGCAACGATCTTGTCCAGCATTTCGCGCGCATCGCGATACAGCTCGCGCGCCTGCACGCCGACGACGGCGTCGTCGAGAATCGCCGGGTAGCGCCCGGACAACTCCCACGCGTTGAAGAACGGCGTCCAGTCGATGCGTTCGATCAATTCGGCGATTGGGTAGTCGTCGAATGCCGTAACGCCGGGCTGCCGCGGCGCCGGAGGAACGTAGTCGGTCCATCCGCCGTCGAAGCGCTGATCGCGCGCCTTCGCCAGCGGAACGAGCTTCTTGCCCGTGCCGCGATCCTTATGGCGCTCTCGGATCTCGGCATATTCGGCGCGCACGCGCGCGAGGAATTCGTCGACGAGTTCCTTCGAGATCAGCGATTGCGCGACGCCGACCGCGCGCGAGGCATCCTTGACCCAGACGGTCGGCGATTTGTAATGCGGCTCGATCTTGAGCGCCGTATGCGCGCGCGATGTCGTCGCGCCGCCGATCAGCAACGGGACATGGAATTCCTGGCGCTGCATCTCCTTCGCGACGTGGCTCATCTCTTCGAGCGAGGGCGTGATCAGGCCGGATAGGCCGATCATGTCGGCCTTTTCGGCTTTCGCGATGTCGAGGATCTTCTGCGCCGGGACCATCACGCCGAGGTCGACGACGTCGAAGTTGTTGCAGCGGAGCACGACGCCGACGATGTTCTTGCCGATGTCGTGTACGTCGCCCTTGACCGTCGCCATGACGATCTTGCCGTTCGATTTGGCGACGTCGCCCGTACGCACTTTTTCCGCTTCGATGAACGGCAAGAGGTACGCGACGGCCTTCTTCATCACGCGCGCGGATTTCACGACCTGCGGCAAGAACATCTTGCCGGCGCCGAACAGATCGCCGACGACGTTCATGCCGTCCATCAACGGTCCTTCGATCACGTCCAGAGGCCGCGTGCTGAGTTGACGCGCTTCCTCGGTATCGGCATCGACGAACGCGTCGATACCGTGCACGAGCGCATGCGACAGGCGTGCGCGGATCGGCAGCGCGCGCCAGGCCAGGTTCTCGACGACCGCTTCGCCTTTTTGCGACTTGTAGCGTTCGGCGATTTCGAGCAGGCGCTCGGTCGCGTCCTTGCGCCGATTGAGTACGACATCCTCGACGCGATCGCGCAGTTCCGGATCGAGATCGTCATAGATCGGCAGCGCGCCGGCGTTGACGATGCCCATGTCCATGCCGGCGCGGATCGCGTGGAACAGGAATACGGCGTGGATCGCTTCGCGCACGGCGTTGTTGCCGCGGAACGAAAACGAGACATTGGAAACGCCGCCGGAGACATGACAGTAGGGCAGTGTCTCCTTGATGCGGCGCGTCGCCTCGATGAAATCGACGGCGTAGTTGTCGTGTTCCTCGATCCCGGTCGCGATCGCGAAGATGTTCGGATCGAAGATGATGTCTTCGGGCGGAAAGCCGACGCGTTCGGTGAGAATCTTGTATGCGCGCGTGCAGATCTCGACCTTGCGCGCGCAGGTATCCGCCTGGCCTTGCTCGTCGAACGCCATCACGACCGCCGCGGCGCCGTAGCGCAGCACCTTGCGTGCGTGTTCTATGAAAACGTCCTCGCCTTCCTTCATGGAAATCGAATTGACTACGCCCTTGCCTTGCAGGCATTTCAGGCCCGCTTCGATCACGGTCCACTTCGACGAATCGATCATCACCGGCACGCGCGCGATATCGGGTTCGGAGGCGATCAGGTTGATGAAGCGCGTCATCGCCGCTTCGGAATCGATGAGACCTTCGTCCATGTTCACGTCGAGGATCTGCGCACCGCTCGCGACCTGCTGACGCGCGACGTCGACGGCCTCCTCGTAGCGTTCTTCCTTGATCAGCTTGCGGAACTGCGCGCTGCCGGTGACGTTGGTGCGCTCGCCGACGTTGACGAACAGGAGGTCGGGCGTGATGACCAGCGGTTCGAGGCCGGAGAGGCGCGTGTAGCGTGGCATCGTATCGGACATGGTTGTTAGCCCTTCTCCGTTTGTGGCAGAAGGGCTGGAGTGAGGGGTGCGCGCGAAGCGCGCGCCGACGCGAGACTGGAATGATTTACGCCGGCGTCTGCGACGCCGGCCCTCATCCCCGGCTTCTCCCGCATGCGGGAGAAGAGGCGCGTAGTCGCCCGTTCGGAAGTCATGCGGCTTCGCGCGACTCCGCGGCTGAAGTCAACGTGCGCGGCGCGACGTTGCGAACAGCGTCGGCAATCGCCTTGATGTGCGCCGGCGTCGTTCCGCAGCACCCGCCGACGAGATTCACGATGCCCGCGCGCGCGAACTCGCCGATGATCGCCGCCATCTGCTCTGGCGTCTCGTCGTATTCGCCAAACGCGTTCGGCAAACCCGCGTTCGGATGCGCGCTGACGTAGCAGTCTGCGATTTGCGCGAGCACGTCGACATATTGGCGCAACTCCGCCGCGCCCAGCGCGCAATTGAGGCCGATCGAAAGGGGCCGCGCGTGGCGCATCGACGCGTAGAACGCTTCGGCGGTCTGGCCGGACAGAGTGCGGCCGGAAAGATCGGTGATCGTGCCCGAAATCATCACGGGCAAACGCGCGCCGCGCGCTTCGAACAATTCGTCGATGGCATATAGCGCGGCTTTCGCATTCAGCGTGTCGAAGATCGTCTCGACCATGATCGCGTCCGCGCCGCCGTCGACGAGACCTTCGGCCGCTTCGCGATACGTCGCGCGGAGCTCATCGAAGTTCGTATTGCGGAAGCCCGGATCGTTGACGTCCGGACTGATCGACGCCGTGCGGCTGGTCGGACCCAGCACGCCAATGACGAAGCGCGGTTTTTCGGGCGTTTTAGCTTCTGCCGCGTCACACGCGGCACGTGCGAGACGCGCGCCATCGCGATTGAGCTCGTAGACGAGATGCTCGAGCCGATAGTCGGCCTGGCTGACGGCGGTCGCGTTGAACGTGTTGGTTTCGACGAGATCCGCGCCGGCATCGAGGTAGGCCGAGTGAATTGCCGCGATGACATCGGGTCGTGTCAACGTCAAGAGATCGTTGTTGCCCTTCAGATCGGCACCAGGATTCGCCTTCGCGTCGCGATCGGGTTCGTGCTGACGATCGAAGCCGTCAGCAAATCGCTCGCCGCGGTAGTCGTGCTCGTCGAGACGATAACTCTGCACCATCGTGCCCATCGCGCCGTCGATGACGAGGATGCGGCGCGTCAGCTGATCGAGCAGCGCCTTCGCACGTTCGGGATGCAGCCATGGAAGCTGGATGCTCATGATTTCCTCGCCAGGAGACTCAGCACTTCGAAATGCGGCGGGCGGCGTTCGCGCGTCAGCCTCTCGCAGGCGATGACGTCGAGCTTGGCCGCCCGCGCCAGCTCGCGCAGCTCCTCGGGTTTGAAGCCGAGATTGCGATGATCGAACGGCTCGACCGCGGAGCGGTGCGCATGCCGACCCAGCGTGACCGCCAGCAGCCGACCGCCGCGTCGCAAGACGCGAGCCGCTTCCGCGATCGCCGTCGCGGGCTCCTCGCTGTATGTGAGGGCATGCATCAGCAAAACCAGGTCGAAGCTCTTCGCCGGAAACTCGAGCTTGTGCATATCGCCGACACGCACTTCGACGTTGGCGAACGACTTGAGCCGCACGCGCGCCGCGTCGACCACGCGCTCGCTCGCATCCACGCAGACGATCGAATGCGAGCGCGGCGCGAGGAGTTCGGCGAGCACGCCGTCGCCCGAAGCAATGTCGAGCACGTCGCCGGTCTCTACGAGTTGCGTCATGCCGCGCGCCAACGCTTCCCAGGTGCGACCGGGCGAGTAGTGCCGCTCCATGTCGCCGGCGACCGTGTCGGCCCAGCCTTCGGCGCGCGCGCGTTTGGCGAGCACGGACGGAAGTCGCGATTCGTCGTCGCGGAGCAGGGCATCGTCGACGCTTTCCTTGAGCGCGAGCAGCAGCGCGTTTTCCTCGGGATCGATCTCGCTGTTGTAGCGGTAATACGACGACACGCCGGAGCGGCGATCGCGCACGAGGCCTGCTTCCTTGAGCTTGGCCAGATGCGTCGACACGCGCGGCTGCGCCAGCCGCAGCACAGCCGAAAGCTCGGCGACCGTCAGCTCCTCTCGTTCGAGCAGCGCCAGCAGGCGCACGCGCGTCGGATCGGACAGGAGACGCAGCAGGGCGGAAGTGGCGGCAAGATCAAGCATGTATCCCTTTATCTTGATCGAAAGATAAATGCAAGCGTAACGGCGCGCCGCGCTGCGGTCAATGTTTGCGCGCGTGCGCTGTCGAATCTCTGCCGCTATGCTCCGCGCCCTTCCATCCGCTGCGTCCTCCGAATTGCGCCATTTACTTCTGTCGATCCTGCTGTCCGCGGTGCTCTCCGTTCCGGC
>Ga0157372_10006912_pt1 | contig 12075 bp, 7 predicted proteins | sample C55metaG_FD_115307 | JGI IMG/M metagenome (GOLD analysis project Ga0157372, IMG submission 115307) | Corn rhizosphere microbial communities from Kellogg Biological Station, Michigan, USA - C5-5 metaG | ecosystem: Host-associated > Plants > Roots > Rhizosphere > Soil | place: USA: Michigan... | reverse complement strand
TTACGCCTACGCTGACCTGCGCGAGGACGCGCTGCGCAACGCGCGGCGCTTCATGACGTTAGGGATCGGGCCGGGCGACCGGATCGCTCTTGTTGCCGAAACGGGCGCTGACTTTGCCGCTTGCTTCTTCGGTGCAGTCTATGCCGGCGCCTGGCCGGTGCCGCTGCCACTTCCGACCAGTTTCGGCGGGCGTGAAGCTTATGTCGACCAGCTGGCGATCCAGCTGAAGAGCTGCGATCCGGCCCTCTTTCTCTACCCTGAGGAATTAGCCGATTTCTGCCGAGACGCGGCGGACACCGCGGGTGCAACTCCGCGTGCGTGGAATTCTCTCAGCGCGATCGAGGCGGCTGGGCTTTTGGAGCTTCCGAGCGCTTCCCCAGACGACATCGCCTATCTTCAATATTCGAGCGGATCGACCCGCTTCCCGCATGGCGTCGCGGTGACTCATCGGGCGCTTCTCGACAATCTCCATGCGCACGGCATCGGACTGCAGGTCCTGGAGAGCGATCGCTGCATCTCCTGGCTGCCGTGGTATCACGACATGGGCCTGGTCGGCTGCTTCCTCTCGCCAGTCGCGCTGCAGCTTTCGGTCGATTATCTGAAGACCGAGGATTTTGCACGTCGTCCGCTCGCCTGGCTCGACATGATCACCCGCAATCCGGGTACGTCGATCAGCTATTCGCCGAGCTTTGGCTACGACATCTGCTCGCGGCGGATGAGCTCGCAGACTCGCGCCGAAGATCGCTTCGATCTTTCGCGTTGGCGCATCGCCGGAAATGGCGCGGACATGATCCGTCCGGACGTGATGCAATCCTTTGTGGACGGCTTTGCACAGGCGGGTTTCGAGGCAAGCGCCTTCTGCCCGAGCTATGGCCTGGCCGAAGCCACTCTTGCCGTCTCGCTGATGCCGCCCGGCGAAGGCATTCGCCTGGAGCTGGTCGAGGAGAACGAGCTGTCGGGCGGCGCGCCCGAGGCGGGAGACCGTCCGAAGCGCTACCGGGCCGTCGTCAATTGCGGCCGGCCGGTGACCGGCATGGAAATCGAGATCCGCGGGCCTGAAGGAGAGCTGCTTCCGGACCGCGGCATCGGCAAGGTCTACGTCCGCGGCGCCAGCGTCATGCACAGTTACTTCCGCGACGAGGAATCGACCAAGGCTTGTCTCAGCGAGGACGGTTGGCTGGACACCGGCGACATGGGTTACATGTCGAAGGGCTACATTTTCATCGTCGGTCGCGCCAAGGACATGATCATCATCAACGGGCGCAACCACTGGCCGCAGGATATCGAATGGGCGGTTGAGCAGCTCCCCGGTTTCAAGTCGGGCGACATCGCAGCCTTTGCCATTACCGGCCCAAGCGGTGAGGAAACGCCCGCCGTACTCGTTCACTGCCGTGTGTCGGATCTCGAAGAGCGGGGGCGGCTTCACGACGAAATCCGCGACCGGGTTCGGGCCATCACTGGCATCACCCCGGTCGTTGCGCTTGTTCCACCGCGGACCCTTCCTCGAACCAGTTCGGGCAAACTGTCGCGGGTCAAGGCGCGCAGCCTCTACCTTTCCGGGGAAATCCCGGTCTACGACATCGCCGCTTAGCCAGGCGGATAAGCCTTGATCGGCAAATGATCGGCATTTCGTCCGGTTGAAGCCCTGTTCTCCGCGCCGCTCCGTCGGCAATCTCCCGGCCAAGGAAGGGAGATTCGTTATGCCCAAGAAGCCAGGCTCGCTTGGCTGGCGCTTTTGGAGCATAGTGGGATGATGCCGGGAGGGGCACACGGCACGCCACCAGGGCTAAGGCTCGTTCGGGACGATGCACCCGAACGAATCGTGCTCGCGCACGAGCCTCCCTTCCGAATCGGCGAGGCAGAGTTCCGGCCCGCCACCCGCGAAGTCATATTCGGTGGCGCGACCTCGATCGTCGAGCCAAGGGTCATGCAGCTGCTGGTCGCTCTCCATCGCGCCGGCGGCGCGGTCGTCAGCAAGGATGACCTCACCGAACTTTGCTGGGACGGCCGGGCAGTCGGCGAAGATGCGATCAACCGGGTGGTTTCACGCGCTCGCGCGGTCTCCGAAAAGCAGGCCGGCGGCCAGTTCCGGCTCGAGACCATCACCAAGGTCGGATACCGGCTCGTCAACGGCAACGGCGTAGCGCGACTGCCTCAGGCTGCGGCGGCGGAACCAGCGAGGGACATTGGCAAGGGTATCCGGCGCCGCGATTTGGTGGTCGGCGGCATGGCGGTAGGAGCAGTCGCGGCCGCAGGCGCCGGCTGGATGATCCTTCATCGCGACCGGACGCCTCCCGAAGCGCAGCTGCTTATCGCCAATGCCCGCGCGGCGATCCGCGAAGGTACGGTCGACCAGGTGGATAATTCGATCGCAAAGCTTCGGCTGGCCGTCGAGATTGCGCCCAACAGCGCCGAGGGCTGGGGCATGCTCGCCTTCGCCTACATGGTTGCGGCGAAGTCCGCGCCTGTGGCGGAGCGACCAGCGCTCGTGGCGCGTGGCAATGCCGCGATGCAGCGCGCGCTCATGTTCCAGCCTTATCAGGCGGACGCCCAGGCTGCGCGGATCCTGTCGATCAGGCAGTATCGCAACTGGTACAATTACGAGATGGCCTTGCGGTCGGCGCTGGCGCGGCACCCCGACCATCCCGTGCTGAATTGCCTGATGGGATTCCAGCTCGCCCAGGTCGGCCGTGCGGGCGAGGCTCTTGGCTATTACCAGAGGGGGGTCAAGGACTTCCCGCTGTCCGCGAACCTTCGCGTCTGCGAAAACATCAGCCTGTGGGATCTCGGACGGCTCGATGAAGCCGAGGCCGCGATCGACAGGTCATTCGCGCTGATGCCGCGTTACTACGGGCTCTGGTTCACGAAGCTCTACTTTCTCATGTACAACGGCCGGGCGGGCGAAGCGGCGGCGATGATCGCCGACAAGAACAGCCGGCCGCTCGGCATTCCGGACTGGAACTACGATCTTACGGCCACCCAGGTGAACGCGCTTGCGAGCAGCGATCCTGCCCGCGTGAAGCACACGATCGACCTGTGGAAGACCGCCCCCGATCGCGGAACCGGATTCACCGAGAATGCCGCCATCTTTGCCGGCTTTGCCGGGGACAATGACGAGGCTTTTCGGCTGTTGAACGCCCTCTACTTCAACCGCGGCGCCAGGATGGCCGATACCTATTTCGCCAAGGAACAGGGCATTTACTCAGGCGTCGAGCGGCACACCTTCACGCTCTTCCGGCGTCCGATCCTCGGCATCCATCGCGATCCGCGCTTCGGGGCAATGACGCGCGAGCTTGGACTCGACGATTATTGGCGTCGCACCAATTCGCGATCACTCGTCATCGCCTGATTTTGCAAAATCATTGAGAAATCAGCGCCTCGCCGGTGCTTTGTCCGGCGTTCGTCCGCTCCTCATCCTGTCGATCAGGAGCGGCATCGGCGATCTTCCATCCTGTTGGCGCGGCAATGTCCGTGTCGGGAAAAAGGGAGATCAGCCATGCCCCGTTCGATCACCATTTTGGCCGCCGCGGCATTGGCCTCGGCTGCTTCGCCCTGTTTCGCGCAGCAGCTCCACACCGCTTCCGTCCACGTCTTTCAAAGCGACTTTGGGACAGCCGAGGGGCGCGCCGCCCTCGAGCACCGGATCCAGCTCGCCGCCGAGGAGCTTTGCGGGGTCAATGCCGCCGCCGAAGACAAAAGCTGGGGCGAGATCAAGCGATGCCAGGCCGGCGTTCGTCAGGAGTTCAGCCGCAAGATCGCGGCGCTCAAGATTTCCGCCGGGACCCAGCTCAGCGCACGTTGAGTGTCAGGATCATCGCGCAGCGGGACGTGAAAGGGGACGGGCAGCCATGGCTGCCCGTCCCCCAGCAGCCGTTCAGAACGCGAACTGGAAGCCGGCTCGCGCGCCGACGTTGCTGCTGTTGAAACCGTAGGTCACCCCCGCGGAGACCGAAGCGGTTTCACTCACCGCGGCCGCGACGGCAGTCGCCAGCGCGGCCTGGTTCTTGAAATATCCGACGCCGCCCGAGACCGCGAAGTGCGATCCCGCCGGGATGCTCGGCGTGTCGAGCGCAAGCGCCATCGCGACGCCTTCGTCGGCCTCGCGGATGTCGTGGTGGTCGCGGTCGACGAGGTCGAACAGCGAGCCGACCTGGCTCTGGAGGCCGCCGACCGTGCCCTGCAGATTGGTGAGAGTGGAGAGACTGACTCCGCTGCGACCCATGACGCCGTTGGCGTCGACCGTCGCCAGGTTGGTCGTGCTTGCCTGCTGGGCGGCCGTGCTTGCGCCGATGTCGCCGATCCGGACCGAGCTTCCGACGCCGCCGACCGCGACCTGGTTCGCCGCTGTCGTCGATGCGCCCTGGCCGATTGCCGTCGAGCCTACGAAATTGGCCGTCGAGTTCTGGCCGATCGCGGTCGCATTGGTTTGCAGCGCGCGGGCATTCTGACCGAGCGCCGTCGACGCCGCGCCGGTAGCCTGTGCCGTTTCGCCGATTGCGGTCGCATTGGCGTTGCTTGCCACGGAACCGAAGCCAAACGCGGCCGAATTGGAGCCGGTCGCCTGGGACGTATTGCCGACCGCCGTCGCCTGGGTGGCGGTTGCGTGAGCCTGGTTGCCGACCGCGGTGGTCTGCACGCCGGTCGCCTGAGACTGCCATCCGAGCGCCTGCGCGCCCCGGGCGTTAGCCAGCGCCTCACCGCCGAGCGCGGTCGTGTGGAATTCAGTGGCCTGCGCCTGGTCACCCAGAGCGACTGAATCGTCGTTGTTGGCAAGGGTATTGTCGCCGATCGCGATCGAGGTGACGCCCGATGAAACGGAGTTGACGCCGACGGCGATCGACTGGTTGGTGCTCGCGGTCGAATTGTGGCCGATGGCGACAGAGTCGGTTGCGCTTGCCGTGGTGCCCTGGCCGACGGCGGTCGCTCCGGCTGCGCTGGCGGTCGTGCCTTGACCGACGGCCGTCGAGTTGTTGCCGGTCGCGGTGGAGGTATCGCCCACGGCAGTCGCATTCGTCGCGTCGACCGGCGGAGTCGCCGCGGTGCTGGTCGTGGAGTTAACGCCGCATTCGGTCGACTTGGACCCTGCACCCGCAACGCAGTCGGCCGTCGTTCCAGCGTTCGCCGCCGTGGCCATTGCAAGGCTGGACGAGCCCGCCGCGACGAACAGCAATATCTTCATCTTCGATGACATGAAATTCTCCTGGGGATGGGGGTACGCAGGGGAACAAGCGGGGTGCGAAGGGTTGAGTGCTGATCCATCCTCGAGGGGTTCAATGTCGATTTTTGCGCGGACCGCCGCCGCGTCGGCTCCTAATCTGAGTTAATCCTAAATTTACGGGCGTTTGCGACAAGTTGCGCTCGGCGAGTGGGAGCTTTTGAAAAACATGCAGCGAATGCATGGATGGATCGGTCGCAGGGACCGGCAGCCGGTGGCGATCGAAGCCGTGGTATTCCGCGGCGACGGCACCGAGGAAGCCGTGCGCCTGACCAACGTCTCCGACGAGGGCTGCCGGATGGAAATGGACGGCGAGTTCCTCATCGGCGAGCAGCTCGAGATCGCTATTCCCCGCTTCGGCCAGATGAAGGCCCAGATCCGCTGGGCGCTGCCCGGAAGCGCCGGCGCCAAGTTCGTCGACAACGACCTTTAATACCGACGAACGTCGGGAGAGTGACTCCCGGCCCCACTCACTGGTAAAGAGCGCCCCGGGAAGGGAAATTCGGGGGCCTGTGCCATGAAACCTATGATGTTCCTTGCTCTTCCGCTGTTGCTCGCGAGCCCGGCGGCGGTGTCCAAATCTGCTCCGAAGCACGCTGCGCCGAAACCCGCCGCCGCTCCGGCCGAGCTCAAGTGGATGGACGGTCCTCCCGGCCTTCCCGCCGGCGCGCAGATAGCGGTCGTCTCGGGCGATCCCGGGAAGGCCGGCAAGTTCACCATCCGCCTTCGGATGCCGGTCAATTATTCGGTCCGCCCGCACTGGCACCCGACCGACGAGAAGGTCACCCTCATCTCCGGCAAGCTCGCCTACGGGATGAGCGACCAGCTCGACCGCGCCGCGGCAACCGCGCTCGACGCCGGCCAAAGCGTCACCATGAAGGCCAAGATGAACCACTGGGTCTTCACCGGCGACGGAGCCGAGCTCGAGATCACCGCGATGGGCCCGTTCAAGATCACCTACGTGAACCCCGCGGATGATCCCCGCCCGGCCACGCCGGCGGCGAAGCCCGAAGCGAAGCCCGCAGCCAAGCCGAAATAGGACTGCCCCGAGGGGTAGTGGACAATTTGGACATTCCGCGGAGCTGCGCGCGGGGCTGACTGAATAGGACTTCTCTGAAGGGAAACTTCACAAACCGCACAGTGCCGCGCGGTTGGGCGGGGCGTGAGCTTTGTGACCTTCGTCCCGCTTGCCAGTGAGCGCGAAAGCTCGCGAATGTGTGCAGTGACGGCGCAGAAACGCAGCGATTGCAGCGGGCTTACGTGCGCGAGCGGGTGAGGGGCGGACCCAGGCGAAGTCGCTGAGGCGTGCTGCTTGTTCGGTGCGTCCATCCCGCAGGGTGGACCACAAAAGGGGGGCTGTAGGACAGGATTTAGATTGCGCTTCCTCTTAACGTGCTGAAAACATATCGCTGAAGGGGCAGTAGTTATGGCCGCCAAAGAGGCGCGTGCGCGTATCAAGATCAACCATGCACTCGAAGCGAGTGGATGGCGGTTCTTCGATTCTGCTGAAGGCCCGGCAAACATCGTGCTCGAGCCGAAGATCAAGCTCACGAGCACTGAGATCAATGCGCTCGGAGAGAATTTCGAGAAAACGCAAAAAGGTTTTATCGATTTCCTGCTGCTCGATGCGAACGGTCGTCCTTTCGTCGTGTTGGAAGCGAAGAAGGAGAGTCTCGAGCCGCTCGTCGGGAAGGAGCAGGCGCGCAGGTACGCGAAATCGCAGAACTGCCGTTTCATAATCCTGTCGAACGGCAACCTGCATTATCTGTGGGATCTTGAACGCGGGAATCCATACATCATCACGTCGCTACCAAAGCCGGATTCGCTTCTGGCTGCCGAAAAGCTGACGCCAAATCCCGATGCGCTTGTCAGCGAAAAGGTCGAACGCGACTACATCGTTTTGACGCAGCGCCCCGGCTACAAACAGGAGGCCGGATGGGCGAATGAGAATGAGCGCACGGCCTTCATCAAGGACAATGGGCTGCGCTTCCTTCGAGACTATCAGGAACGTGCAGTTCACAAGCTGCAGCAAGCCGTCAAAGACGGGCGTCACCGGTTCTTATTCGAGATGGCGACGGGAACCGGCAAGACGCTCACGTCGGCGGCAGTCATCAAGCTGTTCCTGCGGACGCGCAATGCTAATCGGGTGCTGTTTCTCGTCGACCGGCTGGAGCTTGAGGCGCAGGCTAAGAAGGCATTCGACCAGCTGCTGAAGAGCGATGCGAGGACCGTCATCTTCAAGGAGAACAAGGACGACTGGCGGCACGCCGATATCGTGGTCAGCACCGTGCAGTCTTTCCTCTTCAACAACAAATATGCCGACCTCTTTTCGCCCACCGATTTCGACTTGGTCATTTCGGACGAAGCGCATCGATCGATCGGCGGCAACGCACGCGCGGTCTTCGAATATTTCACCGGGTACAAGCTCGGCCTAACCGCGACGCCCCGGGATTATTTGAAGAGGTTTGACGCTGACTCGGCAAACGATCCGCGGGAGCACGAGCGCCGACAGCTCCTGGACACTTACAGGACCTTCGGTTGTGAGAACGGGACGCCAACGTTCCGCTACTCACTGCTCGACGGGGTGCGCGACGGTTACCTCATCAACCCGACGGTCGTAGATGCCCGAACCGATACGACCACGAAGTTGCTTTCCGATCAGGGTTTCGTGGCGACATTCACCGACGAGGAAGGCGACGAGCACGAGGAATCGTTCACTCAGCGGGAGTTCGAGAAGAGCTTTTTTTCTCCCGAAACGAACCGGCTGTTCTGTAAGACCTTCCTGAAGAACGCACTACTCGACCCCATCAGCGGCGAGTTAGGTAAGTCAATCATCTTCGCGGTCAGCCAGCATCACGCCGGCAAGCTTGCACAGATTTTGAACGAAATGGCGGACCAGCTCTGGCCGGAGAAATACCAGAGCGATTTCGCCGTCCAGGTTACGTCGAAGATTACCGGCGCTCAGCAGATGACGATCAATTTCGCCAACAATCGTCTGCTTGGCGCGGGCAACTTCATCCCGGAATACAAGACGAGCAAGGCTCGTGTTTGTATCACCGTTGGCATGATGACGACGGGCTATGATTGTCCCGATGTTCTTAATCTCGGTCTGTTCCGTCCGATTTTTTCGGCAACGGAGTTCATTCAGATAAAAGGCCGCGGCACGCGCAAGCACGAGTTCACGGACGAGCTGCACGATCCCAAACTGAAAATGCAGATTGGAGAGCAGCCGAAGACCGCATTCAAGCTCTTCGATTTCTTCGCCAACTGCGAATATTTCGAAGAGAAGTTCAATTATGACGAAGTGCTGAACCTTCCGAGAGGAGCGGCCGCGGCGCTCGGCATCGGCGGAGAAGGCGGCATTCGCACGGGGCCGCTCACTTACACTCACTTTGGATCAGACAATCTCGACCGCTTCGACGAGCGCAAGATCGGCTTTAACGGGATGAAGATCGATCGCATGTTCTTCGAGCGGTTCGAGGACCGTCTGAGGGAAGACCCGATCATCGTCTCACATGTCGAGGCCGGCGAGTGGGACAAGGTGATCGATTATGTGAATGAAAAGCTGATCCAGAACGATCGTGAGCCTTACTCGCTGGAAAAGCTGAGGCAGGCGGCGGACGTAGATCGGCGGCTCAGCCTGCGTGAAATCCTTGAACGCGTGTTCGGAGTCATTCCGCGCTTCAAGTCCAAAGACGAGTTGCTCGAAGAGGAATTCGCAAAGTTCGTTGCCGACCGAAAGCCGGCCGAGATTCAGGCGCTTCCGGCCATGAAGCGCTACTTCAAAGCTTACGTGACGAGCGATCGCTTCCGCGCGATCATCAATGAGCGCGATCTGGCGAAGCTCGCAACGAACCCGAGCTTCACGACCAAGGACTTCAAGGCGGTCCCGGAGCCGTACCGCACCATCATCCCCGAGTACGTAAAAGATTACGTGCCGCTCAACCGCTTCACCATCTGAGGATTCATGCTCGACACCGCTACGAAACGCCGCATTGACACCGCCCGAGACATTCTCGTCGGCAAGATTCCAGACCCTAAGAGTCAGGTCGAGCAGATCACCATCGCACTCATCTACAAGTTCATGGACGACATGGATGCGGAGGCGGAGGAGCTTGGCGGCAAGCGCAGCTTTTTCGCTGGCGATTTCGCGCGCTACGGTTGGGCTAAGCTGATGCGCTCGGGCTTGGGCGGCCATGAGATGCTGAATCTGTATGCGGAAGCGATCGCCCGGATGCCGGAGAATCCCGGAGTGCCACCCCTCTTCCGGGACATCTTCAAGAATGCTTTTCTCCCTTATCGGGACCCGGAAACCCTGCGCGCTTTTTTGAAAATCATCGACGAGTTCGAATATGATCACAGCGAGCGGCTCGGTGACGCGTTCGAATATCTGCTGTCTGTGCTCGGTAGCCAAGGCGATGCTGGCCAGTTTCGCACTCCCCGGCACATCATCGATTTTATCGTCGATATCGTTGATCCCAAGAAGAACGAGACCATCCTCGATCCGGCCTGCGGCACCGCCGGCTTCCTGATTTCTGCCTGGAAGCACATTCAGGATGTCAACCGCGACGCCAACGGCGACAGCACGCTGACCCCGGACGAGCAGGAAGGCCTGGCATCCAACATCAAGGGCTATGACATCTCGCCTGACATGGTGCGGCTCAGCCTCGCCAACATGTACCTGCACGGGTTCACCGACCCGCACATCGTCGAGTACGATACGCTGAGCTCAGACGATCGCTGGAACGAGTTCGCGGACGTCATCCTCGCCAACCCGCCCTTCATGTCGCCAAAGGGCGGCATTCGCCCGCATAACCGCTTCTCGATTCCGGCGACGCGAAGCGAAGTGCTGTTCGTCGACTATATCGCCGAGCACCTGACGCCGAACGGTCGCGCAGGGGTGATCGTGCCGGAAGGCGTCGTCTTCCAGAGCGGCAAAGCTTACAGGACGCTACGCAAGGCGCTCGTCGAAAACTATCTCATCGCCGTGATCTCGCTCCCGGCGGGCGTGTTCAACCCGTACTCGGGCGTGAAGACGTCGATTCTAATTCTCGACCGTGCTGAAGCAAAAGGGAGCGAAACGATCGGGTTTTTCAAGATCAACAACGACGGCTTCAGCCTCGGCGCGCAACGACGCGAGATCGGCGGCAGTGAATTGCGGGAAATATTAGCAGAGGTCGCCGCATACCGCGCTCACGCGGGAGATGCGCCTTGGGAAAGTCAGTTCGGTCGCGCGGTGCCGAAGGCGGAGATAGCGTCGAGCGGGGAATATAATCTGAGTGGAGATCGCTATAGACGTGATGATGTAAGAAGTGCGGCCTTTGCGCGCGTCGCGCTGGGTAACGTCGCCGAAGTTGCTGCAGGTAACCCGGCGCCTCAGGGAGATGCGAACTTCCTCAACGGAACCGAGCCGTTCATTCGAACTTCAGATGTCGGGCGCGTCCATCTATCAAGCAATTTCATTGGGACGGCGGACAGACTGACCAAGGAAGCGGCGCGCGCCCATCGCATGCGCATGTTTCCAAAGGGCACGATCCTATTTCCCAAGAGCGGGGCGTCGACGTTTCTTAATCACCGAGTTGTGATGGGTGAGCAAGCGTATGTCTCAAGCCATCTGGCCTGCATTATTTGTAACGAGGAAAAGCTGCTATCCCAGTTCGCTTATCGTCTGCTGTGCAATGTCGATGCTCGGACAATCACTCCTGACCAAGCATATCCTTCGCTGCGAACTTCCGAAATCGCCACAATCGAAATTCCTCTGCCTCCTGTAGAGGTCCAGCGGCAGATTGTGTCCGAGATCGAGGCTTATCAGAAGGTCATCGACGGCGCTCGCGCCGTGCTGGAAAACTATCGTCCCCATATCGCGATCGATCCGGAATGGCCGATGAAACCATTTCAGGCAGCCGCGAGCACGATCACGCCGCCTGCAAAGATTCAAACTGCTGGTTTTAACCAACAAGGCCGCTTTCCCATCATCGATCAGTCGCAGAAGCAGATCGCTGGTTGGACCGACGACGAAGCGGCCTTGGTGGATGGTCGAGGTGGGCTCGTGATCTTCGGCGATCACACCTGCGCAGTGAAGTTCGTAAACGAACGCTTTGCTCAGGGCGCCGACGGGATCAAAATCATCAAGGCCAGCGCATCCCTACTGCCAGCCTTCCTGTTCTTTTTCCTCCTGAGCCACCCCATCGAGCAGGACGGTTACAAGCGGCATTTCAACAAGTTGAAACTAACTGAAATCCCTGTTCCGCCACTTGAAACCCAGCGCGAGATTGTCGCCGAACTCGAAGCCGAACGCGGATTGGTCGAGGCCAACCGCACACTCATCGGGCGTATGGAAAAGAAAATTGAAGCGGCGATCGCGCGAGTATGGAGTGCTGCGGATGCCGATTTAGCCGAACCTGCAATCGCCGCGGAGTAGCCGGGCCTCCCGAACCGCCTTGCTTACCTCAACATCGAATAAGAGGCGGAGCCTTCCGCCGTCTTCGGCAGCCGCTGAGCCTACTTAACCCGCTCCACCTGCTCGAACTCCAGCTCGACCGGCGTCGCGCGCCCGAAGATCGACACGCTGACCTTCACGCGCCCGCGGTCGAAATCGAGCTCTTCCACCACGCCGTTGAAGCTGGCGAACGGGCCGTCCAGCACCTTCACCGCGTCGCCGATCTCGTAGTCGACGTTGATCTTCTGCTTGGGCGCGCTGGCGGCTTCCTGCTCGTTGGAGAGCATGCGCGCGGCCTGGGCGTCCGGGATCGGCTGGGGCTTGCCGCCGGGGCCCAAGAAGCCGGTGACCTTGGGCGTGTTCTTGACGAGGTGGTAGACCTCGTCGTTCATCTCGAGCTTGGCGAGGACGTAGCCGGGCA
>Ga0157372_10006910_pt1 | contig 12076 bp, 5 predicted proteins | sample C55metaG_FD_115307 | JGI IMG/M metagenome (GOLD analysis project Ga0157372, IMG submission 115307) | Corn rhizosphere microbial communities from Kellogg Biological Station, Michigan, USA - C5-5 metaG | ecosystem: Host-associated > Plants > Roots > Rhizosphere > Soil | place: USA: Michigan... | reverse complement strand
TTCCGAGATGCCGCTAAGCTCAGCCGTCTCGCATCGGCGCGCTTTGCCACTGCATGCCAGCCTCGTGATGTTGAATCCAGATTGATACCGCGCCTCGTCCCAGAGTTGATTGCGAATTGTTTCCTACGCTTTCGTCTTGTTTCGAACTGATGTACTATCTCCGGTACCGCTAGTTGAAAAAAACCTTCGCAGTTACTGGAGCCGCTCATGGATCGACGCAGCTTCTTGAAGTCCGCAACCGCAACGGGACTCGCCATCGGCATGTTTAAGGGAGGGGCCAACGCGTCCATCCCTGAACACAATTGGGACAAGTATGACTGGGGATCGGGCCCCCCGGTTCTCGACCGGCTTTATCAGGGCCCATTTCCTCAGTACGGCCCATGTGCAGTTGTTCCCGACAGCGATGTCTCGATGATCACCTCCCCCTCGAGAGAGATCGTCAGCAATTATGGAATGGGCCTCATTGTTTATCTCTCCGACGATACTGGACCGCTCAAAGTCCCCGGTCAGGCGCAGGAACAAACTTTGGAGGATCTGGTCAAGCTGCCATTCGTGCAGAAGATCTACCTGCGTCCCAACTGGCGCGAGATCCAGAAGCAGCCCGGTCGGCTCGACTTCCCGTCGTGGTGGAACATTGCCTTTGATCTCGGTCGCCGTTACGACAAGCAGATCGGCTTCCGAGTTCAACTGGAGAATCCCGACGTTCCCGATCCTGGAATGCCGGACTTTCTGCTCAACAAGGTTCCTTATGTGAAGCTGAAAGGCGAGTGGAAGGGCAACCCCGCGGAAATGCGGTACAGGAAAGATAACCGGGTGCCCCGCTACGATCACCCGGCGTATCAGGCCGCGTTTCGCGAATTGAATGAACTGCTCGCCGCCGAGTTCAATGGTCATCCGCAGATCGAGTTCGTAGATACGATGATGTACGGCTTCTGGGGCGAAGGACACACCTGGCCCTACGAGGGCAATCCGTTCCCCAGCCCATTGGTTGCGGAACAGACCTGGGCCACCATGTTCGAGTTGCAACTCGAACAGTGGACCAAAGTACCGCTGGCAACCAACACGCAGCCCGACTTCAGCCACGTGGGCAACGCCGATCTAGTGGATCGCACGATGCGCACCGGTAACTGGCTGCGCACGGATACAATCTTTATTGAGAACACCCAGATCGAAGCGTTGAGTTACCGTCCGCCCTGGGCCGCGGCGATCTGCGAAGTGGGCTTTACCACCGGTGATCCGAAGCAACTTCAGATCGACGAAGATGGAATTACGTATAACGAGCAAATCATTTCTCACGTGAAAGATGTCGGGGTCAATTATTTATCGGTTTGGAGTTGGCACAACCAATCGGCCCGCAATATTACGAGCTACTACGAGAAGTTTCCCGGGCCGATCGATGGGATCGCGCGCCAGATCGGGTATCGCGTTCGGCCGTCATTTATATGGATCTTCAAGCGTGATGGAGCGAACGGCTTAGTTCTGGGATTGACTAACGACGGAATCGCCCCCGTTCCGGGAGTGTTACGGCTTACCGTATTCAGCGAAGACCAGAAGGTTCAAGTATCAGGATGCGTCGACGCCGGCTACCCAAAACCGACCGGCGTTCACCAAGCCATGCTGATGCTGCCTGCGGGCCTCCCGTGGGAAGGGCTACGGCTCAAAGCTGAACTCGAAGTGAAGGGGGTGCTTCATCCGCTCCGATGGGCATGCCGGCAGAAGGTGAATGCCGATGGCTCGCTAACATTGCGCCACAATTACAAACCTGATCAACCGCTGGTGTGAAGACCTGAGCGTATTCCGGGAAAAGAAAAAACGAAATCGATCATGCCAAACAGCGCGAGTCGCGGCAGGGGTCATAAGCCGCTGGAGTTATGAGAATGAAGTTTTCAATCCTCTTTGTGTTGCTGACTTGCGTGTCTTCATCCTTTTGCCAGACGAACACCTCCTTCTATGTGGCGACTACTGGGGATGATTCGAATCCCGGGACTGAAGGCGCGCCATGGCGCACCGTTCAACACGCGGCAAACACCGTACGGGCGGGAAATACTGTCTATGTTCGTGGTGGAATTTACGAAGAGCTAGTGAGTATCAACGCGTCCGGCGATGCGAGTAATGGGTTCATCACTTTTAAAAGCTATCCCGGGGAAACGGCAGTCCTCGATGCGACGACTTTCACTCCCACCGGCAGAACCGGTGTACTCACGATTCAGAATAAGAGCTACGTGAGAATCGAGGGTTTTGAAATCCGCAACTTCCGTACCAGCGAACATCGACTTGCACCCTTGGGCGTAAACGTGATCGGGTCCGGCTCTCATATCGAACTCCTGAAGAACAACGTTCACCACATTGAAAACAATTTTGAAGGCCGGGAAGCTCCCGGCCGAGGAGGGAACGCCTTTGGCATTGCCGTATACGGTACCGACGTCCAGATGCCCATTAGTGACTTGGTCATTGACCGGAATGAGGTGCACCACCTGAAAACCGGTTCGAGCGAGTCGTTAGTAGTAAACGGGAACGTCTCAAACTTCCACATCACCCACAATGTTGTCCACGACAACAACAACATTGGAATCGACGTCATCGGCTTCGAGCGCACCGCGCCCGATCCTACCGTCGACCAGGCTCGCGACGGAGTCGTAAGCGGCAATCTGGTTTATAACATTACATCGCGGGGCAATCCGGCATACCGCAATGATGAATCATCCGACGGTATTTACGTGGACGGCGGCACTAGGATCTTGATCGAACAGAACGTGGTTCATGATGTGGACTTCGGAATCGAACTGGCAAGTGAGCACAAGGACCGCGCCACCAGTTACATCACGGCACGGAACAACCTCATCTATCACTGCCATACCGCCGGCATTTCCATCGGGGGGTATGCCTTTGAGCGAGGCCATACCGAACACTGCACGGTGGTCAACAATACGCTGTACAACAACGACACGTCCGGGACTGGCTCCGGTGAGTTCCAGATGCAGTGGAACATGGCAGACAATTTATTTGCGAACAACATCGTCTATGCGGGGCGTCGCTGTCTTATCGCGGTGAACAAATCGCAGGTTGACCAAAAGCAGTCATCTGTCGCTATCGATTACAACCTTTATTACTGTGCTTCCGGATCAAAGGCGAGCACGTGGAGAGCTGGTTCTGAAATCGCGAAGGGATTCCACAACCACGTCCAGTCAACTGGAAATGACCGTCATTCCATTTTTGAAGATCCGCATTTTGTCGAAAAGGGCGCGGATTTACATCTGCGATCAGATTCTCCTGCGCTCGCTGCGGGCACGACCCATGGAGTGCCGGTAGGAGAACTGGATCTGGACGGCTCACCGCGAGTCCAATCCGGACATATAGACCTCGGCTGCTACGAAAGAAAATAGGAGTAATCCATACCGGAATATTGCGTGCTGAAATGAACCAAAAGGCGCGCATCTGTCGCACGTGCTTGGACTGTCCGGTACTCTCCGGACCCACTCCAGCCACGTTTTCTCAATCACCGGAACACTGGGCCCAACAGCGCAACCGCTTACGGAACGCCGGCGAATCTCAAAGCCATACAAGGTTTTGCGGTCAATATCGCCAGCCCGTCACAATCTACCTTTTGGGTCATTGATTTCAAACTTCCAGCTCGGCACTAACTTGCTGGGCGCATACGGCACAGTTGCCCAGCTAACTTGCCAGTGGTCTCCCGGTTGGTCATCCTGCCAATTCGGCACCACTGCTCTACCCGAGCCACCGGAGAGTTCCAGGGCGTTTTGTTATGTTGTGAATCTTGTCGAAAAGTTGTTTTTGACTGGACAACGAAACCCAAAAGATATAAAAAGAAACCCGTCAAAATCCCGCTACTTCAAACTTCCGAGGCGCTAGCCATCTGAGTTCGTGAGTGTACATGGCTCCATATGACGTCGTGGCAGGTGGAAGCGTGAGTTGTGCCCTCGCCGCCTCGAATGAATATGTCCTACTCCAGCCCGGTCCGAGACGGGGACTGGCTTTTGATAGACAAGGGGCGGGCGGCAAGAATGGCTGCATTTTCAAGGATCGCCCCCTAGCGTGTGATCCCTGATCCGCGAAAGGAGAATCATCCATGAGAAAAACTAGCCTGGCCCTCATTTTTCTAATCAGCACTGGCAGCCTCACACTGGCCCAGGTCGATACTGCCTCGGTGGTGGGGACCATTCGAGATGCAAGCGGAGCCGTTCTTGCTGGAGCAACAGCGACCGCGACCAACGTTGATACAGGTATCCAGAAAACCGTCAAGAGCGGTCCTGATGGCAACTATTTCCTCACGCCCCTAAAGATTGGCCGTTATTCCGTGGCGGTGGAAGCGAGCGGGTTCCGCAAGGAAGTTCACGAGAACATTGTCCTGGATGTGCAGCAGAGCGCGCGGCTCGACTTCAACTTGCAGGTCGGATCAGTGAGCGAGACGACGACCGTGCCGGGCGAAGCGCCACTCCTGGAGACGGAGAGTGCTTCCCTGGGCGACGTAGTTGCGGCCCAGCAAGTGGAGCAGTTGCCGCTGAATGGCCGCCGCTATACGGATCTGGCTACCCTCACCACAGGCGTTGCCAAAATAGCCGAGGGACCAGTCAATGGCGCGAGCACGCCGACAAATGGCAACGCGGGAGGGAGTTTCTCGGTCAATGGAACTCGCGGTGACCAGAACAACTTTATTTTAGATGGGATCGATAATAACTCCAATGACAATGGTGACGTCGCGATCGTCAGCAGCGTAGATGCTATCGCTGAATTCAAGGTGCAGACGTCTAACTACTCGCCCGAATTCGGGCGCAGCGGCGGCGCGGTGGTCAATGCCACGACGAAGTCAGGCACGAACCAGTTCCATGGCAGCGCATGGGAGTTTCTGCGCAATGACAAGCTCGATGCTCGAGGATACTTTGAATCGCCAACGGACCCCAAAGCTCCATACAAGCAGAACCAGTTCGGCGCGACCATTGGCGGACCGATTATCAAGGAAAAGGTGTTCTTTTTTGGCGATTACGAGGGTACGCGCATCAACCAGGCACAAACCGTTTTCGAAACCGTGCCCACTATAGCCGAGACAAAGGGGGATTTCAGCGACATCCTCGGGGCGCAATCTGGCGTAGACGCCTTGGGTCGCCCGGTTTACACGAACGAGATTTTCAATCCGTTGACGACACGTACGGTCAACGGCTCAACGGTGCGAGATGGTTTCGGATTCGACTCTGTGACCGGTCTCCCGATTGGTGGTCAGGCAAACATCATTCCTTCCTCGTTTCTCAACAGCATCGGCCTGAACTATGCGGCTCTGTATCCAGCGCCAAACGTACCGGGAACGCAGGGCAATAACTACCGCGTCAATGCGCCGGGCACGCACCGCATAGACCAGATGGACATCCGCATGGATGAGAACGTCTCATCGAAGGATCAGCTGTTTCAGCGATTCACACTCGTGCAGGACCATCGTTTCCAGGCCCCACCATTCTCGGGACTTGCGGATGGAGGAGGCTACAACACGGGCAATCGTCCGCTGCACGATCGCGGACTTGCACTCGGTTCTACGCACACGTTCAGCCCAACTGTGATCAACGACGTTCGCTACGGTTTCAACCGTATCTACTACATCTCGAATTCTCCGAGCTACGGCCAAAAGACTCCGCCAGCAGGTCTGCGAATCCCGGGAGTTCCAGACAATCCGGCGGTGAACGGGCTGACGTTGTTATCGCCTGTTGGTTACCGCCGGCTGGGTGAGCCCGGGTTCACGCCTACGACGGTTATCAGCCAGAGCTTTCAGTTCAACGATACCCTCAGCCTGATCCATGGAAAACATATGATCAAGATGGGACCGCAGATCCGCTGGGACCAGTTCAACATGCAACAGATCGCGCAACCACGCGGGAGCATGTCGTTCAGTGGTCAATATACCGCGGTGGATCCCGGCAATCAGATGGACAGCGGAAACGGTATCGCCGATATGCTGCTCGGACTTCCGGTCAAGTCCGTTATCTCAACCGTGACTTTCTTCCATAACCGCCAGCACACTTATGGTGCGTTCCTAGAAGACAGCTACAAGGTCCTGCCGAACCTGACCATGAATCTTGGAGTGCGATATGACTACGCGACACCGGTCTATGACGCAAGGCATCAGCAGAGCAATTTCGATTATACGAAGGGAGTCCTCGTTCCAGCCGGTACGCCAGGCTACCCGAAAAACCTTGCGAACACCGACAAAGACGACTTCGCGCCGAGGATCGGTCTGTCCTACAGTCCGATGAAATCACGCCCGTTCGTGATTCGTACCGGATACGGACGATTTTTCACGTTTCAGGAAATCCGGACAGGCGATCCACTGCAGCTTGCTTACAATCTGCCATTCTTCTTCGAGCCTACGTTCCAATATGATGGGCTGAATCTGGCTGCAGTTAACCTGGCGACGGGTTTCCCTCCGCTCAACCCAGCCGATGCGCCGTTTGCTGGTGTTACCAGTCAGGATTTCAATCAACATACGGCTGTTTACGACATGTGGAACCTGAACCTCGAATACCAACTGCCGGGCCAGATTGTCATATCGCCGGCGTACGTGGGCACGAAGGGAACTCACCTGCAGGTGCTTACGGATCGCAACCAGATTCCCACCCCGAGCGCTAGCTTTGATCAGAATGCGCGGCCTTACCCGCAATTCGGACCATTCACTTCCATTACCAATCGCGGCAACTCCACCTACCACGCGTTTCAGTTGAAGGCAGAGAAGCGCACCAGCCATGGGCTCTATTTCTTGAGCGCCTATACATTCAGCAAATCCATTAACGACCAGCCGGAGATCTGCTGCAATGCTCCCTGGCCGCAGAACAGCTATAACCTTCCCGCGGAAAAGGGGCTTTCAGACTTTGACAACCGCCAGCGCTGGGTCACCAGTTTTGACTACGAACTGCCTGTAGGAAAAGGGAAAAAATTCCTGAATCAGGGCGGAGTCGTCGACCAGGTACTCGGCGGCTGGCACATCGGCGGGATTGTTACCTTCCGTTCCGGATTCCCATTCTCGCCGGCGATTGGCTTTGATCCTTCCAACACAGGTTCGCAGGGGCTAATGCGAAGCGACCAGATTGGCAGCGGACGTCTTTCGAACCCTAGTCCCAACCTGTGGTTCAACATCAACGATTTCCCGATTCCCAGTTGCCCTTCCGGATGCTTCGGCAATGCGCGCAAGAACGTTCTGGAAGGACCGGGCGAGAGGGGGGCTGACCTGTCCGCTCGTAAATTCTTCGCTCTCAGCGAGCAGCTTCGTCTGGAGTTTCGCGCAGAATTCTTTAACGCCTTCAACCATGCCGTCTTCGCTCAGCCAGACAATTTCATTGACGATGGGCCGGGAGCTGCTGGTGTTATTACCGAGACAGTGATACCGCAGCGTCAGATTCAGTTCGCTCTAAAGTTGAACTTCTAAGCCCGGTTTGCCCAGGGGCGTTCAAAGAGGCCATGGACCTTCATTACCGTGTAGGCAAGTGCAGATCTTGATGCCAGGCAGATGATGGCTCCCTGACGCTGCGTCCCAATCTGCAGGGGGAAATCTGATGCAAGTGCAGCGAATCACTGGAAATGCATCGTTCAACACCCGAACAGAGTTGCCAGGAGGATCAGGAATGCGTAGGCGAGATTTCTTGAAGGCCGGAGCAGTTGTGGCGGGCACAAGCAGTCTCAGGGCACGACCAGTGTGGGCCGACGTACAAGATCACCTGTGGGAAGGCTACGACTTCGGCTGTCCACAAGTGACGAACCGGCTCGATCAGGGGCCCTTTGGAGTCACACAGGATCAAGGCTGGTTCACGATCTTCACCACCCAACCCTCGCGCGAGCACATACGAAACTTCGGCACCGGCTTTGTGGGTTATACATGGGAAGAAAATGGCCCAGCCCTGTCAGTGCAATGCGGGCAAGAAAAGCTGGAAGATGCTGTGGAAAAAATGGCATCGCTCCCATTCACGGATGTTTTATATATCCGCTGCGATTGGCGAGACGTTCAGGCAAGTCCCGGCAAACTGCAAATGTCTCCCGTCTGGGAGGCGACGTTCGACGCCGCGAAGCGCCACAACCTTGGCGTCGGGTTTCGTATTCAGCTTTCCAGTCCCAACATCCAGCCGCAAAAGCTTTCTCTGCCGGACTTTCTCAGAGGCAAGGTCCCAATCGCCAACATTGGGCATAAGTCGGCGGCACACAATGTCGATTTTGATTTCTACGAGCCTCGCTATGACTCGCCCGAATTTCAGAAGGCGTTCACTGAGCTGAATGAACGACTCGCAGAGCGCTTCGATGGGAATCCCAACCTGGAATTCATGGACCTGATGATGTACGGCTTTTGGGGTGAGGGCCACACCAACGACATTCCCAGTCCGTTCCCAGATTACCTAACCGCGGAGAGAACATTTGTTCACATGACGCGGCTGCAGATGGATGCATGGAAGAAAACTCCCCTGGTGGTAAACACCGAACCTGACATCAGCAATGTGGGCAACCGGCAGGTGCGAGACCTGGTGGTGCGCTCCGGCGGGTGGTTGCGGTCGGACAGCCTGATAATGGACGAGCCGATTCAAATTGAAGAGCTTGGGCACAGACCGCCATGGATTGCGACGGTGCTCGAAGATGGTGGCAACCGTCATTATGTGCTTCCCGAATTTGTGGAGGAAGAGAAAGCTTGCCTTAGCAAACTCCCGCCCAACATGCTGCGATTTGTGGGCCGCGACGACGAGGCTCAGTCAGGCGATGACTATCCTCAGCGCGTCGGAGGCCCCATGGATCGTCCCTATCGCGAAAACGCGGGATACCATGCGTTGGATATCGGCACGAACTACTTTGGCCTCTGGACCGAGGCTGACAACGTGCGCCGCTACTATGAGAAATACCCTGACTCGCTGCATGCGATGGAGCAGCGGCTCGGATATCGCCTGCGGCCGTCTTTGATCTGGCAGAGAAAACGGTACGACACGATGGAACTGATCGTAGGCATTGTGAACGATGGCGTTGCCGGGGTACCCGGTATTCTGGGCGTCTATGCAGAAAGTCCGGATGGCAGGGTAAAGGTCGGCGGAAATCTTGATGCGGGCCAACCATACGCAGGCAAGCTTCGTCAGGCCTCTTTGATTCTTCCGAAAGGATGGGACGGCCGACACGTGAAGCTACGAGCCGAATTGGAGGTGAAAGGGGTGCGAAGGCCCGTGCGCTGGGCTTGTCATGAGAGAACGGATCCGGACGGTTCATTAACTATTCGTCTTAAGAAAGGCAGCGACTCCAATTGGGCGAAGGGGGTGTAAGCAGGATCATCACGGAGCTTGGCGGCGGTCGGCACTTGTTTGGAACCGTTATGTGACCTACGGTCCCAGCCAGGCGCGCCAGAGATGCTACGGAGCGACCAGGTGGGGAGCTATCACATTGTTTCCGCTGGGACCCGAGCGTTGTCAGGACATGTACGTTCGATTGGGAATTCCTCCAACTTGCGTTCGCGCCCTCCCGATTCGGCAGTATGCTCATTCGGTGAGGTTCCTTCGCAATCCTACCTTGCTCCTGACGCTGCTGACGTTTTCTGGGGCCGCTGCCCTGGCGCCCGCGACCTCATCCCATCTGTCCGCGGATCGGATTGCCAATAGGGATGAAGGGTGGGCAGAGAAAACTCTGAAGACGCTTTCAGTCGAGGAGAAGGTCGGGCAGCTGTTCATGATCCGGATGCGAGTGGAATTTCTGCATGGGCAGAGTCCGGATTACGTGCAGCTCCGTGACAACATTCGTAAATATCACATTGGCTCGCTGGCCATGTCGGTCCCGGTGCAAGGACGGGCACGCGATGTGAACCGTCGCCTGGAGACGGTTACGTTGCTCAATCAACTGCAGCAGGAGTCGAACCTGCCGCTGCTGATCGCAGGGGATTTCGAGCGGGGGGTCCTTCCCGCGCACCTCTTTGGAACGACCGTGTTTCCCCATGCCATGGCTTTCGGAGCGGCCGGGAACCTGAAATATGCAGAGGAGTTCGGACGCATTACGGCGCAGGAGAGCCGGGCTCTGGGGGTGCACTGGAATCTATTTCCCATCGCCGACGTGAATTCCAATCCTGCCAACCCCATTATCGGGACGCGCGCCTTCGGCGGGAACGCAGAGCAAGTGGGCGATCTCGTGGCCGCGTATATCCGAGGTGCGCGAGCCAAGGGAATGCTGACCACCGCCAAGCATTTTCCCGGTCACGGCAATACCGCCACCGACTCGCACCTTGCCATAGCCGTGGTCAACGACGATGTGGAGCAACTGCAGGTGATCGATCTGCCGCCGTTCCAAAAAGCAATCGCGGCAGGAGTGGATGCGGTGATGACGGCACACGTGCAGGTTCTCGCTCTCGATCCGGACCGCAGCCGCGTGGCTACAATCTCACCACCAATCGTGACTGGTCTGCTGAAAAAGAAACTCGGCTTCAAGGGCATTGTGCTGACGGATGCCTTGGACATGGCGGCTCTCAGCAATCTGTATAAAGGCAACCCGGGACGCGTGGCCGTAGACGCCTTTAACGCGGGGAATGATGTACTCACCATGCCAGCCGATCTGGATGCAAGCTACCGAGCCATGCTGGCGGCTGTGGAGGCAGGTGAAATTCCGCAGGAACGGATTGATGCTTCCGTCCTTAAGATCTTGCGCGCGAAAGCTCTGCTCGGTCTGGAGAAGAATCGCGTAGTCGATGTCTCGGCGATTCCCAAGCTGGTGGGGAGCCCGGAAAATATTGCAATCGGCCAGCAGATCTCGGATGCTTCCATTACTCTGGTACGGGACAACGGAAAGTTGCTTCCGCTCAGAGAGCGGCCGGCTGGCAAGAGCCTGCTGGTTCAGTACCCCGCAGTTAAACGTCGGCGTCCGCTGCTGGTGATTATTCTTTGCGACAATGTTCGTTCGGATGACGGTCGCGCGCTGGAATTTGAGATCCGAAAACGGGCTCCTGATGCGAGGGTAATCTACCTGGATCCTCGGATCGCGGGGGCCAGATCGAGCGCGGTCTTGAAGGCAGTGGATCGGGCGCAGCAGGTGGTCGTGGCGGTGTATGTCGTGCCCTCTGCCGCACGCACCAGGACGGTAGCGCGCGGCCAGAAAAATTCCGCCTCCCTGCCGGATTCGACCGCGAAATTATTCGGGGGGATTCTTGCCCGCGCCAGCCGCAAAACTGCAGTTCTAGCCATGGGGACTCCCTATCTCACGGAGGACTTCCCAGGAATCCAAAATTACATCTTTACATTCTCGAATGCTAACGTATCTGAGGTCAGTGCTGCGAGAGCGCTGTTTGGGGAAATTCCCGCTCCCGGCCGCTTACCTGTGAACATCTCCAACGCGACTGTCTCCAGCGCACCTGCTCTTGTCACGAGAGTGGCATCTTCCCGCTAGTACGTTCAATCAGCAAACGCGGCCTCGGTGACGCAAGCTGTGAGGTCGCTTGATGGATGCCGGGTCGGCGCGACCCAGCCTCTGATGCCGCTCTGTATAATCGAGGCTTGGGATTCTACTTCTCCGCAATTCATCCCTTGGAGCAATCCTTTGAGTGCAAATACTCCGCATCAGCATGGACATGGTCCGGCACAGCCCGGTCCGCAACCGCTTCCCGGGGTTGACTCTATCATCGCGGTCGGTTCGGGTAAGGGAGGCGTCGGAAAAACCACGTTGTCGGTCAACCTGGCGGTTGCGCTGGCCAAAATGGGCCACAAAGTAGGATTGCTGGACGCCGACGTATACGGCCCCAACGTCCCCCTGATGTTAGGGGTGAACTCGCAGCCCCGCATGGTCGGGGAGAACCGCATCGAGCCGATCGAAGCGTTCGGGCTGAAGGTAATCTCCGTCGGATTTCTCAATCCCGGAGACAAGCCGGTGATATGGCGCGGACCCATGCTGCACCAGATTATCCGCCAGTTTCTCGGCCTGGTGGAATGGGGACAGCTCGACTACATGGTGGTCGATCTTCCTCCGGGAACGGGCGATGTGGCGCTTTCTCTTGTGCAAACCGTTCCGCTGACCGGGGCAGTTGTGGTTTCAACCCCGTCAGATGTGTCTTTGCAGGACGCGCGTAAAGCGATTGAAATGT
>Ga0157372_10006906_pt1 | contig 12080 bp, 5 predicted proteins | sample C55metaG_FD_115307 | JGI IMG/M metagenome (GOLD analysis project Ga0157372, IMG submission 115307) | Corn rhizosphere microbial communities from Kellogg Biological Station, Michigan, USA - C5-5 metaG | ecosystem: Host-associated > Plants > Roots > Rhizosphere > Soil | place: USA: Michigan... | reverse complement strand
GGGCTTGCTGCACCAAATGCTGATGCGGGGCTTCACCACGGTGCGTGATGCGGGGGGCGCCGATGCGGGCTACCGGGAAGCGGTGCGCACCGGCGTGTTTTCCGGTCCAACACTATACGTGAGCGGCCGGCCCCTGAGCCAAACTGGAGGCCATGGCGATCCTCGCGAGGCGGCCGAATACTGCTCCTGCGGGGGGAACGCCAAGTATTTCGTGATCGCCGACGGCGTATCCGAGGTGCGCAAGGCGGTGCGGGAGGAAATACGGCGCGGTGCCGACCAGATCAAGGTGATGGCCTCAGGCGGTGTTTCGTCGCCGACAGATCCCATCGATTACGTGCAGTACTCCATGGAGGAGCTGGAAGCGATCGCCGATGAGACCCGGCGCGCCGGCAAGCCCTTCATCGCCCACGCCTACACGCCGGAGGCCATCAGCCGCGCGGTGGCCGTGGGCGCACGCAGCATCGAGCATGGCAATTTTCTTGACGATGCGACCGCCGCCCAGATGGCCGCGCGAGGCACTTTTCTGGTGCCGACGCTGGTGGCTTACCATCGGGTGGTCAGCCATGGGGAAATTCTGGGAGTACCCGAGGACAGGTTGCGCAAAGCGCGCCAAGTGCTCGAACAGGGCGGGCGTTCGCTGGAAATCGCCCACCGGCATGGCGTGAAGATCGCCTTTGGCACCGATCTCTTCAACGCGCCAAAGGAGTTCCAGTCCGAGGAGTTTCTGATACGCGGCGAGGTGTTGCCCAAACTCGAGGTCATACGCAGCGCTACTACTGTCGCAGCCGAATTGCTCGGCATCCAAGACAGCGTAGGCCGGGTGGAAGCCGGTTACGCAGCCGATCTGGTTGTCGTGGACGGCAATCCGCTGGAAGACCTGCAGTGCCTGCAAGAGCAGGGACGACACATGCCACTGATCATCAAGGCAGGCCGCCTCATCAAGGACCTGCTGACCAGACTCCGGCCCGAGGACACTTTGGCCAGCCCACCCATGAGCAGCTTCCCGCGATGGGAGCCACGATAGGCCCAAGCCCAATACCGCTGATTGGGGAACATCACCATGCACGACGCCCGCCGCCGAAAACTCTGCTGCATCATCGCCACCGCCGCCTTGTTTCCGGCGGACCTGGCATTCGCACAAGCGTATCCCGCCAAGCCCGTCAAGTTGGTCGTGCCCTTTCCGGCCGGCGGCACAGTGGACTTGGTCGGGCGGGCCGTTGGCAATTTCCTGTCCAGTGACCTCGACCGACAATTCATCGTCGAGAATTTGCCCGGCGCTGGTAGCATCGTCGGCACGCAGGTCGTCGCCAAGAGTCTGGCCGACGGCTATACCGTGTGCCTGTCATATCTCAGCCATGTGGCGGCGCCGCTTTTCGTCAAGACGGCGTATGACCCCGTCAAGGACTTCCGCGCCGCGTCGGTTTTTGCCTGGGGCCGGAGCGTCGCCGTTGTGCCCACATCGTCCTCTATCAAGTCCCTGCAGGACCTGGTGGCTGCGGCAAAGGCAAACCCGGGCAAGCTGAACTACCTCAATCCGGGCAACGGGACGCTGGCCCACCTCAGCACTGAACTGCTCAAGCTGAATACCGGCGCGAACATACAGAGCGTTAGCTACAAGGGCCTTCCACCGGCCATGACAGACCTGTTGAACGGCACGCTCGATTTCGCGATGCTCAGCTTTCCATTCCCCGACGCCTTCTTCAAGGACGGCAAGTTGCGGGCCATCGCCATGCTGGCGGACGAGCGGGACCCGCAGTTTCCGGACGTGCCGACCTACCGCGAACAAGGCTTTGCCTCGTCCAGCCTTAAGACCTGGTATGCGCTGCTTCTACCGGCCCGGACACCGGACGCTATCGTGGCGCGTCTGAATGGCGCCATGAACCGGCTCCTGGACAGCGATAGCGCCCGCGAAAAGCTAACGACGCTGTCGCTGACGCCCGCGGCACCCTCCACGCCGGCGGCCGCCGACCACATCATTGCCGAAGATGCCAAGCGTATTGCCGATTTGGTTCGGCGCGCCGGCATCAAGATCCAGTGAGCGCATGGACACCGCGCAAGGGCGCTCGCCGGGGCACGTTTCCGACATCTTCCAACTGGCATCTTGCCTTCAGCAGGCGACGGGCGATGCGGGCTGGAGCGAGATGGAGCGGCACTTCGCTGCCCTGGCGCAAAGCTTGTTTTTCACGGTGCTACTGCATGACGTGCGATCGGGATTGCTGCTGCGGGTGTACTCGAATCGCGAGGACATTCAGGGGGTAGGCGGGTTGAAGCGGGCGGAGGGAGCGTGGGCTACGCAGGTAATAAGCGAGGGAAGCATCTTCAGAGCCTCCGGTCCTGCCGCACTCACCCAGGCCTTTGCCAACGCCAGCAGACTGCTGGCTCTTGGATTCACCAAGGCTCTGAACATCCCCGTGCGATGCCATGGTGAAACCCTGGGTGTGCTGAACCTCATTGCCGACTCGGCATGCCCCATGGACACCTGGCCCGAAGCCACCTGCAGGGCATATGCCCAGCTGGCGCTGGGGCCTTGCTTGCTGGAGCACCAGCGCTGGCGGAGCGAACTGGACGCAGCGCAAGCCGGCGCGGCATCGCCCGTGTGATGCCATGCATGCTTAGCACATGACAGACTCCGCGACGGGCAAGCCAGCGAGAGGCTGGCGTTCTTCGGCGGGGACAACATGGACGCGTTTGTGCGCGGGCCGCTGCAGGTAGGCAGGCGGCAGATCATCTGGGTTCGACATCGGCGTGCGGTACTTCTATTGAAGAGCTGCCTGCGGGCCTAGAATCCCGGGATAGATGCTGGGACCTCGGTTTCCTGGCGATGTAACCTCACGAGACGCTGCCATCCATGAACACAGGGCGAAAAGGCCACCTGCCCACGCTGGAAGACGTTGCACGCGCTGCGAAGGTTTCGTTGATGACCGTCTCCAACGTCGTCAACGCGCGCAAGGTCAACGTCCGGGAAGAGACTCGGAAGAAGGTGCTGGAAGCCGTTGAGGGCCTGGGCTACCGCCCGCAGTTGCATGCCAGGAGCCTGCGCATCGCGCGTTCGCATTGCATCGGCATGTTCATCGGCATGCGCGGCTCCGACTCGCTCGCCACGCCGTGGACCAGCCGGATGGTGTCATCCGTCAGTACTACCCTCAGCGCCGCAGGATACGTCTTGGTGCTGGACATACAGCCCATAGACGACGTGTCGAGTTCGGCTCTGCTCAAGAACTCCTTCGTGGATGGGATCGTGGCCATTGTCTCCGGCCAGCCAGAGGAGCGCGCGGCTCTGTGGGAACGGCTGCTGGCATTGGGGCGCCCTGTGGTTGCGTTGCAGGAGACCTTGAAGTTCGCCAAAGACAAGGACGTGGCCGTGCTGCGTCAGAACGAACGGGCGGGAGGCAATGCGCTGGCGAAACATCTGTCCATGACGGGCGTCGCGGATATCCGTTACCTCCAGCCCAATTATTCGCGACCAAACATGGAAGAGCGACTCGAAGGTGCTCGCAGGGTGGCCACCCGGTCGAATGGCATTGCATTCCGGACTGTGGATTGCCTGGATGAAAGTTTTCACTCGGTGTCAGCGGCCATAGAGCAGGATATCCGGACCGCTGGCCCCCCGGGCGCCTACATGGCCGCCAATGAGCTGATCGCCCTGGCGGCGATGGATGCGCTGGACGGCATGGGCCACCGCGTGCCGCAGGATGTGATGCTCACCTGTTTCAACGCCTTCGATCTGTGGTTCTATGCCAAAAAGAAGATCACGACCGTTAGCTTCGACGCGGAAGCCATGGGTCGGCTGGCAGCCGAGACCATATTGTCCCGGCAGGACGATGGTGCGTTCAAACGCCGGGAGACCGTGCTGCCGGGCACATTCATCCAGGGGGAAACCACTGCGCCGACAGGCCGCCGGGCGGCGCCGCTTCGGCTGAAGCAATGAGTTGCACTCGGGCTGGACACCTCGGTCGAGCGGCTACTTCTGCTTGAAAGCATGGTTGAACGACTCCGCGAGCGGCCCGACCACGTACTGCAGCGCCGTCCGGCTCTCGGTCGGCAGCATCACCGTCGCCGGCATGCCGGGATAGAGGTGCACGCCGTCGAGATGGGCGAGTTCGTCCATGTCGGGCCGGACGATCGCCAGATAGTACGGCGCACCGGTTTTTTGATCGACCAGCCGGTCGGCCGAGACCTGGGCGACCTTGCCATGCAGGGTCGGCACGATGCGCTGGTTATAGGCGGTGAGATGGACCTCGGCCGCCATGCCCGGACGGACGTCGCTGATCTCGTTGACGGCGACCTGCGCTTCGACGGTGAGACCGTCGTCGTCGGGCACGATGTCCATGATCTTCTCGCCGCGCTGGATCACGCCGCCCACCGAAAAGACGCTGAGCGCCACCACCTTGCCGGCATAGGGCGAGCGGATCTCCATGCGGCTCAGCACGGCCTCGGCGCTGGTGCGCTTGGGGATCACCTCGAGCAGGCGCGCCTGCACCTCGCGCAGGTCCTTGGTCACGTCGGCCATGCGGTCGTGGTGCAGCTGAGCGATCTGCAGCTCCTGCTCGGCGATGGCCTGGCGGAACTTGCCGATGTTGGCCTGGGTGTCGGCGATCTGGCCCTCGAGCCCGTACGCGGTGCGCTGCAGCTGCAGCAGCCGCGGCTTGGGCAGCAGCATCTTGTCGACCAGCGGGGCCACGCTGTCGGCCTCGTTCTTGACCGATTCGACCTGTGCGGTGAAGGCCTTGGCCTGCGCCTCGGCGCCGTCGATCTGCGACTGCAGCTGGCGGATCTTTTCCTCGATCACCTTCTTCTGGCCCTCGAGCGTGGCCCGCCGGCTCTCGAACTGCTTCACCTGTCCCGACCAGATGCTGGCGACGTAGCTCTCCTGGCGCGGGTCCTTGAGCTCGGCTGGCATGACCAGCTCGTGGCCGTCGGCCAGCTCGGTCAGCAGCCGCGCCTCGGTCGCGCGCAGCACGACGTACTGCTCGCGCAGCACCTCGTACTCGGCGCGTGCCTGGGTGTCGTCGAGCACGACCAGCACGTCGCCGACGTTGACGTGGTCGCCTTCCTTGACGTTCAGCTGCTTGACGATGCCGCCGTCGAGGTGCTGCACGCTCTTGCGGTTGCCGTCGACCTTGACGACGCCGTTGGCCACCACCGCGCCGTTGAGCGGCGCTACCGCCGCCCAGACACCGAAGCCGCCGAAGAACACGGCGATGATCGACCAGCCGATGATGGCCGGCCGCCAGGTCGAGCCGACCGCGAAGCCGGCGTTGCGCAGATCCTTCATGCCGACCTCACATGTGCCGGGCGGTTGACGGGACGCGGCGCGAGCTTGGCGAGCACGTCGAGCCGCGGCCCGAACAGCTCGACCGCGCCGTCCTTCAGCAGAAGGAGCTTGTCCGCGGTGACGATCGAGGCCGGACGGTGCGAGATCAGTACCACCGTCACGCCCTTCTTCTTGAGCTCGATCAGGCAGTCGGCGAGCGCCACGTCGCCGTCGGCGTCGAGGTTGGAGGAGGGCTCGTCGAGCACCACCAGGCTGGGCGAGGCATAGACCGCACGCGCGAGGCCGAGGCGCTGGCGGATGCCGCCCGACAGGACCGCGCCGCCTTCACCGACTGCGGTGTTGTAGCCGTTGCTGAGCCGCAGGATCAGCTCGTGCACGCCCGCCATGCGGGCGGCCTCCAGCACCGCCGGATCGTCGCCCGGCTGGAAGCGGTTGATGTTGCAGGCGACCGTATCGGCGAACAGCTCGATGTCCTGCGGCAGGTAACCGACATGCGACCCCAGGCCGTTGCGCGACCAGGCGGCGACGTCGGCGCCGTCCAGCCGGACCGCGCCGGCGGTCGGCGACAGCACGCCCACCAAATGGCGCGCGAGCGTCGACTTGCCGGCGCCCGACGGGCCGATGATGCCGAGGATCTCGCCCGCCCCGATCTCGAACGAGACGTTGCGCAGCAACGGCCGCGGGCTGCCCGGCGCCACGTAGCTCACGCCCTCGACCGAGAGCTTGCCGGTCGGCTTGGGCAGTGCGAGTTCGGGACCCTGGCTGGCGATCGCCGAGAACAGCTGATGCAGGCGGCGGAACGCGCCGCGCACCGCGACGATGCCCCGCCACGCACCGACCACCTGCTCGACCGGCTGCAGGGCGCGGCCGAGCAGCAGGCTGGCGGCGAACATCGCGCCCGCCGTCACCGTATGCTCGATCACCAGGTAGGCGCCGAGTCCCAGGATCACCGACTGCATGCTGAGACGCAGGAACTTGATGACGCTCTGGATCGCGCCGGCGCGATCGCTGGCCACCACCTGGCGGCCCAGCATCTGGTCGCGGTCGGTGCCCCAGCGCCTGAGCAGGCTCGCGGTCATGCCCATGGCACGGATCGCCTCGGTGTTGCGCAGGCTCATCTCGGTGAAGGCGTAGTTGCGCGCCGCCGCGGCGTTGGCGCCGCCGAGCTGCCGGCCGACCAGCCACTCGTTGAGCAACGCCATCAGCACCAGCAGCACGCCACAGCCCAGCGCGAAGGCGCCGAGGCTCCAGTGCAGCATGAAGATGACGGCGATGTAGACCGGCGCCCACGGCAGGTCGAACAGGGCGTGGATGCCCGCGCCGCTGACGAACTGGCGGAAGCTGTCGAAGTCGCGCAGCGACTGGCTGCGCGCGCCGCTGAGCGGCTGGTAGATGCTCGCCGTCATCACCGCCGTCGCGATCTTGCGGTCGAGCTTGACGCTGGCCCGCGTGAGCACGCGCGCCCGCATGGCGTCGAGGCCGGCCAGCGCGAGGTAGGCCATCAGCAGGGCCAGGGTCAGCATGACCAGCGTGGTCTCGCTGCTGGACGGCACGACGCGGTCGTAGACCTGCAGCATGTAGAGCGGCCCGGCGAGGTAGAGCAGGTTGATTGCCAGGCTGAAGGCGCCCGCCGTGCCGAGGTACGGCACGACGGGACGCAGCAGGGTGGAGAGTTCGGAAGACGTCTTGGAAACGTTCTTCAATAGCCGGTCCTCTTATTGTTTGTTGTTAGTTGTGGTGGAAGTCGGTGCCGGTCAGGGCGAGGTTCACGCCGACGAGCGTGACCTTCATGTCGGCGGCATGCGTGTCGGTCGCGGTGACCGTCTCGGCGGCGCCGGTGGTGTTCACCAGCACCTGGGTGTTCCCGCCGACCTCCATGACGGCGACGCTGTGCGCGTCGACCGTCTGGCTGCCGGTGCCGGTGAGGTAGCCCTGGAAGGTAGGCGTGCCGTTGCTGGCATTGATGCCGGCGATCGACGTGAAGTCGATCTTGTCGCCATGGTGGAAGTCGGTGATCGTGTCGGCCGCGGCGGAGGTCGACTCCGCGGCAGCGTTGTAGGTGAAGGTGGCGTTGCCGCTGCCGCCCGTCAGCTTGTCGGCTCCGAGCCCGCCGGTGATGACGTCGTTGCCGCCGTTGCCGACGATCACGTCGTTGGCGGTGGAGCCGACCAGCGTGTCGGCGCCCGTGCTGCCCAGGATTGCCTTCGCCACGGTGTGGCCTTCGCCTGCCGGCCCGTCGGCATAGGAGCCGTAGCTGTGGATGCCGGCCGCCGCGCTCGCCGTGTAGCTGAAGGTGCCGTCGGCGCCGGTCGTGGTGACGCCCAGCCAGCTGTTGCCGTCGTAGATCGTGACGCTGTCGCCCCCCTCGCCGGTGGTGCCGGTGATGGTGGCGACACCGTTGGCCACGCTCACGCCCGTGAAGGTCGGGATCGGCCCGTGGGTGTCGTAGGTGAAGCCGATGGTGGCCGCACCGGTGGCGCCCGCCGCGTTGGTTTCGCTCGCGACCACGGTATGGAAGCCGTCGCCGAGGCCCGAGGGCGTGTAGCTCCAATGGCCGGAGGCATCGGCGGTGGCGGTCGTCGCCACGGAGGTGCCGTCGACCGTGAAGTGCACGCTGGCGCCGGCATCGGCCGTGCCGGTGAGGGCCGGGTTCGCGGTGATGCCGTCGGTTGCGGAGGCGCCGGTGTCGCTCACCAGATGCTCCGTCACGATCGGCAGGCCGCCGGCCGCTGGCGGCGGTGACGTCGTCGTCGAGCCGGCTGTTGCCGTGTAAGCGAAGGCCGCGTCGGTCTTGGTTGTGTTGCCGAGGGAGTCGATGGCGATGGCGCCGAAGCTGTGGCTCGAGCCGCTGGCCGCCGCCTCGCTGAAGGTGAAGTGGCCGCTGGCGTCGCTCGTCGTCCAGCCGGCCCAGGTGCTGCCGTCGTAGATCCAGACGGTTTCGTTTCCGACCGGCGTGCTGCCGGTGACGGTGACCTGGCCGTTGGCGAAGCTCGCGTCCGTGAAGACCGGCAGGGTCGGCGCCGGCGTCGTGCCGGTACCAGTACCCGTACCCGTGCTCATGCTTGTCGTGAGCGAGAGTGAGGCCTGACCGGTGTTGCCCGCAAGATCGGTCTCGCTCGCCACGACGGTGTGCGACCCGATCGCCAGGCCGGCCGGCGTGTAGGACCAGGCGCCGGTCGCGTCGGCGGCGCTCGTTTGGGTGACCGCCGTGCCGTCGATCGTGAAGTGCACCGTGGCATTGGCATCGCCCGTGCCGGTGACGCCCGCCGCCGAGGCCGTCGAGCCGGCCGAGGAGGTCGCGGCGAGGGTCAAGGCCTGCGTCTGCGCGCTCGCCATGGCCTGGGCGGTCACCGCGGGCGCGGTGGTGTCCAGGGTGAAGCTGAGCGACGCCGAGCTGGCATTGCCGGCCGCATCGGTCTGGCTCGCCACGACGGTGTGGGCGCCGTCGGCAAGACCGGTCGGGGTGAACGACCACTTGCCGCTGGCATCCGCCGTCGCGGTGGCTGCCACGGCCTTGCCGTCGACCGTGAAGCTGACCACGGCGTTGGGGGCGGCGGTGCCCGAGACCGTGGCGTTCGACGTGATCTTGTCGGTTGCCGAGACGCCGGTGTCGCTGGCGAGCTGCGAAGTGACGGTCGGCGCCTTGGTGTCGAGCGTGAAGCTCACGCTCGCCGAGCCGGTGCCGCCGGTGTTGGTCTCGCTGGCGACGATGGTGTGCGGGCCGTCGGCCAAGCCCGTCGGGCTGAACGTCCAGGCGCCGTTGGCGCTGGCCGTTGCGGTCTGGGTGACCGCCGTGCCGTCGACGGTGAAGTGGACCGTCGCATTGGGGTCCGCGGTGCCCGACACGGTCGCGACCGAGGTGACCTTGTCGGTCGCCGAGCTGCCCGTGTCGCTCGTCAGTGCGGCCGTGACGGTCGGTGCTGCGGCCGGTGGAGGCGAGGTCGCGTCGGCGGTGTAAGTGAAGCTCGACGCCGTCTTGGTCTGGCCGCCGGTCGAATCGATGGCGATGGCGCCGAAGGCATGGCTCGAGCCGCTTGCCGCCGATTCGGTAAAGGTGAACTTGCCATTGGCGTCGCTGGTGACGGCGCCGACCCAGTTATTGCCGTCATAGATCCAGACGGTTTCGTTCGCCGCCGGAGTCGTGCCGGTGACCGTGAGCTGGCCATTGGCGTAGCTGCCGGCGGTGAAGGTGGGCGCAGTGCCCGACGGAGCCGTCGTCGTGCCCGTTCCAGTGCCCGAGTTGCCGCCAGTGCTTCCGCTGCTCGTGCTGGTGGTCGTGGTGAAGGTAAGCGACGCAGAGCCGGCATTGCCGGCGACGTCGGTGGTGCTCGCCACGACGGTGTGCGTACCGGCGGACAGGCTGCTCGGCGTATAGCTCCAGTTGCCGCTGGCGTCGGCCGTGGCCGTGCCGGTGACGGCCGTGCCGTCGACTGTGAACTTGACCACGGCATTGGGCGCAGCCGTGCCGGTGAGGGCGCCGGTGCTGCTGCTCGTGCCGCCGCCCACCAGCGCCTCGGTCACGGTCGGCGCCTTGGTGTCGAGGGTGAAGGTAAGGCTGGCGCTGCCGGTCTGACCAGCGGCGTTGGTCTCGCTGGCGACGACCGTATGCTGGCCATCGGCGAGGCCGGTCGGGGTGAAGGTCCAGGCGCCGCTGGCATTGGCCGTTGCCGTGGCGGCGACCGCCGTGCCGTCGACCGTGAAGTGGACCGTGGCTCCGGCATCGGACGTACCCTTCAGGGCGGCGGAGGAGGTGATGCCGTCGCTCGCCGACGAGCCGGTATCGGAGACCAGCGCTTCGGTGAGGACCGGTGCGGCCGTGCCCGCGCCGCTTCCGGTGCCCGTGCCCGTCGTCGTGGTGCCCGTCAGTCCGGCGGGAACGCCACCGGCGTTCGACGCCGTCAGACCGCTGCCGGTCACCGTGATGCCGGAGCCGGCGACGATGTTGCCGCTGCCCGCGATCGCGACCGTGCCGGTGCCCTGGAAGTTGGCCAGCATGCTCGTGTCCGAACCGGGGCCGTAATACTCCTTGTCGGTGCCCGAGATGTTGACCGTGCCACCATTGAGGTAGCCGCCGATCGCTGTTTGCTGCGGCCCCCAAGTGGAGAAGGTGTCGCTTACGAAGTTTGCGGTACCGTTGGTCACGACAGCGGTGCCGCCGTTGTTCTCGAAGCCGCTCTCCTTGACCAGGGTGATGCCCGAGGTGGCGTCGATGCCCACGCCGGTGTTTTCGACGAAGTAGGCGCCCGTCACCTTCATGTCGTGCGTGCCGTTGTCGAGAATCAGGCCGGCCACGCCGTTCTTGCGGAAGCCGCCGCCGGTCCACGCCAGCCCGTCGGCGACGCCGCCGTTGGCGCCGTTGGCGAAACGCGCGCCGCCGCCGTTGTTCCCGTTCATCCACGAGTCGAACACCGTGCCGTGCACATTGCCGATCACGTCGAGGCCGATGCCGCCGACATGCTCGACGTTGACCTGGTTGATGCTGAGGTTCTGGATCGAGCGGTCGGTGCCGTCTGCGACGATCTTGATGCCGTCACCCTCGGCGCCGTTGCCGTTGATCATCAGGTTGGAGATCGTGAGCTGGCTCACGTTCACCCCCTGGTCGACCACGATCTCGATGACCGGCCCGCCGTTGCTGATGTTCGACTGGATCTTGGCGCCGCCGAAATCGATGTTGATCGGACCCTGGTCGGCGCTGGTGAGGTGGATGACGATCGGCGAGCTCACCGAGTAGTTCGAGCTGGTGAGGTGCTGCGCCGTGCCGGCCGCCGCCGCGTTCAGTGCGGTTTCGACCGGACTGCCGGTGTGGGTGGCTGCGGGCGCCGCGGTGGTCGCCGACGTCACTGCCGACAGGCTGGGCAGCGCGACGCCGCTGCTGCTGTGGGTGACCGAGGCCGCGTCGCCGCCGCCCAGTCCGCTGAGCGACAGGCTGGAGCCCGTCACGATCTTGCCTGTATCTCCCGTCGCGTAGACGTTTCCGTAGCCCTGGAGGTTGGCGAGGGTTGTCGGGTCGGTGCCGGCGCCATGCCAGGTGCTGGTGTTGCCGACCACCGTCGCGTTGCCGTTCAGCCAGCCGCTGATGCCGACGGTCTGCGCACCGGTGCTCTCGAAGGTATTGTTGTTGAAGTTGCCGTAGTTCTGGATCGCGATGGCCGATCCGTGGTTGTCCGAGAAGTCGCTGTTGCTGACCGAGGTGATGCCCATCTCGGCATTGATGCCGCCGCCGGCATTGCCGACGAACTTGGCGCCGTCGACACTCATGTCGCGCGCGCCGTTGTCGAGCATCAGGCCCGCGCCGCCGTTGTTCTGGAAGCCGCCGCCGAACCAGTGCAGGGCGCTCACCTGGCCGCCGTCGAGATGGGAGAAGTAGGCGCCGCCCTTGCCGTCGTTGGTCATCCAGGAGTTCGAGACCAGGCCCTCGAACACGCTGCCCTGGACGTCGAGGCCGTAGCCGCCGACATGGTTCACGGTGACGTTGTTGACGCTGAAATTGTAGACCCAGCGGTCGTTGCCGGCGGCGACGATCTGGATGCCGTCGCCCTCCTTGCCGTTGCCCTGGATGGTGAGGTTGGAGAAGGTCAGGTAGCGCAGGTCGACGCCGGGATCGACCACTACCTGGATGACGGGCGAGCCGTTGGTGATGTTCGACACGATCGTGCCGCCGCCGAGATCGAGGCCGAGCGGGCCCTGTGTCGTGCTGGTGACATGGATGACGATGGTACTCGAGACGGTGAAGGTCTGGCCCGAGCCTTGGGCGACGTAGCTGCCGGCCATTGCCGACTGCAGGATGGAGTTGAGGTCGGTTGCG
>Ga0157372_10006905_pt1 | contig 12083 bp, 12 predicted proteins | sample C55metaG_FD_115307 | JGI IMG/M metagenome (GOLD analysis project Ga0157372, IMG submission 115307) | Corn rhizosphere microbial communities from Kellogg Biological Station, Michigan, USA - C5-5 metaG | ecosystem: Host-associated > Plants > Roots > Rhizosphere > Soil | place: USA: Michigan... | reverse complement strand
CCCTGGATTGCACGGAAGTGCACGAATACATCAGGGCCATTCTCACGGCTGATGAAGCCGAAACCCTTGCTGTCGTTGAACCACTTGACTGTACCAACCTCACGATCCGACATAAAAACTCCACAAGAAAATCAAACTAAGCCCAAGCGCAACGACATGGGCCGACTGACTGGATGCAGGGAATGAAGCGGATTGAGCAATAGCGCAACAGCCACCGAGCACTCGCAGCGGCGGCCACTATAACTCAAAATTTACAAAAATTCGAATATCGACCGGGGCGGCGCGTATTTTCTTCCCAGGCGCGAACTCCGACCTCGATAACCCTCGAGGAAAACGAGGCAATTCGTTGAATTGGTGGACGATAGTGGGATCGAACCACTGACCCCTGCCGTGTGAAAGCAGTGCTCTACCGCTGAGCTAATCGTCCACTTGACTGGCCGGTCGCTGGACGCGACCACAGCAGTGGGCATGCCGGAGAAGGGAATCGAACCCCCGACCCACGCATTACGAATGCGTTGCTCTACCAGCTGAGCTACCCCGGCGCCGGTCGCGCAGTTTAACGGGACGAGGCAGATTACTCAAGCCGGGCTTTCGGAGAATTCCTACAACGCGGCGCGCTGTTTCCTCGATGCGAATGACGTTGGCGACGCTCACATTGTGCGGGTCTTCCACGAGGGGTATCCGCCATGCAACCAGGCTCGTTGAAATTCAATGCAGGAATCACCGTAATCGAAATGATCCTCGTCGTCGCCATCGCAGCAGCACTGGGCCTGTTCACCGTCAACGGCATTGCGTCGATCGTGCACAAGTCCCGCGCCAGCTTCGCTGGTATCCATCTTGTGGATTCGCTGACGCGCGCACGCGCATTGGCGATCACGCGCGAGAATGACGTCGTGCTCTGTCCGAGCCTCGACGGCGCGAATTGCAGCAGCGGCGATCATTGGGAATCCGGTTGGATCGCTTTCGGCGATGTCACCGAGGACGGCGAACGCCGCGGCAGCGAACCGCTGCTGATTGCGCAAGGACCGCTCGGCGCGAAAACTCACCTGATCTCCACCGAAGGCCGCACGCGCCTGCGCTTCCAACCCACCGGCAGCAACGGCGGCAGCAACGTGACATTCACGCTATGCGATGGCCGCGGACCGAAGTTCGCGGTGTCGTGGATTCTGTCGAACACCGGCAACTTGCGCAGTGGCCCGGCCGCACCGGCTGCGGCGAGTCTGGCCTGCGACGGAGCCTGAAGTCCTGGGCGAACGCAAAAAAGAACAGGCCCGCGAGGGCCTGTTCCTGAAACTGAGTGCCGTTAACTACTGGTAATTTGGCGTGAACCAGTACACGCGCCGGCGCGTTTCGAGATTGGAAGTAAACGGATTCACTGGCTCAATAGTCGAGCCTCCGCCCGGGCAGCCAATACAGGTACCGACATACGTTGTACCGCCCTGGCCATTCGGCACCGCGACAATGCCAACCTCCGGAGGCGGTGGCAGGCCCCCGCCGTTATACGTCGTAGACGTGACTGGAGTCGTCCCCGCGGTCGTGCAAATACCGGTGCCAGAAAGAGACCCGGAGCCGTTCACCAGATCGACCAAGTAGCCGCGCGCTTCACCCAGTTTATTCGTGCAGCTATTCGTGCTTGGCGGCAGCGCGCGATTTGTACCCCATGACACCTGGCCCGATACGATCACAGCGGGCGTCACGGTTTGTTCGCCAGTGCCATTGGAAAGCGGGAGGACCCAGCCCTTGATTGTGCCGCCTGGCAGTACAGGTGCCGTATCGCAGGTCGCCCCGGTAGCGTTCTGCATTGTGGTGGAACTGTCTAGATCTTGATAATTCGTCGTTGCAGGGTCGTCAATGAACAGGTAGAAGTTATTCTGCACGGACCCGGAGACAGGGTACTGGGTATACAACGGGTGCTCACGATCACCCGAACCCAAACCCACATACACCACGTTATGATTGAAGAACAATGTCGGCGCGAATTCGAATTTGCGTCCGTGCGTCTTGGTGCCGGCTACTTGCGTGATCGTCCAATTGCTCGGCGTCTGTGGGGTCAATGACGTCGCGCTATCAACGAAACTGATGCGGTAAACAAATCCATTGGTGTCGGAGAAATACGCGTAGTCAATAAACCCGTCGTTGTTTGCGTCCAGCAGGGCAATGTCACCCACCACACTTCCCGGTGTGCCGTGAGTGCTGGGCAGCAGCATCTTCATCGGCAAACCGCTTGTGGTTAGGGTCGAACTACCTGGACCATCATGCGCGTCGAAGATGTACACCACGCTACCCTTTCGATTCGGGCAATCCATGGGCGTAGCGGGCGTCAGATTGTTGTCCTCGCACGAGTTGTAAGTGATCGTGTTCGATCCAACAGTGACACTGTACGGAGTCGAACTGTAGCCGCCACCGAATATCACAACCTGGGTTGCTGATGTATCGGTAGACAGCTTCTTGATCCCACCCACAATCGGGGTCGAGAAAGTCATGCCGATATCCGTGATGCCGGTATTGGTACAACCTGTGTCATCGCCAAGATTGGGACACCCGGCTTTCCAAAGGTACGTCGGTGTCGGCGGAGGAGTGCTGGTGTGTTTGGTGCTGTCGTATGACGTCCCGCTTACATCAAACGCATAGATCATGCGTCCGCCGCGGCGCATCGATGGATAAATCCATGTTTTGCGGTTGTCGACACTTTGATAGATGCCGGTTGAGCCATCGAAGAAATAATCTTTGAAGGTCGGGGGGTTTGTATCGGCCGGATCAGGGATCGAAGGGTAGCCGGTTGAGGAATCGGGATAACGAATCAGCGGCGCATTCGTGTACAGGCGGTTCATGCGCGAATAGAACTCCGGCGCAAGGAACGACCAGATTTCCTTGCCATTGTTTCCATTGACAGCGTGATACATGCCGTCGTTCGATCCGTAGTAGATCACCACGCCATCGGCGGTTGAGTTGTACGTAACCGGCAATGGAGTCGAGTGGATGACGTCGCCATGAATCGAGGTCCGGGTCTCGGTACCAAGTTTCGTTGAAGCCGAATCATCCGGACTCGTGTAATTGTTTACGTTTTCGTCATTGCTGTCCCAACCCAGGATAAAGTTGCCCAACTTTTGGTCGCTTGAAATCGTGGTACTGGTGAAAGCTGAAGGGGTGCTTCCAGCACTTGCCGACAGGCTCTGGGTCAATACGGTGCGGTGTACTTGCCAATCTGGGGTCGATGCGTTGGCGTTGCCTTGGCGCAACACTTCCGCCGCGCCACCTTTCTCGACTTTGGGACCGTCTGACAGATCGGAGTATTGCGACCAAGTGATGCCGGCCGGAGGCGCGAACTTGGCAATCGAGGCAGGATTGTTGGGATCGGTCGCCAAGCAACCGTTCGCGGCCAAGGCTCGATCTGCGGCAAAATCCCAGTACGCAGGATTCGTCGAGGTTGGCGTCGCGCTACTCGGAATGTAAGCACTGGTGTCCGTGGTCCAGAAACTCACCGCGCACTCTCTGAGGAAGCCACTCGTTGGGTCCACTGCCGAAACGCCCGCGGCGTCGCCAAGATCGGGGGTGCCGCCGCTGGTAAGAATGAACGCATACCGCTTCAGATTGCCGTACCAGCGGGGCTTGGCTCCGCCATCGGGGCGAAATACGCCGATGAATACCTCGTTCTGATCGACGCTGCGATTGGTCGCACTGGCTGGCAGGCTCGTTGCCGCAAATGCATCATTCACCGTTTGAATACTGGTGACGATCGTGTTGATCGCAGCTTCGACGTCCGTTTTGCTATGCACGTTGTAGTAATTGTTTTGTAGCGAGCCCGCCTGCTTCGCCGCTTCTTGCAGAGACTCCGAATAGTCGGCATTGACCAGATTAGGGGCGTCGAGATTGGTAACGTCGAGAAAGAATGTGGTGATGCTGTTTTGCGATAGAAATCTTGTCCATTCGGGGGTTGAGGTATCCGGTGAATATGATTTCCCGGAGAGATCTGGCTGCGTGGCCGACTCATAACTCAAATCATCATTGAAGTAAGAGTTACCCTTCGAATTGTTCGCAATGTAGACAATGTATTGCTTCGAGCATGCGGTAACGCTGCTGTTGTAGTCTTTGCCGTTGGAAGCTAACGCAAAACCTCCCCTCAGCCCTTGGCCTGCCGGAGTGGCCTGGTCGGTGGCGCTCGGCCAGTCTGCGAGTGGTTGTTCCGTGGAGTTGCCCGCGTACGCACGCAGACCGTTAAAGTACTTGTAGATCTCGTAAAGCGCCTCTCCTTCCCGTTTGTGCGCATCGGAAATCTTCTGTGCAGGGTTTTGCACTTTTGCATATATCGAATAAGAGGGCGGCGCGACACTAACCCCCGGCGGCGGCGTGTTGTAGCCCATGATGTTGTAAAAAGCCTGGAAGTTCGCGGCTACGGACATATCGCGTGCCCCGAACCGGATAAAGCCGCCGTAGGGCGTGGTGTTGTCCGTCAACATTGCGACACCGAAATTCACCTTCTTGCCCTTTGCATTGATCTGGGCAATAACTTGCACGATCGCGTCCAGTTCGGCCTGGCCTTGGGACTGCTTCGAGCCGTCAAAATAATTCGTGCCCCATTGATTGGCTTGGCGCGACCAGTTCGACGTGTTGTCGAGCAGAAAAATCACGTTTGGCGCCGCGGCTGACGTGTTCTCGCCGATAAAGATATCAATATCGTCGGCGCGGGCCGTAGGCGGCGCGAATACACCAACCATCGCGGAGAGGGAAATGCCGATGGCAAGAGTCGAGATTTTCATAAAACCACCCCGTTCTGGGTTATGTTTCACGGCTCGGCGCGGGACGCGCCGAGCAGCCTAAAAGTATTGCTGACCCGACGTCGGATCGTGACAGATATTACGTGCCGGACCCGGCTGCGCACGCACAGCGGCGCCTTGTGTCACCTTGCCGACCGCGTTGGTCACGGCATCCGTAGCTGTCGTGTCGAAGCTGAACGTCACGTCGTAGCAATTCTGGTGAATCGCCGCGCTGTTCGCGCAAGCCAAATCGCGGGCGAGCGCAAGGTTGAGCTTGTTCGGATCCGTTGGTCCGGCCGAGCTGCAGTTCACGTTCTGAACTTGCGCCTGAATTATGGTCTGCCCGGTCGTGTTGAACGCAACGAAGCTGCTGGCCGTGTCATTGCTGTTGATGTCCACAGCCACGTTATTGGTTCGTGTGCTGCCGTCGCTCAGCACCGCGAGCGGCGTATCGACAAGCTTGTTGGAACTCATGGCTGCGTCACTCACCTGCGTGGCCGTTTGCAACACCAAGCTACGAGCCGCCATATTGCCGGTAATTTGTAACGTGCCCTTGCTGATGGTGAACGTAGTCACTGCCATTATCGTAAGCAGCACGAGAAAAATCAGAGCGATAAAAAGCACGACTCCCGACTGGTTGCTGGGCATGCGCGTCATAGCACTTGCTCCCTGCGGCCGCCCTGACTGTAAAGCCTTACTGTTGCCTCATACACATGGCGTTTGAACCCATCGTTGTAGGGTCCGAACGTGTTGGCGCTACCATCGGCCTTCAGCCCAAGCGTGTAAGACTTGTCATTGGTGTAGCCCACCGGTGAAGCTTCGGTATTACGACCGAGCAGATGCACTTTCACCGTTACTGCGTTTGCCCAGTTCTGCGGCGAGCAAGCATTGGCGGGTCCACCACACCCATTGTAGGTATCCGGATTAGCCGTGTAGACGTCTGCCGCGCCATCAGGCGTCACACTGGTATCCAAGCCGTACTCCAGTTGTATCGACTGAACACCTTCGGCGAGCGAGGTAACACTGAACGATGGAACGCCGCCGCTCGCCCCAAGCTGGAGCAACTTCAGTGTCGGGATCCCATCGCTTGCGTTGTCGTTTTTGTCGATGAAAAAAATATCGACCAGATAACGATGGTAATCTGCTTGGTGAGCCGAACCGGTATTGCAATCAATCTTGTTCAGCGTGAGCAGCGCTGTGTCGGTCGCCAACGCGCACCAGTCATGGTCTGCGGCAGCACATACATCCGTCGTTCCCTTAGCCGCCGACACGCTGTTCAACTCCCAACCCGCCAATAACGTCGTACCGTCAAAGCCAGTGTGGCTTCCGTCGGGCGCGCAACCCGAAGCTTGTAAATAGACTGTGCCGGCGGGGAGCGTAGTAGCGGCATCGCAGCCCGCGACTACATCAGCCGGAGGGCCGGCGACGCATGGATCACTATGACGTATGGCAACAACATCCGAGCCGGGTTGCAAATTGGCCAGCGTCATGTACGTCCCACATGACGTCGCTGACAAGTCTGGTGCCGTGGTCGCGTTAGGCGCATCGTAACCCTGCACACCAAGCCACAATGGGCTATCGCCTACAACTGTAGCCGGAGTTGTAGCTGGATTGAGCGCCATCTGCGTAAGGGAATCCGCGGAGGACGTTACGCTTAATCTGACCGCGCAGGGGTCAGGTTTACGCTTTGGCAGTGTCAGTTTGGTATTGGAGAGATCAAGTTCGTTGTAGTAGCCCGCCAAACGCAGCGCGCCTGTTATGCGTTCCATCGCGTAGCTGCCGTTTTCGATGAGCCGGCTCGAACGATCCAGATCGTTACGGTACTTTCCGTTGGCTGCGAACATGACGGTGAGTAGCGTCGCGAGGATGAGGCCGATGGTCAAGGCAACCATGGCCTCGATCAAAGTGAATCCCGCTTCGCTTACACCAGATGCCGAACGCGCCAGAGTGATTCTTGTACGAATGAACATCCGTGATTTCCTAGGGGATGATGCAGCTCGGCAACCCGACCGTAACCTTCTGCGCGATGATGCGGCGATAACGATCATCGCTGCCGTATGGCGTTCCGGTTTTTCCGCAGGCGAGATTTGCGTTCGGCGCGGCCGAAGGAAATAACCCCTGCCAGGTCACGCTGACCCGATACGTCGGCGCTTTGCAACCGGCATTATTCGCTGCGACCAACAGCTCCACGCAACCACGTGCACCCACCATTGCGCCAACTTGGGAACCGCCGGAACTGGACTCTGCGGCACCCTTTAACGCGTTGCTCCACTCGCATAGATCGTGCGCGGGTGTAGCAGTCACCGTGGTGCAATCAGACAAGCCGCTGCCTCCGTAGCCTGTACCCCGCGGTGTCGTGGTGCCGGTGTCGTAATCACTTGCCTGGTATGTGGACAAGCTGTCTGCAGGGCCGCGGGGCATTGCGGCATTGATGCGTTCCACCATGTCCGTGACCAAAATCATGGCCTGCGAGCGCTGGTACCCCTCAGTTTCCGCAAGTTGCATCTTGCTCATGAGACCAGCGAGTCCGAGCAAGCCGAAAGCGGTGATCAACAAAGCAATGAGCACCTCGAGCAAAGTGAACCCGCGCATCTGTCGGCATCCGCGCGTCAACATGCAGGCGCCCCTCCTCCGGTCGCTACGTCAGTGCCATTAACCCCGGTACTTTTTTCGTAGGGGCGGCCACTCGGATCGACGGTAACTTTATAACTGCAGCTGTAATTGCCAGTGCTGGCGCTGATGATGAACACCGGCGTGCCGTTTTTTAAGCGGCCCGCAGAGTTATAAATAGGATAAGCATCCGGACTGGTTCCCGTGAGACTCGCCGAAATGTTGATCAGTGGCTGGTGTGCATCGAGATACTTCCCAGAGTTCACGGGATCAGGAATCTGCCAGCCTGAGGTCCAATCGCCGGCGGTGACAGGCTGCAGACTGATGTCGGCATTGCGCTTGATTGCTTCGGAACGTGTCTTGAGGAGCGCGACAAATACATCGCTCGCAGCATCCTGCACGCGATGCTTGAGAATCATTCGACTCATCGACGGCATAGCGAATGCGCTGAGCACGGCCACTATAATGATGGTAACCATCAGCTCAAGTAGCGTGAAGCCTTTTGGTACATGCTGCTGGCCTATGGCTCGCATGAGATCGTATCCTCGGTTCATTACCACAGGCCTGCCGGGCTCTTCGCCCCCGTATTATTGATGCTCAGCGTCTGGTTGTACGTTGCACCGCCGTATTTGGATACCAAACCTGTGCTTTTCGGCGCTTCGCTAATCGTGAAACATGGAAGTGGCGTGCAGGTAGTGGTGTCGATGCTAAGGTCGTAGTCGACGGGCACAGTTGAATTCGTGGACAACTGGACAAGACCCGTGATAGTTGCTTGATCCGCGTAACCACGATTGTCCAGCAGGTATTGCTGCTCACGTTGGGCCATTTCCATCATATACGCCTGCGCGGCGGAGACATGGCTCCGTGCGGTGTAACGCGTGTACGCCGGATATGCGATCGACGCTAAGATAGCTATGATCGCCACCACGATCATCAGTTCGATCAGGGTGAAGCCGCGCTGACGCTGAAGCATGGTGGGATCCCCAATTGATTGGCGGGCAGAATAGGTCGCCTCGCCGGGCGCCGCAAGCCGCCCCGGACAAAACCGACGATTCTGGGGACAAGTGGTTGCTTGGCAGGAAGGGCGCGCATTTCAAAGTACGGCAGGACTCAGGATTCCGGGCAGTGCCACACTGTGCGGCGCACCGTTCTTGCCGGTCCAGGTTGCCGTCACCGTGACGCGCTTGAACTCCGGCAAATCGACCTGGAACGGCGCATCGGCCGCAGCAGCGATATAGTGAGATTCAGCACCCGCTTCGAGGCGAAAACGGGCCACATCCACCTGCAGCGAGATTGGGGTATCCAGGTGCCGGTCGCCGATCGCGGCGACGGTTTCCCGGCTATTGCCGATACGCGCATAACCTGCTCCGTCACGCCCGGGTTCACTGGCAATGCCGCGCAAGCGTTCGAGCCGGCTTTGCGCGAGTTCCAGCGCGACGGTCCCGTTCTCGGCGGCAGCGGCCATATTTTGCACACGGCCCTGCAGCCCGGCCAGACCGAGCAAGCCGATCGACAGCACGACGACGGCGCTCAAGCCGTCGAGCAGCGACGAGCCGCGTACGTTGCGAAGTTGGAATTTCGCAGTCGCCATCTTCAGAGCGCCGTATAGTTTCCGTGCGTATCGAGATGGCCGGCATCGGACCAGCTGCCCGGTACGACGCCGAGCAGGGCGTCCGACTCGTGCGCGCGTGGAGCGATCGTTTCTCTGGCGATGGCATGCTGAACCGGCTTGCCATCCTCGCCAGTCAACGTCGACCGTGAAACCAGAGTAATGGCATACGGACCGCCAAATCCGTCGGCAGAAATGTTTTCTGTCGCCAGATCGTCTGCGCCGATGCACTGCCGGTCCGGCTGCCGGGTGTCGACAAGGCACAGTAGCGCGTATACGTCGTAGTCCACGGCGTATCCCCCCATTTTCGCGATCAACTGCTGGGTCGACGCGCCGTCCGCATCAACAAATGCCGTGCGCATGTCGAGCGCTTTTGCGTGACGAAAGTAATTGTTGCGGACCGCGGCGGCGGCAATGCCACACGGCAGGCTCGTATCGGCTGCGCTGCAGCGTTCCCAATACGCCCCGGTGCCGGCCAGCCAAGCCGAGACGATCTCGCCGCGGCGCGCGCGGAAAAATTGCAGGCCTTGATCCAGGCCGGCCTGTGCGGCCTCCTGCGCAAGCCGTGCCGCGCCGTCGTCGGCGATTGCGCGACGATCCTGCATACCGTAGCTCAACGAAGCCAGACTCAGCGCCGAGACGATCCCGATCAGCACCAAGGCGACGATCAGCGTGGCCACGCCGCGCTGGCGAAAAGGAGTATCGAGTCGTGCGCGTCGCATCAGGTGCAGCTGCCCGAAGCCATGATGTCGTTGCGCACGCGCGCGGTTTCGGACAGCTCGCGCGCGACCATGGGGCTGCCGACCTTCGTGGCCTTGAGACGAACGTCGATGTCCTGCACGATCACGGCATAGTCGTGCAGGCTCGTGCAACCACCTGCATCGGTTGCCGGCGCGAACGAGAATTCCTGCACGTCGATCAAAGCAGGATCGGTCAGGTCGCGCCATGTACCCGCAACCGTTGACCCATCGCAATCAGGCTCGACACCGCGACTGGTCGTGGTCTGGATCACGCCCACGCCGTTGTGTGCGGCGTAGCGGTACGCATGGAAAAGCGGGCCCTGGCGGTCGTAGCGCACGATGATGCACGACGGCGAGCGGATCACCGGCATGTCGCTCAGCCCGGCTTGTGCCGCCGACGGCACAAAACGCGCAGCGTCGTCGTAGTAGCCGGCGCGGCGGATCTCGCCGGTCACGAGGTTGAGCGCCTGACGCATCTGCTGCAACACGCGCGCACCAGCAACGAACTGCGCATTGCTGCGCATGGCGCTGACAGCGAAAACCATCACCGAGCCGACGACCACGAGACTCGCCACCAGGGCGACCAAGGTCTCGGTAAATGTGAAGCCGCGTTGATGCTTGGGCGGGTGCATGCGCCAATACTAGGCGGGAATACGGATCGGAAGCCGAATCGTCCGCCGAACGGTAGCGATTGATTCGCGAGCGCGTCGGCTATGCCTAACGCAATACCACGCGCAACTCCTTCGGCAATGCAAACGTCACATTCTCCGGTTCGCCGTTGAGTTCCTGCACGTCGCCTGCGCCCCACTCGCGCAGGCGCGCAACGACGCCCTGAACCAGGCTCTCCGGCGCCGAAGCGCCGGCGGTGACGCCGACGCGGGTTTTGCCCGCGATCCATTCGCGCTGGATGTCGTCGGCGCCATCGATCAAGTGGGCTTCGATACCCTGCTTCTGCGCCAGTTCGCGCAATCGGTTCGAGTTGGAACTGTTCGGCGAGCCGACGACGAGCACGACGTCGCAGGTCGACCCGAGCTTGCGCACGGCGTCCTGGCGGTTCTGCGTGGCGTAGCAGATATCGTCGTGACGTGGCCCGAGAATCGCCGGAAACTTGGCGCGCAGGGCATCGATTACGGCCTTGGTGTCGTCGATCGACAATGTGGTCTGCGTGGAATAGGCGATGTTGTCGGGATGCTTCGGCGCGAGTTTCGTGACGTCCTCGGGCGTTTCGACGAGGTAGATTTCGCCGCTTGCGCCTTCCTTGTCCCATTGTCCGAGCGTGCCTTCGACCTCCGGATGACCGGCGTGGCCGATCAGAACGACATCCCTGCCGGCCTTGGCGTGGCGCGCGACTTCGATGTGGACCTTGGTGACCAGTGGGCAGGTCGCGTCGAATACGCGCAGATGTCGCGCATTCGCTTGCGCGCGTACCGCCTGTGAGACGCCGTGTGCGCTGAAAATTACCGTCGCGCCGTCGGGTACGTCATCGAGTTCGTCGACGAAAATCGCACCGCGAGCGCGCAGGCCATCGACGACGAAACGGTTGTGCACGACTTCGTGGCGCACGTAGATCGGCGCACCGAACGACTCGAGCGCGCGTTCGACGATCTCGATCGCACGATCGACACCGGCACAGAAGCCACGCGGATTGGCAAGCAGGATTTCCATGCGGATATTTTAGCGCGGCGCAGCTTTCGTCGCCGGCTTGTCGTGCGCGAACAGGCTGAAAAGCACCAGCAATACCGCGCCGACGCTGATCGCCGAATCGGCGATGTTGAACGACGGGAATGGCCAGGTGCCGAGATATACCTGGATGAAATCGATCACGTGGCCCAGCCGGATGCGATCGATCAGGTTGCCGAGCGCGCCGCCGATCACCAACGCGAGCGGTAGCGCGGTGCGCCAATCGCCGCGGGAAGTGCGGCGCAGCCAATTCGCCAGTACGGCTGTCACGCCGATAGCCAGCAGGGTAAAGAACCAGCGTTGCCAGCCTTGTTGATCGGCCAGGAAGCTGAAAGCGGCGCCGGTATTGAAGGCGAGCGTCCAGTTGAGAATGCCGGGAATCACCGGGTGCGCCACGTAAGGCTCGAGCACATCGACCACGATGAACTTGATGGCCTGATCGGCCACGATCACGCACACGGACAGCAGGAGCCAGACCAGCGCGCTGGTACGCATCGAAAGTTTCTGGCTCATCAGAAATATAGCCGTTGTTCGCCCGGACCGCCCGGCAGATTATCGACACAGCGTCCACAGATTTCCGGGTGTTCCGGATTCACGCCGACATCCTGGCGATAGTGCCAGCAGCGAATGCACTTCTTGTGGTCACTCCGTGTGGCCGAGACCGCGGCTTTCAAGTCGTCCTGATCGATG
>Ga0157372_10006904_pt1 | contig 12084 bp, 10 predicted proteins | sample C55metaG_FD_115307 | JGI IMG/M metagenome (GOLD analysis project Ga0157372, IMG submission 115307) | Corn rhizosphere microbial communities from Kellogg Biological Station, Michigan, USA - C5-5 metaG | ecosystem: Host-associated > Plants > Roots > Rhizosphere > Soil | place: USA: Michigan... | reverse complement strand
GCGGTCAGCTGCGGAACGGGCTTGGCTGGCTCTTGTGCGCGAGACAGCGGCACACCCATCACGCCCATCACAATGGGCACGGTCAGCACCGCCGCTCCCGCGGCAAACAGCAGCACTTTCCTCGGAGCCGTCATATCCTCGCCGACGCGATTGAGCATAATCAATTCCACTCGCCGCCTCAGATCCGCCCCAGTCACTCCGGAAGCGCAAGCTAGCGGCGACTTCAGGTAGAACCTGCACACCGCGACAATCCCCTCTGCATAATCCTGCGGATCTTTACCCATGTGGAGCACGGCTTCATCGCAGGCACGTTCCCGTTCTTCAATCAGACGCAGACCGATCCAGCGCACCGGTGGATAAAACCAGAAGAACGCCTCAACGATCATGTGCACTGCGAAAGTCAGGTTGTCGCGCCTGCGAACATGGCACAATTCATGCGCGACAATCGCTTCAAACTGCGCCCCGGTCAGACGTTCGGCAAGACCATCAGGCAACAGCAGAACCGGACGAAAAATGCCAAACACTCCGGGCTCCAGATTCGACCCGCTCGATATCACTCGTATCGGCAGGTTGAGATCGAGTGGCGAACCTGCCCGCGAAACAGCACGCACCTGCCTCCAGCGTCGCCATCCCGCGAGGCCATGCGCCACTAGTCCGCACATCCACAAACCATAAAGAATGGCTGGAATCGGGCTTGGCGAACTCTGCGGCAACTTCCGCGCAGGCGATGCCAGAACAGCGAGAGGCTCGCTGACTCGCTGCACCATCTCCATCCCTGGCTGCGCCGCGCCGGATGCTTCACGGCACTCAACCTGGTTCCCTAGAGCGACGAGAACAGAAAAAGGAACCAGAAACTTGATCGAGGCGGTCAGCCACAGCGCATACCGGACGGCTGCACGATTCTGTCTGAAAAGCGCGGCCAGCAGCCAGATTCCGCACGCGAAAAGCGTGGATTGCCAAAGATGATTTGCTACCGCGCTCATCATTTGCGGCCTTCGTTCCTTGATCCCTTCGGTTTGCCGAGCCTGCGAATTGCTTCTTCGGCTTCCTTCAGGTCTTCCAGCGTGAGCCTGCCCGTTTCAACAAGGTGTGCCATCACTGGCTTCGTACGGCCGCCAAACAAAGCCAGGGCATCGTCCATCAGTCGCCTTCCGGCATCATCGCGCGAAATAGCCGCATCGAAAATGTTCGCGTTGCTGATGCGCCTCACGATTTTCACTGCCTTCTTCCGTTCCAGCAGCCGGTAAACAATGGTCTGAACAGTGGTGTACGCGGGCCTCTTCGCCTCCGGGAATGCTTCCTGCATCTCCCGTATCGAACACGCGCCGCGGCTCCACAGCGTCTCCATGATCTGAAGTTCGAGCTTGGATAGTTTGGGCTGAATCATCATTTCGGCTTTCTTCAACTACATCCGTTCGCAAAGACTACTACATCGTGTAGTTGGATGGTCAAGAGGCAATTGAGTAAGTTCTGGAAACTCCCCGCCCGATGACAGTTTTTCCCTCCGGACTGCGCCTTGAGGGTAGATGCCCGGCTCAGCCTGCAAACCTGCCACTGAAGCCGGCGTCCCCATACCAACCGGAGGAGATCACTTCATGAAGGCAAATCTCGGGATCAAACTCGCTCTCACATCCGCGGTTGCAGTTGCCGTTGCCATCGCGGCATCCACCGTACCGCCCGGCGTCGCCAGTGCACAGTCTGACCGCGACTCCCGCATCGAAATCGGCTTGGCCGCCGCGCCCGTTCCGCTCAACATGGCTCACAAGAATCGCGCTCTCGTCGGCCTCGGCAGCTACTTCGTCAATGTCGCCGGTGACTGCAACGGCTGTCACTCCGCCGGCCCGCCAACGCAATACGCAAAGGGCGGCAATCCTTACATGAACCAGCCCAAGCAGGTGAATCCGGCAACTTACCTCGGCGGCGGCAGAGACTTCGGCGCGCTGATACCCAATTCAGCGCACATCATCTCCCGCAACCTCACTCCCGATTCGAGTGGCCTCCCCATCGGCGGCGACTCGTTCGACCATTTCGTCGAGGTCATTCGCACCGGCCTCGATCCCGATCATCTGCACCCGCCCTGCACCGGAGCGCCGAATGCAAACTGCATCCCCGCCCCATTCGATGGCAACCTGCTGCAGGTGATGCCATGGCCCGGACTCAAGGATCTGTCAGAGCACGACCTCCGCGCCATCTACGAGTACCTCAGCACCGTCCCCTGCGTTCAGGGGAACTACCCCGGCGAACCTGCCAACCGCTGCAACTGATCCGGAGCAGCGTCGACTTGCAAATGAAAGCGCCCACCGCAATTTAGGTGGGCGCTTCGCTTGTCCTTACTGATGGCTGGGTACTACATGGCGTGTCCCTGACTGAGGGAACGTCAAACCGGTTCGCTTACTGCTGCTGTCCCTGCGGAGCCACCAACTGGTGCGCAATCGCAAACAACGCCAGTTCCAGCCGCGTCGAAACTCCGGTCTTGTCGAAGATATTCGAGAGGTGCCGTTTCACCGTCTCCTCGCTCAACGTGAACTGCTTCGCGATATCGCGATTGCTGCAGCCTTCCACAATGCAGCCCACCACATCCAGTTCGCGCGGCGTCAGCCCATACGTCTTCCGCTGCGGAGGCTGTGCCTGGCGCATCAGCTCGTGCAAAGCCGAAACCAGGTTCACCACGCGCTTGCCGCCAATCCAGTAGTCGCCCGCATACACCGTCTTGATCGCCGTATGCAGCGCGCCTGCCAGCGCATCTTTCAGCACGATCCCGCGCGCACCAATGTGCAGTGCCTCGATAATCTGCTGGGTGGTGATGGTGGAAGTGAGAAGGATGATCTTCACCGTCGGCGAGCCGTTCATGATGGCGCGCATAGCCTCCAGGCCAGGCAGCCGCGGCATCTGAACGTCGAGCAGAAGAATGTCAGGCGTCTGTTCCAGAGTCTGCGTGATGGCCTCGTCGCCATCATCAGCTTCGCCTACCACTTCAAAACCGTCGCGCTCGGTCAGCATGTTACGCACGCCGATACGGACTACCGGATGATCGTCGGCCAATACGATGCGGATGGGTTGTTCCACGAGAGCCTAAACCTCCGAAAAGCCCAAACTAACGAGCAGGCAACCGAAGTGGCCCGCATTCATATATCTCACGCCCCCGCGCAAATGCCAAACACCGCTCGTAACCTACGCAGGGAATTCCTTTTCCAGCATACGCTCCAGTCTTTGCGTAGCTGTATACAACTCTTCGAGCGCGGCGGCACAGTTATCCAGTTGGTCACTCTTGCTTTCGAAGATAGCCCCTAGCCGGGCCGCCTGCATGGCCCCCGCCATCCCGCAACCACCCTTGATAGCGTGCCCGATCCGGCGTACGTCCTCCGCGTTCCTTGAAGCGATCGCCTTCTCCAGAGCTTCCTGGCGCTTGTGAAGATCGCTCACCACCGCCGAATAAATCTCCCGGATAGTTGCCTCTGTCATAAGCTGGCGAAACTGCGCCAGCGTCTCCGGGTTCACTACCGGATCCGTCTCTTCCGCAACCAGCCTCGGCTTTGGCTTGTGCTCTCCGAGCATCTTTGCCAGATCCTCCGGCCCAAACGGCTTCATCAGAAATCCATCTGCCGCTTTCACCAGTTCATCCGAAGGCTGGCTCCCGCTGATGAGAATAATTTCCGCGTCACAGCCCCTGCGCAGCTTCTCAATCAGTTCGGTCCCGTTCAGCCCGGGCAGTTGCGCATCCATCAGCACCACACCGGGCGTCACCGTTCCCCCCGCCAGCATTTCCACGGCGCCATCCCCTGTTTCCGCGGTATGCACCAGGTGCCCGTGCAGGGTAAGAACAGTTGCAATCACTTCCCGGCTGACGAGGTCATCATCGATCAGAAGAATGGTAGGTAGTTCGTGCTTTTCGCCAATCCCGAGCATACTTCTTTGCCCTTATCGTGCTTAACGGGATCGGGTGCCCCATCCATCGCACCATTTCATGCGATTGGGTGGGAAATCCAGAACCCTACTCCTCAGCCACCGAGATGTCGTCCAACCATCTCGGCGCCTTTCAACCAGCTTGGGTGCCCCATCCTAACCGCAGCTTCATCGCGGTTAGGGTGGGAACGATGAAGCTGACTACTCCTCAGCCACCGAGATCTCGTGCAACCATCCCGGCGCCTTCAATAGTTCACGAGGTCGCGATCCATCTGCGGGTCCAACCAAGCCATCCCGCTCCATCAGATCGATCAAATGCGCGGCCCGGCCATAACCGATCCGCAGCCGCCGTTGCAGAAGAGATGTTGAAGCCTTTCCAAACTCAAACACCAGCCGGACAGCATCGTCGAACATCGGATCGTTATCGTCCTCGTTGCCGCTGCCGCCTTCAAGATTGTTCTGCCGCTCTTCTTTCGGCGATTCCAGGAAGCCCTCAACGTACTCGGCCTGTCCCTGCTCCTTCCAGAATGCCACCACAGCAGCCGTTTCTTTCTCGCTCACGTAAGGCGCATGCAACCTTAGTAACCTGCTCGTCCCCGGCGGCAGGAAGAGCATATCGCCACGTCCCAGCAACGCCTCGGCGCCGTTCGTATCCAGAATCGTCCGCGAGTCCACCTTCGTCGCCAGCCTGAAGCTGATTCGCGTCGGCACATTCGCCTTGATCAATCCCGTAATCACATCCACCGAAGGCCTCTGCGTAGCCAGCACCAGGTGGATACCCACCGCACGGGCCATCTGCGCCAATCGCGTGATCGACTCCTCGACGTTGGCCCGGTCCAGCATCATCAAATCGGCCAGCTCGTCAATGATGATCACGATGTACGGTAGCGGCTGCTCTTCTGTCCCGTCATCAAACAGCGAGGGCATCGCGCTCTCAAAAAGCTTGTTGTACTGGTCGATATTCCGCACGCTCCGGCTCGCCAGCAGCTTCAGCCGCCGTTCCATCTCGCGCACCGCATTCCTCAGCGCGTTGGCCGCCAGCTTCGGTTCCGTGATAATCGGCGTAAACAGGTGTGGAATCCCCTCGTACATCCCCAGTTCCACGCGCTTCGGATCGACAAGAATCAGCCTCACCTGCGCCGGAGTCGTCCGGTACAGCAGGCTCATGATCATCGCATTGATCGCCACCGACTTGCCCGAACCCGTCGATCCAGCAATCAGCACATGCGGCATCGACGCCAGATCCGCCGTCACAATCCGCCCGTTGATGTCCTTGCCCATCGCCAGCGTCAGCCGCGACTTCGCCTTCGCGAACGTCTCTGACTCCAGCACATCGCGCAGGTGAATCGTCTCCCGCTCGTGATTCGGCACCTGGATGCCGACCGTGCTCTTGCCCGCCATGCGTTCGATCAGGATGCTCTCCGCCCGCATCGCGAGGCACAGGTCCTCCGCCAGCCCCGTCACGCGCGAGTACTTCACGCCCGCCTCAGGCTTGAACTCGTACGTCGTCACCATCGGCCCGGGATTGATCTGCACCACCTGCCCCATCACGTCGAACTCAGCACACTTCTCCACCAGCACCTTGGCTTCGTCGCGCAGCGCGTCCTCGCGCACAACCTGCGGCCCGCTGCCCGAATTCAGCAGCGTGCTCGGCGGCAGCTTGTACCCGCTCACATGCTTCGGCGCCACCGTCACCTGCTTCTCATCGACATCGGCCCGTTCGTGAATGGCAATACTGCCCGGCGCACCACCAGCAGCCACCACATGATTCTGCGTCGGAGCCGAAGCCGCCGGAACCGGTGCAGGTGCTACCGGAGCAGGCATGGGAACCGAAGCCTGCGGCGCCGCAGCCGGCTTCATCTCGATCACGCTCCGAGCCCCCGTAGCTGCCTCTGCCGTCCTGGCACTTACAGCCGGAGCCGCAGCCGGCTCCCAGATACTCGACCTCCGCGCTGCAATCGGTGGCTCTTCCGCCGTCTTCGCCGTCCTCTGAAATGCCGGAATCTCCTCCACCGGATCAGGCTCAGCCGCCGCGGCCGCCCGCTTCTTCACAAACAACGCCGCCAGTTTGCCGCTAAGCGTCTGCGGGGGAGCGGTATCCTCAGCGACCTCCACTTCCTGCCCATCCCCAATCGCCCCGGAGAACAGCCGCTGTGCCGGTCCCGGCTGCGTCTCCATGTACCGCTCTTCCAGTTCGCGTTTCCGCTCCGCCCTGTCCTCTTTCCAGTTGCGATAACGATCGTGCCACGCCACCAGATTCAGCCAGCGATCTTCAACCTGCGTCTTGATCGCCTTGAAGCTGATGTCCGACGCGAAGTAAATTCCCACGCCCGCCAGCACCAGCGCCACCAGCCAGGCGCCCTGCGTATTCAGATACGCCACCAGCAGCCCCGCGATCACCCGCCCCATCACGCCTTCCACAGGAATTGCGTGCATCCAGTGCCAGTGCCACGGCAGCAATCCGAAAATCGCCGGCGTAAAAATCACCGCCAGTCCCACGCCCATCCACCGCAAAATCGCCGTCCCCGCATCGCGTGAGCGAATCCAGTTCCATCCCAGTCCGCCCATCCACACGGGGAAAAGAAACACCGTCAGCCCGAACGCCTGCAGCAGCACATCGCTCAGGTACGACCCCAGCAGCCCGATCCAGTTGTGAACCGCGTTCCCCGGCTCCGGTCCCGTGGCCGTATTCATCGAAGGATCAGAAGGGTGATAGGTCGCGAGCGCCAGAAAGAGAAGGATTGAGGCCAGCGTCAGCACCGCGCCCAGAAACACATTCAGCGCACGGCTGCGTGTCGGCGACAAACTGATCGGTATCGGCTTCATCGAAGGGATGCCTCCGCGCCCTGGCCGCCCGCATTCGAGGCACTGGAGCCGCCAAGGGCAGACGAGAAATCCCAGAGCAGCCTCCATTATCCCCGCTGCCAACTACAATTTCCCGGCCAAATCCCTCGGCAGGAACCACCGAATCCACCCCCAAACGGGTTGCCCCGCCTCTTCCGCCGAAACATATCCTCTACCTCAATCTTTCCCTCCGATAAAAATCCCTGCTTCCGTGAAGCGCATGTTCCGATCTCCTCCGCTCTCAAAAACCACGTCGCCGCCGCCGAACAAGTTCCTGTTCTCACCCGTCCGTGCCAAAATGGCGTAATGGCTAGTCCTCGACGTGTACTGCTTGTGGGCCTCGACGGCTTCGACGCCCTTCTCGCACAGCAGTTCGCAGACGAGGGTCTGCTCCCCAACTTCGCGCGTCTCCACAACCAGGGCGCCTCGTTCAACCTCGATCACGGCAGAGACAAGTATTCCGGCCTCGCCTGGGAGCATCTCAGCTCCGGCATCCGCCCCCGCGACGGCGGCCGCTGGTCTGCCGTTACCTTCAATCAGCGCACGTACCGCGCCACCCAGGACCACACCGTAGTTCGCCCGTTTCTCGCAGACCTCCCCGGCGTTCGCACCGTTGTCTTCGATTTTCCCTACTTCGACCTGTCCCAGGCGTCAGATGTCCGGGGCATCACTTCCTGGGGAGCTCACGACCCCGGCGTCGATTCGGGATCGCGCCCCGATGGCCTGCATGAAGAAATCGCCAACCTCTTCGGCCCTTATCCCGCCCCCGAATGGATCTATGGATTCTGCTGGCCCAGCGCGCAAAAGGCGCAAGCTGCCGGCGACGCTCTCGCGCAAGCCGTGAAGGTCCGCTCGCAAGCCTCTCGCTGGCTGTTACAACAGCGCTTGCCCGACTGGGACCTCGGCGTCGTCGTCATCAGTGAATCCCACTCTGCCATCGAGCCGCTATGGCATGGCGTCGATCCAAACCATCCGCTCCACGGTTTGCATTCAGGACCGCCAGCTGCCGCCGCCTTGCGAAAAGTCTATGTTGCAATCGACGATTTGGTCGGCGATCTCTCCCAGGCCTTTCCTGACGCCGCTCTCGTTCTCGTCGCAATGCATGGCATGGGACAGAATGACAGCGATGTTCCTGCCATGGCATTACTCCCCGAATTGCTCTACCGTCTAGCCTTCGGATCCGCTTACATGCGCCCCGTCGAGTTCTCCGGGTTTTTGCCCGATGGCACTCCGCTCATCGCCGAAGACAGCAACTGGGGCGACCTTCTTACGCAAGCCGTTCCGGCCATCCCAAAACCGCGGCTCAAGTTCCACCAGCGCGTGGTGCGAAAAATCAAACGCACCTTCGCCAACATAAATTCCAGCAGCATCGTTCCCACCGCTAGTCTCGCTGTCGACCTCAACTGGATGCCCGCGGCCCGCTATTCTCCCTTCTGGCCGGATATGTCCGCCTTCGCTCTGCCCTCGTTCTACGACGGGCGAGTACGCATCAACGTCGCAGGGCGCGAAGCTCGCGGCAAAATTCGCCCCTCTGAATACGCGCAAACTTGTCAGCAAATTCGTGAAGTTGTCTCCGAGTGCCGCAATCTCCTCAACGGTAAGCCCGTCGTCTCCGAGGTCTACAGTCCAAAGCAGAACCCTCACGACGTCGGTCCCGATGAAGCGGACGTCTACATCGTGTGGCAGGGCGCTCCTCTCGGCCTTTCTCATCCACGTCTCGGCAACATCGGTCCGCTTCCTTACTTGCGAACAGGAGGCCACACCGGCAAATATGGCTTCCTTAATATCGTCGCCGACGATATTCCCGCCGGCCAGCATGGTGTAGCCAGTTCGTTCGACGTCGTGCCGACCATCATCGAACTCCTCGGTCAGCCTCGGTTGCCCCGTGTCAGTGGCGAGTCGCTCCTGCCGCGCGTGGCCCCCGTTCTCTCCTCCAGAACCTGACGTGCTCCGTTCTGCCTCTTCGTCCTGAGCTCCGCACACTCTCGCGCGACGCATCAGCATCCAGGACGCATCAACCTTGCGTCCCGGACTGCTTCAGCCACGTCTCAAATCGAGTCTCGCTGAGCCGTGCACCATTCTCGGGAACGAGCGCTCTTTCGCTCACCTCGATTCCGTAGTATCGCCCCTGCGGGTCAGAGATCGCCTTGCGCGGATCATGCTTGGCGTCCAAATAAAGTCGGGCGAGCTCAACAAGAGGAAACTGATCCGGTCCAGCTATGTCAACCGTTCCGTTAAGCGCAGGTTTCATCGCGAAATCAGCTACCGCGCTGGCGACATCATCAGCTGCCATCGGCTGAATCAAAGCCGGAGGCATGCGTACCTCGTTGCCTTGAGTCGAATAGTCCACAATCTGCTTTACAAATTCGAAGAACTGCGTTGCACGGATGATTGTGTAAGGAACGCTAGACACTTTGATGAGCTCCTCCTGGGCGAACTTCGCGCGGAAAAAGCCGCTTGCGAGCAGGCGTTCTGTACCTACCACCGATAACGCAATGTGATGTGCAACGCCGGCGTTCGCTCCATAAGCAAGCAGGTTGCGGGTGGATGTCTTGAAAAAGTCCAGCACCGCCGCGTCTTCCCAGGAAGGGGAGTTGGTTACATCGACAACCACAGAAGCCCCTTTGAGAGCCTCTGCGAGACCTTCACCCGTGACGCTGTTAATGCCACGCTTCGGTGACGCAGCAATCAGTTCATGCCCTTTCTCCTGAAGGTTCTTGACCAGCCGCGAACCGATAAGTCCGGTTCCGCCGATTACGACGATTCTCATGTTTGTCTCCTTCACTCGTCCGCAATGTATTCCGAGGCGCCGGCCAGGCGAAGCCCGGACAGGTTTCCGGCCGGCCTGGAGAATGGATTGATTTCGTCAGAACAGCGATTCAGAGAAACAAGGAGGAAGTATCCTCGAATCAGCCGCCTTGTCCCTCAAGCCGCCGACCACAGGACAGTTACCCTCCACAACTCGCCCCTCCACAACAGACTGTCTTTCCGACCGCAGCGCAGCGGAGTGGAGAGCCTGCCCTGCGCGAAGTCGAAGGGAACCCGCAGTTGCTATTCACTTCTTGTCTCAAAATCTCTCAACTTCCGAGTCCCCGACCGTAGGAAAGTTGTACGCAACCTCTCGCTTCCTTCAGTACAGACTGTCATCCCGAGCGACCAACGGGAGTCGAGGGACCCGCAGTTGCTTCTTGTCAGCTGCCCAACCCAAAATTTCTCAATGTCCGAGTTGCCGACTACTCACTCAGAACCTGGATTCCAGTGAGATTTTTCGCTCATTTAGCATGGTTCCACATGAAAGCTCTGACTCTGCGATGGTTCCTGCTCGAATACCTCATTCTGCTTATTTCGGTGATCGCGATTAGCTCCGGTTCGAACGAAACTGGTGTCGGGGTCAGCCTGAACTGGACAAACGACGATTATTCGTTCGCAGCGGGCGCATCTCCATGGGCAGTTGCCGCTGCGACGGTCGGCGTCTTCCTGTTCGTAGTTCTGTACCGCTGCGAAATTCCGACGCCTTCTGCGCCAATGCCGAACCTCTTCCGCAGATTTGTGGCAGGACTGATTGATTGGGCATTGGCGCTTCTAATCTTGGCCTGCTTTATCGGCTTGATCAACGCCTTCATTGAGTACCTGCAAACTGGAACATTCGAGTGGATGATTGAGCGCCAGGAGGCTCGTCATTGGGACGTTCTACGGGCATTCGGGGGAGTGTTGATCATATTCGCGCTCATGCCGCTGTATATCGCCATCCCCATGTCAAAAGGAAGGCCAACTCCTGGGGCATGTATTCTTGGCTACTGCATCAAGCCCGACAGCGAGTCGCAACTGACGTTTTCGTCGGCAATGCTTCGTGCACTGCTTGGATCAATAGCTCTTTTGGGCTGGCCTTGCTGGATAATGGCCTACCTTTACAAGCGAGATAAGGAGCACGGGAAATTCTGGCTTGATGCTCCTTTCGGCACGCATGCCGAGTTCCTGCGATGATCTTTGGCCATCAACTCCGGAATTCTGAAAGGTCTTGAGAGTGTTACCGGCCAACTGGACAATGAGGCCAAAAGATTGCCAAGTTCCCCAGGGGCGACGATCCACTCGCAAGCGGCATTTGTCGAATAGACTGCATGAGGTGGACGAGCGCGAAAAGCGAGGTGCGCGACATTGTCGAAGGAACTGGCCGCTGATGAAGTTGAGAGTGCATGGGAGTTGCTTCGCCAGAACAAGACTGAACAGGCTCTCACGCTGTTTCGGCGCCAACATGCTCGTGAAAAGCCTCCTTCGCATAAAAGGGGATTGGGTGAGGCTCTGATGTGGTGCGGACAGTATAAGGAAGCTGCGGCGTACTACGAAAAGTCCATCGAGGTGACGAAGAGATTCCGGATGCGATCAGAGGGTGATTATGCGCATCTCGGCTCGGCACTATGGTGCCTTGGAGAGCATGAATCTGCTGTCAAGCGATGGAAGGACGGCGTGAACGCGCCCTACGCTGTCGGGGGTGTTTGTACGCAAACTCCGTTGCTGTTGTTTGTCGCCTCGGTGTTAGAGCCGCGCATCTTCCGCCAATCCGAGGCTGAGGAACTACTAAAGAAGAAGATCCGCAATCCACGTATCGGTAGCAGAGCTGAGCACTGGCCAGTGACTCTCGGAGAATATGTGCTTGGCACCGTTCCGAAGGAGGCAATGGCTGCATATTGGATCAGAACGACTCCCTACTACGAAGTCATGCTGGAATCGAACCGGCCCTGGCTTACGGAGTTCTACGAGGCGATACTCAGTCTCGGAGGTGGTGGGAGCGTCACCGAATTCCGAATGTTGATGAGACATCGCACGCAGAAATCAATCTTCAGCGAATGGACACTCGACGATTGGATGCACCTGATCTGGGCGCCAGAATTCTACATAGCGCGTTATGAATCGAGTCAAACTACTGGTTGATCGTTCTTAATCTGAAGAAGCTGGCGCCCTTTCTACTGGGTTGCTCCTGAGTGATCGGCCATCCGGAACTTGAGAGCAATTTCTTGACCTCTGTGTCCGCATTGCGGACTACACACCCGAACTCGCGCAGCCCATCCAGGGTGTCCATTGAAGGCACGTAAATCCGCAGCACATGCCGCCGATCCGAGTACAATCGAACATCGACCGACTCCCCAAAAATAGCGGCACCATAAAGCGATGACATTCTCTAATCGTCTGTACGAAGTGTTCGTCGTGCTCGGCAATCCCAGCAATGATCCAGCGTGGGCAGAACCGACATGGCAACAACTCGCGGCAGCAATCGATCCTCTTACTCACTCCACTTGGGGAAGTGCGGCAGTACGTTCGACACAGCTAGCAAATAAACCT
>Ga0157372_10006901_pt1 | contig 12084 bp, 5 predicted proteins | sample C55metaG_FD_115307 | JGI IMG/M metagenome (GOLD analysis project Ga0157372, IMG submission 115307) | Corn rhizosphere microbial communities from Kellogg Biological Station, Michigan, USA - C5-5 metaG | ecosystem: Host-associated > Plants > Roots > Rhizosphere > Soil | place: USA: Michigan... | reverse complement strand
ACGACAGGAACGCGATGCAGGCGATCGCGTACACCATCGCCTTGTAGCCGAACAGCGGCTTGCGCGCGAAGGTCGGCACGATCTCCGAGATGATCCCGAACGCGGGCAGGATCATGATGTAGACCTCGGGGTGCCCGAAGAACCAGAACACGTGCTGGTACATCACCGGGTCGCCGCCGCCCGCGGCATTGAAGAAGTTGGTGCCGAAGAAGCGGTCGAACAGCATCATCGTGACCGCGCCGGCGAGCACCGGCATCACCGCGATCACCAGGAACGAGGTGATCAGCCACGACCAGCAGAACATCGGCATCTTCAGGAGGTCGAGGCCCGGCGCGCGCAGGTTGAGGATCGTCGCGATGATGTTGATCGAGCCGAGGATCGAGGAAATGCCCATCAGGTGGATCGCGAAGATCATGAACGCGATCGAGTCGCCGCCCTGCAGCACCAGCGGCGGGTACATGGTCCAGCCCGCGGCCGGCGCGCCGCCCGGCATGAAGAACGTCGACAGCAGCAGCACGAACGCGAACGGCAGGATCCAGAACGACAGGTTGTTGAGCCGCGGCAGCGCCATGTCGGGGGCGCCGATCTGCATCGGGATCATCCAGTTCGCGAGGCCGACGAACGAGGGCATGATCACGCCGAAGATCATCACCAGCCCGTGCATCGAGGTGAGTTCGTTGAAGAAGTACGGCTGCATCAGTTGCAGCCCGGGCTCGAACAACTCGGCGCGGATCAGCATCGCGAAGCCGCCGCCCACGAACAGCATCAGGAACGAAAAACACAGGTACAGCGTGCCGATGTCCTTGTGGTTGGTGGACATGAACCAGCGCTCGAAGAAGCTCTGGTGGTGTTCTTCGTAGTGAACTGCGTGCGCCGTGCTGGACATGTTGCGAATCCTCTGGAATGCCTTGTGCTACGCGATGGCTTGCGCGATCAACCCTTGGGCGGGACCGGTTTCGGCGACGCCACGTCGGCGGTGCGCGCGGCCTTGTCGAGCGTGCCCTGGTTTTCCTGCGCGGCCAGCCACGCGTTGAACTGGTCGCGCGGCAGCACCTTGACCACCACCGGCATCGCGCTGTGGTCCTGGCCGCACAGCACGTAGCACTGCCCGCGATAGATGCCGGGCTTTTCGACCTTGGCCCAAGCATCGTTCATGATGCCCGGGATCGCGTCGCGCTTGGCCGCGAAGTCGGGCACCCACCAGCCGTGGATCACGTCGCCGCCGGTGATCAGGAACCGCACCTTGACACCGGCCGGGATCACCAGCGGGTGGGTCACGTCGAGCAGGTAATCGTTGGTCCCGTCCGCGGCCTTCACCGTGTAGGGACTGATGCCCGAGTCGAGCTGCCGGGCCCGGTTGCTGTCCCACGCCAGGCGCGAATAGATCGTCGGCACCTTGGTGATCGGCTTGCCGTCGTAGCTCACGTAGTCGTAGCGCCACAGCCACTGGTAGCCGGTGATCTTGACGGTCATCTGCGCGCTGGTGGAGTCGTAGATCTCGCGGGTGATGATGGTCGCCGGCGCCGCGAGCCCGATCAGGATCAGCACCGGGACCAGCGTCCACATGAATTCGAGCTTGGTGTTGTGGCTCCAGGTCGCCGCGATCGCGCCTTTCGATTTGCGGAACCGGAACATGGCGATGAACATCACGCCGAACACGATGATGCCGAGGGCGACACACACCCAGAAGGCCGCCATGTGCAGGTCCCAGATGTGGTTCGAGAGCGGCGTCACGCCCGCATCCAGGTTCACCTGCCACGGGCGCGGGTTCGCGGCGGCGGCCATCGACAACAGCAGGCCCGCGAAGGCGAGCGTCGCCCCCTGGATCCGCCGCTTGCAGTTGCTGGAACTCATTGTCATCGCACACCCGGCTCGCTTGGAATCTGTGTTGTTGGTCCGCTTCATCATTGTCACGCGCCTTCCGTTCGCGAAGGCTGCCGAAAAACCCCGCGTTTGCACGCGGCGGTTCGGCGCGCGCTGGTTGCGAAAGCATGACCACGTCGTTCGAGTATGCAACGACAAGCAGTCCACTCCCTCAACCATCACGCCAGCCGCTGTGGCCGGACAGCAAGTTCCCCAGCCACCGCGACAACTGCATCCGTTCGTCGTCCCCGAGACACTGCCCTACTTCCTGGGCACGACCATGCGCGGTGAGCACCACATGCCGGTGGCCGTCACCGCGTTCCAATACCCGCACCCGTGTCCATGCCGCGGGAAACGTGCTCGCGGCACGGCCCCTCGATGGCACCTGCTCGATGCGGACCTGGTCCGTGTCGAGCGTGATGCGTTCCCTGCGATCCCCGCTGCGCCACACCAGCCAGAACGCGATCGCCACCACCGGGATCACGATCAACGTGAACAGTGGCGCGAACACGTCGCCCCCCCAAGCTGCCACTGCCGCGACGAGCAAGGCCGCGATGCTCAGTTCCCACACCACCCGGCGAACCTGGCGACGATTCAGCGCCCGGTTGGGTGCCAGCAGCAGCGTCACCTGCCCGGTGCCAGCAACTCCCGGAAGACGTGTGATCATGGACATCTGCGGTACCGCAATCCGGGAATCATAAGGCGCCCTGTCCAGCACGGCAAGAATAGGTGCGCGCCCGACCGAGGCGTATGCCGCGCATCATTGGCTGTGCGGAGGACGCAACGTACAATGGGCGGTCACGTCGCAGCCCCTCCCGATGCCCGAAATCATCAGCCCCGAATTGCCCCCGCCGCCGGGCCCCGCGCGCGCGCGGATCACCGCGTCCTGGCTGCGCGACGAAACCGAAGCCGTCAATGAATTGCTGAGTCTCGCGGAGCTGCCCGCCGACGAGCGCGCCGCGGTGGAGAACCATGCCGCCGCGCTGGTCAGCCGCGTGCGCGCGAAGCAGGACCAGCGCAGCGCAATCGCGGCTTTCATGCAGCAGTACGACCTGTCAAGCACCGAGGGCGTGCTGTTGATGTGCATCGCGGAGGCGCTGCTGCGCATCCCCGACAGCGAAACCGCCGACCGGCTGATCCGCGACAAGCTCGGCGAGGCCGACTGGAAGAAACACCTCGGCACCAGCAAGTCGCTGTTCGTCAACGCGTCCACCTGGGGGCTGATGCTCACCGGCCACATCGTCGCGCTGCCGGACGCCACCCGCCGCGACTACCAGGCCGCGCTGCGCCGCCTGCTGAACCGCGCAGGCGAGCCGTTGGTGCGCCTCGCGGTGCGTCAGGCGATGCGGATCATGGGCCAGCAGTTCATCATGGGCCGCACGATCAAGGCGGCACTCGCCCGGGCGCAGCGCAACGGCAACGCCGACTATCGCTATTCCTTCGACATGCTGGGCGAAGCCGCGCTGACCGCGCCCGACGCAGAACGCTACCTGCGCGCCTACCGCGACGCCATCGAAACCCTCGGCAACCACCCGAAGGCCGGCGACGTGCTGGCCGCGCCGTCGGTGTCGGTGAAGCTGTCGGCGCTGCATCCGCGCTACGAAGTGGCCGACCGCGCGCGCGTCCAGGCCGAACTCACGCCGCGGGTGCTGGAGCTCGCACGACTTGCGATGGCCCACGGCATCGCGCTCACGATCGATGCCGAGGAAGCCGCGCGGCTCGAGCTGTCGCTCGACGTGATCCACGGGGTGTTCGCGGATCCGTCGCTCGCGGGCTGGAACGGCTTCGGTCTCGCCGTGCAGGCCTACCAGAAGCGCGCGCCGTTCGTGATCGACTGGCTGGCGGAAACCGGGCGCGCCGCCGGCCGCCGCTGGTGCGTGCGGCTGGTCAAGGGCGCCTACTGGGATGCCGAAATCAAGTTGGCCCAGGAACAGGGCCTCGCCGGGTATCCGGTATACACGCGCAAGCCGAACACCGACGTGTCGTACCTCGCCTGCGCCCGCCGCATGCTGGATGCCGGGAGCGGGGTCATCTATCCGCAGTTCGCGACCCACAACGCGCACACGATCGCCGCGATCCACCACATCGCGCGCGGCCGGCCGTTCGAATACCAGCGCCTGCATGGCATGGGCAAGGAGCTGTACGACGAGGTGATCGGCAAGGACAACCCCGGGGTGCCCTGCCGCGTGTACGCGCCGGTCGGCAGTCATCGCGACCTGCTGCCGTACCTGGTGCGGCGGCTGCTGGAAAACGGCGCCAACACCAGCTTCATCAACCACGTGGTCGATGAATTCCTGCCCATGGAGAAGCTGGTGGGCGATCCCTGCGAGGTGGTGCGCGGATTCGCGTCCAAACCGCACCCGCGGATCCCGCTGCCGGTGAATCTCTACCAAGGCTTGAGGAAGAATTCGATGGGCGTGAACCTATCCGACGACAACGAACTCGCGGCACTCGCCGAAGCGGCCAACCGGCACCCGGGGCCGTGGCACGCGGCACCGCTCGTGCCCGGCGCCAAGCCGTCCGGCGACACCGTCGCCGTGACGAATCCCGCGGACCGCCGCATCGAGATCGGCACCTGGCGAGGCGCCGACACCGCGACGGTGGACAAGGCGCTCGCGAACGCCGTTGCCGCCCAGCCAGCCTGGGATCGCCTGCCCGCCGCGAGCCGCGCCGCGATCCTCGAATACGCCGCCGACCAACTGGAGGCGCGCCGCGGCGAGTTCGTCTCGCTGTGCATCCGCGAAGCCGGCAAGACCATCCCGGCATCCATTTCCGAAGTGCGTGAGGCTGCCGACTTCCTGCGCTACTACGCAACCATGGCGCGTCGGTTGTTCGGCCAGCCGGAAGCGCTGCCGGGCCCGACCGGCGAAACCAACGAGCTGTCGCTGCACGGGCGCGGCGTGTTCGTGTGCATCAGTCCGTGGAACTTCCCCTTGGCGATCTTCACCGGCCAGATCAGCGCGGCGCTCGTTGCCGGCAACGCGGTGATCGCCAAGCCCGCGGAGCAGACCACGCTGGTTGCGCACGCGATGGTGAAGTTGTTGCACGAGGCGGGCGTTCCGGCCGACGTACTGCAGTTCGTGCCGGGGGACGGCGCCACGGTCGGCCCTGCGCTGACCGGCGACAACCGGGTGGCGGGCGTGGCCTTCACCGGCTCGACCGAAACCGCGCGTGCGATCAACCGCGCGCTGGCCGCGCGCGACGCGCCCATCGCCGCGCTGGTCGCCGAAACCGGGGGACAGAACGCGATGATCGCGGATTCCTCGGCACTCCCCGAACAACTGGTCAAGGACGTCGTCAACTCTGCTTTCGATTCCGCCGGCCAGCGTTGCTCGGCCAGCCGGGTGCTGTACGTCCAGGACGTGGTCGCCGATCGGGTGATCGAAATGCTGGGCGGCGCGATGGATGAGCTGACGGTGGGCGATCCTGCGCTGCTTTCCACCGACGTCGGCCCGGTGATCGACGACGACGCGCTGAAAATGCTGCAATCTCACGCCGCGCGGATGGACGAGCAAGCCCGGCGGATACGCGAAGTGAAGTTGCCGGAAACCTGCGCGCACGGCACCTTCTTCGCACCACACGCCTACGAAATCCCGTCGCTGGCGGTGCTCGAACGCGAAGTGTTCGGTCCGGTCCTGCACGTGGTGCGCTGGAAGGCCGGCGAACTCGACAAGGTCATCGACCAGATCAACGCGACAGGCTATGGCCTGACCCTCGGAATCCACAGCCGCATCGATGAAACCGTCGAATACATCCAGGCGCGGGTGCGCGTCGGCAACTGCTATGTCAACCGCAACCAGATCGGCGCGGTGGTCGGCGTGCAACCGTTCGGCGGCGAGAACCTCTCCGGCACCGGCCCCAAGGCCGGCGGCCCGCATTACCTGCTGCGCTTCGCGACCGAACGCACCTTCACCGTCAACACCACTGCCGCGGGCGGCAACGCCTCGCTGCTGACGTTGCAGGACTGACCGAAGCGCGCGTCCGTCGATCTCCCTGTTCGCCATAAAGAAAACCCCGCCATTCGGCGGGGTTTTTGCTGCACGGTTGGAAATGCCTCAGAACTTGTACTGCATCGAGATCCCGAACAGGTTGCCCGAGGTGTCGAAGCTGCCGACCAGGTGGTCGCCGGTCGCACTCATGTCATTGACGTCGCCGTTGTCGACGAACAGGTGGGCATAGCCGATGTCGAAGTCGACGTTGGCGCTCGGCGACCAGGTGGCGCCGACCGAGAGCCACTTGCGGGCCGCGTCGGGGATCCGCGGGTCGCGCGAAAAGTCGCGGGTCGGGGTCTGGTCGTAGGCGACACCTGCGCGCCAGGTCCACTGATCGCTGATCTTGTAATCCATGCCCAGCGACCCGAACCACGTGTTGCGCCAACCGTAGTACTGGTCGATGTCCGGCTGGTACGGATTCGCGAAGTCGATCGCGAGATGGCTGAAGGAGCTCCAGCCGGTCCACGACAATTCCGCGCCCCACGAGATCGGCCCCGTGGTCTTGTGCCAGTAGCTCAGGCTCGCGGTGGCCGGTGTCGCGAACGCGCCGCTGACGCCGGTGTTCTGGAACAGCGGCAACTGCGCCTGGGTGAACACGTACTGCACGCTCGCCGGCACCGTGAAGTACGCCGTGCCCTCGATACGGTGGTTGATCTTCGCGTGGTAGCTCAACGCCAGCGTATCCTGCGTGGTCGGCTTCCACTCGGCGCCGGCCTGCCAGCCCCACTTCCAGTCGTCGCCGCGCATGCGCACCGCGCCATCCGCCGATTGCGGCAGGAAGCCTGGAACCGCCATGCCCGCGAGCACCGCGCCGAAGTCGATCGCGTTGCCGAGGTCGATGGTGGTCTTCTGCGCCACCACCGAGAGACCCAGCGAGAACTGCGGGGTGATGGCCCACGCGATCGAGCCGGTGAAGTCGGTGGACTTCGCGCCGGACTTCAGTGCCTGGTAGCGTCCCATCCAGCCCGCGTCGTACTCGCTCGAAAGCCCATACGGCGCGTTGACGCCGAAGCCGATCCGCCAGTCGGGACCGATCGGTGCGATGAAGCTGATCGCCGGCACGCCGTGCACGCCGCCGCCGTTGCCGCCGTCGCCGCCCGAGAGCGGCTGGCCGATCGCATCGGTCCCCGACCCGCTGAACTGCGTGCTGACGTCGATCGCCGTGGCATCGATCTGCACCGCGTAGGTGTCGAAGTCCACCATCGCCGCCGGGTTGTTCATCACCACCGATACATCGTTGCCCGCCGCCTCACGCCCCGCATACGCACGGCCCATCGCCTTGACCGTGTTCTCGCTGATCTGGAAGCCGGACGCGGACGCAACCGGGCTGACCAACGCTCCGGACACGGCGACGGCGAGCGCCGCCAGCGCGAACCCGGCGAGCCGCGGCGCGAAATTCGATTTGCTGCTCATGGATGCATCTCCAGTGGGATGGTCTTGCAGGGTGGATGCGCCAGCGGGGAGCCCCGGACGCGAGGTGTCGTTCATACGTTTGTATGAAATTTTTGTTAGCGCGACTATCGCATTGTGACGGGGCCGGTGCAAGTACATGCATCGAGATGTTTTTGCCGCGACACGGGCTGGCCACGCAACACGGCTTCCTGATACTGTGCCGCCTGCCGTACGGGTCCATCCATGCTCGCCAAGTCCCGCCGACCGCCGCTGTCGCGGTCACTGCCCTGTTTCCTGCCTTCGCTGGTCGTGGTGTTGCTCGCGACCTGGGTACCCGCCGCCTGGGAGCGGTACTCGCTGGTGCTGTTGCTGGTCGGCGCATCGCTGTCGATGGCGGCCGCATGCCACGCGATCGGGTTCGGAAGCGAACCGGGGTTCCTGCGCACTGCACTGCGCCGCGGACCCGCGCACCTCATCGCGCTCGCCATCCATACCGCGGTCGTGTTCGTGCTGGTCGCGTGGCCGTTGCTGGTGCTGTCGCAAGCCCCTTCGCTCGCCGCAACGCTGGCATTGTGCGTGGCGCTGGTGATCGCGCTGATCGTCCTGTGGCGGTTGTGGCCGGTTTTTGCGCTGGTGTTCGAATGGGACGATGCGTTCCCCGCGTCGGAACGCTCCTGGATCACCACCGCGCTCTCGCGCAGTTTCGGTTTCGCACGTCACCTCACCCGTGGGCGCGACCTGTTCCTGACGCACTTCCTGCCGGCCTCGCTCGCGCAACTCGCGATCGCGTTCGGCGCCCTCTCGCTCGCGGGCCTTGGCGCCACACTGCCCGACGAGGTCCGTACCGCGTGCCTGGTCCTCTTCGCAGTGGTGGTACTGCCCTTGTGTTCCCTGATCGTTGCCGACCGGACCTTGCGCCTGCTGTTCGGCGGACGCGCACGCACCCCGCTGCCGGGCGCGCCGCCGCTCGCACCCGAACCCGATCCGGCCGAACGCAGCGGGAACGAAGTCGAGCTCGTGGAATCCGCCGACGAAACGCCGGCGGCCGGCGAAGCCGAAGCATCCGCCGCGCCGGCACTGCCGCAAGCCTCGCTCGATGAAGGGCTGCTTGCCGCGGTACGCTCCGGCGATGCGGCGAACGTTCGCGACTGGCTGGCGCGCGGCGCCGATCCCGACGCCGTCCCCGCCGCTGGCGCACGCGACCAGCGTTCCGCCTTGATCCTGGCGGCGGAGCTGCCGGATACGCGGGTGCTGCGCACGCTGATCGCGGCCGGGGCCGAAGTCAACCGTCCGCATGCGAGCCTGACGCCGCTTCTGGCCGCCACCCGATGCTGCAGCGCGGGTCGCCCGGAGACGGTTACCAGCCTGATCGCGAATGGCGCCGACCCGGCACTGGCCGACTCCGACGGCAACACGCCGCTGCACCACGCGGCCCTGTGCACCGAACCCGCGATCGCCGCGATCCTGATCGACGCGCAGGCGCCGCTGGAAGTGCGCAACCGCAACCAGGCGACGCCGCTCGCGGTGGCGGCAGGCGCCGCGAACTGGCCGTTGCTCGCGTTCCTCGCAAGTCGCGGCGCGCAGCCGGGTCTGGCGATGCCGATGGCTGCCGGCATCGCCGACGACGATCCCGAGGGCATCCGGATCCTGCTCAAGTACAAGGCGAACGTCGATGCCGTCGACGAGCTGGGACGGACCGCACTGATGCACGCGGCAGGCGAAGGCCATGTCGCGATCGCCCGGGTGCTGCTCGACGCCGGTGCGGATGTCGCGCTCGCCGATCGCCACGGCAGCACGCCGCTGATGGAAGCCGCGCGCGCAGGCGCCACCGCGATCGTCGCGCTGCTGGCGGAGCGACCTCCGGACGTGCATGCAGGCGACCAGCATGGCCGCACTGCGCTGATCCTCGCCTGCCAGTCGCCGCGTGCGAACGCCGATTGCATCCGCGCGCTGCTGGCGATGGGCGCAGATCCGTATCGCAAGGGCAGCGACGGCCGCAGCGCCATCGATCATGCCAGCGCCAGCGGGCGCTGGGATCTGGTCGCGCTGCTCGATCCGCAGGCGCCGCTGCCGGCGAGCCACGAGCGTGCCAGCCAACCGGAAGCCGGCGCCGATACGCCCCCGCACCTGCTCGACGCGCTGCGCTTCGCACACTGGAACGTGGTGGCGCGGTTCGCGGAACGCGCGCGCAGCTGGCCGGAGAGCGAACTCGCCGCGCTGTACCTCGACCTCGCCGATCACCCGGACGCCGCGCCGCGCGTCTGGCTGCTCGAGCATGGTCTCGGCGCCGAAGCCCACCTCGACGACGGCAGTCGCCTGTTCGACGTCCTGCTCGATCGCTTGCCGATGGCATCGGGCGCCGTGCGGCAATTGCTGGACGCGGGCGCGACGCCGACCGGGTCCGGACGCTTCGCCGCGGCGCTGGCGCGCATCGGCGATGGAACCGATGGCGCACGATTGGCGCTCGCCCTGCTGGAGCGCGGCGCCGATCCGTTCGGTCCGGATCCGGAAGGCCGGGCACCCTTGCACCACGCGAGCCGGCCGGCGCTGTTCCCGGTGCTGGAGGTGTTGCTCGCGTGGGGTGCCGACCCGAACGTCCGCGACCGTGCCGGTGCCACGCCGCTGCACGCGGCGCTGGATGCGGCTCCCGATGCCGCCGTGCCGCAGGTCAAGGCGCTGATCGCGCGCGGCGCGGATCCCGAAAGCGCCGCCGCTGGCGGCGAAACACCGCTCGGACTGGCCCTGGCGCGCGGTGCGACGCAACTCGAATACTGGCTGCGCTGGAACGGCTGGAGCCTGCCCGGGAGACCGTTGCGCGCGGCCGACCTGCCCGCCGCGGCAGGCGATCCCGATGCGGTCGCGCGGCTACTGGAACTCGGCATGCCGGTCGACAGCCGCGATGCACGCGGCGCCACCGCACTGCTGCGCGCCTGCGGCGCGGGTTCGTTGCAGAGCGTCCAGCGCCTGCTCGCGGCGGGCGCCGATCCCGCTGCCACCGTGGACACCGGGGCTTCGCCGCTTTCCGCCGCCGCGAGCGCACGCCATCCCGACATCCTGCGCGCGCTGGTCGCGAGCGGCGTGGCCGTCGACCACCGTCACGCCGACGACGTGACCGCCCTGATGATCGCAGCGGCACTCGGATATCCCGACATCTGCGCAGTGCTGCGCGAACTGGGCGCCAAGCTCGATGCCGCCGACGCACACGGGCGCACGGCGCTGCACGCAGCCGCCCGCTTTTGCTTCGACAGCCGCGACAGCCTGCGCTGCCGCCGGCTGCTCGCTGCACTGCTGCCGGACAACGAATCGCTGAACACGGCCGACGAGGCGGGGGATACGCCGCTGTTGATGTTGCTCGGCGTGCACGTCAAACCGGGCAGCGATTGCGACGGAACCCACCTGGGTGCGCTGCTGCCGGTGCTGGTCGACGCCGGCGCGGACCCTGGCCATGCCAATCGGCACGGGGTGACGGCACTGCACGCCTGCGCGATGCACGCGCTGTTCGAGCCGGCGCGGGTGCTGCTCGCGCGCGGCGCCGACCGCGACGCCCGCGACTGCATGCAGCGCACGCCGGCCGAGGTCGCGAACGTGCTCGGCTACGTCGATCTCGCTCTGGAACTGTCGCCGCGGCGGAACGGCAAGCTCAATGCGCCGGTGGTGACGCCGCTGATGACGCATCCCGAGTAGACGCCGCCTCCTGCGCTGCGACGTCCGCCTCGATCAGCCCCTGCAATTCCGCGTAGGCCTCGCGCGTCGTCTGGCGCAAGGCGATGTCGTCGTCGTACACGAGGTGCTGGTCGCGCAGCAGTTTCTCGTCGTGTTCGCGGAAGGTCTGGACGCTGGCCTCGGCCTGTTGCGCGCCGACGCCGAGTGCCGTCAGGGTGAGGCGCGCCATCTTGAGGCTCGAGTAGAAGGTCTCGCGCACCACGTCATCGGGATCGGAGGTCAGGTCCATCAGCCGGAATGCATGCTGGCGGTTGCGGGCGCGCGCGATGATCTTCAGGTGCGGGAACATCCGGCGCACCAGCCGCGCCGTGCGCACGTTGGCCGCCGGATCATCGGTCGCCAGCACGAACACCTCGGCCTTGCCGGCCTGTGCGGCGCGCAGGATTTCCGCCCGCGACGGGTCGCCGAAATAGATGCTGGTGCCGGCGAAACGCCGCGACAGGTCCACCTGCTCGATCGAATTTTCCAGCGCCACGAAGGGAATGCCGCGCGCGCGCAGCAGCCGCCCCACGATCTGGCCGACCCGGCCGAATCCCGCGATGATCACCCGCGGCGCGTCGGCGTCGATCTCGTCGTACGCGCGTTCCGGCTTGCGCGAGGCGGGCACACGCGCCGCCGCAAGCACCAGCAGCGGCACCGCGGCCATCCCGAGGGTCACGACCAGCACCAGCAGTTCGAGCTGCACGCGCGTCAACAGCCCGTTCGCGGCCGCCAGCCGGAACACCACGAACGCGAATTCGCCGCCCCCCGCGAGTAGCGCGGCGAGCTTGAGCGCATCGCGGCCGTCGAGGCGCCGATTGATCGCTCCCATCGCGGCCAGTACCGGGGCCTTGCACAACAGCAGCAAGGCAAGCAGTCCGACCACGATCCAAGGGTGCAGGGCGAGCAGCTTCAGGTTCACGCCCATTCCGACCGTAATGAAGAACAGTCCGAGCAGCAGGCCCTCGAACGGAGCGATGTTCGATTCGAGCTCGTGGCGGTATTCGGAATCGGCGAGCAGCACCCCCGCGAGAAAAGTGCCCAGCGCCATCGAGATCCCGGCGAGCTGCATCAGCCACGCGGTTCCGATCACCACCAGCAACGCGGTGGCGGTCGATACCTCGATCAACTGGGT
>Ga0157372_10006898_pt1 | contig 12086 bp, 12 predicted proteins | sample C55metaG_FD_115307 | JGI IMG/M metagenome (GOLD analysis project Ga0157372, IMG submission 115307) | Corn rhizosphere microbial communities from Kellogg Biological Station, Michigan, USA - C5-5 metaG | ecosystem: Host-associated > Plants > Roots > Rhizosphere > Soil | place: USA: Michigan... | reverse complement strand
TATTTAAGCGTATTTTTATAAACTTTGCATAACATACTGAAAGAAATACCAGATGGGTTTATTTAACTTTTTTACACAAGAAATTGCTATCGATTTAGGTACAGCAAATACCCTCATTATACATAACGACAAAGTTGTTGTTGACGAACCCTCGATCGTGGCGTTCGACAGGACAACGAATAAAGTGATTGCCATTGGCAGGCAGGCCATGCAAATGGAAGGTAAAACGCACGATAATATCCGTACCGTGCGCCCGCTTAAAGATGGTGTAATTGCCGACTTTAACGCCGCCGAGCACATGATCCGTGGGATGATCAAAATGATTAACCAGGGCAAGGGATGGTTCTTCCCATCATTGCGTATGGTGATCTGTATCCCATCAGGTATTACCGAGGTTGAGAAACGCGCAGTACGCGATTCGGCCGAGATTGCCGGCGCTAAAGAGGTTTACCTCATCCACGAGCCAATGGCTGCAGCTGTAGGTATCGGCATCGACGTGGAGGAGCCGATGGGCAACATGATCATCGATATCGGTGGTGGTACTACTGAAATTGCCGTTATCGCTTTATCAGGTATCGTGTGCGACCAGTCGATCCGCGTAGCAGGAGATAACTTCGACTCGGATATCGTTCAATATATCCGTCGTCAGCATAACATCATGATTGGTGACCGTACCGCCGAAAAAATTAAAATTGAGGTTGGCGCCGCCCTTCCTGAACTAAGCGAGCCGCCGGGCGACTTTGCCGTACAAGGCCGCGACCTCATGACAGGTGTACCAAAACAAATTATGGTATCATACACCGAAATTGCACATTGCTTGGATAAATCGATCTCCAAGATTGAGGAAGCGATATTGAAAGCGTTGGAAATTACCCCTCCCGAGCTTTCGGCCGATATTTACCAAACCGGCATCTACCTAACCGGTGGCGGTGCGTTATTGCGCGGCCTTGATAAGCGCGTAGCTGCCAAAACCAAACTACCCGTTCACGTTGCTGAAGACCCTCTTCGCGCCGTAGTACGCGGAACCGGCACCGCCCTTAAAAACATTGGCAACTTTAAATTTTTAATGCAGTAACTGAGTTAGTGATTAGAGTTTAGCGATTAGAGATTAGTGTTATTGGAATACTAATCTCTAATTTCTAATTTCTAATTTTGCTATTGACAACTAATCTCTGATCTCCAATTAACTAATCTCCAACAATGCGTAACCTTTGGATATTTATAACTAAGTATAACGCGTTTTTTTTATTCCTGATTTTTGAGATTAGCTCGCTGCTTATTTATATTAAATACAACTCGTTTCAAAAAGCGTCGTTTATTAATTCAACCAATAAGGTAACCGGTACGTTATACAGCCAGGTTGATGCCTTAAAAGAATACCTGTCATTAAAAGAAACCAACGACAGCCTTGCCCGCGAAAATGCTAAACTTCGCGGCCAGCTCAAAGCTTCCATGTATGTCGATACTGTTGAAAAGCACAAGGTTAATGATACCGTTTACAAGCAGCAGTACAGTTATATTGTAGCCAAGGTAATCAATAACTCATTCAATAAACGCAGCAACTATATTACTATCGACCGGGGCAGCAGGGACGGGATACAAAAAGATATGGGTGTAATGACCGGGGCAGGCGTTGTGGGCCAGGTTATTGCCGTAACCGAGCATTTAGCGATTATTCAGTCGGTTTTGCATAAAAACACGCGGTTTAGCGCTATGCTTGCAGGTACTAAAGATATAGGCTCGTTTGTATGGGGCAACGATCTTGATCCGCACAGGGGTGTATTAATAGATATCCAGAATAACGCGCAGCCCAAAATTGGCGATACAGTGGTTACCTCGGGCTATTCACTTTTCCCTACGGGCATACCGTTTGGCAAAGTCACCAACCTGCATGCCAAAGGCGGCGGTTTACTCATTAACGTTGAGGTAGCCTTAGCTGTTGATTTTACAAAGCTTCAATACGTTTACGTGGTCAATAACAAATTTGCCGGTGAACAAACGGGACTGGAGGCCGTACAAAACAAAAATGAGTAGGACTATCCTTGTTAACCTTGTTAGGTTTATAGTTTTGGTTTTTATGCAGGTTTTCCTGTTAAAAAACATAACGTTTTATAATCTTGCCACCCCTTATTTCTATATCCTTTTCATTTTGTTGCTTCCCTTTGAAGTACCTAATCTGCTGCTGTTTGTACTCTCGTTTTTGACAGGCCTCACTATTGATGCTTTTTATGATACACCGGGGCTTCATGCTGCGGCCTGCGTTGTGCTGGCATTGGTACGTGTACTTTTCATCAGCATCACGGTTCAAAAGGATGGCTTTGATAACGAGCCCGAACCTACTTTGAGTATCATGGGTTTCAGGTGGTTTCTTACTTATGTGTTGATACTTACTCTATTCCACCACTTTTTCCTGCTTAATTTAGAGGTTTTTAGTTTTTCTGAAATACAATACACACTAAGCCGTGTTGTTTTGAGTTCATTGTTTACCGTATTTTTAATACTAATTTCGGGCCTGCTATTTTTCAGAAGGAAAGAACGTAAATGAATAAGTTTTTTGAACGCCGCTACGTTGTTACCGGTATTTTTATAGCTATCATATTAGCCCTGCTGGGAAGGCTTTACTATATCCAGATAGTTGATGACAAGTACGAGATCTATGCCAACAGTAACGTAAGACGCACAACCATACTTTACCCTGCCCGCGGGCCTATACTTGACCGTAACGGCAAGATCCTTGTACAAAACGAACCCATTTATGATGTTACCGTTAACCCCAAGGAAGTAAAACCTTTTGATACCCTGTTGTTTTGCAAAATGATAGGTATTGATAAGGAAGGTTTCGACAAACGCTTTGCCAAGGCTAAAAAGCAATCGCCCAATACACCATCCGTATTTGAAAAACAAGTTTCGGTTGAGCTGTATGCCTCATTACAGGAGAAGCTTTTTGAGTTTCCGGGCTTCGATATCGTTCGCCGTACTATACGTACCTATCCTGATTCGGTTGCTGCACAGTTTTTAGGATTTATTGGGGAGGTAACCGACAGGGACATCAAACGCTCAAACGGATATTACCGCCTTGGCGATTATATTGGCGTTACCGGCGTTGAAAAGGCCTACGAAAATGTGCTGCGCGGTCAGCGCGGCGTACAGATACAAATGGTTGATTCGCATGGTGTACCCAAAGGTTCGTTTGCCAATGGCGCGCTTGATACCGTACCCCGTTCCGGCGAGCGTTTGACCTCGTCGTTAGATGTTGACCTGCAAAGGCTCGGTGAAAAACTGATGCAAAACAAACTGGGCAGTATTGTGGCCATAGAGCCATCATCGGGAGAGATCTTATGTTATGTGAGCAGCCCTACCTATGACCCTAACCTCATGGTAGGCCGTCAGCGCGGTAATAACCTTGCCAAAATGTACAATAACCCGTATAAGCCATTTTTCATAAGGCCTATCCAGGCGCAATATCCTCCCGGTTCATCATTTAAACCATTAAGTGCCCTTATCGCGCTACAGGAAGGCATTATTAACCCCAACGAAACTTTTTATTGTACTGGTAATTACCGGGCGGGCAACCGAATTGTACACTGTAACCATGGCGAAGCACATGGGACTGTAAATATGGCCCGGGCGGTAGCCGAATCATGCAACGGTTACTTCTCGATGGTTTTTCAGCGTATTGTTGACCGGTACGGCGTGAAACGGACTGAAGCCAATTTTGCGGCGTGGCGAAATAATGTAATGAAATTTGGCCTTGGCGCCCGGCTTGACCTGGATATGCCAGCCGAAAGTCGTGGCAACGTGCCCACGCCGCTACATTATGATAACGTTTACAAAAAAGGCGGCTGGCGCTCAAGCACCATAGTCCCGCTGGCTATTGGCCAGGGCGAGCTTTTGGCAACCCCATTGCAAATGGCTAACCTGGAGTGTACTATTGCCAATCGCGGGTTTTATTATAAACCGCATTTAATTAAAGCTATAGGTACCAAAAACGTAATTAAAAAAGAATACGTTGAAAAAAACTACGTTGGGATAGATTCGGGATATTTTGAACCTGTTATTAACGGGATGCAGGCAGTAGTTGAAAATGGTACGGCCCGCCGATCAAAGATACCTGATATTATTATGTGCGGTAAAACCGGTACCGCGCAAAACCCGCATGGCGAGGATAACTCAGTATTCGTGGCCTTTGCCCCACGCGATAATCCTAAGATAGCGATTGCTGTTGTAGTTGAAAACTCGGGCGAGGGTGCGCATTGGGCCGCTCCTATTGCAAGCTTCATAGTTGAAAAATATCTAAAAGGTAAGATTACCCCGCGCGAATCGGGAATTACAGTTGATTATTATGCAAATGCTAATCGCCTGCCCGATCTTAGCCTTTATGCTCAAGACCTGCAAAAAGAACGCAGGCGTGACAGTATCAGGGCGGCAAAGGTTGATTCCATCAAAAAGTTCAAAGCCGATTCAATTAAAAAATTCAAAGCCGATTCGATAAAAAAAGAAAGGCGCGAATCAGCTTATAACAATAGGCCTGCGAACTGGATTAAATCATTAACGGGCGGGAGGCCGGGCAAGTCATGAGCAATCAGCAGCGGAGTTTCTTCTTCAATGTAGACTGGCTTACGGTTTTTCTGTACCTGATATTATGTACCATTGGCTGGTTCAATATTCATGCTGCAGTTTTTGACCCAAATCATCAAAGCTTAGTCGATGCCTCTACCAATTACGGCAAGCAGTTTATTTACATCTGCGTATCCATTGTGGTCGGTATTGTGATCCTCCTGCTCGAAAGCCGGTTTATTGCAGCCTTAGCCCCGGCATTTTACGTGGTGATTGTGCTATTATTGATACTGGTGCTGGTGATAGGCCGAAACGTAGGGGGTAATCAGGCCTGGATCAACATGGGCGGCGGCTTCCGGCTGCAGCCTTCGGAGTTTGCCAAGTTTGCAACCTGTTTATTGCTTGCGCGATATTTAAGCGGCACCAACATCCGGGTTACCGAACCCAAATCATTTTTAACGGCTGCCGTGATTATCGGGTTCCCGATGTTACTGATCATGCTGCAACCCGATACCGGTTCAACACTGGTATTTTGCTCTTTGATATTTGTTTTATACCGCGAAGGGCTTTCGCCTTATTTCCTGGTGATAGCTGGGTTGTTCATCACCCTTTTCGTTACGTCGCTATTATACAATCCGCTGTATATTATCCTGATCCTGGCTGTAATAACCACTTTCATTATCTTTTTATTTAAGCGTAACAGGCAGCTCATCAAAACCGTGATCATCGGCCTTGCAATCTCTATAGCGTTTATATTCAGTGTAAAGTTTATTTATACCCACGTTTTAAAGAAACATCAAACAGAGCGTATTAACATACTACTGGGTATCACTACCGATTTAAAGGGAAAAGGCTATAATGTAAACCAGTCGAAAATAGCTATAGGCTCCGGAAAAATGTGGGGTAAAGGCTATTTACATGGTACACAAACCCAATACTCGTTTGTACCCGAGCAAAGTACCGACTTTATTTTCTGTACCGTCGGCGAAGAATGGGGCTTTGCAGGTTCATTAACGGTAATAAGCCTTTTCCTGTTCCTGATATTGCGGGTAATTCTTATTGCCGAACGGCAGCGATCGCCTTTTACGCGTATTTACGGTTACGGTGTAGCTTCAGTGTTGTTTTTTCACGTAGTGATCAATATCGGTATGACCATCGGGGTAGTACCCGTTATCGGGATCCCTTTACCCTTCATCAGCTATGGAGGCTCGTCATTACTAAGTTTCACCATGCTCCTGTTCACGCTTATCAAACTCGATTCAAACAGGAAATCAAATGTTTGATAATTTTAGTCAGAAGTCCGTAAGTCAGAAAGTTGGGGCACCTCTAAAATTGTCTTCACAATGAACCATCGACTATGAACTAAACCGCTACGAAGCAGGATACCTCCGTCGTAACAAAGCGTAAAACTTATCGGCTGTTGATGCTTTACTTTCCCAGTTGTTTTTAACTACGTAGTTTGTTTTCAGGAAACGTTCGGCTTCTTCAAAAGTGTTAAAGCGGTTTACTATCTCAATAGCTTCACTATAGGCCAGGCTGTAACCATTAAACAGATCTTTTATATAAAGCAGCTTATCATTCAGGTTTATGGCCGATTTAAGATCGGTAACCGGCAGCTCGGCAGTGGTGCTTGCCGCATTGTTAGCCTTCTCGGCCTTTTGGGCCATGATCCTTTGATTAAAGCTGAGTACCTGCTGGTTGTTGCTTGTATCTGCCAAAGGGGCTGTAGCCACAACAGGCTCTGCAGCGGGTTTTACGGGCTCAGTTACCGATACGGGCTTTGGCTGTTCGGCCATGGGTACTATCTCAACCGGCTTTTCAGGAAGTTCACCAATCAGCTCTTCCTGCTCAAACCTGTCAGCTTCATCATCCCAGGTATCAGCCTCGTTTAAATTTAGTTCAAAGCTGCTTCCTTCAGGAATTTCCTGTTGAAATGAATAAGTATCTGCCTCTTTTTCGGCAGCAATATTTATTTGCGGTTCGGGTGTTTCTTTTATTTCGGGAGCGGGATTGATCACCTCTATTTTTACCGGGTTAAACGGCACCGGGGCCGGCGGTTCGGCATCGCTGGTAAGTTCTATCTTATCAACTGGCACAGGGACATGCTGTTGTACTACCGGTTCAAAAAAGCGCTGCTCATGCAAAGCTTCCTCCTTTGCAGGCGGAGGTGTTGCCGGCACCGGAGCGGGAGGTAACACCAGTGTCACCGATGTGTGTTCTTCAGCTGCCGGCTGGTTTTTTTCTGCAAGCAGTGCAGGAGCAGCCGAGCGCTCGTTGATGCGGCGCAGTATTTCGGCATGGTCTTTTAAAAAATGGGCATTGGCTACAAAAAGTTCTAATTCAAGCTCGTTAAGTTCGCTGGGATCAGCTGCGAGGTAGTCGTATTGATCATTAAGCTCCTTTAAAATCCCACCTATCTTTTTAAATACATCCATTTGCTTCATGGCCTCAATGTTAGGAAAATGCTTACCAAAAATAGGATTAAATTCTGATATTTGCCGACTATAAAAGTCATAAATGGTATATCACGAAGAGGTTTTCAGGCGTAAAAGCGAAGTAGGCGGCAGTATTGAGGTTATCTGCGGATCAATGTTTTCGGGCAAAACCGAAGAGCTGATCAGGAGGCTTAACCGTGCCCGCATTGCCAAGCTTAAGGTTGAGATTTTTAGCCCTAAAGCCGATACCCGTTATGGCGAGGATGCCATCATTTCGCATAATGCCAGCAAAATAACTTCTACCCCGGTTGATAGCGCTTCGGCTATCTTACTGCTGGCCAGTGATGCCCATGTAATAGGTGTTGATGAGGCACAATTTTTTGACGATGAACTCCCCGAGGTATGTACCGTATTGGCCAACCGCGGCGTACGTGTAATTGTAGCTGGCTTGGATATGGATTTTAAGGGCCGTCCATTTGGCTCTATGCCCAACATTATGGCCATTGCCGAATCGGTAACCAAGCTGCAGGCCGTTTGCGTAAGGTGCGGCAACCCGGCTCAATATTCATACCGCCTGGTACATGATAATTCAAAAATATTATTAGGCGAAAAGGAAAGCTATGAGCCCCGCTGCCGGGCCTGCTATAATACCGTTGCGGGTTAACATTTAATTAAATAATATATTTTTTATTTAATACTATAACTAAAACAAATACCGGGTATTTGATTGTTATGTACTTAAACACAGCCGCTTCAAAAAGAAGCCGCTTTAATAAAGTATAAAGTAATCAAGCTTATGGCCAAAAAGGTTTTAGTTATAGAGGACGACAAAGATATTCGCGATACGGTAGTATATGTATTGGAGGAAGAAGGTTACGAAGTAATACAATCCGACAATGCCCGTATCCTGCGTACCCTGACTACTATTAACCCCCACCTTATTTTGCTTGATAACTGGCTCACCGATTGGAGCAGTGACGCAAACGGGCAGCAGCTAAGTAAAAGCATAAAAGACAATCCGGCTACCAGCCACATCCCCGTGATCATTATTTCGGCCGTGAGCAATATCAAAGAAATAGCCAAAGCCGGCAATGCCGATGGGTACCTTGCCAAGCCATTTGATCTGACATCACTTTCAGAGATCGTAAAAAAGCATATCAAGTAAGCAATCCCTTATCAGTATAAATAAACGGCCCTCTATTAATTTGAAGGGCCGTTTTGTTAAAAACCTAAGTCCTCTCCAAAAGAGAATATTTAGAATAAAACTCGTTGATATACAAATACTTAATTAAGCTCCTCCCCTCAAAGTCCGAACATTTTTTGGATATTCTTTATTTTTATTTGGATTTATTCTAAATAACGTATTTCTTTGTTGCTGTTAATATACTATGCGCCACACAGAACCCGCAAGCTCATTAACAATTATTTGATTATTAGTGCTTAAAATATAAAGTCCTGTTCTGTAGTTTAATTGTTTATATCAAACATTTAATCAGCAGAGCAGGCACCAATTCATTTTTAAATTACCGGAATTTATGTGCGATGCTAAAATACTCAGTCAAAAGGGAACATCGGTAGTAAGCCGCTGCTCCGAATGCCAATGCTTATTTATTTGGCACCATAACCTGATCCTTAGCTTTACGCCCGATCAATTTATCCAGTTTAAAAATTTCGCTATCGATCTTGATTTCGGTGATCATTCTTTCCCATTTCCCGACGGACAGGAACGCGTGGTAATGCGTACGCCGGTCAATGATATCCAGCTTACCTTTACTGTTGATGAATGGGAAGACTTTCATGTTGCGATGGATGAAGCCATTTACATGCAGGAGATTTATGCACTGGTTGATGGCGGTAAATAATCTGCCAATTAATGTAATTATATAGCTGAAAGCAGAATGCACAAAACCAAAAGCTAATTTGGGTGAATAAATTAACAGATTCCATATAAAATAAATTCCTTAGCCTGGAAAAAATGTACCTCCCGGTTAAAGATTGCGTTACCATAAAAAAATTACCCTGCAAAATGAAAGATATACCTGTGCACCAGCTACATGAACGAACAAATTCGGGATTTGAGATCAGGCACTTTGAAAGTGGTGAAGAAGATTTGAGAAAAGGGCCAATGGGAGCCCATCGTGACGATCATTACCTGTTCTTTTTGGTTGAAAACGGTACAGCATCCCTCATGATAGATTTTAACGAAATTCATTTTTGTGAAAACACATTGTATTATATTTTACCGGGGCAGGTACACCACCGGATACGTAATGAGATTGCCGGCGGCTGGTATGTAGCCATCGATTCACAGCATATTCCGGCCGACTTCCGCAATATTTTTGAAAACCAGCTTTTTTTGCAACAGCCTTATCAACTCAACGATATTGAATTAAAGCAATACCAGCAGCTCCTTTGCCTGTTGCGTGAAAAAAACAACGAGGATGATAACAGCGCCTTCTTTTTGCCGGTTTTGCAATCGCTCATACAATCATTTACCGGCATGGCGGCGGCCACTTTCAGTAACGTTTATACGCCAGAAAAGCAACTTTCAAGGCCGGCGCAAATTTCACATCAGTTTAAAAAGCTGTTGTTGAGGCATGTGCGCACAGTTAAAGGCCCTTCGGCATACGCGGGTATGCTTAATGTTTCCGAATCATATCTTAACGAGGTTTTAAAGAAAACCACCGGGTTCCCGGTAAGTTACTGGATAACTCAGGAGGTAATGCTGGAAGCAAAAAGATTATTGTATTACAGCGGTCTCAACGTAAAGGAGATTGCGCATGCACTGGGCTATGATGATCATACCTATTTTTCCCGGCTGTTTAAAAAAGCGGCATGCATCACCCCTCTTGAGTTCAGGGACAAACACCGTAAATAATCCAATATTTACCCCGAAATTACTATTTTATTGAGCTAAAATTCAATGTTTCTTTGTATTGTTAAAACAATATACCATGGAAACATCCACTCTTCGTAAATTAAAAAGAAAGGCTGGCAACTTGTTTGAAAACCAACTTTTACAAAGCGGCAGGGTACTTGAGGTAAGGCACTGGGAGCCATCTACCATGATTGAGATCGACCTGCACCTGCCACAGGCCGATATGCAAAACTGGCACGAAATACCCTACATAAAAGTAAAAGTTGATAACCTCACCTACCGCGATTATACCCCGGCCGGCTGGGATGCTGAAACCAGCACCTGCACCCTGTATATTGATGCAGCTCATAGCGGCCCCGGCAGTAAATGGGCTAAGCAACTTCAAAAAAACGATACCGTACGCTATTTAAAAATCCGTTCTACCCGGCACGCACCGGCCGGCACCCCGGCCATAATAGGCCTTGGCGATGAAAGCAGCGTGGGGCATATGCTGGCCTTACAGCAAATGGTATTACCCGCAACGCGTTTTTCGGGCGCTATAGTTATGGCCGATGAAAATCACAGGGGGTTGTTTGGAGAGTATTTCAAATCGCCGTTAAAGCCTATTGAACGTAATGATGTATACGGCCACCACAGCCTCATCCAGTGGGTAATGGAACAACAGTATAACCTTGAACACTCAGTATTTTACATTGCCGGCAACCATACCATGGTAGGCGAATTACGTAAATTATTAAAACTGCAGGGGTACCCGTCAAGCCAGATTAGGATACAGGGTTTTTGGTCGTAGAAGCTTGTTTAAAAGCGCTTCTCCCTTACCTGAAACTCGTTCACCGACATTTTATGCCGTTTCACCTAAAATAACTGTTCAACAATGAGCTAACGGCACATCTTTGCGGCAAATAACATTATCATGAAAACATTCTACAATCCGCTTATAGCTGTTATGATCTCCCTGCAGGAACATACCGTAACCGTTACCCAGGCACTGGCTAACCTGATCAGTTGATATATTCATCTGCCAATGAAAAACAAAGCCGCTTTGTAAAATTGCAAAGCGGCTTTGTGTTTCAGTATGCGTAACATAGTTAAATAATATTAGCAGGAAACCTTAGCCATGAACCACTCCCCCAGGTTTTACCGACGATATCACTTTTTTACGGTATTTCTCCGATGTTTTACTGCCGTTCACCGATAACCGTACTTGCTTCGCCTAATAAGCCTAACAGCAGGGTGCCTTTTGTGTGCAATTTTGGATCACTAAACAACAACAAATAAATGCCATGAAAACTCTACTTGCAATTCAATTGATCCATTTGGTAATGAAAGCTGCAGAACACGCCGTAGCTATCGCTCACTCCATAGGTCATTTAATAAAATAATGTCCCGGCACCCCGAGGGAGCGTTATTTCATCTTTGTCAAACCAATAATTAACTATACATGTTATCCTTTAAAAGGGTGAGCATATGAAAAAAGGAGATGAAGTAACCTGGAAATGGGGAAAATCCCAAGCCGAAGGGCATATTGTTAAAAAGCATGATAAGCCGGTAAGCAAAACTATAAAAGGCGCAAAAGTTAAGCGCAAGGCCAGCAAACAGGAGCCCGCTTATGAAATTGAACAGAAAAACGGCAGCAAAGTGCTGAAATCTGAAAGTGAATTAAAGATCCCTTAACCCCTAAAGGGGTAACTTTTGCGGAGGATATTGTAAGCCCGTTTGCTATCATCCGGGCTTTTTTTGTGCGTTGAGTCGCTTAAATCCCTGGCCTCTGAATTCGAATGATATTAGGTGTGGAGGGCTTGTCATCCTGAATGTTTAAATCCGGAGGCCTCTGAAGGTAAAATGACAAAAGAGGGCCTGTCAGTCTGAGCCCGTCGAAGACTCGCGCGCAGAGGCCTGCCCACCATGCTTCGCCGGGCTACCCATGACAAGATAAAAAATGTGGTTTTTGCAGCAGATCAGCTTCGGGTGAAAACGAACAGAACGATGCTGGGCGGTGCGGCTGCAGGGGCATAGCAAGTTTTTGCAGAAGCGGGGGCATTGCGTACGAATCGGGGCAAAATAATTGCAGCCCGTGGCTCTGTTCGTTTTGCAGGGTGAAGGCCGTGCCGATGGCTATGGGGCCAGGTTGTGCGCAAAGAAGCCTCTCTGCTGCAAGCCTTTTTGGTTACTTTTGTGGCGACAAAAGTAACTGGCCCCGCGCGGCCAAGAGCGCG
>Ga0157372_10006897_pt1 | contig 12087 bp, 14 predicted proteins | sample C55metaG_FD_115307 | JGI IMG/M metagenome (GOLD analysis project Ga0157372, IMG submission 115307) | Corn rhizosphere microbial communities from Kellogg Biological Station, Michigan, USA - C5-5 metaG | ecosystem: Host-associated > Plants > Roots > Rhizosphere > Soil | place: USA: Michigan... | reverse complement strand
TATTCGGACATTCCCATCTGGACAATCCATGTCGATACGCCGCGGCATGACGGACGCGTCGAGCTCAGTCTTGACGGGAAGGTGCTCGATGTGGACAAGGACTGATTCGATGCGGCGCGCGCTGCCGCTATTGCTGCTGGTCGCGGGCTTTGCGTCTTCGATTGCTCGCGCCGACGCGCCAATCGCGCCCGCGCATCCGCTGGATGACCCTGCCGCACTCAAAGCGGCGTTTGCGGCGCGTATCGGAAAACCGGTCCACGTGCTGCGCTTCGGCTACGGCGAGCACTACGCGGATGCGCTGGTGCAGAACGATGCCGCGCCGGACGAGTTCGATCGTTACGAAGCGGTGCCAGGCCAGCCGATGAAGGAAGGCGAGCCGCAGAAATCCGGCAGCGTAGATTGCAAGAAGAAGGTCGCGTTCGCCGACCTCGATCTTGCCGCGGGCGCACGCGTGCTGGCGCAAGTGCGCGCGATCGCGGCGGCGAACGGGTACAAGAAACCGGAGAACGTCGAGCTGGGTGCCGATATCTTTTGCAAGGAATTCGGTTGGCGCGGCATTCTGCTGAGCGACAGCAATTCCGACGCGATGCTCGAGTTGACCTACGCGCCGGACGGCTCGTCGCCGAGAGCGCGCGAGATGCGCGGTGATGATTGGGCGAAAGTCGACATGAAAAAACTCGCGGCCGGCACCGCACCTCCGCCGGCAGCGACGTCGAAGGCGACCGATGCGCCGGCGACCGCGGGCGATGGCCGCACGCATGATTTCCTGCAGGGTATCGAGGCCGATCTCGCGCGCGTGCAGGCGCAGGTCGGCGCGCCGTTGGCGTTCAAGCACATCAGCCTCGACAAGACGCAGCTTTCGGTCGAGGTATTTCAGCCGTCCAACAAGAAGCGCGTTGCGACGTATCTCGTCGACGACAAAGGCAGCATCAAGCTGTGGAACGAGGACGATACGATTCCGTTCGATTGCAACAAGCCGTTCGCGGCTGCGGACATTCCGCTCGCGACCCTACCGGCGATGATTGCCGGTGCGCCGGCGCTGATACCGCCGATGGCGCAGGGGTGGGTGAAGAACGTGCACATCTATCGCAGCGGGTTATGTGGATCGCCGCACGTGTTTATCGAGATCGAGGACGAGCGTGGGTTTGGGAATGTCGAATATGACGGGCGCGGGAAGTTGATCAGTGCGGAGGTGCAGTAGTCGAACACTCCGCTTGCAGGTCGCACGAGTCCTGCCCTCACCCTATCCTCTCCCGCTTGCGGGAGAGGAGAAATCCCGCAAGATGGAGTTCAGGCTACGACGGCAGGCGACGGATGCGCGCGCCGAGGCCGCCGAGTTTCTCTTCGATGTTTTCGTAACCGCGATCGATGTGATAGATGCGATCGACGACCGTGTCGCCGCGCGCGACGAGCCCGGCCAGCACGAGCGATGCCGAAGCGCGCAGGTCCGTCGCCATCAGCGGTGCACCGGACATGTGGCCGACGCCGCGCACAATCGCGGCGTTGCCTTCGAGCTGGATGTCGGCGCCGAGGCGCTGCAGTTCGAGCGCGTGCATGAAGCGATTCTCGAACACGGTTTCGGTGATGATGCCGACGCCTTCGGCCACGCAGTTGAGCGCGGTGAATTGCGCCTGCATGTCGGTGGGGAACGCCGGATATGGCGCGGTGGTGATGTTGACCGCCTTCGGGCGGCGGCCACGCATGTCGAGCTCGATCCAGTCCTCGCCGGTGTTGATGTGCGCGCCGGCATCTTCCAGCTTGCCGAGCACCGCTTCGAGCGTCTTCGGCCGCGCACGTTTTGCGGTGATCTTGCCGCCCGTGATCGCCCCGGCGACGAGAAACGTTCCGGTCTCGATGCGGTCGGGCAGTACCTCATAACTGGTGCCGGAAAGACGTTCCACGCCTTCGATGATCAACGTCGCGGTGCCGGCGCCTTCGATCTTTGCGCCCATCGCGTTGAGGCAATTGGCGAGATCGATGACTTCCGGTTCCTGCGCGGCGTTCTCGATGACCGTCGTGCCCTTGGCGAGCGTGGCGGCCATCATGATGTTCTCGGTTCCGGTGACGGTGACGAGATCGAGATGGATGTGCGCGCCTTTGAGCCGCTTCGCGCGCGCCTTGATGTAGCCGTTCTCGACCGACACCTCCGCGCCGAGCGCCTGCAGACCTTTCAAGTGCAGATCGACCGGACGCGAACCGATGGCGCAGCCACCGGGCAGCGAAACGTCGGCTTCGCCAAAGCGCGCGACGAGCGGACCGAGCACGAGGATCGACGCGCGCATCGTCTTGACCAGATCGTATGGCGCGAAATAGCGCTTGGCCGGTCGCGGATCGACATGGATCTTCATGCGCTCATCGAGCACGAGCTGCACGCCCATCTGGCCGAGGAGCTCCATCGTCGTCGTCACGTCGTGCAGGTGCGGCACGTTGCCGATCGTCACCGGCTCGTCGGCGAGAAGACACGCCGCGAGAATCGGCAGCACCGCGTTTTTTGCGCCGGACACCCAAACGTCGCCGTTGAGGGGTTCGCCGCCGTTGATGACGATCTTGGCCATCGAGAGAAAGGTTAGGGGTTAGAAGTCAGGGGTTAGCAAAGCCTTCGAATCTTTCGGGCTTTTCTCACGCCTCACTTCTAACTCCTGACGCCCTTGTCCGCTTCTTCGGGGGTCAAGGTACGCAGAGACAACCCATGGATCGCGCCGCCCATCAGCTCCCCGAGCGTCGCATAGACCATTCGGTGCCGCGCCAGCGGCAACTTGCCGGCGAAGGCCGGGCTGATCACCAATGCCTCGAAATGTACGCCATCGGGACCGCGAACCTCGACTTTGGCGTCCGGCAGGCCCCGCTGGATGAGATCTTGTACGGTCGTTGTGTCCATTTGCTGCGTATATGGGGGCGATCGCCGGCAATCACGCAGTTTCGGGTGGGCTGCGACGCTGTCGCCGCCCGGGCCGTCCAGAGCGAAACCTGGGGCTAACCGTTACAATGGGGCGGCGAATGGTACTCAAAATCCTGCGGCACAGAAATCAAGAGTTCTCCGATCTTGCGCTTTCGTACCCACTTCCAGGTGAATGTACCGTCCCGATGAACGCCCAGATGCAAGCCACCTCCTTGCCGCTCAGCAATACGCTCCTCGACGGGGCGAAGCTCGTGCGCAGCGCGCGCGCGGTCATTGCGACCGAAGCTCGCGCGATCGAAGTGCTGCACGATCGCATCGACGGACGCTTCCTGCGCGCCTGCCAGCTCATGTACGAGTGCGCCGGCCGCGTGGTCGTGTCGGGCATGGGCAAGTCGGGCCACATCGCGCGCAAGATCGCCGCGACGCTCGCCTCGACCGGCACGCCGTCGTTCTTCGTCCATCCGGGCGAAGCGAGCCACGGCGATCTCGGCATGATCACGCAGAAGGACGTCGTGCTCGCGCTGTCCAATTCCGGCGAGACCGACGAGCTTCTCACCATCCTGCCGCTGATCAAGCGCCAGGGCATTCCGCTGATCGTCATGAGCGGCAACCACGAATCATCGCTCGGGCGTCTCGCCGACGTGCATCTCGACACCAGCGTCCCGGCTGAAGCCTGCCCGCTCGGTCTCGCGCCGACCGCGAGCACGACGGCTGCGCTCGTGATGGGCGATGCGCTTGCGATCGCGCTGCTCGAAGCGCGCGGATTCACCGATGAGGATTTTGCGCGCTCGCATCCGGCCGGCAGTCTCGGGCGCCAGCTGCTGCTCAAGATCAACGATGTCATGCACGTCGGAGAACAGGTTCCGGCCGTGAGCCCCGACGCATCGCTGACAGCGGCCCTGGTCGAAATGACGCGCAAGGGTCTCGGCATGACCGCGATCGTCGACGATCAGAACCATCTTCTGGGCGTGTTCACCGACGGCGACTTGCGTCGCGCGGTCGACGACGACGACATCGACCTTCGCGAGACGCCGGTCACGCACCTCATGACGGCGCGGCCCAAGACGATTTCCGGCGACAAGCTCGCGATCGAAGCGGCGCGATTGATGGAAGCGCACAAGATTCATGCGCTGCTCGTGGTCGACGATGAAAACCACGTCGTCGGCGCCTTGAACATTCACGACCTGTTGCGCGCGCGAGTGGTTTGAGAGCCGGGATTCGGGATTCGGAATTCGGGATGGAAAGCCGCTAACAGCTTGTTCCAATAGATTCGCATCCCAAATCCCGAATCCCGACGTTCCAACCGTGCTTCCCTCCGATCTTCCCACCGACATCCGCGACCGCGCCGCGCGCATCAAGCTAGCCGTGTTCGATGTCGACGGCGTGCTCACCGATGGTCGTCTGATCTACGCCGAAGACGGTCATGAGCTGAAGGCGTTTCACGTGCATGACGGACTCGGCTTGAAGCGCCTGCTTGCCAATCACATCGAAGTGGCGGTGATCACTGCGCGCATGAGCATGATCGTGACCGAACGCATGGCCGATCTGGGCGTCGCGCATGTCTATCAAGGCCAGGACGACAAGCTCGCCTGCTTCGAGCAGCTTCTGCACGCGCTGAAACTCGAACCCGACCAGGTCGCCTACACCGGTGATGATCTGCCCGATCTTGCCGTCATGCAGCGCGCCGGGTTTTCGGTCGCGGTCGCCAATGCGCATCCGTGGGTCCGTGAGCGAGCGCACTGGCGCACGCGCCTGGCGGGCGGTGCGGGTGCGGCGCGCGAGGTCTGTGACCTCATCCTCGCCGCGCAAGGCAAGGCCGAAGCCGAGCTCGCAGCGTTCGTGCGATGACCGATCGACGCCTCTGGCTGGTCGCGGCGCTGCTCGCGCTCGCCGGGATCGCGCTCAACATCGTGTACTGGATCACGCGCCAGCCGACCAACGAGCAGACCTACGCCGGGCCGCCGCGCTCGGACTACACGCTGACGGATTTCACGCTCAACGCGCTCGATGCGGACGGCAAGCTCTCGTTCCAGACCGTCGGCCCGTTTCTCGCGCGCCGGGGCGACGACGGCTCGATTTTCGTCACGACGCCCGACTACGTGATCTACGACGGCAGCGGGCACCAGTGGAAAGGCAAATCCGATTCCGCGTGGGTCAACAAGGAAGGCACGATCATGCGGCTCGACGGCCACGTCGAGATGCACCGCAAGGCCGAACAAGGCGTGCAGCCGGTCGACGTGGTGACGAGCGATCTCACCACCTGGCCCAAAGACAAGAAAATGGAAACCGCCGCGCCCGCAACGATCACCGAACCCGGCTCTATACTCCGCGGCGTCGGTATGCGCGGCGATCTCAATACCAAGGTCATGGAGCTCCTGTCCGATGTGCACGCAACGATCGAACCGAAAGACAAACGCAAGGCGGCCGAGCAATAGTGTCGTGCGCGCGTCGGTGCTCGGTGCCGCGCTGCTCGGTGCCGCGCCGCAGTTTGCGCTCGCGCTCAGCACCGACAAACAGCAGAACATGCTGATCAATTCCGATTACGCGAAGATCGTGCAAAACAAGGACAGCAATGCCCCCGGAGTCACCTACCTCAACGGCAACGTGACGATGGATCAAGGCACGACCAAGGCGCGCGGCGACGAAGCAACGGTCTACCAACATCCGGGCGACGCGAAGGATGCGCAAGGCAAAGATATTTCCGGCGATGTCCAGCGCGTGATCCTGATCGGCAAAAAGAAACAGGCGCACATGGAACAGCAGCAGGACGGCGGCGGCGTGATGACGGCGAATGCGGACAAGATCGACTACAACGCCGACACCACCGTTGCGGTGCTGACCGGCAACGTCATCGTCGTGCAGCCTGGGCGCGGCACGTTCAAGGGCGCGTACATGACCTACAACACCAACACCGGCGAGATGGAGAGCGGCGACAAGGCGACCGCCGGACAACGCGTGCAGATGGTCATAGAGCCGAAGAACAAGGGCACCCTGCCCGCCTCCGACAAACCCGCCGCAGCACCGCCGAAGCCCGCCGACAGCGACAAGCACTGATGCTGAGCGCAAGCGGTCTGCAGAAGAGCTTTCGCGGGCGCACGGTCGTGCGCGGCTTCGAATTTACGCTCGACAAAGGCGAGATCGTCGGCCTGCTCGGCCCGAACGGCGCCGGCAAGACGACGTGTTTCTACATGATCGTCGGCCTCATCGCGGCCGACGCAGGCACGATCACCATCGACGATCGCGACGTCACCGAGCTCCCGATGCACGCACGCGCGCGCCTGGGCGTCGGCTATCTGCCGCAGGAACCTTCGGTGTTTCGTCGGCTCAGCGTCGCCGACAACATCCTCGCGATCCTCGAGCTTCGCGACGATCTGGACAGCGCCCGCCGCACTGCCGAGCTCGAAGGCCTGCTCGACGATCTGCAGATCGGCCACATCGCCGACCAGAGAGGCGTCAGTCTTTCGGGCGGCGAGCGACGCCGCGTCGAAATCGCGCGCGCGCTCGCTGCAAAGCCGCGCTTCATGCTGCTCGATGAACCGTTCGCCGGCATCGATCCGATATCGGTCGTCGACATCCAGCGCATCGTGCTGCAGCTCAAATCGCGCGGCATCGGAATTCTCATCACCGACCATAACGTGCGCGAGACGCTCGGCATCTGCGAGCGTGCCTACATCATGAACGAGGGGTCCGTGCTGGCCCAGGGCGCACCGGCGGAAATCCTCGCCAACGAGCAGGTGCGCGAGGTCTACCTAGGCCGCGAATTCCGCATGTAGCCGAATCCGGAGGTCGGTCGGGCGCGGTCAATCCACACAGCCTCCGCCTGCTTTTCCGTGACGTCAAGCCTGCCCGACACCCTTGATTTGGCGCTAGGATGGGCGAATCGGGGGACTTGGCACGATTTGGGCATGAAACCGGCGCTCCAAATACGCCTCAACCAGACGCTGGCGCTGACGCCCCAGCTGCAGCAGGCCATTCGCCTGCTCCAGCTTTCCAGCATGGAGCTCGAACTCGAGCTCAATACGGCCATTGAATCCAATCCGCTGCTCGAGCTCGAAGGCGAAAGCCCCGAGGACGGGGAAGCCGATGCAGCCGACATGGACGGGCAGAACGAGGCCACCGAAACGCCAGCCGAGGCCAGCGATACCTCGCCCGAACCCGACGAGGGCCCGCTCGATCTGGCGCTCGAACGCTCCGACTACCGCGGCAACTCGCAGGACGAGGACGGCCTCGAGCCGCAGGACGCGGAAGTCGAGGATCTGCGCGATCACCTGCTCTGGCAGTTGAACCTGACGCCGATGACGGGGCGCGACCGGGCGATCGCGGCGACGCTGATCGAAGCCATCGACGACGACGGCTATCTCTCCGAATCGGATGAATCGCTGCAGGCCAGCATCGCATCGCTCTACACCGTGACACCCGAAGAAATCGAAGCGGTGCGCCATCGCGTGCAGCGCTTCGATCCCGTTGGCGTCGCCAGCCGCTCGCTGAAGGATTGTCTGGGCGTGCAGCTCGACACACTCGACGCATCGACGCCGGCGCTGGCACTCGCGCGCACGTTGGTCAACGATCATCTGGAAGCGCTCGCACGTCAGGATCGCAACCGCTTGTGTCAGCGCGTGCACGCCACCGAAGAGGAATTCGAAACCGCCGTCGCGCTGATCCGCTCGCTGTCGCCCAAGCCCGGCGTCGGCTATTCGAACACGGCCGCCGAATACGTCGCGCCGGATGCGTATGCGCGCAAGATTGGTGGGCGCTGGAACGTCGTGCTCGCTCCGGGATGTCAGCCGCGATTGGGCATCAACGAGCACTACGCGAGCCTGATCGCCAAGGCGCGCCGCGAAGATGCGCATTACCTGCGCGGCCAGCTGCAGGAAGCGCGCTGGCTGATCAAGAGTCTGAAGACGCGCGCGGAAACGATGCTGAAGGTCGCCACGTCGATCGTGCGCGCGCAGGAAGCGTTTCTCGAATTCGGCGCCGAAGCGATGCGGCCGCTCGTGCTCAAAGATGTCGCCGAGGAAATCGGCATGCACGAATCCACCGTGAGCCGAGTCACCACGCGCAAGTTCCTGCACACGCCGCGCGGCACCTTCGAGTTCAAGTACTTCTTCTCGAGCGGCGTATCGACCGTTGATGGCGGCGCCGCGTCGGCGACCGCGATCCAGGCCATGATCAGAAAACTCATCGGCGACGAGAAGCCCGCGCGTCCGATGTCCGATCAGGCGCTCGCCGCCGAGCTCAATAAGCGCGGCATCAGCGTCGCGCGCCGCACGGTAGCCAAGTATCGCGAAGCGATGAATATTCCGTCGTCAAACGACCGCAGCCGATTGGGTTGAGGATCTGTATGCGCCGTTTCGGTGCCCGCGTGCGGCGCTTTCTTCCTACTCAGGAACCGTTCCGGCGCGCAGAGGTCTCATGGAATACGAGCCGCGCGTCAAGCAAGCAACGCGTGCCGACCAACCACCACGAGGAGGATTCCGCCACCCCCTGATCCGTCATCCCGGCGCACGTCGGGAGCCAGCGCCTTCGGAGTTGATTGCCCATCGCGATCCGCCCCCGCGCAGCCCTGGCCCACGCCTGGATTCGACTGCAAGCCAGCAGTACGCGTCCGGCGCTTCCGGATGTTCCATATGAGGAATTCGTCATGCAGATCACCATCAAAGGTCACCAGGTCGACGTCACCCCCGCGCTGCACGAGTACGCCAAGAACAAATTCGAACGGGTCACGCGCCACTTCGACCATCTGCATGAGCTCAGCGTCGTGCTGGGCGTCGAGAAGGTCCTGCACAAGGCCGAGGCCACGATGCAGTTTGCCGGCAAGAAATCCGGACGCACACTCCATGCGAACGCGACCGCGGCCGACATGTATGCCGCGATCGACGCGCTGGTCGACAAGATCGACAAGCAGGTGCGAAAGCACAAGGAAAAACTCACCGACCATCACGCCGAGACGGTGCGGGCGACGCGCTACAGCTGATCGTTTCCCGTGGTTGGGCCACGCCCTTGGTCCCTTCGGTTATTGGGAATGGTCCCGCCTTGCGCCTAACCTCCCTTTGCATGGTTGGCCACGTGACCACCTGAGGCACCGGCTCGATATGCATTTCCGACGGATGCCGGACCCGCGCTCGCGTATTCGAGCGGCACCCGCCCACGGTTCGCCAAACGCCAGTACCATTACCCGCCCGCCGCTGCACAGCGACCCGTAGAGCCCGTTCCGCTCATGCCATTTCTCGACCTGTTGCCGCCCGAGCGGGTGCGGACGGATCTCGTCGCGAGCGACAAGGCGGCTTTGATCGCGCGGCTTGCGGACCTCCTCGCCGGCAGGGACGACGCCAGCATCGTGCACGCCGCCCTCGAAGCACGCGAAGCGCTTGGCTCGACAGGCCTTGGCCACGGCGTCGCCATTCCACACGGACGCAGCGCCGAGGTGGCCGAAGCGCGCGCGGCGTTCGTAAGGCTCGCCCGCCCGGTCGATTTCGGCGCCGACGATGGCGAGCCGGTCGATCTCGTGGCCGCGCTCATCGTGCCGGAGCATTTCACCGATCAGCATCTGAAACTCCTGGCGGAGCTCGCCGAGCTCTTTTCCGACGCCGAGCTGACCGAGGCGCTCCGCGCGGCGCCCGATCCCGCAACGTTGTGGGAGCAGCTGCGCAAGGCGAAGACCGGACGCTGATCGGGTTACCGCGGAAACGCCGTTCGCGCAGAAAAATCAGCATCGATTCGCCGTCCGATGGGCGCCAAGCGCGCCTGCCGCTTGGTCACGCTCCACGCACTGTGGCAGTCTGGCGCTACCGACTGCTTGACCGCGGTCCCGGAATTCGACGATGGAACGGCTTTCAGCCCGCCAGCTTTTCGATGCCGTCGGCGAGCGCATGGCGCTGCGCTGGGTGGCCGGCATGCGCGGCGAAAACCGCCTGTTCGAGCCTGGCGGCACGCAGTCGCGACGGCCTTCGCTGGTCGGCTATCTCAACATCATCTATCCGAACAAGGTGCAAATCATCGGCACCGAAGAGCTCAATTACCTCGATGGGCTCGATTCGCGTCAGCGTTGGGAAACGGTCGAGAAAATCATCGCGTACCAGCCGACCGCGCTATTGGTGACCAAGGATCAGACGATTCCGGCTGACCTGCGCCAGGCGGCGGAAGAATCGCAGACGCCGCTCTGGATCAGTCCCAAGCGCGGCCATGAGCTTCTCACCTATTTGCAATATCACCTCGCGCGCTCGCTGGCTCGCCAGGTAACACTGCATGGCGTGTTGATGGAGGTCTATTCGATCGGCGTGCTGATCACCGGCGAGAGCGGCACTGGCAAGAGCGAGCTCGCGCTCGAGCTCATCACGCGAGGCCATCGCCTGGTTGCCGACGACGCGCCCGAATTCACGCTGATCACGCCCGACGTGATCGACGGCAACTGCCCCGAAATGCTGCGCGATCTTCTGGAAGTGCGCGGCCTGGGCGTGCTCAACGTGCGCGAAATGTTCGGTCAGACCGCCGTCAAACCATCGAAATATCTGCGCCTGATCGTGCACCTGAAACCGCAGAAGCTCGATGCGCCCGGCGATGGCATGGCGCGACTGACCGGCGACGTCGGCTACCGCGAAGTGCTCGACGTGCAGATTCCGTGCATCACGATCCCGGTCGCTCCGGGCCGCAACATCGCGGTCCTTGCGGAAGCGGCGGTGCGCAGCCATATGCTAAAGACCAAGGGATTCGATCCCGCCCAGACTTTCATCGACCGCCAGGCGCATCAACTGCGCCGACTGCCTCCATGGTAGACACCGATCCCATCGCCGCGAAAAACGCGACGGCTTCGACGCCGGCCGAGCTGATCATCGTCAGCGGTCTTTCCGGCTCGGGAAAAACCGTCGCGCTGCGCACGCTCGAAGATCTCGGCTACTACTGCGTCGACAACTTGCCGGCCGCACTGATGCCGGCGTTCGTGCAGGCGATTTCGCAAGGCGGTGCCGGACTGCATCACAAGCTCGCGGTCGGCGTCGACGTGCGCAACCGCGCCGAGAATCTGAATCGCCTGCCCGCGATACTCGCCGAGCTGGCGCAGGCGGAAATTGCGTACCGGCTCGTTTTTCTCGATACGCGCGATGATGTGTTGATCAAGCGCTATTCGGAGACGCGCCGTCGTCATCCGCTGTCGGCCGAAGGCCTCGGCCTCGCCGAAGCGATCGCGACCGAACGCCGGCTGCTGCGTCCGATGCTGTCGATCGCCGATCGCGTGATCGACACCAGTGAAATCAACGTGCACCAGCTGCGCCGCATCATCATCACCGAGATGGGCCTCGCCGCGGGCGGACTCACGCTCCTGTTCGAATCCTTCGCGTATCGGCGCGGCGTGCCGACCGACGCGGATTTCGTGTTCGACGCGCGCTGTCTGCCGAATCCGCATTGGGAATCGAGCCTGCGCCCTCTGTCGGGCAAGGATGTCCCGGTGCGCGAATGGCTCGAAGCCAAACCCGATGTCATCGCGTTCCGCGACGACCTCGCGCGTTTCCTCGACAACTGGCTGCCGCGCTTCGAAGCCGAAGGCCGCAGTTATGTCACGATCTGCATCGGCTGCACCGGCGGGCGTCACCGTTCCGTGTATCTCGCCGAGCAGCTCGCCGATCATTTCCGGCAGACCCATCGGCAGGTGCTGAGTTATCACCGGGAGCTCGAATGAGAGCCGGGATTCGGGATTCGGGATTCGGGATTCGCAAGAGCGCTTTGCGCCCGAATCCGCGCACCTGCAATCCGGATGCTGCCCTGCTTTCACGAATCCCGAATCGCGAATCCCGAATCCCGGCTTCCCATCCATGAGCGTCGGCGTCCTCCTTCTCACGCACGAATCGATGGGTGCCGCGCTCGTCTCGGCCGCGCGCCATGTGCTCGGACGGCTGCCGTTGCCGGTCGAAGTGCAGGAAGTCACGCCCAATGCGGACCCCGATCAGACACTGCGCGATGCAGCCGCCCGTGCGCGCGATCTCGATGGCGGCGACGGCGTGCTCGTGCTTTCCGATCTCTATGGCGCGACGCCGTGCAACGTTGCCAATCGCCTGCCGGGGCTCGGCGTGCACATGCACTGTGTTTCCGGATTGAACCTGCCGATGCTGCTCAGGGTTTTGAACTATCCGGAACAATCGCTCGACGAGCTGGCCCAGACCGCCGCCACCGGCGGACGCGGGGGGATTTTCGTGGAT
>Ga0157372_10006895_pt1 | contig 12088 bp, 11 predicted proteins | sample C55metaG_FD_115307 | JGI IMG/M metagenome (GOLD analysis project Ga0157372, IMG submission 115307) | Corn rhizosphere microbial communities from Kellogg Biological Station, Michigan, USA - C5-5 metaG | ecosystem: Host-associated > Plants > Roots > Rhizosphere > Soil | place: USA: Michigan... | reverse complement strand
CGAAGAATGCGCGCGCCTGGAAGCACCGCGGCGGGCCCGGAAAGCCGCCGGAAGCGGGTGGCCCGCGGCCTGCACGCGACGAATCACGTCGCAAGCCCGCGAAGCCGCACGCGCAAGGTCCGCGGCCGTCGCATCCGCGTCACAATTTCGATGAAGTGCAGCCGCAAAGCAACGCGAATGCATCGCCCTTCGGGCGCGGCACACTGACGGTCGCCGGTGGTGCGCAGCGTCCGTATGCCAATGATGGCGCGCCTCGGCATCGCAGCGGTCCGCGCGCGCACAAGGCAAGTTTCGGGAACGGGCGCGGACGCGCAATGGGCACCGTGGGTACCGGTCCGTTCGGCGATCGGCGCGATGCGGCCGAAGGCGACTACAACAAGCCGCATGCAAAACCCGTGGCGCAGACGCAGATTCGCTCCAAGCGCACGCGAACGGTGGTTCAGGCCGACATCGCTGCGGATGCGAACGGTCACGCCGCCGCGCGTGCCGAGCGGCCGCCGGTCAAGGACGACGAGTCGTAAGCGCGACGGCCGCGACGGACGGTGATTGCTCAGCCCTCTTCATGACGAAACGGACTTCCCGACTCGAGCTCGTCGATCGAATGCGCGACATCGACGCGCTCGCGCGTGCAGTAGTCGGCGATGGCCGCTTCGAACGCGCGGTCGGCGATCGCGTGCAGCGAATGCGTGGCGACGGGCAGTAATCCGCGCGCCAGCTTGTGCACGCCCTGCGCGCCACCCTCGAAGCTTTCGATGCCGCGCTCGATGCAGAATTCGATCGCCTGGTAATAGCAGGCCTCGAAGTGCAGCCCCGGCACGTATTCGCGGGCGCCCCAGTAGCGTCCCCATAGCGTCTCTGCGTCGAACACGTCGAGCGCTGCGCAAAGCCGCCGGCCATCGCGGTAACCGATGACGAGCAGCAGGTGATCGGCAAGCGTCGCGGCGATGCGGTCGAAGAAGTCGAGGGACAGGTACGGCGTCGAGTGATGCGCGCGGTACGTGCGCGTGTAGCACCCGAAGAAGAAGGCGCGGTCGGCGGCGCTGATGTCGGCGCCAACGCGGCGGACGAATGTCACGCCCGCTTGCGCGAGACGCCGCCGTTCCTGCCTGATCTTCTTGCGCTTGTCGTGGTTGAACGCGGCCAGGAAATCGGCGAAATCGCGATAGCCCTGGTTGCGCCAGTGGAACTGCAGCCCGTCGCGCGTCAGCATGCCGGCGGCAGCGCCCTCCCGCGACTGCGCGTCGTCAGCGAACAATACGTGCAACGAGGAGTAACCGCGATGCAATCCGGCGAGCGCGCGCGCGAGCAGCGCGCGGCGCGTCATTGCATCGGGCGCCAGCAGCCGCGCGCCGGGCACCGGCGTGAAAGGCACCGCAGCGACGAGCTTCGGGTAGTAGCGCCGCCCGTAGCGCCGATACGCGTCGGCCCAGCCCCAGTCGAAGACGTATTCGCCGTAGCTGTGCGTCTTCGCGTAAAGCGGCATCGCGCCGATCAGCGCCGATTGGTTCCATGCGGTGAGAAAGCGCGGTTGCCAGCCCGTTTGCTCGGATGCGCATCCGCTGTCGTGCAAGGCGGAAAAATATTCGTGCGACAACAGCGGTGCATCGTTGGCGAGCCGATTCCACTGCGCGGCGTCGATTGCCGACAGCGGCACGTCGTCGCGGATCAGCGGCGTGGCAACCGGCAGGCGTGGAAGCGAAGAGGGTGCGTGCATCGTCAGCGATCTGCAGCAGAGGAATCGATTGTCGCCGCTGCGCGCATCGTCCTCAAGCGGAACGCGCGGCGCGCGTGCTACCATTTTGCATGCGAATGGCGCTGGCGCAGTTGAACCAGAGGCTCGGCGATCTCGCAGGAAACGCGGGCGCGCTGCTCGCGGCCATCGACGAAGGACGCCGCGCCGGCGCGGCGCTCGTCGTCACGCCGGAACTCTCGTTGTCCGGTTATCCCCCGGAAGACCTGCTGCTGCGCCCGGCGTTCCTCGATGCGTGCGAATCGGAGCTCGCGGCGCTCGCCGCCGAAGTCACGGGGGTCACGGCGATCGTTGGCTTTCCCGAGCGTCATGACGGCGCGCGGCACAACGCGCTCGCGGTGCTGCGCGACGGGCGCGTCGCGGGCGTCTACCGCAAGCGCCATCTTCCGAATTACACGGTATTCGACGAGGAGCGCTATTTCGAGCCCGGCACAGCGCCGTGCGTTTTCGACGTCGACGGCGTACGGTGCGGCGTCATCATCTGCGAAGACTGCTGGTTCGCCGGGCCCGCCGCCGAGTCGCGCAAGGCAGGCGCGCAGGTTGTGATCGTCCCGAACGGCTCGCCGTATCACACGTCGCAACAGGCGGCGCGGCGCACGCAGGTCGGCGCGCGCGTGCGCGAGACCGGTGTGCCGTTCGTGTACGTCAATCGCGTCGGCGGACAGGACGAGCTCGTGTTCGACGGCGCGTCCTTCGTCGTGGATGCCGCCGGCGCAATCGCGCAGCAGCTTCCCGCGTGGCACGAAACCGTCGCGATCGCCGAATTCGAAGGTGCTGCGCCGCGGCACGTGCGCGGCGTTCTCGACTCGACGCTCGAGCCGAACGTGTATCAGGCGCTGGTGATGGGCGTGCGCGATTACGTCGGCAAGAATCGCTTCCCGGGCGTCCTGATCGGACTCTCGGGCGGCGTCGATTCCGCGCTCACCCTCGCCATCGCCGTCGACGCGCTGGGTCGCGAGCGCGTGCGCGCCGTCATGCTGCCGTCGCAATACAGCGCCTCGATCAGCCTGGAAGACGCGCGCGAGATGGCGCGCATCGTCGGCGTGCGCTACGACGAAATTCCGATCGTCCCGATGTTCGACGCGTTTCTCGCGTCGTTGACGGACGAGTTCGCGGGCCTCGCGCCGGATGCGGCCGAGGAAAACATCCAGGCGCGCATACGCGGCACCTTGCTGATGGCGCTGTCGAACAAGTTCGGGGCCATCGTGCTGACGACGGGCAACAAGTCGGAAATGGCGGTGGGCTATGCAACGTTGTACGGCGACATGGCGGGCGGCTTTGCCGTGCTGAAGGACATCAGCAAGACGCTCGTCTACCGGCTGTGCCGTTACCGCAACAGCCTCGGCCGCGTGATCCCCGAGCGCATCATCACCCGGCCGCCTTCCGCGGAGTTGCGTGCCGATCAGGTGGACCAGGATTCGCTGCCCCCGTACGACGTGCTGGACGCCATTCTCGAGGCGTACGTCGAGCACAACCGCGCACCGGCGCAGATCGTCGCGCAGGGATTTCCCGCCGACGACGTCAGAAAGGTCGTGCGGCTCATCAAGGTCAATGAATACAAGCGACGGCAGGCCGCGGTCGGCATTCGCATCACGCCGCGCGGATTCGGAAAGGACTGGCGCTATCCGATCACCTCGGCATGGAACGAATGGGAGAGCGTAGGCAGCTCGCCGCTGGCGTAACGGGAACCCATTTCGTGTATTCTTCCCGCGCCAGCGAACCGCACCGGATATCCGAATGAAAAAGATCGAGGCGATCATCAAGCCGTTCAAGCTCGACGAAGTGCGCGAGGCGCTGTCGGAAGTCGGGGTGTCGGGCCTGACCGTCACGGAAGTCAAGGGATTCGGGCGCCAGAAGGGCCACACCGAGCTCTACCGCGGCGCCGAGTACGTCGTCGACTTCCTGCCGAAAGTGAAGGTCGAAATGATTCTCGCCGATGCGATGGTCGAGCGCGCAATCGAGGCGATCGTGAAGGCTGCGCGCACGGGCAAGATCGGCGACGGCAAGATTTTCGTCACGGAAGTTGCGCAAGTCATCCGCATCCGCACCGGCGAATCCGGCGAAGCTGCGGTCTGAAAGGCGGTAGTTCCGGCGTGGCGCCGGACATCCGAGGGCAGAACCAACCCAGGGAGACATCATGTCATTCGCGAGCGAGTTCAAGCAGTTTGCGGTGAAGGGCAATGTGATGGACCTCGCCGTCGGCTTCATCGTCGGTGCCGCGTTCGCCAAGATTGTCGATTCGCTGGTCAAGGACATCATCATGCCGGTCGTCGGAAGGATCTTCGGCGGCCTCGATTTCACGAACTATTTCATCATGCTGAAAGCGCCGCCGGCCGGCTATTCGGGGCCGATGACCTACGACGCACTGACCAAGGCCGGCGTGCCGCTGTTCGCGTACGGCAGCTTCATCACGGCCGTGATCAATTTCCTCATTCTCGCGCTGATCATCTTCATCATGGTGAAGCAGGTCAACCGCCTGAAAACGCCGCCCACCGCGCCGGCACCGCCCGAAGAAGTCACACTGTTGCGCGAGATCCGCGACGCGCTGCAGCGATCGCCTGGAGCACGGATGTAGAATTTATAAAATAGCCCGTGTTTCACCGTCGATGGATTCATGTTGTTCAGTTCATCATGTAAAAGGCACGGTGAAACGGCGTTTGTGCATGTCGAAATGCTTTACGGATGATGTTTTGACGATCATCGGATGGCACCAAAATACAGCGTAAACTCAGGCAGTTATATGCCAGGAATGCAACTTGCTTCATATGCTTCATCGCCAAAAGTGGAGCAAGTTGCAAAATGCGGCTCACCAGGTATTTTATCGCGCTGTGCCTCGGATGGGCGGTGCCTGTTGCGAGCGCGACGGTGTTCACGCTCGATACAACGATCGGCCCGGACAACGACGCCATCGCCGACACGGCGGAGTTCAGCTGGAGCGGCGCTACGCTCCAGCTTCGGTTGTAGAACACGACCGACTCGATCGCCACAATAATCCAGGAACTGACCGGCATCACCTTCGTGTTGTCGGGCACTCCGGCACTGCAGAGCGTTTCCGGCCTTTCCGAGGGGTCGGTGAACTGCATCGGTATCGCCGCCGGGACACCGTGCAATTTCGATAGCGCAGGGGTCGATCCCTTCGGCGCGCCGCCCAATCTGGATGGTCATGGCGCGGACCCATCGGGTTGGGGCTTTCTGCCCAACTACGCGCTTTTCACGTTCGCAGCCGGTGGCGGGTCGTTCAAGCCCTACGGCATCGTCAACGACAGCATCGTCGGTAGCGGCAGCAACGGAGGAACGAGCAACGCCCCGCACAACCCGATGCTGCTCGGGCCGGTGGATTTCGACTTCGTGTTTGCGCCGTTCGACGTGCGGCCGACGATTACCGGAGTGCAGTTCTACTGGGGTACGGGCGGCGACCACCGCGGCGGCACGCTGTGCACCAGCGTCGAGTGCGCCGATCCGAGCGGCGATCCGTCGGTTCCCGAGCCGCAAACGCTCGCATTGCTGGGTCTCGCGTTGTTTGCAATGTCGGCCTTCATGCGTCGACGTCCCGCGGCCTGACGACCGGACAGTGTGATCGGCTTCAAGAAGGGGCGGCCGCGAGCCGCCTTTTTTCTTGGTGCGCCCGATGCGCGCCACGTACGACGCCCTTGACCCCACTGCTTGGCGATCCTCATAATCGGCAGGTTTTGCGCGCGTCGTCCCTTCGCCTCGCCTTTTCGGAGAATTCATGCCCCGCTCCCTCCGCAGCGCCTTCATCGTCCTAGGGCTCGGACTTGCTTTCGCGCCGCTCTCGTTCGCCGACGTCACGGCCGGCGTCACGTTGTCGGCGACGGGGCCGGCCGCTTCGCTCGGCATTCCCGAAAGGAACACCTTCCAGATGCTGCCGACGTCGATCGGCGGCGAGAAAATCCGGTGGATCATTCTCGACGACGCCTCCGACACGACGCGCGCGGTGACAAACACGCGCAAGCTCATCAGCGAGGACAAGGTCGATGTCGTTGTCGGTTCGACCGTGACCCCGAATTCCCTGGCGATGGTCGACATCGTCGCGGAAGCCGAAACGCCGATGATCTCGATGGCAGCGTCGGCGCGCATCGTCGATCCGGCGAATCCCGCGACACACTGGGTGTTCAAGGTGCCGCAAAACGATTCGCTGATGGCCGACGCGATTGCCATCCACATGAAGGCGAACGGCGTGAAAACGCTCGGCTACATCGGCTTCAACGACGCATACGGCGACAGTTGGCTCGCCGAGATAAAGCGCTCGGCGCAAACCGCGGGCATTCGCGTCGTCGACGACGAAAAATACAACCGTAACGACGCATCGGTGACCGGGCAGGTCCTGAAGCTCGTGGCGGCGAAGCCCGACGCGATCCTGATCGGCGCGTCGGGCACGCCCGGCGCCACGCCGGAGAAGGAGCTCGCCGCGCGGCACTATATGGGCAAGGTGTACCAGACGCATGGTGTGGCCAATCCCGACTTCCTGCGGGTTTGCGGCGCCGATTGCAACGGCACTTACCTGCCGATCGGACCCATGCTCGTGTACGAGCAATTGCCCGAATCGAACCCGGTCCGCAAGATCGCGGCGCAGTACATCACCCAATACGAGGCGAAATACGGCAAGGACTCGCGCACCACGTTCGGTGGGCACGCCTACGACACGTTCATGCTGTTGTCGCACGCGGTGCCCGAAGCCCTTAAGAAGGCGCGACCGGGCACGAAGGAATTTCGCGCGGCGCTGCGTGACGCGCTGGAAAATGCGAACGTCATCGGCACGCACGGCGTGTTCGTCATGTCGCCGCACGATCACAACGGGCTCGACAATCGCGCACGCGTGATGATCCGCATCGAGAACGGCAAGTGGGTGCTCGCGAAATGACTTCGCGCTGACGGCATTGTCCCGGAGTCGGTCGCTGCCGGGCAGGGGCGCACGTGACTGCCGGATGAATCGCTGCGGCGACTCGCGTCCCCCATGGATCTTTCGATTGCCGCGTTCCTCGTGCAGGACGGCGTCACGAACGGCGCGATCTATGCGCTGCTGGCGCTGGCGCTCGTGCTCGTGTTCACCGTCACGCGGATCGTCTGGATCCCTTCCGGCGAGTTCGTCACCTACGGCACGCTGACGCTCGCGGGCCTCCAGCTCGGCAAGCCGCCGGGAACCGTCGGGCTGCTGATCGGGATCGCCATTGTCGCGGCACTCGTCGAGACAGTGTCCACGTTGCGTCGCCGCCAATGGCGACGCCTGCCGGCGCGCCTGGTGCTTTGGCTCGGCGTGCCGTTGCTGATCGCGGGCGCCGTCTCGTGGGCGGCGCCACGCGCATTGCCGCTACCGATCCAGGTGCTGCTGACGCTGGCCGCCGTCACGGCACTCGGGCCGTTGCTGTACCGGATCGTCTATCAGCCGATCGCCGACGCGAGCGTGCTCGTGCTGCTCATCGTGTCGGTCGCCATGCACTTCGCGCTGACGGGCCTCGGCCTGTGGTTCTTCGGGCCGGAAGGCTCGCGCACGCCGGCGTTCACCGACGCATCGCTGCAGGTACGGCAACTGACGTTCAGCGCGCAGAGCCTGCTCGTCGTCGGCACCAGCATCGTGCTGATCGGCGCGCTCTACCTGTTCTTCGGACGCACGCTGTACGGCAAGGCGCTCCACGCAACGGCCGTCAACCGGATCGGCGCGCGGCTGGTCGGCATTTCACCGAGTTTTGCCGGCACGTTGACGTTCATGCTCGCCGCGCTGCTGTGCGCGTTCTCGGGCGTGCTCATCGGTCCGATCACCACCGTCTATTACGATTCCGGATTCCTCGTGAGCCTCAAGGGATTCGTCGGCGCGATCATCGGCGGCCTCGTCAGCTATCCGCTCGCGGCAGCCGGCGCGCTTGTCGTCGGATTGCTCGAATCGTTCTCGTCGTTCTGGGCGAGCGCGTACAAGGAAGTCATCGTCTTCACGCTGATCATTCCGGTGCTGCTCTGGCGCAGCCTCACGACGCATCATCACGAGGAAGACGAGTAGTGCGGCGGGAGAACGTCACGGCGCATCGCATGGCGACGATCGCCTTCGCGCTGGCGCTCGCAGCGGTGCCGCTCGCCGCGCCGCCGTTCTGGGTAACACTCGGCAACTACATCGGCCTCTACAGCATCGTAACGCTCGGGCTGGTGCTGCTCACCGGCGTGGCGGGACAGACGTCGTTCGGCCAGGCCGCCTTCGTCGGCCTCGGCGCGTACACGACGGCTTTCCTCACGACGCGCTACGGCACGTCGCCGTGGCTGGCGCTGGCGGCGGGCCTGTTGATCACGCTCGTTGTCGCATTGGCGCTCGGCTTCATCACGTTGCGCATGCAGGGTCATTACCTGCCGCTGGCGACCATTGCCTGGGGCATCAGCCTGTTCTTCGTCTTCGGCAATCTGGAATGGCTCGGCGGACATACCGGCATGACCGGAATTCCGGCGCTGGCGCTCGGCGCACTCGATTTCAAGGACGAGCGCCACTTTTACTTCCTGATCTGGGTGGTGGCACTCGCGGCGCTGTGGACGACGCACAACCTGCTCGACTCGCGCACGGGCCGCGCCTTTCGCGCGCTTAAGGGCGGGCTCGAGATGGCCGAGTCGTTCGGTGTGAACGGCGCACGCCTCAAGATCGTTGCGTTCGTCTACGCAGCTTTGCTCGCCTGCATCTCCGGATGGCTGTACGCGCATCTGCAGCGCTTCGTGAATCCGACGCCGTTCGGCATCAACCAGGGCATCGAATATCTGTTCATGGCCGTTGTCGGCGGCTCGGCCAGCGTCTGGGGCGCAATCGTGGGCGCGACATTGCTGACGTTGCTGAAGCAGATGCTGCAGGACGTGCTTCCCGCGCTTCTCGGACGCGCCGGAAATTTCGAAACCGTCGTCTTCGGCGTTCTGATGATTCTGCTGCTGCAATTCGCCCGCAATGGTGTCTGGGGATGGATTGCGCGGCTGCTGCCGCTTCGCGGACGGGCGACGATCGCCGATGCGCCTCCGCTGCCGCTGCGGGCCAGGACGAGAACGGGCCATGGCGCATTGCTGGAAGTGAAACGGGCCCGAAAGGCATTCGGAGGACTCGTCGCCGTCAACGATCTGACGTTCGACATTCGCGAGGGCGAAATTCTAGGCCTCATCGGCCCCAATGGCGCGGGCAAGAGCACGACATTCGCGCTCATCAGCGGCGCGCTGGCACTGTCGGGGGGCGAAATCCTTTTTTGCGGCGAGTCGATCGGCGCCCGGCCACCGTACCGGATTGCGCGGCTTGGCATCGGGCGCACGTTTCAGCACGTGCGGCTGTTGCCGCGGATGTCGGTGCTTGCCAATGTCGCGTTGGGCGCGTATTTGCGCGGCCGGGCAGGCATATTCCGGGCGGCGTTGCGACTCGATCGCGCGGAGGAGGCGCGCACGCGCGCCGTCGCCGCGGGCGCAATCGCGCGCGTCGGCCTTGCGGTTCACCTGCACGACGATGCCGTCAGCCTGCCGCTCGGCAAGCAGCGGATCGTCGAGATCGCGCGTGCGCTCGCCGCGGACCCGTCGTTGCTGCTGCTCGACGAGCCGGCTGCGGGCTTGCGCCCCGCGGAAAAGCAGGCGCTCGCCGATTTGCTGCGCGCGTTGCAGCGCGATGGCATGACGATCCTTCTGGTCGAGCACGACATGGACTTCGTCATGGACCTGACCGATCGCCTGATCGTGATGGACTTCGGCGAAAAGCTCGCCGAAGGGCTGCCTGCGGATATCCAGCGCAATCCGCGCGTGCTCGAGGCGTACCTGGGCGGCGTCGACGGGACCCTGGCATGACCGTTCTCGCGGTCGAGCGACTGTCGGTCGCCTACGGCAAGGTGCTCGCCGTGCGCGACGTGTCACTTCAGCTTGCGCCGGGCTCGATTGTCACCGTCATCGGCCCGAACGGCGCCGGCAAGACGACGCTGCTCGGGGCGATCGCGGGGCTGCTCCCGGCGCAAGGCACCGTCCATTGCTTCGGCTGCGACGCGACGTCGTGGACCGTCGAGGAGCGCGTTGCGCGCGGTCTCGTGCTCGTCCCCGAAAGGCGCGAGCTGTTCGCGTCGATGAGTGTCGAGGACAACCTGCGGCTCGGCGCATTCGCGCGTCGCCGTGAGCGGCGCGCGATGGCGATGCTGGCGGAAGTGTACGTGCGCTTTCCCCGGCTCGCCGAACGGCAGCATCAGCTTGCCGGCACGCTGTCCGGCGGTGAGCGCCAGATGCTCGCCCTCGGGCGCGCGCTGATGTCGAAGCCGAGGGTGCTATTGCTCGACGAGCCGTCGCTCGGTCTTGCGCCGCTCGTCGTGCGCGACATCTTCGGGATCATCGCCGCATTGCGCGCAACCGGCGTCGCGGTGCTGCTGGTCGAGCAGAATGCGCGGTCGGCGCTGCAGATCGCCGACTATGGGTACGTGCTCGAAACCGGCCAGCTTGCGTTCGAGGGGCCGAGCCACGAGCTCGCGTCCAATCCGCGGGTTGCCGCAACCTACCTCGGACAACGCAACAAGGCGCGCGCCGTCGACGCCCGTACGCCGGCGGGTGGCCCGCAACGGGGAAATGGCTAGTATTGGTTGAAGCGCGCTGCCGGAACCCCCATCATCTGAAAGTGTTTCCCCAGCACCCGCCATCGGGTGCCCCTCTCGTCTTTCAAAAGGATTCCGGTGACCGAAGCAACGCTTGCCCCGATATCCGCCGCATTGCTTGCCGACGCCGACCGGCTCTTGCTGGCACCGGCCAATCTCGATCTCGACAGGATCTCGCGCGTGCTCGGCTCGATTCATGCGCACGACGTCGATTTCGCGGATTTCTATTTCCAGCATTCCTGCTTCGAAAGCTGGAGCCTCGAAGAGGGCATCGTCAAGGCCGGCACGTTCAACATCGACCGCGGTGTCGGCGTGCGGGCGGTGAGCGGCGACAAGCAGGCGTTCGCCTACTCCGACGACATTTCGCTCGCGGCGCTCGAAGAGGCGTCGAACGCCGTACGCGCGATCGGCCGCCAGGGACAATCGGCGTCCGCGCCGCTCGGCCGCACCGGTGAATCGCGTGTCCTCTATCCGACGGCCGACCCGGTACAAAGCCTCGCCGACGCGGCGAAGGTCGGCGTGCTGACGCGCCTCGAGCGCATCGCTCGCGCGCTCGATCCACGCGTCGTGCAGGTGATGGCATCGCTTGCCGGCGAGCACGAAACGGTGCTGATCGCGCGGAGCGACGGCCTGCTCACCGCCGACGTGAGGCCCCTGGTGCGAATGTCGATCACGGTGATCGTCGAGGAGCACGGACGCCGCGAGCAAGGCTACGCGGGCGGCGGCGGGCGCGTCGATTACGGCTACTTCACGGAGACGCAGCTTCAGACGTTCGCGAAGGAGGCGGTCGACCAGGCGCTCGTCAATCTGTCCGCGCGCGATGCGCCGGCCGGCAACATGACCGTCGTGCTGGGCAACGGCTGGCCGGGAATCCTGTTGCACGAGGCGGTCGGTCACGGCCTCGAAGGTGATTTCAACCGCAAAGGGACGAGCGCATTTTCGGGCCGCATCGGACAGCGCGTGGCGGCGCCGGGCGTCACCGTTGTCGACGACGGCACGCTCGGGGAGCGTCGCGGATCGCTCAACCTCGACGACGAAGGTCATGCGACGCAGCGCACAGTGCTGATCGAAGACGGCATCCTGCGCGGCTACATGCAGGATCGCCTCAACGCGGGGTTGATGAAGACGGGCGCGACTGGCAACGGCCGCCGCGAATCGTTCGCGCACCTGCCGATGCCGCGAATGACGAATACGATCATGCTGGCCGGCAAGCACGACGCGGCCGAGATCATCGGCTCGGTGAAGAAGGGCCTTTACGCGGCGAATTTCGGCGGCGGCCAGGTCGACATCACGAGCGGCAAGTTCGTCTTCTCGGCCGCCGAAGCATGGATGATCGAGGACGGCAAGCTCACGTACCCGGTCAAGGGTGCGACGCTCATCGGCAACGGCCCCGATGCGCTCACGCGTGTGACGATGGTCGGCAACGATCTCGCGCTCGACGCGGGCATCGGCACTTGCGGCAAGGAGGGCCAGAGCGTGCCGGTCGGCGTCGGCCAGCCGACGTTGAAGATCGAAGGGCTGACGGTCGGCGGAACCGCGTAATCAGTGCAGCGGGCCCGTCTGCGGCATGTCGGTCACGGGCGGCGATGCCGATGCATGATGGCAGACGACGCGCCAGCCGTAGGGCGTTCGCATCAGCACGTTCGTTGCAATCGCCGCACCGCGCGGGCCTTCGTCGCCTGCGCGCAAATGCTCGACGGCGCTCTGCATCGCGAGGCCGACCGTTTCGATCAGCACCGGCTGGTCGAGG
>Ga0157372_10006893_pt1 | contig 12089 bp, 12 predicted proteins | sample C55metaG_FD_115307 | JGI IMG/M metagenome (GOLD analysis project Ga0157372, IMG submission 115307) | Corn rhizosphere microbial communities from Kellogg Biological Station, Michigan, USA - C5-5 metaG | ecosystem: Host-associated > Plants > Roots > Rhizosphere > Soil | place: USA: Michigan... | reverse complement strand
CGTACCCCTCCGTCTCGAACGTTCGATGGAGAGTTCTCTCCTCCGCCATGACGATGCCCGCCGCCCCTCCGCTGACGTACTGTGCCCGTAGGCTCACCCCGAACCAGTGAAATCTAACAGTAGTTATGGTGTCATCGATGCGCGGCAGATCGATCCCCCGCTCCCGTCTGACCTTTTAGTTGACCTAGAGCGGGCGAGATGGCTGCGCACCGGCCGCTTCTGAGATCCTGAATTCAAAAAGCATGATGCCCAACCGAAATACCCGCCAACTCGGCCTCTTCGCAGCCATCGCCGTCGTCACAGGCGAATCCATTGCACTCGGCATCTTCCTTACGCCCGCCGCGATGGCGAAATCTCTCGGCTCACCTCTGCTGCTCGGCCTGGTCTGGCTCGGCATCGCCCTGATGGCCATGTCGGGCGCGCTCTGCTACTCCGCACTCGCCGTCCGGTTCCCCGAGTCAGGCGGCGAGTATGTGTATCTGCGCGCCGTATATGGAGAGCAGACGGGCTTCCTGTACGGCTGGATGAGTTCGCTGGTGATGTATCCCGGCGTGGCTGCCGCGCTATCAGTGGGCTCAGTCTCATACATCGCGCAGATAGCGCCGTTGGACCCGCATCTCCTCCGGCTCATGCCGGCGTTCATTTTGATCCTCTTCGGCGCACTGAATATTCTCGGCACACAGCTCAGTGGAGCGGTCACGTCATTCGCAAACATGCTGAAGCTGACCATTCTCTTGGGTGTCGCAGGATGGGCTCTCTTTGGTGGACACGCGCACGTCAGCAACCTGTTGCCCATTGCTCAGCGCCGTGCGGGCTCTGAAGCTCTGATCCCGGCAATTGCATCGGCAGTGGTCAGCGCGTTCTTCAGCTTCGGCGGCTGGTGGGAAGCGGGCAAGATTGCAGGCGAGGTCCGGAACCCACAACGCACATTGCCGCTGGCATTCCTTGGCGGAGTTTCGCTCGTCACCCTCATCTATCTGCTCATCAGCGGGGCCTTTCTGGCTGTTGTTCCCATTGCCGACGTCACTTCGAATACCGCCTTCGTTGCGCAATTTGGAGCGGTGCTGTTCGGGCAGTCAGGTGCGCGCGTTCTTTCCGGTTGCGTTCTTGTCTGCATCTGCGGAGGCATAGCGGCACTCTCCATGGCCGCTCCTCGCGTTGTGTATGCCATGGCTCTGAAGGGCTCCTTCTTCACCGCATTCGGACGTCTTCATCCCAGGTTTGGATCACCCTTCAACGCCATCCTGCTTCAAACGGCGTTGTCATTGCTCGTTCTGGCCTTTGGCGCGTTTGACCGCGTACTCGCGTTCATTATCTTCTCCGCCGTGATCTTTCTCGCCCTCACCGTGTCCACGCTGTTTCGCCTCGAACGTGCGAAGTCATGGTGGTACCCTGCCGCCCCATCGCTTTTCATCTTTTTCTGCGTAGTGCTTGACGTGCTCATCCTCTTGCACGACCCCATTCCCGCTCTCATTGGCGTGGCGATTGTGCTATGCGGCATTCCCGGCCATCGTGTGCTGCTGGCATTCGGATCAGGAACAGCAGTCGCGACGGCACGAGAGTAATGCAGACCCGTCGCGACGGGAGCTATCGCTGTGCCGGGGATTCACTCGGACATAGGAGTAGGATGACGTTGAGCACCCGGAGCGCCCGCGCCAATCTCCGATCACTGGTGACTGAGGACTGAAACCTCTTCAACATCCTTCAGAAGCGGAAATACGCCCCGATCATCGGCTGGGCGGTATGTGTGAACCGATTCGTCGAGGTGTACAACTTCGTCAGATCGGGCGCCTTGTAGAGATTCCCGCGATACTGGAAACGCAAGCCAAGATGCGGCAGGACGCCCCAGTCCAATCCCGCGCCATACACAAAGACACCCTTCGTCGAAGTGTCCGTGTCAGCTTGATTGCTGTCCGGCTGATTGAAGAGCAGCCCCACGCCGCCAAGAACAAACGGACGCAGGTTCGCGGCATGAACCGAAACAAGCCAGTCTGCCGTCACCTCATGCGCAGCAGCCTTCACGGTCTGTGCCGTAAGGGCCGTGCAGGTTGAAGTTCCGCAATCGGGCTTGTAGGTCTCATTGCCACGGTTGTACGAATACGTAGCCTCGTACCCCACAAGCGGATTGGAGATGTGCCGCAGTTCGATGATGCCGCCGGCAGAATTCGCCGGGCTCTCGATGGTCCCGTTTCCATTGGTTCTTCCGCTGAAGGAGCCGTAGAGGCTCAGCGCCACGTCTGTCTGAGCCCACGCCGGAGCCGCCACGCCCAGCATGCACAGCCCGACAAGAAACAGGAATGCCTGATGACAGTTTTTCCGCATCTTCATCTCCTCTTGGATGCTTGTCTCGCGCTCAAGCGAAAGAAGGGGGAACCGCTCGCGAGACAGCTTACGTGCCTCAACCCTTTATGGACGCAAAAGTCGTTGGCTGGGTGGGTTCAATAGCAGTTACCCACGTCGCAGCCGGCACCACCCGATTGGCGCCATGGGTTTGGCTGGCCATGGCTAGCTGGACTTTCGTCTGAACAGCTGGCAATCGCCGCAACCTGGCAGTTGCTGCGAGCTTGGGCTTAGTGCGGAAGTTATCTCCAAAGGAGATAAGAACGACTCAGATGGCCCGCACCAGCCGGACTGGTAGAAAGATGATGGCGCTGACCAGTTCCAGGACTCCTCCGACCGCGATCCCAACGATTCGAAACGGAATCAGCAGCAGCCATACGATCGGATAGGCGATCAGGGCCAGTAGCGCCAGAGGCCAGCACAGAATCAGGAGAATGCACCACAACAAAAACTTCACCATCGCCCTTAACCTCACTCACTTACAAATACGCCGCCGGGCTCCGGGCGGTTCCCGTCAGCTATCTCTTCTTTACCGGGCGCTTACTGGCAGTCGATCTCGCCGACTTGGCCTTGCGGTCGGTCCGGCAGCTGGTTTTGGGATTGCTCGGGCGCGCCGCAAGCACCGCCTTGCGCTCCCGGATGAGCTTCTTCCGGTCTGCCTCTGGCATGGCCAGAAGAGTCCTGGTCCGCTTGGGCAGCTTTTCGAAAATCAGTGCGTGAGCGCGCCGTAGTTCGTCCTCGATCTGCCGAGGCCGCAGCACATCCCACCGCTCCAGAGTCACCCAGTAAGCTTTCGCCAGGTAGGGAGTCGGCATGATGCCATCATTCTCTATCAGCTCGTGAAACCGCTCTGCCCCGCAATGGAAGGACAGGACCCCGATTCCTGAGCCGTCCAAATCTGTCATGGCAAACATCTTGCCCCCGATGTCCCTGTCACCCGCCCAGTAGACAAGGTGGTGTCCCCAGTTCAGGGTCTCGGCCACGTGGCGCAGCCTCATGCAGATTTCCCGGATCCGCTCGTTATCCATTCCCCAGAGTTTAGCTCTCCTCCTAGAAATAATCTCACTACCTACTTGACGCCATATACTATTTGTCATACAGTATGTGAAGTACAGTGTATGTCGCACAGCGATACCGAGGCACAACATGACCGTAGCTGAGACCACCTTCGAAAACCTTCGTCTTGAGCTCCGACGTGGCTGCCTCACTTTGGCCGTCCTCGCCCAGCTCAAGCAGGAGCACTATGGCTACACACTCCGCAAAGAACTTGCCGAACATGGGCTTGAAATCGACGAAAGCACACTTTACCCGCTTCTCCGTCGGCTTGAAACGCAGGGCCTTCTGGCGAGTGAGTGGCGCGAAGAAGACAAACGCAACAAACGCTTCTACCGCCTCTCGACCGACGGCGAACACATCCTCGCTCGCCTACTGGACGAGTGGAACGCCATCAACAGCTCCGTCTCCCGCATCCTCGATGCGCCAAATGCCGAGATCAAGTAAGTAAGGACACAACCATGGAACTCCTCGATCGCTATCTCCAAGCCGTCAGAAAGTATTTGCCGTTGCGCCGACAGGACGACATCATCGCGGAACTCCGCGCCAACATGGAGTCGCAGATTGAAGATCGCGAATCCGAATTCGGCCGGCCTCTCACGCAAGGCGAGTTCGATGACTTTCTGCGCAAGATGGGCCACCCCATGGTCGTCGCATCGCGCTACCAGCCGCAGCAGTACCTCATCGGCCCAACAATCTTCCCGATGTATCTGTACGTGCTGCGTATCGCGCTGCTGTGGGTTTTCGTCATCTGCATGATTGTCGCCGCCGTCGTCACGCCTCTAACCACGCCCGGCGCTCAATCGGTGTTTGATGCCCTGCTTCGCATACCCGGCATCCTGATCCAGACAGCCGCGTGGATCACTCTCGTGTTCGCCGCGTTCGACTTCGCTCGCACGCGTTATCCCCGCGTGGGCTCTCAGATCGAGGGCGTGAACAAGAACTGGAGTCCCAGTTCGCTGCCTCCGCTCACTAAGGACGCAACGCGCGCGGGCAAAGGACGTTCCTTCGCGCAAGCTGTCATTGAGATTGTCTTTTCGGCTCTGTTTCTGGTTTGGCTCCTGCTGATTCCGAAGCACCCATTTCTGATGCTCGGACCGGGTGTCGCTTACTTGCAGTCCGCTCCCTACCAGCTGTCACCCGCATGGTGGTCCTTCTTCTGGTGCGTCGTTGCGCTCAATGTGATCCAGATTGTCTGGAAGTCCATTGATCTTGTGCGCGGCCAATGGCAGAGCTCCGGACCGATGCAGCAGATTCTGTTCAAAGTTTTCGGGCTCGTCCCAATCACCGTGCTGCTTACTGCACCCGACCACAATTACATCTCGCTCAAAAATCCTGCAGTGGATGCGGCACACTATGGCCAAAATCTTAGTCAGATCAACAATGGAATTCACCTGGCATTTTCGGTGATCTGCGCGATAGTCGTTCTGCAACTTTCCTTCGATCTCGCGAAATGGATCTGGGAGCACTATCGCAATCGCATCGCGGCTGGATAGTCGTCCACTCTTGTGCAATCAGCACTGCCTGCATAACGAACGCTGCGGACTCTATGTCCGTAAAGGAGGATACATGCGTCGTTTTATCACGCTTCTCGACCCTTTGATCTTCGGCATCATTCTGGGCATGATCTTCGTGGCAATCAGCCACGCTCGTCCCGCTCAAACCAACGGCCCGACTGAGGTCAAGATCACTCTTCGGTCGTGCCAATTATCTTCAGCTCGTTACCTCAAGACGCAGACGGTCCGGCTTCTGTCCTGCCGATGACCGCAGCGGCCATGCAGTTGCCGACCACGTTCATCATGGTGCGGCCCATGTCCATCAGCGTGTCTACTCCGAGGATGAGGAGGATGGGCGCGGTTGGTAGATGCACAGCACTGGCCGTGGCGAGCAGGACGACGAGCGATGCCCGCGGAACGCCGGCGATTCCTTTGCTCGCGGCCATCAGCACGAGCACTATTGCAAGTTGCCGGCCGAAGGAAAGATGCATTCCGGCAGCCTGCGCTACGAAGATCGCGGCCATCGAAAGGTAGACACTTCCTCCGGTCATGTTGAAGCTGTAGCCGGTCGGAATGACAAAAGAGACAATCCAGCGTGGTACTCCGAATTCTTCCATTCTCTCCATCGCAAGCGGAAGAGCGGCCTCAGAACTGGTGGTGGCAAAGCCGAGAGCGGCCGGCTCGCCAATTGCCGTGATGAACCTGCGGATTGGGACGCCAAAGATCGCGAGCGTAGGCACCAGCACAAGCAGCGCGAATGCAGACAGCGCGACGTAATAAGTACCCACCAGCTTTACCAGCGGCAACAGCGTCGCGACTCCGGTATTCCCGACGGTGTAGGCGATGGCAGCACCGGCGGCGAGCGGCGCCAGGTACATGATGAAGCGCGTGAGCTGGAACATGACATCGGCGAGCGATTGCAGCACCTTCACGAGTGGCGCGCGTTTCGATTCGGAGATCATCGCCAGTGCCGCGCCGAAGAAAATCGAAAAGATCGCGACCTGAAGAATCTGGTTTTGCACGACCGCTTCGGCGATGTTGTTGGGGAAGAGATTGAGGATGATCTGCTGCCAGTTCTGCGGCGCCTGTGCAGCGGCGGGGGGTGCCGTTTCGATCGCCGCGGGAACCACAACGCCCCACCCCGCGCCGGAGAGATTCATCGCCATCACGCCGATGATGAGGCCCAGAGTCGTGACCACCTCGAACAACACGAGAGCCTTCACTGCGACACGACCGACTGACTTGAGTTCGTTGTGGCCGGCAATCCCTGTAGTAATCGTGGCGAACAAGAGAGGCGCGACGATCATTCGAATCAAGCGGAGGAACAGGTCACCCGGCAACCGGACCTGCGCGGCGACTTGCGGTGCGTCGATGCCGAGTTCAACTCCTGCAAGCATTGCAAGGAATGTCCAGGTCATCAGCGATGGCCGCCGCACTACAAAAAGGAGAAAAGCTACGATCCCGATCCACCGGCAAACGGCGGCTATCGGCGAGACGTGTACGAATGGGATCGCGATTCCCACAGCAACCAACATCGCGCCGACCAGAAGGGCAAGAGCGGCAACTCGATCCTTTGCAACAGAGCGGGATGTTGCCGTACTCGCCATAGGTGCCTATTTCGCTGCTGGGCGACTGAGCTTCATCGCCTCTGCGGTCATGTCGGTGTACTTCAAACCCGCGCCGGTGTTGAACAATACCACGCGATCCGCAGGTTTCAAGTAACCATTCGCAAGCAGGTTGTCATAGGCCGCAGTTACGCTTGCGCCTTCCGGCGAAAGGAAGATGCCCTCGTTGCGGGCCCAGTCGAGAATGGAGGCGAGGATCTCGTCGTCAGTCACAGCCATCGCCACACCGCCCGAGGCGCGAACGATATCAAGGATGATCGCATCGCCATAGGGTTTGGGTACACGCAGCCCTGCGGCAAAGGTCGCGGCGTCCTGCCACATCGTGCTCACATTTGCGCCAGACTCAAACGCGCGTGCTACGGGCGCACAGCCAGACGATTGCACCGCGATCATCTTCGGCCGCTTGCCCGCTCGAATCCAGCCCAGCATTTCCATTTCTTCGAATGCCTTCCACATGCCGATGAGACCGACACCGCCACCCGTGGGATAGAAGACCGCGTCCGGATACTCCCAGCCGAGTTGTTCGACAAGTTCGTAGCCCATGGTCTTCTTGCCTTCGACGCGGAACGGCTCCTTCAGCGTGGAGATGTCGAACCAGCCTTCCTGCTGCTTGCGTTCCTGCACGATGCGCGCGCAGTCAGATATGAGGCCGTTTACGAGCTCCACGTGAGCGCCGTACGCAACGGCTTCAACGTAGTTGGCGAACGGCACATCGAGCGGCATGAAGATGTGCGCTTCGATTCCGGCAGCGGCGGCGTAGGCTGCCAGTGCGCCGGCCGCATTCCCCGCTGATGGCACGGCAAGCTTCTTCAAACCATAGTGTCTGGCCATCGTTACGGCCATCGAGAGCCCGCGGGCCTTGAACGTGCCGGTCGGATTTGCGCCTTCCTCTTTGAGCCACGCGCCCGGATGCCGGCTGCTCTTCAGCATCGGCGTCCATCCTTCTCCCAGCGTTACCGGCTCCGCCTCGGGAAGCACCGAGCGATAGCGCCACATGCCGGCCCACGGACGGAGGGCGGCGTCTCGTGCGATAACATCGCGCGGATCGGTTCCCTCCAGAGGCGAAAGATCGTACCGCACGAAAAGCGACCCGGCTGGTTGCGATGGGCACTGCGGGCAAACGGTCTGTGGCGTCTCGGCAGAGACATGGGCGTGACAGCGAGAGCACTCAAGATAGGCAATTTGCGGCATTGGTTATTCGGAACTCCTGAACCAGCATAGACGGGCCTGGCAATGCACCGAAGGCAGCTCTCCTAGAACTTCGATTCGAACTCGTGGAAACGCCTTTCTAATTCCCACTGCGCCGCTGCCTTTTCACTCGCATCGAGAAAGCTCTTGCAGGCTTCCGAAGGCTTTGGATTGCCCGCGACCTGGCCTCTGCATGCCGGCGCCCGGACAGTGAACACATCTGCGGATGCCCATAGGCTCGACCCCCGAAGAAAGTTGTGTTCCATCCCTGTGCGCGCCAGTTGCTTCAGGTCGGCATAGCTCAGGTGATATTCGTTTGCGGCACGCACGTATTCGTGAGTGAGGTCGATGCGGCTTACGCCCTGATCGTCAGTCGATAACGCCACCGGAACGTGTGCAGCGCGGTAGTACTGGAACGGATGCCGATCGCCCGTGATGCCGAGGATGCCCTCGTTGGAGCTGAGATTGATTTCGACCATCACGTGCTTCCGCGCCATCTCCTTCAGCAATTGTTGTGCATCGTTTTCATCCATTACATCTACGCCGTGGCCGATGCGCTCGGCGTGACCGATCTCAACCGCCTGCCGGACGTGAAATCTCAATCCCTCGGGCGGAATCATGCCGTGCGCGAGTTCACCGGCGTGCAGAGTGATATGCACCTTGGGATACAGGCCGTGCAAAAACTCAACAATCTGCATGTGCAGGGTGTAGTCACGCATGGACACCATGTAGTCTTCCGGCTGAACGAAGTTAATGCCGACCCAATCGTCAGACCCCTGTTCGATGGCCTGCTCCACGGTTTCAAAGCCAAGCAACGTTTGCGCAAACACCTGTTCGGGAGCGAATGCGCGCAGCACCTGGTAGATGAAACGGACCTGCACCCTGCACGCGCTTGACGCCTGCGGCGTGCCGCAATGCTGGATCCGGTTGCGAATTTCGATGGCTTTGCGAATCTCTTCGCGGTCCGCAGCAACTTCATCGCGCAATCCGCGGTCGAGCAGCGCCTGACGCATCTGGGCCAAATCGGGATTCCACCCGAGTTGGTGCGCGATGTGTGCGGCGTGTCCGAATGCCGGAGTATCCATCAGCTCAAGATATTGATTGTTCTCGCTGTCGGACCGGCGTGTGATTTCGTCGAGCCACTGGCCGGTGTGGTTTTTGTCAAGGCCCCCAAAGCGATCGAATGTCGAAAAGAATTGATCGTGTCCGCTATACCCGGCAGTTGGAACGTAATTGCGCATCGAGAATGCATCTACGATTCGGTCGTACAAGTCTTGCTCTTGGGGCGTCAGACTGCTCCCGTTTAAATCTTCCGCCGGTACGAGTGGAGGCGCGCAAGGTTGTTTCAGGGTCTTGCCTTGCGCGTCGCGCGCAAACTGAAGCTTCGATGGATCAATGCAAACCTTATCTTCAGCGGCGACTCGGATGAGCGTCTCCGCATACACGCCCGCGCCGAGATGAAAGTGCAGGTCAGCGCCCTTCGGAAATTCCGCGAGGAACGCTTCGACGGCGAGAGGTCCCTGATGAACCGCTGCGACATATGCACGGGATGCGCGTGCTTCCGCTCCGGACGATGCCGATGCGACAGACGAAGATGCTGCCGCTGCTTTTGCAGGCGCGGAGCTCATTGCAGCAACCAAGGCGGACGCCAGAAGGAAATGAAAGCGAAACAACTGCTTACGCATATTTGGTATCCAGTTTACGAGTCCTGCGCGGTTTGGGAAGCGTTATCTCGGCTCCCTCTTCACTTCAACTTCATTGAATTGTCATCTTCGGGACAGTCTCATACCGAGATGTGCAAAGCGGGCCGAAGTTCGAACGTAAGTAGGACCGCGTTCTGGCCATCCGATTGCATCAAAAGAGCAGGTACAACAGCGTGAGTGCGATGGAATTGAAAATGAGATCCCGCTCAGTTGGTTGTGCCGGCCGGCGTGCCGGTAATCGCCAGTAGTAACGGGGTCGGATAAACATAAATGGAATCAACCATCACTGCTGTTGGGCAGCAGGTAACCAGGCGCTCTTTTCTCAAAGCTGCGACGTTCGGGGCAGGTGGCCTCGCGCTCTATGCAGGGGTGTTTGAGCGCCACTGGCTCGAGACCGTTTACAAAGAAATCGCAATACCCGGTCTTGCAGCGCCATTCGACGGGCTGAAGGTGGCACAACTCAGTGACATTCACCTCGATGAGTTCACTGAACCTTTTCTGTTGCGGGAATCTATCGACGAGATCAATCGGGCCAAGCCAGACGTAGTTCTGCTGACCGGCGATTATGTAAGTGCGGAGATTCTGCCGCGCAACCTCACCGCCAAGGCGGCTTGGCAGTGCGGAAGCTTGCTCGGCAGGATCGAGTGCCCGCACCGATATGCGATCTTCGGGAATCACGATATCTGGGCAGGCGAGGAGCATGTCGGAGAGTCCCTCACTGCGCACGGCATTACCGTGCTGAAGAACTCTTTTCTGCCGATCGAGAAGCAGGGTGCGAGGATGTGGGTCGCGGGACTTGACGACCCGGTTTGCGGGAAGCCGGACCCTGACCGCGCCATTCCTTCATCGATCCGACACCAGGCGGGCGAGCCAATCATTCTGATGTGCCATGCGCCTGACTTCGTCGACGAGTTGCGCGCGCATCCTGCGGGACGCGCTGTGTCGCTTGTGCTGAGCGGGCATACGCATGGGGGGCAAATTCGTCTGCCCTTTATCGGAGCAATCCATCTTCCGCCCGGCGGTTGCAATTATGTCGACGGACTCTTCCAGGTTGGTACGATGCAGCTTTATGTGAACCGCGGGATCGGCACTGTCGGAGTTCCGTTTCGGTTCGACTGCCGGCCGGAGATCACGATCTTCACACTTCGCACAGCTTAGGATTTTCCGCCTTGCAACTCTATCGAGCCGAGGGCGCGTTGTTTGCTGCCTGTGGCTGCGTTCCGGTGGCGATCTGATCCATCGGCAATTCCAGAGCGAAGAGGCTTGAGTCTCCCTGATCGGCGTGCACCCACATTCCGTGGAAGGCTTGACGTAGGCCAGGATGCTGAGCCAGCAGTGCAGTCATCACCTCGGTCACTTGCCTGCGCGCCTCTGTCGGGGTTCTGAGTTGGGCGGCCTGCGTCGGATTCGGAATGTAGTGAACATCGAGATCTAACGCACCAAACTGCGTCGTTGTATCGATCGCGCTCAGACTGTAAGAGGATCCTTGTGCATTGAGGCTCACCTGCGTTTTCTCGGCCGGGAAGTCCTTGGGATGGGCGCGCTCTGTCTCCTGCTGCAGTTTCTGGAGATTCGGGCTGGAGAGGAAATCGACAGGGCTCAGAAGGCCTTGAGCGATGTGGTAGTAGAGCCACGCTGTCCAGTCGTCTTTCATCTGCGCATACTTGCGTGCTGTGACCCAATACCACAAACCGTCATGGTCAGCGTGAACCATGGGCTTCGCATAGAAGCCTGCGAGCTGCCATTGATTTCCCGGTGCGCTGGCGAGGATGAGCGAAATCTGCTGAGGCTGCTGCACGCCCGTAGCGTGCAGAATCACCAGCGCATACGTACCTGGAGGCAATCCGTTGAATGTGAGTACAACGATGGGCGAGCCGCAGAAGAACTGAGTGCGCTCTGCCCCCGGCGCATCCTTGGAAGCGTCGAGCAGGTAGAGCGAATCGACCGTGAGCGTCGCAGTCTGCACCTGAGGCTTAAGGCTTGTGACCGATGCCACAATGCCGTCGAAGTCGGACGCAATCGCGGGCAGGATCTTGGCGCGCAGCGCTTGCACGTCTCCGCTTTGCACGATTGCCGCGATGGTGTGGCCCTCTCCGGTCAACACAGTGCGTTGGGCCGGGCTCATCTGCGACTGGGTTGAACAGGTGGCGGCGTTGGCGCTAGATACAGCGCCGGCCAAAACAACACACGCACATAACAGCAGTGCGCGACGCAGAACTTCCCTTTTCTCGGACATGTTTTCTTCCAGCGGAGTGGGATCGGTGAACCGCTACTGAGTATGATGCGAATTCATGCGAAATCATCAACTGGAGACGTGAAAGCCCCCTCCCGTGGCCTGAAACCTCCGGAACCGTTGCTGAGACCCCCGTTGGCGGAAGCGACAAATTCGACGGCAGTGAGGGGCTGATTTGATCTCAGATTATGAACTCCTGAGCTTCTACAAACCTCGGAAAACAAGGAGTTTCCGGGTAATTCTTACCGGAATTGCGTAGTAAATTCCCCATCGTGAGTTGATGCCGATACTCACTCAAAGATGATGCATAAAAATGATTGCGGCCGCTTTCCATAACGTGAAATATTTCTCTAAGCATTTCACCATTGGTTGCCCATTAAACGACAAAATTTTCAACGTCGTGGAACAACTTCCAATGTGCGACCAGCTCTACTAAGTACGACAGGCACAT
>Ga0157372_10006889_pt1 | contig 12091 bp, 6 predicted proteins | sample C55metaG_FD_115307 | JGI IMG/M metagenome (GOLD analysis project Ga0157372, IMG submission 115307) | Corn rhizosphere microbial communities from Kellogg Biological Station, Michigan, USA - C5-5 metaG | ecosystem: Host-associated > Plants > Roots > Rhizosphere > Soil | place: USA: Michigan... | reverse complement strand
CCCGGTCATTCAGATGTATATTTTAGGCCACGGTAAACCTGAAGGAAGTGCTACAGTAAAGCCCATTCGGAATTAACGAACACTTTGATATTGTGCGGGTAGATAATGCGGTTGAAATCCGGGTTGTTCATCACTTCAAAATGAACGCAGTTCTCTATAATATCGTAGGCATCGCTGTTGCAGCCGGTCCATACGGAGATGAAATAGGTATCGGGAACGAACAGCACCGACGATAATTTTATTCGCAACGTCATCGTATTGAAATCATAAGGAATGGAAAAATCATTGTCCATGTTCTGCACATGCGTGATCGCTTCGCCCATGGCATTCCTGATCGTGAAGGAAACATCCACGCTCTTCACTTCCGCTCTCCGTTCGAGCACCGCGTTGAGGTAAATATCAGAGCCCATGATCATGGAATCCGCTTTGTTGCCGTTGGCATCCGTGAGGTAAAAATCGCTGAACAGCACCGACTTGTTGCCTCTGCGCGCATGGTTGCCGCTGGAGAAAGAGCCCTGCTTTGCAATGCCGATGTAATGGTTCACTACTTTATCGATCTGCCCTTCCATCGCCAGCTGACCGTTGGAGATCAGGATCCCTTTGGTGCACAGCTGCTGCATCGCGTTCATGTTATGGCTCACAAACAGCACAGTTCTTCCCTGCTCGGAAACATCCTTCATTTTACCGAGGCATTTTTTCTGGAATTCAAGATCGCCCACCGCAAGCACTTCATCCACGATCAGTATTTCCGGCTCGAGGTGCGCTGCAACGGCAAAGCCCAGGCGCACCATCATTCCCGATGAGTAGCGCTTCACCGGCGTGTCGATGTATTTATCAACGCCCGAAAATTCAACGATCTCATCGAACTTGCTCCTGATCTCGGATTTCGTCATACCGAGAATGGCGCCGTTCAGAAATATATTTTCCCTGCCTGTAAGCTCGGGATGAAAACCCGTCCCTACTTCAAGAAGCGCCGCTATCCTTCCTTTCACTTTCACACTCCCCACGGTTGGCGATGTGATCTGCGAAAGCACCTTCAGCAGCGTGGATTTGCCCGCGCCGTTCTTCCCGATGATCCCCAGCACTTCTCCCTGGTTCAGCTGGAAGTTAATATCCTTCAGGGCCCATACAATGTTGCTTCCGCCTTTCTCCGTCCTGTCGTTCACCACACCCACCTTCAGGTAAGGATCTTCCTTTCCCCTGATCTTGTGCCAGGTGCGGTTCAGGTCATGCGACAGCGTGCCCGTACCGATCTGCCCGAGGCGGTATTGCTTCCCTAAATTCTCAACTTTTATAACTGTAACCGGCATTTTAAAATTTCAAATTGAACATGATCCGCTTAAACGGTATCCATAAAGCTTTTTTCCACCTTGTTGAAGATGAACAGTCCGATGCTTAGCACCACCACAAGCGCCGCCGCATTGTATACAAGATATACGGGCTCAAACGATGAGCCCGACTTCAATACACTGTAACGAAATGTTTCGATGATGCTGGTCATCGGGTTCATTAATATGATCCACTTGTATTTTTCCGGCACGCTGGAAAGCGGGTATACCACCGGCGAAGCGTACATCAGCAGCTGCACGCCGAACTGGACAAGAAATTTCAGATCGCGGTATTTGGTTGTGAGCGAAGAAATAATGATCCCGAACGCAAAGCCGTGTCCCGCCATTAACAGAAGCAATACCGGCAACAGCAAAATCCCGGCATTCACCTCTACGGCCGCGCCGGTTAAATAGAAATAAAGCCAGAAGCCGACAAACAACAGCAGCTGGATCCCGAGGCGGATCAGGTTGGAAGTTACCACCGACAAGGGTACGATGAGGCGCGGAAAATATACCTTGCCGAAAATGTTTGCATTGGCGGTGAATGTTTCGGATGTCTTCATCAGGCATTCCGCAAAATAGTTCCACAGCACGATCCCGGAAAGATAGAACAGCACTTTCGGAATTCCATCGGTGGAGATCTTGGCGATGTTGCCGAAAATAATCAGAAAGGTAAGCGTGGTAAGGATCGGCTGTACGAAAAACCAGATGGGGCCCAGGATCGTCTGCTTGTAAACCGAAACAAAATCTCGCTTCACAAACAGCAGCAGCAGGTCGCGGTAACGCCACAGCGCTTTCAGGTCGATGCTGAACATCGACTGCTTCGGCTTTATGACAAGGTCCCAGTTTTCTTTTTCTTCGTTCATTATTCTAAAAATAATTCAGCACAACTCTCAGGTTTTATTTTCATGCGGCATTTTGGTATGCGTTGTTTCTTTCCCGAGGAATTTCGCCAGCTTCACAAATGCATCCTCATCCGAAACGCGCATGATAAGGATATCCGCCGGCCTGTCCTTGAAATAATCGAGCACAAAAGCGCGGTGCTTCCGGTAATCCGCGAGGCCTTTCTCAAGATCGGGATATTTACCAGTTTGCTTGAAGGTCCAGTTATTCAGTGATTTCAGCCACGACTCCTCATCCCGTTCGAGGTATACGAATTTGCTGCGCGGAAATACCTTATCGAGCAGCGGGATCATATCTTCCTTCAGCCAGGGCGCATCATCAAACGAATCGAATTTTGTGGCGTGCTCGAGGATCTTAAAAAAATTCTTGTTGGCGTAATGTCCTCTCCAGAGCTTCCTGTCGAAGGAGCGGTTCCGGTAGCCGAGCAGCTCAAACGCTTTTCCGCAGGAGCTGGTGCCGGTCTTGTAATAACCGATGCAAAACACCTTTTCCGAGTACCGGGGCTTTCTTAATGCGGTCTTTAAATCAAAAAGTATATGCCTGATCTTTGTTCTCATAATGAAAATATGCCTGGCGCAGCGTACAGATTAAAGCAAACTGGGTTTATTTCTTTTTCGGGTTTGCGCCGTAGCCATACGTGTTACCGTAGCCGTAACCATAACCGTAGCCGTATCCATAACCATAATTATAGTAATACCTCGAGCGGCTGCGTTTCACACCGTTAAGAATAAATCCGATGTTCGAAAGCTTGTTCACATCCGAGATCTCGTGTACCACATTCACGATCTGCTTCTTGGCGAATTTCGCATTGAGCACGAACAGCGAGATGTTCACATTCTTCATCAGCACCAACGCATCCGTGATAAGTCCGATCGGCGCCGTATCCACGATCACATATTCGAAATTGGCCCTGCCGTAATCGAAAATATCCTGCAGGTGCTTGCTCAGGATCAGCTCGGAAGCGTTCGGAGGCGTGGGGCCGGATAAGATCACCGACAGGTTCTCCACCGACGTTTCAAGGATCGCATCCTTCACCTGCGTTTTACCGATCAGGATGGTGCTCACTCCCACATCCGACGACATTTTCAGCGCATGCTGGATCTTCGGCTTGTGCAGATCCAGCTCGATGAGCAGGATACGCTTATTTGCTTTTGCAAGAATAGTGGCCAGGTTCACCGAGCAGAATGTTTTTCCTTCACCCGGGTTGTACGATGTGATCAGCACCACTTTCGACGCCGCTTCATTGGCAAAATATTCGAGGTTGTTTCGGATCGCCCTGAAGCTTTCCGTGATCGGCGCTTTTACATCCTTGTCAACAATAAGGTAGTTGTCGGTAGCTTCCGACGACTGGATGATCTCGCCCAGGATCGGCAGATGCGTGAGGCGTTTCAGCTCTTCCGCGCTTTCTATCGTGGAGAACACCGCGGTCCTGAAATACACCACCACAAGGCTCAGGATGATGCCGACAGTAAGGAAATAATAAAGGATCTTCCGCTTGTTCGGCTTCACGATCCCTACCGAATGCGCGGTTTCAATGATGCTCGTCTGCGGCAGGATACCCGCACGGGCAATCACCGTATTTGCACGGTTTTGCAGTAAGTATTCATACAGCTTCTGGTTGACATCCACCTTCCGCTGGATCGCCAGCAGGTCGCGCTGCGTTTTAGGGATGCCTTTGATGATCCCTTTGTAGTCCATGATCTGCTTGTTAATATCGTTGATCCGCAGCTGGAGGCCTTTCTTGGAGTTCGCGATGTAGATCAGCATGTTTTTCTTCTGGAGGTCGATCGTCTGGTCCAGCTCGCTGATGTTCTTGTTCTGCTCCGTTGAGTTGAACAGCCTTGCATTCCTGTCCATCTGCATCGAGTACAGGTTGTTCAAAGCGGTCCTTAAATAATCATCCCCGTCGGCGATGTAAAACGACGGCGGCAACAACTTATCCTCCTTGGAATTGCCGATGGTAAGAATATATTTCTCAAGCGCATCCAGCGATTGGGCCCAGAGCTCAAGCTCCCGCTTCTTGGCATCGTTGGCAACCACCTGGTCGAAATACTGGTCCTCCTGGCGCGGAAGATCGAGGATCTCCTTGTTGGATTTAAAGCCTTCAAGGTCGTCCTCTATCGATTTCAGCTCCAGCGTTACGCCGGCCAGCTGCTTGTCGATGTTCTCGAGGGTATTCTGGTTAATGGTATATTGTGCCTGCGAGGTGTAATCGATGTATACTTTCGACAGGGTATCGAGGAAGGTGATGGCGCGGCTTGGGATCTGGTCCTCCAGCGAAAGCTCCAGGATGGTTGTGCTTTCAAGGTTCTCGATCGACAAGGCATTCTTGAAGCTGGCCACCAGGTTATCCGTATCATGGATCTTCACGAGGTAGTCGATGCTTTTTAAGGTCTGGATCGTCTGGTCATTGATATTCTCATTCTTTACCACCGTCAATACAAAATCAGGATCAATGATCTCCTTATTGAACTGGAATGTTTTAGTGACCTCCTCCCCGGCCTTGGTATAGGCGATCTGGAACTGGTTCTTGTCCAGCACCTTGAATTTCAGGGCCTGCTCATAAAGGCTGTAATTAAGCTGCTTTACATTGAACTCAAAGGGCATCGACTGGTAAACCTCCGTGGTTTTGAGCCTTCCTACAATAAAATAGGATACATTGAGCTTCAGCTTCGATAAGGTTTTTTCAACAATATCATTGGAGGTAAGCACCCTGATCTGGTTGACATTGTCCTGGTAGGCGTTGTAATATCCGAGCCCCTTGTAAAGCTGGGTCTGGTAATCGTACGTTTCGTTCGTTTTCAGAAGGATCTGCGATTTGGCAGCATAAATATCCGGCAGCTTATAGGTAAAGAAGTAAGAAAGAATGCCCGCTAAGAAAACGAAGGAGAATATGATGTACCAATTCCTGGCGAAAACCTTGAAGAAGTTTCTAAGGTCATCTACCTCAATGATGTTGGTTTTTTTCTTATCGGTCATAAGTGCTTATAAAAATCAGGCAAATATAGAAAATTAAAACGTATCCGCCGCCGCTTGTTGCTTTGGGGAAGGAAACCTGGATTTTGTTAATAAACGCCCGAAACTTTTTAGCGGGATCGCCGTATGCGGATACGGAAACATTTGCCGGAACGTCCTGCTACTCAGCGCAACTATTCTTTTCAGGGAAATTACAACCTATGTAAGAAAATTCGCGTCTTTGTATAAAGTTGTTTAACTAAAAGCCGTATCTTTACCATACTAATTTTAAGAATCATGAAAATATTTACAAAAGCCCTCATTACCCTTTGCATCGTAACGCTGGGAACTACATTTAAATCATATAGCGTAAATTATGTATCCGCTGCGGCAGGCCCTGCCGACTGGAACGTGAACACAACGTGGTCGCCGGTTGGTATCCCTACCTCCTCGGATAACGTAACGATATTAGCCGGGCACCAGGTGAACATCAGCACCGCCAGCAACGTTTGCCGGAACCTCACTGTTTCGGGCACACTGAACTGGAGTGCAAATGTGGCGATCGTTGTTTATGGCGACTATTCTGTTACTGCTACAGGAACAGAGTCGGCGCCGGTTTACGGAAAGGTAACCTTCAACCCTCCTGGAACAACTTTAAGCATTACCGGTACTTCCTCTCCAAGGCTTTACTACAACTTCAACTCTAACAGAACGCTTACCGGGACCTTTAACAAAACAAGCGCATTTACCCAGATAGCTGCCAACAAAACGGTTACAAATCTCGGTACTTACATTATGGGGAATGCCACTTCAAGCTCAGGATCGGTTTGGATCAACGGAACCAACTCCTCCTTGTCGCTGAGGCTTTCGGGATTTATGGCCGGACACGTATTTACTGCCAGCGCAACCGGCAATACAGTGATCCTCACCTATGCAACGGGTGCTATTCCTACTACCAGCTCCGGGTATTATAACCTTACGCTTGCTTCCGCCACCGCAGGAACCAAAACGCTGCCGGCAAATACGGTGATCGCACGCAACCTTACCATGAACGCCAACAACCACCTGAACTCAAATAATTTCGACCTGAGCGTAGGCGGTAACTGGGTGAACAACGCAACCTTCACAGCAAGTACAGGCAAAACGGTTACATTCAACGGAACTACGGCGCAGACCGTTTCCAATACATTGGGAACCACCACTTTCAAACGCCTTGCGATCAACAATAACATGGGTGTTACGCTTACAAGCGGTACATACATCCTTGACGAAGTGCTCACCATCAGCAACGGTACGTTCAATACCGGCGGCAGGAGCTTTACAATGACTTCCACTGCAACCCAAACAGCGCGCATTGCACCGATCACCGGCTCAGGCGCTATTGCTGGTAACTTCACGATCCAGCGCTTTATCACCACACGCGATTCAACATGGTCCGACCTTTCCTCACCTGTTCAGAACTCCACTTTCGTGGATTGGGACAATGAGCTGCCGGCCATCTATTACGGACAATATCCTACACAATACACGTATGATGAGGCTGCCGATGATTTCAGCCCTGTGCAGTCTTCCGGAACGGCTTTAACTCCCGGACAAGGCTTCGAAGTGTTCCTGACAGGCGACTTCAGCTATGCGAACCTTCCGAACACAACCATCAACACCATTGGCGTTCCGAACCAGTCGGACCAGGACCTTACCGGACTGATCTCCTTTAACGGCGCAGGCTCCAACCTGGTTGGAAATCCTTTCGCATCCAGCATTTCATGGAGCTCGGTATTCGCCGCATCCAGCGGGATCCTGAACACCTACGATATGTATGACTACACGGCGGGCAATTATACAACATTCGGCCTTGGTACCGAGATCGGCTCCACACAAGGATTCTGGGTATACACCACCACTCCTGCGGCTACCCTGTTAATTCCCGAAAGCGCGAAAACAACCTCTTCCAACAGCTCGATCAGGTCGGCCATCCAGGAAAACTATTTTACACTGAAACTTTCATCCAACGATGCCGGCAACCACTTCTTCCATGTATTAAAAGTGAATACAGATGAAACTTCTTCAGACGGCTGGGATCTCAATGACCATCCTTACAAAAAAAGCCCGAACAAGCTGGCGCCTTCCATGTACACATACATTGATGGTAAAAAAGCAGTGATCAACTCGTTCAGCCCTTCGGATGATAACTTCTCCATGCCGGTTGCCGTAAATGCAGGCACCAGCGGCTATTACAAAATTGAAGCGGCAGGATTTGAGAACGTAAGCGACTATTCGTGCATTAAGCTGGAAGATAAACTGCTGAACAAAATGTTCGACCTCACTTCCGGTGAAGCATACTCCTTCCAGATGAGCACCGGCGATAACGCCGACCGCTTTGTGCTGCACTTCAGCAAATCAGGGAACTGCAGATCATTTGTGGCTGACAATGCCATCGGCACAAGCCTTGAATCGCAGGTAACCGTATTGCCTACTTCCGAAGGAAATTCCATTACTTTCAACATGGCCGAAACAACGCCTGTAACTGTTACCGTTACAAATGTGCTCGGACAGGATGTGACAGAAAAAAGCTCGGTAATGGCGGCAACACAAACTATGAACGTGGCTTTACCGCAGGATTTCTCAGGAATGTACATTCTGAAGATCGAATCTGCCAAAGGCGTGATCACTAAAAAGTACGTGAGAAAATAATTTTCGGAGAATAAATAATTAATTATAAATTTGCCAAAAGCACATTCACATGACCCTTAAAAAATTAATATTAACCCTCATTATACTCATCTCCCCATTCCTGGCGAGCGAATCGATGGCTGCAGGTATGGGTATGGGGCCACCACCACCCTGCGGAGGGCCGTTTCCTCCATGCCCGATCCCGCTGGACAATGGTGTGCTGTTCCTACTCCTTGCAGGAATGGCTTATGGTGGATATAAGATCTATAACTCTTTCAAAAAAAATCCCGCTTAAACGGGATTTTTTTATGCTCCTATCCTGTCTATGCGCTTCGATTTTCTGAAAAATCCGATCACCCGCTTTTTACTCAGGGTGCTCTGCTTCTACCTTGTATGGTACCTGGTGTATAACCTGTGGCTGCATCCCGCGCAAACCATCGACCTGTATGTGATCGATGTTACCGTGGCTGCCAGCAAATGGCTGCTTGAAGCCTTCGGATATACCGTGTTCACCGGCTCCGACCGCCTCATCGGCGTGGATGGCACCGGCGGATTATGGATCGGCGACAACTGCAACGGCATCGCGCTTTTTGCATTATTCGCGGGTTTCATTGTTGCCTACCCGGGCAACTGGAAAAAAAAGCTGTTCTATATCCCGCTTGGGATCCTGCTCATCCAGCTGCTGAACGTTACAAGAGTGGTGGCGCTTGCCATCCTCGATACGCATTCCCGCGCATGGACGGAGTTCAATCACACCTATACATTTACGATCGTGATCTATGGCTGCATTTTCCTGCTCTGGATGCTGTGGACCAACAGGATCTCGGATGAAGGGCTAACAAAAAAGGAAGGCTAAAACAGTGCCTTCCTTTTATTTTATTGTGTGTTATCCTTCTTACGACCGCACTACTTTCTTAACCGCCATCACCCCGTTCGCCGACCTGATCTTGATGAAATAAACGCCTTTGGCCTTGCTTGAGAAATCATAGCTGATGCTGCTCCTGTAAACGCTCGCCGTGCGCTTCTCAAACACCTGCTGGCCTAATGAGTTCGAAACTTCGATGCTTACATCGGTGCTGCTTTCCAGGTTGAACAACACCTGGATGGTGGTTGCATTGGTACCGATGGAAATGCCTTCATTGAAGTGCTGCTCATCAATACCTGTTGGTGTAGGCGGCAGCGACGACATCACTACGATCACCTGCGTTACGGTATCCGTGCAGTTTCCATCCGATACGATCAGGGTTACAGTATACACTCCCTCTTCCTTATAATAATAGGAAGGGTTTTCCGAATAATCGGCTGTGGTGCCATCCCCGAAATTCCATATAAAGGAAGTGCCTCCGGCCGATGTATTGGTAAATACCACAGGGATCCCGCTGGCGAGGTCAACCGTATCATAATTCACGCTGAAGCCGCCCAGCAGCGATGAGCTCTGCGCCACAGTATATGTATTCTCCAGGACACAGCCGGTGCTGTCAGTTACATCAAGGATGTACACGCCCGGTGCAATGTTGGTATTATCTGCAGTAGTAACGCCGTTCGACCAGCTGTAAGAATAAGGAGGAACACCTCCACTGGTGGAAACAAGAAGGATGCTTCCATCCGCATTGCCGGAACAGCTTCCATCCACCGTATTGGTGACCACGCCTATCGAATCCGTTCCGGTTACCTCCACAAGCCCGTTCATTACATTGCATAAGCCGGGATTCCCTGAAATGGAGACCGTATAAACTCCCGCAGAAATATTGTTCAGCGTATCGGGGCCGTTCATGCCGGTATGCGTTTGCACAACGGTTCCCGAAGCATCCTGCCATGTATAATCCCAGGGGCCGCTGCCGTTACCGGTTGCGCTTGCCATCCCGTTCGGCTGGCTGCCGCAGGTAGACGGAACAGAAGCCGTTTGAACCGGCTGGCTGATATTGATCATGAAACGCGGATACAGTGTTGTATCCATAATGTAAAATGAATAGGTGGAAGTGGTCCGCAGGTCGGTTTGCGTACCCGTAAGCAGATCCTGCATCACGATACATGCGCCTGCAGGAAGCCTGCTGAGGCTGTCGAGATGGATCGTGTATGTTCCGCTCACGCCTACCCGTACATTCACGGGAATGGTGAGGTTGCCGAGCACCGGGTACGTATTCACCGACAGGTTCACCGTATCGAGCACCGTTGCGATTCCCGGAACAGCAGGGTTAAAGCTGAAAAATTTCATCGCATCGTAGGAGAGGTCAAAGTTGTTGGTTGCAGCGCCATTGAAGTGGATCACCGTTTCATCCGTATAGCCGTTCCCGCTCAGGTTAAGCCTGAGCAGATCGTCGGAGGAAGCGGATGAGGCGCGGATGAACAAGCCATCAGTGGCATCTTTCGATGTTTCGGTAAGCTTCAGCACAGGGCCCGCAGCATTCGCCTGCACCAGGAATGCCTGCGACGATGCAATATAATTAGAGCCGCCGTTAATGCCGATCCCGCCTACATAGCTCGTGTACTGGTCGAGCGTGGGGCTGTACATGTAGATCGCATCATTGATATTCGTTTTGGTCCAGCCTGCAGCATCCCAGTCGATGGTCGAGGGATAAGGATTGGACACCAGGTTCCATCCGTCTTCTATGGCCGGCTCGTAAGGATCGTCGTTATAGGTAACCGGGAACGTCTGCAGGTTTTTCAGGATCGGGCCGGTAACATCCACAGTTACAGGTGTTCCTACAATATACGCCCAATAGCCTTTGCGGTCGGCAATCGGATTGGTGATGCTCGTAGGCGATACATAGCCGTCGTCGTAAACGCCCGGCAATGCCTCATTGTAGCTCACAATGGAAGGGTTCGGCGACGGAGGATAGGAAGATCCGGGAAATCCGCCCGTCGGAAAATCATCGTCCCACTGCGCCAGCGTTGCGCCGCTAACAGGCGCGCAGAGGAACATCCAGCCATCGGTACCGCCGGGAATATAGCGCTGCATGGTCACATTCCCCGTTACATCGGCGCCGGCTGCAAGCGCTGCAACCCTTGCCGTTCCGCTTGCATCGGAGATCAGCGTTAAGTTGCCCCCGGTTGCAAGCGTTCCGGAAATAACATTCACGGTTCCGGTTACATTGATGCTGTTGCCCATCGTAACGGTAGCTCCTGCCCTGTTGAGGGAAATCGAATTCAGTATGTTTGTTGTGCCGGGGCTCGACTGGTCCATGTTGAATGTACCGCCTGTGCCTGCTCCGATGATCGTGAGCGATGAGGTCAGCGAGCCGGTCATTACACCAGTGCCCGCGAAGGTTCCCGAAACGCTCAGGTCGTTGTTGTTCAGATCCAGCACTGTTCCGGCGCCAAGGGTTAAATTTTTACAGCTTGCGCCGCCTGTGAGCATTGGTGAAAAAGGTGTTCCGCTGGTAACAGAAACATTGGTGGTTGCTGCAGGCACGCCACCACACCAGTTCAAAGGATCATCCCAGTCATTTGAGGTTGTTCCCAGCCATGTTCCCGCCACAGTGATCACCTGTGTGATCGTGTTGCTGGTAGCCGGACTGCCGGTTGCACAGGTTGCATTCGATGTGAGCACACAGCTGATCACATCGCCGTTGTTTACCGATGAGCTTGTGTAAGTTGATGCATTGATCCCCACGTTTGCGCCGTTCACTTTCCACTGGTAGGCTGGTGTGGTGCCGCCGTTCACTGGCGTTGCCGTATAGGTGATGCTTGTTCCCGCGCATGCCGATCCGGAAGGGCTTGCCGAAATGCTTACGCTTACCGGGAGGTTCGGGTTCACCGTCATGTTAATTGCAGGCGAAGTGGCCGGGTTGCCGGTCGCACACACGGCATTGGAGGTGAGCACGCAGGTAACCACGTCGCCGTTTGCAAGCGCCGCGTTAGAATAGCTGGTGGAATTGATCCCTACATTGGCGCCATTCAGCTGCCATTGGTATACCGGAGCGCCGCCGCCATTGGTTGGTGTTGCTGTGAATGTTACATTGGTTCCCGCGCAAATTCCGGATGAAGGGCTTGCTGCAACGGAAACGCTCACAGGCGCGCCGGGCGTCACCGTCATGGTAATGCTGTTGGAGGTGGCCGGACTTCCGGTTGTGCAGGCTGCGGAAGATGTAAGCACACAGGTTACGATATTTCCGTTGGCAAGCGTGGTGCTCGTATAGGTTGGTGAGTTGGTGCCCACATTCGCGCCGTTCACTTTCCACTGGTAAGAAGGAGTGGTGCCGCCGTTTGTCGGTGTTGCCGTAAATGTTACGCTT
>Ga0157372_10006886_pt1 | contig 12094 bp, 8 predicted proteins | sample C55metaG_FD_115307 | JGI IMG/M metagenome (GOLD analysis project Ga0157372, IMG submission 115307) | Corn rhizosphere microbial communities from Kellogg Biological Station, Michigan, USA - C5-5 metaG | ecosystem: Host-associated > Plants > Roots > Rhizosphere > Soil | place: USA: Michigan... | reverse complement strand
ATCGCGCGTCGTGCCGGCGATCTCGGACACGACGAGGCGTTCCTCGCCGAGCAGCCGATTGACGAACGAGGACTTCCCGACGTTCGGCCGGCCGATGACGGCGACGCGCAGCGCGTCCTCGGGCTCCGACTCCACTTGTGGCAGGCGCGCGACGACCGCGTCGAGCATGTCGCCGGAGTTTTTTCCGTTTATCGCCGAGACCGGGAACACCTCGTCGACGCCCAGCTGGTAGAACTCGTAGAAGTCGGTCTCGCGGGGATCGTCCACTTTGTTCGCCACGAGAATCCACGGCTTCTGCGAGTTGCGCAGCACCTCGGCAACGTTGAAGTCGGCGGGATGCAGTCCGGCGCGCGCGTCGACGATGAAGAGCAGCAGGTCGGCCTCGCCGATCGCCGCGTCCACCTGGCGCCGGATCTCGACGTCCATCGGAGCGCGCGGATCGTCGGCGATGCCGCCGGTGTCGATGAGCCAGAAGGGCCGCCCCGCCCAATCCGTTTGGGTGAAGTGGCGGTCGCGCGTCGTGCCGGCTTCGTCGTCGACGATGGCCTTGTCGTCGCCGACGATCCGGTTGAACAGTGCCGACTTGCCGACGTTCGGCCGTCCGATGAGGGCGACGACCGGAACGTTCACGCGGCGACTCCCGTGGCGCGCGGATCGCGCTCGCCGGCCAGCACGTCGACGAAGTCGTACGACGGATACACCGGCATCGGAAGCTGCGCGCGCAGCACGGCGAACGACTCGTCGTCGAGGAACACGCCCGAGTCATTGATCGATTCGGCCGGAATGAGCGCCAGGTCGAGGTCGGAGCGATCGGCCAGCGCGCGACGAATGTCGGCCCCGACGAGCAGACCGGCGGTCGTCGTCGTCGGTCCGAACAGCGAGTTGGTCGCCGTCAGCATCTCGAACGTGCCGCCGGTCGCCGACGAAATCTGCTCCAGCAACTCGGGCATGATCCCCGCCATCGAGACTCCTGTCACGACGCCGATCCGCTTACCGTCGAGTCGCGGGAGCTCGCCCAGTCCGTCGCGCACACGCTGCCGCAGCGACGCCACCGAGCCGACGCCGTTCTCGATCTGCGGGAAGTCGCCGTAGTAGTCGGCCGCCGGAAGCTCTCGTTCGGCGAGGAGGTATAGCTCGTCGGAGCCGTAAACCCAGGCGTGTCCCAGGTCCGGCCGCTTGACGCGAGACCGATCAGCCCACGCACCAACGGAGGCGAGGAGCTTACTCGCGTTGTCGCGGTCCATCGGCTTACCGGTGTAGAGGTGCGAAAACTGGGTGAGTCCGACTGGAACGACCGCCACGGAAAGAACCGCATCGCCCAACGCCCACAGATCGCGCAGCGATTCCTCGAGTACGTCGCCGTCGTTCAGTCCGGGCACGATCACCATCTGGCAATGAAACTGGATGCCGCCCTCGGCGAGCCGCGTGAGCTGCTCCACGATGTTCGGGACGCGCGGGTTGTTGAGGAGCACCTTGCGCGCTTCCCAGGGGGTGGCGTGGACCGAGATGTACAACGGCGACAGCCGATACTCGATGATCCGCGCGAAGTCCCGGTCCTTGAGGTTCGAGAGCGTCGCGAAGTTGCCGTAGGCGAAGGACAGCCGGTAATCGTCGTCGCGGACGTAGAGCGGCTTGCGCAATCCCTTCGGCAACCCCTCGATGAAGCAAAACTCGCAACGATTCGCGCAACGCCGAATGGTCGGCGGCTCGAGCTCCACGCCGAGCGATTCGCCGTCCGGACGCTCCACCTCGTAGACGACCGGCTCTCCGCCCGGTTCGCGGGCTTCGATCACCAGCTCGTCGTCGGCGGTGAGGAATTCCCAGTCGAGGAAGTCGGCCAGCTCGCGGCCGTTGACCGTCAACAATTCAGTGCCCGGAGCGATCCCGAGCTCACTCCCGATGCCTCCCGCTTGAACAGCTTTTACGCGAACCATGCGAGCTGCCTTGAGCGACGAAGCGGGACGGTGTGGGAGAGGAGGGCGTTACGGTGCAAACAGCTCATGCAATGTAGGAGATCAACGGACCGAAAACAAGCAAAGCAATTGACTTGCGCGCTACAGTTCCAGCGGGTTATGTGCGACGAGAGTCCAAAACAACAGCGCGCCCGCCACGTGGGCGGGCGCGCTGCAGACCACACGAAAACTTAGACGGCTAGTTCAGCGGAGCGTAGCGGAACGCGACGATTCCCGCCCCCGCGCCCGTCGCCTTGAAGGTCGCGCGCTCGTTCGGCGCCACTGGGCCGACCGAGACATCCTGGGTCGTCACGGCGTTCCCGGCCTTGTCGACGAACTCGAGCTTGATGGTGAACGTCTTCGCCGCCGGCCCGGTGTTGACGACCGCTCCGCCCAACGTCGTCTTGCCGTCGGCCGCGGTCGTGAACTCCGTGAAGGTCACACGCGCCGGCAGCGCGCCCATCGCGGTCTGGTACTTCAGCGCCGAGTCGATCGCGGACTTCGACGAATCCGCGTACGCCTTGATGAGTGGACTCACTTTGGCGGCGGAGTCGATGTTCGCCTTTACGACGCTCGCGACCTTCGACTTGTTGGCTCGGTCGCCGTACGTCTTCGACTTGGCCTCATAGTCCTTCTGCTTGGCGTCGTAGCCCTTCTTGATGCTGCCGTAGCCGACGGCGAGCAGCTGGTAGTTGTCCGGGTTGTCCGGATCCACTTTGACCAACTGGTTGGCCGTCTCGATGCCCTTCGTGAAGTTGCTGTCGAGCAGGTAGAGACGGCTCAGGTTGTACAGCACGTCGCGGTGGTACGGGTTCACTGAGCGAGCCGCTTCGAACAGCTTGATCGCGTCCTTGCTCTGCTGGGCCTTCGCCGCCGTGACAGCGGCACCCATGAGCGAGTTGTACGAGAACGCGCCCGGATTCGCGAGCTGGTCGGAGTACGAGCTCTTGATCGCGGCGGAGTCGCCGCTGAGCATGGCGAGACGTGCCATGCCGGTGCGCGCGTTGTCGGCGTACTTGGTGCCCGGATCCTTCGCGAGTTGGTCGTACGCCGACTTCGCCTCGGCGACGAACGCGGCCTTGTCAGGCCCCTGAGCATTTTCGGCCTGGTCGGCGGCGTAGTTGCCGAGGAAAGCGAGCAGTTGGCGCTTCGTATCCACCATCTGCTGGGCGGTGTCCTTGGCCGCGCCGATCGCCAGCTTGAGATTCTCGATCGCGTCCTTCGGCTTGTTTTCCTTCATCGCGGCCTGGGCGAGCACGTTGTACCCGTATGGCGCGTTCTTCGACAGCATGATCGAGCGCTTGGCGAGAACCACGGCCGAGTCCATCTGGCCGGAGTTCGCCAGGTCGTTGGCCTGGTTCACGAGATCGACCCAGGGCTTCTGCTGGCGATAGGAGGCCGTCTGCCCCGCGCATTCCGGATTCGCGGTCTCAACGATCGTAAAGGCCGAATCGATGCCGGCGACGAGGTCGTACACTCCGGCCGTGTCCGTGGCGAAACCGATCGCGCCGCGCTTGGCTTTTCCGCTCGCGAGGCCGGGCTGCCCCATCCACATGGTGAGCGTCTTCCCGAGCACCATCGCTCGGCCGGACGGATTCTTCTTCAAGTCGCCTTCTTGCAGCAGCTTCACGGCGTCGCGAAGTCTCGAGGGCTGTTCCTCGGGCTTCGCCGACTGGGCTGTCTGAATGTCGAGATAGGCGCGTGCTACCTGGTTGGGCGAGCCCTCGTCGATCTCGCAGCCCTTCTGCTGTGCCGAGGCAGCAACGGAAGCCCCGACGAGCATGAGCGCGGGCAAGAGCGTTTTTCCCAGACCGTACATCGTTTCCTCTCCTGAGTGTCCTGTAGTTCAGGTGGGTAGAACACCACCGAAGTCCCTACCCTAGGCGTCAGCGAGCCGTTCCGCCTCCGCGGCCGCCAGCCTGAAAATATCCTGTAGCGGTCTGCCCGTCGCCAGTGCGACGTGCTGGACGTCGGCGAACTCTGGTTTGGTCCGGTGCCGCCCATCCGGAAGCGTTACGCGCTTGGCGGAAAGTTCGTGGCCGAGCACGGTGATGTGGATCACGTCACGCGCGAGCGCGCGACGGAGCACGTCGCGCCGCCGCACCCCGATCGTCGTCGTTTCCACGAGCAGAAGTTCCTCGAGGCGCGCCGCGGCGCCGGGGCGGCAGAGAATCTCCACGCGCACAGCGGGACGCCCGTGTTTCGTCGTCTCCGCCAGCAGAACCACGTCGAGCGCCCCTGCATCGCGCGCTCGTTCGATGATGGGCGCCAGATACTCCGGGCTCATGTCGTCGACGTCGCACACGAGCTCCACGAGCGACTCTCGAGAGTCGCCTGAACCGTTGATTCCGGTCTCGACGGTCACCTCGCGCGTGTCGGCGAGGATGATACGCAGTGCATTCGCGCGGTCGCCAAACTCTTTCGTGCCGGCGCCGTAGCCGCTCGCTCGCGGCACGTACGCCGCGGGCGGCAGCCCCTGCGAGAGCACGCGCACGAGCGCGGCTCCAGTGGGCGTCACCAGCTCGCCGGAGCCTTCCGGCCCCGGCGAAACCGGCAGCCCTTCGAGAAGCTTGAGCGTCGCCGGCGCGGGCACCGGCAGCACACCGTGCGCGGCGCGCACAGTGCCGTCGCCAAGAGCGATCGGCCCGCTGTACACCGCTTCGACGCCGAGTCGCTCGAGCCCCCAGATCGTGCCGACCACGTCGAGAATCGCGTCGACCGCCCCGACCTCGTGCAGATGCACTTTCTCGATCGGAATTCCGTGGATTTCAGCTTCGACCGTCGCGATCGACGTGAACACACGGTCGGCGAGCTGTTTGACCTTCGGCGGCGCGGAAGTCTTGTCGACGATCGCGCGAATGTGGTGCAGGTGTCGCCCGTGCGGTTGCGGCGGGATCTCGAAGTCCACCTTTGCGCACGAGATCTCCGCGCGGCGCACGTCGCGAATCGTGACCTGCACGCCGTCCAGCCCGAGCACGCCGGGCAATGACGTCAGCCACTCGCGCTCGAGTCCCAGCTGGACGAGCGCGCCGAGCGCCATGTCGCCGGCGACACCGCTGAATGGATCGAAGATCGCGACGCGCATGAAGGTCAGAAGCGGTAAGACGCGCCGCTGCCCGTGTTGAACACCAGCACTTCCGCGTCGCGCGGAATGCGGTTCGCGGCGACGAGCTCTCGCGTGACCGCCAGCGCGCATCCGCCTTCCGGCGCGGTGTCCACGCCGCTCGCCCGAGACAGCTCGAGCGTCGCGGCGCGGATCGCGTCTTCGCTCACGGCGTGCGCGTCGCCTTTGCTCTCATAGAGCGCCCGCAGAATGAGACGGTCGCCGAGTGGCCCGGGCACGCGCAGTCCGCTCGCGTGCGTCGTGGGATTCTCCCACGGCGTCGCGTGGTCCTCGCCCGCGCAAAAGGCGCGGACCATCGGCGCGCAGCCGTCGGCCTGCGCCACGATCATGTGCGGCATCGCGACGTCCTTCGCGAGCCAACCGCCGCGCTCCATTTCGCCGAACACCTTCCACATACCGATCAACCCAGTGCCGCCTCCGGTCGGATAGACGATGTGCGTCGGCAGCCGCCAATCGAGCTGCTCGGCGAGCTCGATGCCCATCGTCTTCTTACCCTCGATGCGATACGGCTCGCGCAGCGTCGAGACGTCGAAGAATCCGCTCTCCGCGGCGAACGCGCGCGCCTGCTTTCCCGCGTCGCCGATGTGCCCTTTCACGAGCTGAAGATCGGCGCCCAGCGCGCGAATGGTGTCGAGAATTGGTTTGGGAGTGGTATCGGGCGCGTAGACGCGCACCGGCAGTCCGGCGGCGGCGGCGTACGCGCTGAGCGCGGCGCCCGCGTTGCCCGCCGTCGGCACGACGAACCCGGGAACTCCCGAGCCGCGAGCGCGCGTCACGGCAGCGCTCATTCCCCGTGCCTTGAACGACGCCGTCGGATTCAAGCCTTCGTCCTTCACCCAGAGGCGGCCGACGCCGATCTCGCGTGCGAGCTTGGGCAGCTCGTGCATCGGCGTGAGACCCTCGCCGAGCGAGACCGGCTCCTCATTCGCCCCGAGCGGCATCACGGGGCCGTAGCGCCACATGTCCCAGCGCGCGGTCATCGCGCTCTTGGGCGGCATGACGGAGTCGTAGATGACGAGAAACGGCTGCCCGCACTTGGGACAGACCGTGGCGCGCGCGCTGCCCTGCTCGTGCGTCGCGCACGCTGAACATTCGAGATGCCAGGTGCTCACGTGTTGTCTGAAGAGTTGTCGGCGCCGTGAGACGCCGCGTGAGATTCGGAATTGTCGTGATCTTCCTGCTCTGCTACCGCAGTCGACGCCGCGGCCGGCGCGGTCGGTGAGCTGCGCTGCAACGCCTCGACGATGCGATCCGCCGTCTTGCGGCCGAAGCCGGGAAGCGCGGCGATCGCCTCGGGGGATGCGTCGCGAACTCCTTGCAGACTGCCGAACGCCTCGAGAAGCTGGCGTCGCTTCGCTTCGCCGATGCCCGGCACGCGCAGCAGCTCCGACGTCATCGTACGCAGCGAACGACGCTTCCGCTGGAACGTGATCGCGAACCGATGCGCTTCGTCCCTCGCCTGTTGCAGCACTCGAAGTGCGGGCGAGCGGCGCGGCAGGCGGAGCGGCTCGGGCCTCCCGAGCAGAAACAGCTCCTCCTCGCGCTTCGCGAGACTCACGATTGGCATCGCGCCAAGCGAAAGCTCCTCCAGGGCGGCCGCGGCGGCGTTGAGCTGCCCCTTGCCGCCGTCGATCAACACGAGCTCGGGAAGCGGGCGATCCTCCTCGAGCCGCCGCGTGAAGTACCGCTTCACGACTTCGTGCATCGACGCGAAGTCGTCGATCCCCTCGACGGTCTTCACCTTGAACTTGCGATACTCCGCGCGATATGGACGGCCATTCTGAAACCAGATGCACGACGCGACGGTGTCGGTGCCCTGGGCGTGCGAGATGTCGAAACAGACGATCGCCCGCGGCACTTTCTGCAGGCCAAGGGACCGTTGTAACTCGTAAATCGGATCCCCCGCCCGCTCTTCGGCTTCCTCGCCCGTCAGGCGAAGCTCCTCGAGCAAGTGGCGCGCATTCTGGATGGCGAGGTCGACCAGCTCGCGGCGCGGGCCGCGCTGCGGCGCGATGATCTTCGTACGCTCGAGCGAGGCCTCGACGAGCTCGCGCTCGTCCGGCTCGAACGGCACGAGCAGCTCGGCCGCCCGGTCGTCCAGGCGCACGTAGCCGCCGGCGAGATACGCCTCGAGCACCGCGGCGTCGGTCTCTCCCTCGACGTTCTCGAGAAATTGCTGTTCGCGCGCCAGCAGCTTGCCGCCCCGGATCCGCATCAGGGCGATCGCCGCGTCGTCGCCGTCACGCGCGTATCCCACCACGTCGCGGTCGCCGCCGTCGATCGACAACACGACCGTCGGCTCGGCCATCGACTCGAGATGGTGGAGCGCGTCGCGCAGTTGCGCGGCCCCCTCGAAGTCCAGCGCCGCCGCCGCCTCGTCCATCCTTCCCCGCACGCGCCGAGCCACTTCGTCGGTGCGCCCCTCGAGAAAGACGAGCACCTCGTCGATCATCGCCGCGTACTCGATTTGCGTCTGGGCGAGGATGCACGGCGCCTTGCAGCGATGGATGAAGTAGTCGAGGCAAGGCCGCTCGGGCATCTGCTTCGGCATGTCGTAATTGCACGACCGGACCGTGAAGATCCGCTTCACGACGTTGAGCGCGCGCCTCATCGCGCCGACGTCGGTGTACGGCCCGAAGTACCGGCTCCCGTCGTCGATCAGGCGCCGCGTGACCAGCACCCGCGGAAACGGCTCGGCGATCGTAACCTTGATGTACGGATATGACTTGTCGTCGCGGAGCGCGATGTTGTACTTCGGCTTGTGCTCCTTGATGAGGTTGGCCTCGAGGATCAGCGCGTGCGCCTCGCTCGGCACCACGATCGTGTCGATGTCCGCCGCGGCGATCATCAACGCCCGCGTTTTGACGCTTTCGGCGTGGTCGGCGGCGATGTAATTCCGCACTCGCGACCGCAGCCGCTTGGCCTTCCCGACGTACAGCACGATCCCTTCCGCGTCGCGCCACAGATAGACACCGGGCGACTCGGGCAGGTACGCGATCTTGTCGAGAACGGAGTCCTTCAGGGCCATGCCGAAAGTTACCCTCGGCGCGACCGCCTCCGCAGACGCCGTAGCGCGCTGCGGGCCTCCGGAATGCCCAGTGCGAGCGTGGCGCCCAGGTAGACGACGCCGAACGTCAGCAACACGAGCGCGCGCGTTACGAACCTCGCGTCGCCCACGCCGTACAGTCGCATGGCCCAGCCGGCCGCCGCGGCGACGACGGCCGCTCCCCAGAGCGTTGTGACGAATCCGGCGGACAATCCGGTGACACCGATTCGCTGGTTGAGCCGGCCTCGCAGGAGCGTGAACTCCACCCATCCGGCGATGCCGGCCGACGACGTCAGCCCCGCCGCGCCCCACCGCGGATCGATCCCGAAAACCTTCGGCCCCTCGAACGCGAACAGCGCGCCGAGCACGGTCGTGAGAGCGACCCGCACGAGCGCGAAACGAAGCGGCGTCCGCGTGTCGTGCAGCGCATAGTAGGTCACGGAGTAGAGGCGACCGAGCGTAGACGCCAGGAGACCCACCGCCGAGCCGGCCAGAATCCCCCACGCCAAGCGCGAGTCGGTCGCCTTGAATAGCCCGCCGTTCTGGAACAGCAGCGCGGCGATCACGTCGCCGAACGCGAGAAACGCCATCGCAGACGGAACGACGAAGAACGCGATCTGGCGAAGGCCCGAGCTGATTCGTGACCGCAACTGCGCGGCGATTTGCTCCTCGCTTCCCACCGCGCGCGACATCTCCGGCAACTCGGCCGCGGAGACGGCCATCCCGAACAGACTCACGGGCAGCACATACACCGTTTGGGCGTAGCTCAGCGTCGCGACCATTCCGCCCGGGAGGAAGCTCGCCAGCCACTGGTCGATGTAGCCGCTGATCTGAACGACGCCGCGGCTCGTCAGCGCGGGCGTGAAGTTCCGTGACACCGTCTGCACGTGCGCCGATTTCCTGTCGAGCGACACCCGCAACGGTCGAGTGAGCGCGATCGCGGTCGGCAACTGCACGAGGAACTGCAACAAGGCGCCGGCCACCGATGCCCAGGCGAGGATCACCGCGAGACGAGGCGGCTCGCGCCCCGGGCCGAACCCCAGCAGCGCGGCGATCATCGCGACGTTCCAAAGAATCGGCGCCGCGTACGAAATCAGAAACTTGCGATGGCTGTTCAGGATGCCGAGGCACCACGACGCGACGACGAAGAGCCCGGCGCCCGGGAACAGAATCCTCACCAGCGTGATGGTCAGCGCCCGCCGCTCCGGGTCGAACCCCGGCGCGATCAGCGGAATGAGCCATGGAGTGATCAGCACGCCGACCAGGACGCCGATTGCGACCACGAACGACAGCAGTCCGAGGATCGCGCCCGCAAGCCGCGCCGCTTCCTCGTCCTTGCCCTCCTCGACGAGCCGCGAATACACGGGAATGAACGACGCCGACAGAGCGCCTTCACCGAAGAGGTTGTTCAGAATTTGCGGAATCTTGAACCCCGCCGTGAACGCGTCGCCGGCGACGCTGACGCCGAGGAAATGCGCCATGAGCGTCTGCCGCGCGAGACCGAACACGCGCGACAGCATGATCCCGGTGGCGACGATCGTCGCCGCGCCGCCGCTGCGGCGCGGCGGTGGAACGGCTGCGTCGCTCGTCGAATCGCGGACAGCCGCGGTCATACTCTCGCGGCGGTTTCTACGGACGGCGCGGCGAGCGTCGTGACGTCGTTCACCAGCCCGCGCGCGTGCGCCTTTGCGGCGGTCAGCATCTCGTCGACGAGCGCGGGGCCGTACTTCGCGAGCAGGGGCACGAATGCCTGGCGTCGCTCCTGTCGAATTCCGCCCGGATAGAGCGACCCGCGGACGACGGCGATGTCGTGCATCAGCGCCGACTCACGCCGCTTCACGCCGGCGAGCACCCGCCGCTCGAGGCGCTCGATCCGATGTTCGATTCCCCGTTGGGCGCCCTCGAGCGCGCGCGGCGAGAGCAACTGACTGTCGGCGGCGCGGAGCGCGCCGAGCGCGCGCGCCAGATCCGCGCGCAGCAGCTGAATCGCCGCCTCGACGTCGGGCGCGACGCGCTCGCGCGCCGTCCGCGTCTCGGCGGCGTGGGGGTCAGCGAGGTCGTCGGGCGACAGCCGGAGCCCGTCGAGGCATTTACGAACGCGCGGCTCGACGATCGTCGTCGACCAGCGAGGCGCAATCCGCGGAATCGCCGCGCGCAGCGTTTCCGCGACGGCGCTCACTTGCGCGAAATACGCGACCTCTCCGGGTCCGCCGATGTAGGTGGCGGTCGGCAGGATCGCCCGCTCGACCACCGGACGGAGCAACACGGTCGGCGAGAGATGCGCGTTCCTCGGAATGTTCGGCGCCGCCGCCTCGCGAATCGGCAGCCGCCGCTTCTTACCATCTTCGGTGATCGAGACCAGCGAGAGTCCGGCCACCTCTTCGACCTGCGGATGGAAGCCGGCCGCGCGAATCGCCTCGGACCGCGCGTGCACCGCGAGCGCGAGCGACTCGGCCGACTGCGCGGCCTGGACGAGAATTCCTCGCGCTCGCGCGATGACCGCTTCGTGCGACGCGTCGAGCACCGCGATCTCGAGCGGCTCGAGCAACTCGCGCAGCACCTCGACGTACGCCCCGCCGATCGTGTTCCCCGGGCGGGAGTACGCGGCGACGGCTTCATCGAGGTACGACGAGTGCGGCGCCGATCCCGACGCGGCTCGAAGACGTTCGGCAAGCGGACGAATCGAATCGTCGAGCGGAGCGAGCGCCATCGGCGTTCCCGCTCGCGGTGCGTGCGTGAGCCGCAGCTCGTCCGCGCCGGCCTCGGTGCTCACCCACACACTCGCCGTCTCGGCGAAATCCGCGTCGTCGGTCGCCGCCCAAAAAACCGGAGCCACGGAAAGGCCGGTGGCGTCGCGCAGCACGTCGGCGATCGCGCGGGCGGTGATCGCCTTGGCGAGCGTCATGATCGGGCCGCCGAACAAGCCGGGCTGCTGACCCGTCGTGACGACGATTCCCTGTCCGTGGGCGCTCAGCGACAAGCGCTTCGCCGCGGCGCCGCGCGCCGAAAACGCGGGCGAAAGCGCGTCGAGCCAATCGGAAGGAACGTCGCGCACGACGTCGCGGGCATGGGCGCGCCATCCTCGGGCGTCGCGCGGCAGCGGCGCATACCAATCCGGCAGGCGACCCGCGCGCGCGGCCACCGAAAGCGGCGATCCGCCGAGCGACTCGGTTCGAACTTCGGGGCGGCTCATGCGAGCGCGGCGGACCGGGTCATTTGTGGTAGGGCTCGCGTCGCACGATCGTGCCCGCGCGGTACAGCTGCTCCGCGAGAACGAGACGAGCCAGTTCGTGCGGCAGTGTCCACGGCGCGAGCGACAACGACGACGACGCTCGGCTTCTGAGCGACTCGCCGATCCCGAACGCGCCGCCGATCACGAACGCGACGTCCCCCGCCCGCTCGCGCAAATCCTGCAGCCACTCGGCGAAGCGCTCCGAGGTGAACGATCGGCCGGTCACGTCGCATGCGACCACCTGCGCGGCTGGCGGAATCGCGACGAGCAGGCGCTTGGCTTCAGCGTCCCGCGCGCGGCTCGCCGAGAGATCGGCGGCCGACTCCTGGCGCACTTCGCGTACGTCGAGCGGCCAGTATCGCGCGGCGCGGGTTTCATAGTCCCGAATCGCTCCGGCGAGGTTGGCGTCGCGCGGTTTGCCGACCACGGCCACGACGATACGCATCGACCGGAGCGTCGCACATCAGCGGCGCAACCCTTGGTGAGAACACCACCGGCACGCCGCCGACGCCTTACGCATAAATGCCGCGCAGCCGGTGCACCGTGGCCACGCGGCTGATGGAAAGCATGTACGCCGCCGTGCGCATGTTGACCTTGTGCTGCTTCGACAGGTGCAGCACGTCGGCGAAGCTTCGACACATGATGTCGTGCAGGCGCTCGTTGACGGTGTCCTCGGTCCAGAAGTAGCCGCCGCGATCCTGCACCCACTCGAAATACGACACCGTCACGCCGCCGGCATT
>Ga0157372_10006885_pt1 | contig 12095 bp, 12 predicted proteins | sample C55metaG_FD_115307 | JGI IMG/M metagenome (GOLD analysis project Ga0157372, IMG submission 115307) | Corn rhizosphere microbial communities from Kellogg Biological Station, Michigan, USA - C5-5 metaG | ecosystem: Host-associated > Plants > Roots > Rhizosphere > Soil | place: USA: Michigan... | reverse complement strand
GACTGAATCGGTCGGGTCGAAGTCTTCATGCAGCTTGCGCAGATGTAGATGGCTGCCGTCATGCATCGTCACCTCGATCGTCGTGCCTGGATCGTATTCCACGTCAATCTCTTGGAAGTAAGGCACGAATCCCACCTCGGAGATCGCCTCTTCATGCTCCTGCATGTATTTGTAGCTTTTGGTAGAGCCTTCGTGGTCATTGAACGTGACGCACGGCGAAATGACATCGAGCACGACCGTTCCGTTGTGCGCGATTGCTGCTTTCAGCATGGCAAGCAACTGCTTCTTGTCTCCCGAGAAGGACCGCCCGACGAATGTAGCTCCCAATTGAATCGCAAGGGCGCAAAGATCGATCGCCGGCAGATCATTGATCACCCCGGTCTTTAGCTTTGACCCAATATCTGATGTCGCGGAGAATTGTCCCTTCGTTAATCCATAGACGCCATTGTCTTCAATGATGTAGATGATCGGAACATTACGGCGGAGCAAATGGACAAACTGTCCCATACCAATGGAGGCAGTGTCTCCGTCGCCACTCACGCCCAACGCCTTCATGGTGTGGTTAGCCAGCAGAGCTCCTGTTGCAACCGAAGGCATGCGACCATGAACGCTGTTGAACGAGTGAGCTCGGCTCATGAAGTAGGCCGGGCTCTTCGAGGAGCAACCGATGCCGGAGAGCTTCATCAGCCGTTCAGGTTGAACTCCCATCTCGTAGAAAGCATCGATGATGCGTTCCGAGATTGCGTTATGGCCGCAGCCAGCACAAAGCGTCGTCTTGCCGCCGCGATAATCAAGAACCTGAAGCCCGATCCTGTTTGTCTTGACCGTCGGCTTCAACGTCGCTGCATCGGGCGTAGCTGGAGTTGTTGACATCTAGACTCCTTCCTGCGTGACAAGATCGTCGGTGATGGACCGCGCGTCAATCGGCAGCCCGTTGAAGTGGCGGATGCTGCGCAGCCTTACAACATCCTCCGCCCCTATATCCAGCTTCAGCAGGCTCAGCATCTGAGAATCGCGGTTCTGCTCAACCACGTATACCCGCTCGTGCGAGGCGATGAAATCATGGGTTTCGCTCGTGAATGGATAGGCACGAAGTCGAAGATAGTCCGTTTCGATCCCGTATTCCTTGCGCAACTGATCGCGGCTCTCACGCGCTGCAAAATCAGAGGTTCCAAACGCAATCAGGCCGATCTTTGCCTTGCCCGTCTGTACGACTTCGGGTCGCGGAACAAGCGAGCGGGCTGTCTCGAACTTCTTTGCCAGGCGTTCCATATTGTTGAAATAGTCGTCCGGCCGCTCAGTGTATTGGGCCTTTTCGTTATGGCCTGAGCCACGCGTGAAGTAGGCCGCAAGCGGATGGTCGGTCCCCGGTAGGGTGCGATAGCCCACACCATCACCATCTACATCTTTATAGCGGGCAAACCCGCCCAGCTTCTTCAGGTCCTCCGCATTCAGCACTTTACCTCGGTTCAACGGCCTGTCAGCGTAAGGAAAGGGGTCAGACATCCAGTTGTTCATGCCCAGATCGAGATCAGACATGACAAAAACAGGCGTCTGCAATTGTTCCGCCAGATCGAACGCCACTTGTGCCATCTCGTAGCATTCTCTGACGTTGCCTGGAATCAACATGACGTGCTTTGTGTCTCCATGCGACAGAAACGCGACAGAGAGCAAATCGCCCTGCTGATTGCGCGTGGGCAGACCAGTCGATGGTCCCGTCCTCTGTACATCGAATATCACTCCCGGCAGCTCGGCGTAATAGCCGAGCCCGGCAAACTCTGACATCAGCGAGATACCCGGCCCGGAGGTCGCCGTCATTGCGCGCGCTCCGGCCCAGCCGGCGCCCAGCACAGCGCCAATCGCCGCCAACTCGTCTTCAGCCTGCACAACCGCAAAGGTCGCTTTACCGTTTTCTTCTATGCGGTACCGCTTTGCGAGATCAATGAAGTTTTCAACCAGCGATGACGACGGCGTGATCGGATACCACATCGCCACCGTGCAGCCCGCAAAGACACATCCCAGTGCAGCTGCTGTATTTCCGTCGATAATGATCTTCCCTGCGGTCTCGTTCATCGGCTCCAACACAAAGGGATCCTGCTTTGTGAAGTTCGCCGAGGCATATTCGTAACCTGCCTGGACCGCCGCCCAGTTGAGGTCCGCAGCCTTAACCTTCTTAGCAAACTGCTTACGCAAGGCGGCTTCGACGGCGGCCATATCCATCTGAAAAAGCTGCGCAGCGATGCCAACGTAGACCATGTTCTTGACCAGCTTGCGCAGCTTCGCCTCAGGACAGACTGCAGCGGTTAGCTTGTCAAACGGCACCGGATAGCAGGCCACATCGTTCCGAAGCTGCTGAAGATTGGCAGACTCTTCATAAATCGCTGCCGCTCCCGCCGGCAGCGAAAGCATGTCCTCCTGCTGTGTTTCCGGATTCATCGCAATCAGGATGTCGATCTCCTTCTTGCGAGCGATATATGCATCTTTGCTGGCGCGGATCGTGTACCAGGTCGGCAGGCCGGCAATATTGGAAGGAAAGAGGTTTTTGCCGCTGACCGGAATCCCCATCCGGAAGATTGATCGCAGCAACACCAGATTGGCTGACTGTGATCCTGACCCGTTTACCGTCGCGACCTGAATGCTGAAGTCGTTGACGATGTTTCCCTGCGGAGCCTGCCGAGGCATCTCTGTTTCAGTTTGGGTCCCGCCTTCGGTACTGGTTGGCCGCGCGACGTGTTCTGCCGCCATGAGTGGTTCTCCCTCCTTGCGTGGAAACTTGGGAGTTTCACGATCAAGCCACAATACCATATGCATTCCAGCGCTCGGTTTGAGGGCGTGACGAGCGGTGGGGACGAACCATCTTTGACGCGTCGTACTTCAATTGATAACTTGAGTTGTCCAAATGATGATGGAGAATCAGGTCGCGTAGCGGTTTTAGGCAATCGGTTCGGTTGATAACATTTACCGGCTCAGGTGTTTATGAATCCTCCGGTCTTCGGCGTCTACCTTCCCATCGTGGTCCTTGCGATCGCCGCCGCAGGTTTTGCCATCGCTCCGCTCGTCCTTGCATGGCTCTGGTCAAAGAGCTTCTCTCCGCGCAAACCTGGACCGCACAAAAACTCCACGTATGAATGCGGCCTGGAAGCAAAGGTCACCACCTGGATACCTTTCAGGCCGGAATATTACCTCTACGCGATCATCTTTCTGATCTTCGATGTAGAAGCGATCTTTCTGCTGCCATTCGCCGTCGCATTCGGCGGCCTAAGCTTGGGGGCTTCAATCGCCATGATGGTCTTTTTACTCCTGCTGGCCGAAGGGCTCGTATGGGCATGGAAGAAAGGCGTATTGACCTGGGTATGACCATCAGGCCACAGTGCAGATGGTCGCAGAGACAGGACAGCGCAGGATCGCAATGGACCAGAAACTCAGAATCGAATTGAGCAAGCAAGGAATCGTTACAACGACCCTTGAAGAACTCTACAACTGGGGCCGGAAGAACTCCGTGTGGCCAATGACATTTGGTCTGGCGTGCTGCGCGATCGAAATGATTGCGACAAGCATGGCGCGTTATGATCTGGCGCGGTTCGGCGCCGAAGTCTTCAGGCCTTCGCCTCGTCAGGCGGACCTGATCATCGTCTCCGGCACCGTGACCAAAAAGATGGCCCCTCAAGTGGTGCGCCTCTATAACCAGATGGCGGAGCCAAAATACGTTATCGCCATGGGCGCCTGCGCCATTTCAGGCGGCCCCTTCAAGCAGGGGTACAACGTTTTGAAGGGTATCGACCGCTACATTCCCGTTGATGTACATATTCCCGGATGCCCTCCCCGGCCCGAGGCCCTCATTGATGCGTTCATGACTCTGCAGAGAAAGATCGACGAACAAACACTGAGGGGCGAACGCAGACCGCGGCATCTGGATCCGGAAGCGCCCAGCGAATTTGTCGTACCGCGGTTCGGTGCCCATGATCTCGAGCCGCCGAACAACCCTGAACTCTTTCACATTCTCAACAACGTCGATTCATGCGAGGCAGGAGAGGTTGATGCTCGAGGAGATTAAGGTCAGGCTCGAAACTTCTGTTCCCGGTTGCAGCCCAGAGATCATCCTCAACGGCAGCCCCTCAGGACAGCATTCCCTGCTACTCGATTCTGCTCACGCGGTGGAGGCAGCAACCTTTCTGCGCGACGATGCAGAGCTTCGGCTCGATTACTGTTCCAACGTCACCGGTGTGGACTGGCTTCCAACAGAGACCTCTCCCGGATATCTCGAAGCTGTCTTCCATTTGTATTCCATGGAGAAGAAGCACGGCCCTGTCGTGCTTCGGCTGCGCACGGAAAACCGCACGGACAGAGTCCATTTGCCCTCGCTTACCCCGGTTTGGCGAAGCGCCGAGTTTCAGGAGCGTGAAATCTTCGACCTCTATGGAATCATCTTCGACGGCCACCCTGATCTGCGCCGCATCCTGATGTGGGATGAATTCGAAGATCATCCCATGCGCAAGGATTACGTCGAACCCGACGATTACGAATACGAACCGACAGCACACGACGACGTTTTGACAAAAGCAAAGCAGCATGCCATTCGGCAGCCCCAGTAAACCATGATCAGCATGACCACACCGCCGAACCAAGAGATGCACGAGGGCCTTGTTGCTGACGGCGGTCAGGATGAACTGCTGGAAATTGCTCTGGGACCGCATCACCCATCAACGCATGGCGTCTTCCGCATGGATGTAGTGCTGGACGGTGAACGGGTCGTGAAGCTGAAGCCCGTCTTCGGCTACCTGCATCGCAACCACGAGAAGATCGCTGAGTCAGCAAGCTACCTTGCCTCGATGCCGTATACGGATCGACTCGACTACATCTGTTCGCTTACCAACAATTGGGCCTATGCCCTCGCCGTCGAAAAGCTCGCCGGGTTACAAGTTCCAGAGCGCGCCGAGTACATACGCGTTATCACTGCTGAGCTCACCCGCCTGGTGAATCACACCGCCACCATCGGGTTTCTGACGCAGGAGATGGGCGCCAGCGGCACACCACTGATGTACGCCTTCCGCGAACGCGAAAAGATACTCGACCTGTTCGAATCGCTCACCGGTTCAAGAATGATGTGCAACTATATGCGTTTTGGTGGCTGTCGCGTGGAGTTGCCCGCTGGTTGGCTTGAACAGACGAAGAAGGTTGTTAAAGACTTTCCACGTTTCCTGGATGAGTATGAGCAGTTGTTGACCGGAAATGAAATCTTCATGGCACGCGCTCAGGGTGTTGGCGTCCTTAAGAAAGACCTGGCAATCAACGCTGGCATCACCGGTCCGATGCTTCGCGCGTCAGGTGTGAACTATGACATCCGTAAAGTGGACAAATACGGAATCTATGACCGCTTCGACTTCAAAATCCCGTTGGGTGAACACGGTGATGTCTACGATCGCTACATGGTCCGCATGCTGGAGATGCGTGAATCCTTAAAGATTCTCAATCAAGCCCTGCGCGATCTTCCACAAGGCCCCATCATGGACCCCAAGGCAAAGATCCGCGGCTTCCGGCCAAAACCCGGCGAATCTTATGGACGGATCGAAGCACCTAAAGGTGAGCTCGGTTTCTATCTGATCAGCGACGGCTCGCCAAATCCATTCCGATACCGCGTGCGCCCACCAAGTTTGATCAACCTGACTGTCCTTGAAGATATGTGCCGCGGCTACAGTATCGCAGACACCATCGTGATCTTTGGCACCGTTGATATTGTGCTAGGGGAGGTGGACCGTTAAAACGCCCCATACGTATGTGACGAGTCACGCAGGCTGTGCGGGAGACGTGAACCATGCTGGGTGAAGGCATCCTGAAAGGACTGGTGGAGACCGCCAGAAACTTCTTCGGCAGCTTTGTCAGCAAAGACCGGCTGACCACCGTTCAGTTTCCTGAAGAGCGCCTTCCTCAACCTGAAGCTGCGCGCAACTTTCCCTTCCTCGTCTACGACGGCGACAACTGGCAGGCAGGCATGCGCTGTGTTGCCTGCCAGATATGCGAAAAGGAATGCCCGCCCAAGTGCATCTTCATCGAAAAGAGCAGCGACAAGAAACCCGACTACACGGGCAAGCAACAGTTTTATCCGGCGGTCTTCAACATCGACGTGTCGGTATGCATGAGTTGCCAGATCTGCGTTGAAGTCTGCCCGTTTGACGCCATCGAGATGGACAATGCATTTGAGCTGAGCACGACCGATCGCTTTGGCGGACTGCTCTGGAACAGAGAACAACTGGCGAAGCCCAACAGTTACTTTCACAAGATCCATCCTGCTACAGCAACTGAAATAGATGAACGACTGGCTGCGGCTAAAGCCAAAGCCGAGGCCAAGGCGAAGCCAGGCGCGGACGGGGGCGCTTCGACAACACCTCAACCTGATCCTCCGCCTGCGGCAAACTGACAGCCATGACTGACACGATCGACCAAATCTTCGTTCTGCTCAAACACTGGCTCGTGGCACATTCACCTGTTTGGGTGCAGCCTCTTTTCTCCTCTGTACTGTCAGCCGCAGCCATTCTAGTTGTGTTCGCTTCCCTGTTCGCCGTGACCACCATTCTTGAGCGCAAAGGACTGGGCCGCTTCCAGAACCGATATGGTCCGAATCGAGTCGGCCCCTTTGGCCTGTTACAACCGCTCGCAGATGGGCTGAAATCATTGATCAAAGAAGATATCGTTCCGCACTCAGCAGACGGCGCTGTTCACATGCTGGCGCCAGTCGCACTCGTCGTCGCAGCCTTCCTTGGCTATGCCGTTCTGCCCTTGGGCCGAAACATGACTGCGATCAACCTGGACGCCGGCCTGCTTTATTTCTTTGCCGCAGGCTCGGTTGTCGAACTCACTATCTTCATGGCCGGCTGGTCCAGCCGCAACAAGTACTCGCTGCTTGGAGCGATGCGCGCCATTGCACAGATGATCAGCTACGAAATTCCGTTGATTCTTTCCACGATTACCGTCGTCATGGCCGCAGGTGCTCTATCAACCGTTGCCATCGTGGAAAGTCAGTTCGGTTATTCAGGAATCTGGCCACACTGGTTTGTCTTCACGCCGTGGGGGTTCGCCGGCTTCGTGCTTTTTATGATCGCGGGCATCGCGGAATCCAATCGTTCGCCATTTGATCTGCCCGAGGGCGAATCCGAGATTATTGCGGGCTACTTCGTCGAGTACTCAGGCTTCAAGTTCGCTCTGTTTTTTCTCGGCGAATACATCGGAATGTTCGCCATCTGCGGTCTAGCCATCACCCTCTTTCTCGGAGGCTGGACCGCACCATTTTCTTTTCTCGCCTGGGTCCCCTCATATTTCTGGTTCTTCGCCAAACTCCTCGTGCTGATTGCCATGCTTATCTGGATCCGCAGTACACTTCCTCGCCTTCGCATGGACCAGCTTATGAACTTTGCCTGAAATTCATGCTGCCCATGGCATTACTCAACCTGTTCGTCGCCGCCGTCTGGCGTTTCATGCCGTCAGGGACCATTCGATGGCTTGTTAGCGCAATCCTGATTGCCGTCCCTTACCTCCTGCTTGGCCGCGGCCTCATGCTGTCGAACAAGCTGGAAAAACGGACCTATCGGTTCGCCGATTAGGAACGTGATGATGCATGTCATGGTGCGATTTTGCTGTGGTAAAGAAGTATTTGTTGCCGTAGACGCACGAATTTACGAAAATGCCACTGTTGTGACGATCGCAGGACAAAGGCCAATGAAAACGGAGATGTGCCAGGAGAAGTGAGCTTGTCATTTGCCATCATCGCTGTGTTCACAATTGCCGGAGCGATTGCCGCATTAACTCTGCGCAACCTTGTCCACTGCGTCCTGGCCCTTGTGTTGACCTTTTCAGGATTGGCCGGCTTATATCTCCAGCTTGGTGCTCAATTCGTGGGTTTCGCACAAATCCTGATCTATGTCGGCGCAGTAGCGATCCTCATTGTCTTCGCAATACTTCTTACCCGAACCCATGAACCGCTTGCAGGGCTGGCTGTTTCGCCGGGATGGATCACAAGCGTCCTCGTCGCCGCCGCAGTATTTGGAATCCTTGCCTGGGCAATTCGCTCCAGCGCGATGTCCATTCTTCCAATATCACCCCATCCCGAAATCTCTGTAAGGCAGATCGGCGACGCCTTGATGTCGCAGTTTGTGCTTCCGCTTGAGGTGATTGGCCTGCTGCTAACCGCTGCGCTTGTGGGAGCGGTGACCATCGCCATGCGTGAAGAGAGGAGGGAGAAATGACAGCGCCGGTCAACTACCTTCTCGTCTCCGCAGTCATCTTCGCCATCGGCTTGGCCGGCGCGCTCGTCCGCCGCAACGCCATACTCGTTCTCATTGGAATCGAACTTATGCTCAACGCCGCGAATCTGAACTTCATCGCATTCTGGCGTTACAGCCCGAATCCAGAAGCGCTGACAGGCGTCATGTTTGCTCTCTTCTCAATCGGTGTTGCAGCGGCCGAGGCTGCAGTTGGCTTAGCTCTGATCATCACTGTATATCGACATTTCCATACGACAGATCTCGACCGAATCGATTCCATGAGGGGATGAGCTGAAAGTGACCTGGATCGTACATAGCCTATGGCTCGTCCCGGCAATGCCCCTTCTGGCAGCAGGTTTAAGCGCACTTGCTCAGCGCACGCACCGCCTGTTGACGGCATCCGTTGCCATAGGCTCCATGTCTCTCTCGCTGTTGCTCTCCCTGATTGCACTTGCAGAAGTTCTCCGCTTCGGCAGTCAGGACGCAACGAAGCATGTCTTCAATTTCGGCTGGTTTCAGGTGGGAAGTGAGTGGCTCAAGATCGGATGGGTCCTCGACCCACTTACAGCGGTGATGTTGGTGATGGTCACATTCGTCGGCCTGCTGATCTTCATCTACAGCGTCGGTTATATGGCCCACGACGATAACTTCGCGCGCTTCTTCTGCTTCCTCTCACTCTTTGCCGGGGCAATGTTAGGCCTCGTCATTGCGAACAGCCTCCTGTTGCTCTTTATCTGCTGGGAGATCGTCGGCCTCACATCATATTTGCTCATCGGCTTCTGGTATCAAAGGCCAAGCGCGGCAGCCGCAGCAAAGAAAGCATTCATTACCACGCGAATCGGCGATCTCGCCTTCCTGCTGGGAATGGTCTGGCTGTATTCCCAGGCGGGTACGTTGCTGTTCTACGACAATGGCGCTGGCTGTCTTGAGCACACCGCGCTCATCAGACTCATGACGCAGACGACAACCTTCGGCATGGCTGCTTCCACGGGAATTGCACTGCTGATCTTTTGCGGCGCAATCGGGAAGTCCGGTCAGGTGCCGTTGCATGTCTGGCTGCCGGATGCCATGGAGGGCCCAACGCCCGTGAGCGCGTTGATTCACGCGGCTACTATGGTCGCCGCCGGCGTCTTCCTGGTTGCCCGAGTGTATCCGCTCATGAGTGGACATGGTGGATTCGATTTGTCACCCGCATCAGCACCCGCTCTGAAGGTTGTCACCTGGGTCGGCGCTATCACTGCTGTCTTCGCAGCGAGTATTGCCGTTGCTCAGGATGACATCAAGCGCATCCTTGCCTACTCTACCGTTTCGCAACTCGGTTACATGATGCTCGGTCTTGGTGTTGGCGGCGTTGCTGTAGGGATGTTTCATCTCATCACGCACGCTTTCTTCAAAGCCCTGCTGTTCATGGGCGCAGGATCAGTCATTCACGGCTGCCATGAGGAACAGGACATCCGTCGCATGGGTGGATTACGTAAGCTCATGCCGATCACATTCGCCACATACGCAGTAGGGATGCTGGCACTGTGCGGATTCCCGCTCCTCTTTTCGGGCTTCTGGAGCAAGGATGCGATCCTTCACGCAGCATCCACCTGGAGTGCATCACGAGCCCCGTTCTATCTGGCTGCTTTCGGTGTCCTGCTGACAGCCTTTTACATGACGAGACAGGTCATCTACGTCTTCTTCGGCGAATCATATCGATCCGAACAGGCTGTAACGCCCCCCCACGAAAGCCCCTCCATCATGACACTCCCGCTCGTCATTCTCGCGGGTTTTTCCATTCTGCTGGGACTGATCGGCACACCTGCATGGCCATGGTTCAGCACCTTTCTCGATGGCCAGCAGGTACAGTTCGATCTTCGAGGATTCGCAGAAAGTGGTGTCCTGGCGGTAATGCTTTTGTCGACGGTCCTCTTCCTTATTGGTTTGGGTATAGGTTGGTTGCTTTACGGCAATAAACCGGCTGAGTCGCGTGCGGCGTCCGATCCCGTCGAACAATTCACCCCACGAATCTTCAATCTCCTGCGTAACGGCTGGTTTGTAGACGCTTTTTATACGGCTACGTTTGTTCGCTTCACTACATGGTTCTCCGTCTTATGTGACTGGCTCGATCGATGGGTCTTCAATGGCGCGGTTCAGATCATATCCTCGCTTACGCTCGGAGCTTCGTGGATGAGCCGCTCGACCGATGTTTTCGTGGTAAATCGCATCTTTGATCAAAGCTGCCAGGAAGCAACTCTCGGCGGCCGGCTTCTTTCGCGCCTACAAGGCGGTCGTGTGCAAAGTTATCTCCGAATCATCGGAATCGCCTTTGCAGGATTCGTTCTATTCCTCATCTGTGGTCACCACGGATGAGGGTATTCCCATTCCTTTCGGTGCTGACTGCCGTGCCGTTGATCGGCGCCATTACAATCCTTGTCCTTGGTGACAAGCGGAAGAACCGTGCTCGAATCCTCGCGTTCGCTTTCAGCTTTATTGCGCTCGCTCTGACGCTTATCCTCTGGCACCGGTTTAATTCGGCATCCGGAGAACTTCAGTTTCAGGAGTTGCACGCATGGATACCCTCGCTTGGCGCGGAGTATCGCTTAGGTATCGACGGGCTTGGGCTGGTGATGCTGCTGCTCTCGGCTCTTGTTGTCACCATGTCAATTGCCGCCTCCCGGCAGATTCGCGAGCGGGAAAGACTCTATTTCTCTCTGGTCCTGTTCCTTCAAGCGGGCCTGTTCGGAACATTCACGGCTCTGAACTTTTTTCACTGGTTCCTCTTCTGGGAGCTTAGCCTCATCCCCGCCTTCTTCCTCATCCAACTGTGGGGTGGGCCTCGACGCGCATCCGCAGCGACTCAATTTCTCGTCTACACGATGGTCGGAAGCATCGCATTACTGCTCGCGTTTCTTGCGTTGTTTCATTGCACCGGAACCTTCGATTTCCCTCGCCTGTCTGAATTGGCGCGAGACGGACAACTTGTCCCGGCCCTGGCTGCACATCTCGCCTGGCACAGGTTTACGCCAGAACAGATTGCACTCCTGATTTTTGCTGGTGTATTTCTCGGCTTCGCCGTTAAGGTCCCTCTCATTCCATTTCATACATGGCTGCCTTCGACATACGCCGAAGCGCCCACCGCCACGACGATGCTGCTCACTGGCGCAATGTCCAAAATGGGTGTCTACGGGTTCCTTCGAATCGTTCTCCCAATCTTCTCCCCACAGCTTCGATCTATGCTGACGGTGCTCTTGTGGCTTGCTGTCTGCACAATAGTTCTTTCCGCTTTTGCGGCCCTTGCGCAAAAAGACTTGAAGCGGATCTTCGCCTATTCCTCTATCAATCACCTCGGCTACTGCATGCTGGGAATTTTTGCAGCTGCAAGCCTCACCGGCAATTCCGTCGCTCTAACAACAACCAAGATCGCGGCTCTCGATGGTGTAATCCTGCAGATGTTCAACCATGGCCTGACTGCCTCGGCGCTGTTTTGGTTTGTGGCGTTGTTGGAAGCACGCAGCGGGGGACTGCGTGATTTAAACGATTTCGGCGGCCTCCGCAGGGTCGTTCCCATCTTCACCGGGCTGATGGGCATCGCGCTATTTTCCTCTCTTGGCTTGCCTGGGCTGAACGGCTTCATCGGAGAATTCCTCATCTTTCGAGGAGTGTTCCCGCTCGCGACATGGGCTGCTTCACTCGCCCTCATTGGTCTGCTAGTAACTGCCATCTTCATACTGACAATACTTCAGCGTGTCTTCTCTGGTCCTCTCAATGAGCGGTGGTCGAACATGCCGGACCTGACGGCCGCCGACCGGCTCGCACTGGTGTCCCCAATCGTCCTCATGTTCGCGTTGGGCCTCT
>Ga0157372_10006880_pt1 | contig 12100 bp, 12 predicted proteins | sample C55metaG_FD_115307 | JGI IMG/M metagenome (GOLD analysis project Ga0157372, IMG submission 115307) | Corn rhizosphere microbial communities from Kellogg Biological Station, Michigan, USA - C5-5 metaG | ecosystem: Host-associated > Plants > Roots > Rhizosphere > Soil | place: USA: Michigan... | reverse complement strand
CGCACGATCACGATCTCTGGTCTCTCCAAGACGTTCAGCTGCACCGGCTGGCGACTGGGCTATGTCGTGGCGCCCGACGCGCAGACGGCAGCGATCCGGAAGGTGCACGACTTCCTCACCGTCGGTGCGCCCGCGCCGCTCCAGGCAGCAGGCGCGGTGGGAATGCACTTCGACGCCGATTACTACAACCACCTCGCGCTCGACTACCGCTCGCGGCGCACGGTGCTGTGCGACGCCCTCACCGAGGCGGGCTTCACCTACACGCAGCCGGAAGGCGCGTATTACGTGCTCGCCGACTTCTCCGGGCTGAGCGACATGGACGACGTCAGCTTCGCGAAGTGGATGTGCCAGGAGATCGGCGTGGCGACGGTGCCGGGCTCGAGCTTCTACTCAAAGCGCGAAGATGGCCGGTCGCTCGTGCGCTTCGCCTTCTGCAAGAAGTACGAGACGCTCAAGCGGGCCGCGGACCGACTGGCCACGGTTCGCACGTCAGTCTGAGCGACTGACGAGTGGCGAGCGAATCCCGCACCGCGATCTACGTCGGCATCGCCGCCACGCTGCTCATCGCCCTCACGAAGTTCGCCGCGGCGGCGTTCAGTGGCAGTTCGGCGATGGTTGCCGAGGGAGTACATTCGCTGGTGGATTCCGCGGACGGGCTGCTGCTCCTGCTCGGCCAGCACCGCGCGAGCCGCCCGGCGGATGAGACGCATCCGCTCGGTCATGGCAAGGAGCTGTACTTCTGGTCGCTCATCGTCGCCGTGCTGTTCTTCGCGCTCGGCGGCGGGATGTCGTTCTACGAAGGGGTCCAGCACATCATGCGCCCCGAGCCGATCACCGACCCGACGTGGAACTACGTCGTGCTCGGAGCGTCGGCACTGTTCACGATGGGCTCGTTCGCCGCGGCGTTTCGCCCGTTTCGCAGGCGCGCGAAGGGGCAGGGCTACTGGAATGCCTTCCGTCGCAGCAAGGATCCGACGCTTTTCACGCTCGTGCTCGAGGATCTCGCCGACATGGTGGGGCTGCTGCTGGCATTTCTAGGCATCTACCTCGGACACCGACTTGCCAATCCGTACCTCGACGGCGCTGCATCGCTGGGCATCGGCCTCGTGATGGCGACGGTCGCGGCGCTGCTCGCGCGCGAGAGCAAGGGACTGCTGATCGGCGAGGCGGCTCGCGAGCCGCAACTGGCGGTCATTCGTTCCGCGGCCGAATCCGACGCCGACGTGCTCGCCGTGCGACGTCCGGTAACAATGTACTTCGGTCCCGATACGATGCTCGTCGCGATGGACGTGGAATTCAGGCCGGACCTGACGACGGCGGACATCGCGGGGGCCGTGGACCGATTGGAGGCGAGCATCCAGCGGGCCATTCCCGAGGTGAAGCACCTCTACATCGAGGCCGAATCGATCAGGAACGCGTCGAGCGGTGGAATGCGTTCACCCCCTGCGTCATGAGCGCGAAAAGCATGCACCACTGGCGCGACACCTGGGCCGACGTCCGTCGTTCCTTCGTCGACTTCCTCGCCGTGCCGACCGGCACCGTCGTGGCGTTCCTGCTGCTGGCGCTGGCCATGTACACCCTGGACCGGCAGCCAACGACGTGGATCGAGCCGATGCGCCAGTTTCTGCGCGTGCACCTCATCAGCGACGCGGACAAGACCGAAGCGCTGCTCGGCACGATTGCGGGCGGCCTGATCACGATCACGTCGATCACCTTTTCCCTGCTGCTGCTCGCGGTGCAGCAGTCCGCTGCTTCTCTCACGGCGCAGGTGCTCGACCAGTTCATCCACCGGCAGATCAACCAGCTGTACTTCGGGGTGTTCGTCGGCGTGTCGCTGTACGCGCTGCTGATCCTCGCGACGAACAGCACGTTGGTGACGCCGGTCTTCGGCGCGACGGTCGCCCTGATCCTCACGCTGGTCGCGCTCGTGGTGATCGTGCTGCTGCTGTACTCGACGTTGAACCAGATGCGGCCGATCCGCATCGCCGAGGCGATCCACGACCTCACGCTTGCGGCCCGGGAGCGACAGATGCCCCTGCTGCAGCGGACGCTCCGTGCGCCGATGTTCGAACGGGCGCCCGTGTCCCTGCCGGTGCATGCGGAAGCGAACGGTCACGTCACGCGGGTGAAGCTCGATCGAATCGCTGATCCACTCGCCTCGGCGCGCGGTCGCGTGGAGGTCGTGCTGCGCGTCGCGGTGGGCAGCTACGTCACGTTCGACGACGTGATCGCCGAGGTCCGCGCCGAGGATCGCGGCGCGGCCGAGCGTCTGGCACTCGCCACGTGGAGCGCAGTGGAACTGGAACGGCAGCGCGATTTCCGGCTCGACGCCGCGTTCGGCGTCGACCAGCTGGCGACGATCGGATGGACGTCGATCTCGACGTCGAAATCGAACCCTGCACCCGGCGCGGCGGCCGTGCGCAACCTGCGCGACCTGCTCGCACGCTGGGCGGTGGCGACGCACGATGCGGCCGCGGATCCGCCCCTGCCGGTGGTCTATCCCGACACCCTGCTCCAGGACGGGATCGCCGCGCTGGAGTCGCTCGCGGTAGTCTCGTCGGAGTCGCTGCAGCACCAGAGCTGTGCCGAGGTGCTGTCGAGCTTTGCCACGCTGCTTCCGAGACTCCCGATCGAGGTCCGGCTCAGCGCGGTCGGTGCCGTGCGACGGATCCTCCCCTCACTGGGCGACCATGTGCTCACCGGCGTGCTCGACAGTTCGCTGTTGGAGCTGGAGGCAGCCCTCCGACAGTTGAGCGAAGTCAACGCGGCCGCCGAAGTGCGCCGCGCACGGGACGCGATGGCGCGGGATCTCGGGACGCTGCAGGCGCGCGGTACGCGCGGTCGTTCGACCAACTGACGATCGCTGCACTTCGGCATCTGTTCGGTGTATATTTGGACGGGGCATCTTCGCTTGGACGTTCACCGATTCGCAGGTACTGTGTAGCCCAATGTCTCGCGCCGAGATCACCACCCCTGAAGTCCTCTCCGACGAGTCCGTCGTCGAGCTCTCGCTCCGGCCGCAGCGGCTGGAGGAGTTCATCGGCCAGCAGAAGGTGAAGGACAACCTTCGCCTCGCCATCGACGCGGCGCTCGCGCGGTCCGAACCGCTCGACCACTCGATCTTCTACGGCCCGCCGGGTCTCGGCAAGACGACGCTCGCCGAGCTGATCGCGCGCGAGCTGCGCGTGAACATCCGCACGACGTCGGGTCCGGCGCTGGAGAAGCCAGGCGACCTGGTGGGCACGCTCACCAACCTGCGCGCGGGCGACATCCTGTTCATCGACGAGATCCATCGGCTGCGGCCGGTGATCGAGGAATTCCTCTATCCGGCGATGGAGGACTATCGGATCGACATCCGGTTGAGCGAAGGTCCGAAGGCGCAGACGATCACGATGCCGATCGAGCGGTTCACGCTGATCGGCGCGACGACTCGCTTCGGCATGCTGACGGCCCCCATGCGCGCGCGCTTCGGCATCGAGCAGCGGCTCAACTACTACTCGTCCGAGGACCTCGAGATGATCGTGCGTCGCACGGGCGAGGTGCTGAAGGTGGAGATCGAGGCGGCGGGTGCGCGCGAGATTGCGCGCCGCTCACGCGGCACGCCGCGCGTCGCCAACCGCCTGCTCCGCCGCGTGCGCGACTACGCGCAGGTTCGCGCGAATGGCGTGATCACGGAGGATGTCGCTCGTGCCGCGCTCGCGATGCTCGACGTGGACCAGTTCGGCCTCGACGACATGGACGCGCGGATCCTCAAGGCGATCATCGAGAAGTTCGACGGCGGGCCGGTGGGTGTCTCGACGATCAGCGCCGCGATCGGCGAGGATGCGAGCACGCTGGAGGAGGTGTACGAACCGTTCCTCGTGCAGCAGGGGTTCCTGCAGCGGACGCCGAGAGGTCGCGTGGCGACGGCGGTGGCGTACCGGCACTTCGGGTATACGCCACCCGCAGTTCCGTCGGAGCAGGTGGCGTTATTCTGAGTCATGAGTCGGGAGTGTGCACGGCAGAGCTGACAGTTCAAGCTGTCAGCTGACAGAATTCGTCGCAGTCACTCACGAACTTACGACTCGACGCACCCGAGCTGGAATGGAACGGTGGGGCGGAACGGCAAACGCGGTGCGGGGAGTGCGAAGTGCGCACAGTGGCCCACATGGCGCAGGACAGCCCACCCACCCGGTGGAGCACGCCGTTGCCGTGCCGCCGTTCGGTCCATCGTGACCCCGCTCATGCCAGCTCTCGGCGCGCGAGGACCTACGAGCCGTCCTGTCAGCTGGCAGCTTGAACTGTCAGCTCCGCCGTGCCACTCGCGACTCTCAACTCACCACCGCGCACTTATAGAATGCCGAGCGGGTTCGCCACCTCCGACTACGACTTCCCCCTCCCACCCGACCTGATCGCGCAGTCCCCGCTCGGCCAGCGCGATGCGAGTCGGCTCATGGTGGTGGACCGTCGGATCGGCTCCATCACGCATCGCAAATTTTCCGACCTGCCGGAGTTGGTATCGCCGGGCGACCTGCTCGTCGTCAATCGCTCCCGTGTCGTGAAGGCCCGGCTCCTCGGCACTCGTGTCGGCTCCGGTGCGCCGGCGGAGGTCTTCCTGCTCCATCCCCTCGGCGATGGTCGCTATGAGGCGATGGTGTCGCCGGGTGGGAAGCTCAAGCCGGGGCGCATCGTGGAGTTCGCTCCCGGCTTCACCGCCGAGATTCTCGAGATCACCGAGCGTCGCACGCGGATCGTGCGACTGGTCGTCGCCGCGCCGTACGAGGGTGTCGAGGACGCGATCGAGCGGCACGGCCACGTGCCGCTGCCGCCCTACATCGCGCGCGGTGACGAGGCCAGCGACGCCGAGCGCTACCAGACCGTGTACGCGCGCGAGGCGGGCTCCGTCGCGGCGCCAACGGCCGGATTGCACTTCACGCCTGCGCTGCTCGACCGACTCGCCGAACGTGGCGTACGTCGCGCCGACGTGGTGCTTCATGTGGGCGCGGGGACGTTCAAGCCCGTGGAGGTGGACAACCCCGCCGAGCACGCAATGCATGAGGAGCGTTTCGTGGTCCCCGGCGACACGGCGCGCGCCGTGGCGGAGACGCACGAGGCGGGAAAGCGGGTCTGGGCCGTGGGGACCACGTCGGTGCGGACGCTCGAAGCCGCGGCGGACGCGGCTGGTACGGTGCGCGCCGGCGAGGGCGAGACCCGTATCTTCATTCGTCCGCCAGCGAAGCCGCGGGTGGTGGATGCGCTGATCACCAACTTCCACCTGCCCCGCTCCACGCTGATCATGCTCGTCGCGAGCTTCCTGGGCTACGAGCTCACCATGCGCGCGTATCACGAGGCGATCGCCGAACGCTACCGCTTCTACTCGTACGGCGACGCGATGGCGATCGTGTGACGACGTGTCGTACCGGCAACACATGACCTCGTTCGAATTCACCCTCGAGACCACCAGCGGCGCGGCACGGGCGGCGCGCTTCGCCACGCCGCACGGCGTAGTGCAGTCGCCGGCGTTCATGGCCGTCGGGACGCTCGCCACGGTGAAGGCGCTGGACCCGCTGGACCTGCGCGCGATGGACGCCCAGATGATCCTCGCCAACGCGTACCACCTGCACCTCCGTCCCGGCGACGAGACGATCCGCGAGCTGGGCGGCCTGCACGAGTTCATGCGCTGGGATGGGCCGATCCTCACCGACTCCGGCGGCTTCCAGGTGTTCAGCCTCGAGGGGCTGCGCACGGTGGACGAGGACGGCGTCGATTTCCGCAGCCACATCGACGGCTCCAAGCGTCGCTTCACCCCCGAGAGCGTGATGCGCATCGAGCGCAATCTCGGCGCCGATCTCATCATGCAGTTTGATCACGTGATTCCCGGGCAGAGCGAGCACGCGATCGCGAAGGATGCGAGCGAGCGGAGCCTGCGCTGGCTGGCGCGGTGCCGCGCCGAGTTCGCGCGGCTCAACGAAGCCGACGTCATACCCGGCCGTGCCGAGCAGGCGCTTTTCCCCATCGTCCAGGGCGGCATCCACGCCGACCTAAGGCGTGCGGCGGCGCGCGCCATCCGTGAGATGGGCGACTGGAAGGGGTTCGGCATCGGCGGACTCTCGGTGGGGGAAGCCAAGCCGGACATGTACCGCATCCTCGAGGAGGTACACGAGGAACTGCCGACCGACCGACCGCGCTACCTGATGGGGGTCGGCTTCCCGGAAGATCTGGTGGAGGGCGTGCGTCGCGGTGTGGATCTGTTCGACTGCGTCGCGCCAACCCGCATGGGCCGCAACGGTGCCGTGTTCACCGCCGACGGCCGCCTCAACATCAAGCGCGCCGAGTTCCGGCTGGACAAGCGACCGCTCGATCCGGAGTGCGACTGCGCGTCGTGCACGCGCTTCTCGCGCGCCTACATCCGTCACCTGTTCCTGGCCGATGAGATCCTCGGGCTCCGCCTCCTGTCGCTGCACAATGTACATTTCCTCGTGTCGCTGATGCGGCAGGCGCGTGAGGCCCTGCTCGGCGGCACCTTCGACGCCTGGAGCGACGCATGGCTCCAGCGCCACCATTCTCGCACCACGACGGCCACCGCATGATCCCACCCGGCTTTCAACCGGCACTCCTCGCCCTCCAGTTCGGCGGCGGCGCTGGCACCCTCACGCCGTTCATCATCCAGATCGCGGCGATCTTCGGCATCTTCTACTTCCTGCTCATCCGGCCGCAGCAGAAGCAGAAGCGCCAGCACGAGGAGGCGCTGCGCAACATCAAGCGCGGCGACCAGGTCGTCACCACCGGCGGCATCATCGGCGAGGTGGTGCACGTGCGCGAGACGGTGAACGCCGACGGCACCACGGCGCGGCCGATGGAGGATCAGGTGACGATCAAGTCCGCCGAGTCGCGGCTCATCGTGGAGCGCGGCCGGATCGCGAAGATCATCGGCGCATCGAGCACCGTCGCGGCGAAGGACTGAGCGCGGCGCCGTGAGCATCCTCGACATCCGCGTCCTCGGCGACCCCGTCCTGCGCCAGGCGACCACGCCGGTGCAGACCGTGAACGACGAGCTGCGTCAGCTCGTGAAGGACATGTTCGCAACGATGTACCACGCGCGCGGCATCGGGCTGGCCGCACCGCAGGTGGGACGCACCGAGCGGATCACGGTGATCGACGTCGACGACCAGCCGCTGGTACTGGTGAACCCGCAGGTCGTCGCCGCGTCGGGTCGCGGCAAGGGCGAGGAGGGCTGCCTCTCCATCCCTGACATATACGGCGACGTGGAGCGGCCGAAAAGTGTCACGGTTCGCGCGCAGGACCTGGATGGCAGGACCTTCGAGGTCGAGGCCACCGACCTCCTCGCGCGCTGCCTGCAACACGAGATCGACCATCTCGACGGCAAGCTGTTCATCGACTATCTGAGCGTGCTGAAGCGCACCGCTGCGCTGGCCAAGTGGAAGCTCCTCCAGGACAAGTACCCGGGCTACATCCGGCGCGTGTCGCTGGAGACGCCGGATGATCTCGAGGAGCACGACCACCCGGACGAGGAACTGTAGGTGCGGGTCCTCTTCTGGGGGACTCCCGAATTCGCCACCGCCCCGTTGCGCGCGCTGATCGGCGAGGGGTTCGAGGTGGTGGGCGTCGTCACGCAGCCGGACCGCGCGGTCGGGCGTTCGCGCTCGCGAGTCGTGGCATCGCCCGTGAAGGCAGTGGCGCTCTCGGAAGGCATTCCCGTCCAGCAGCCGGACAAGCCGCGCGGCGATGCCTTCCTCGCCGGCCTGCGCGACCTCGCGCCGGACATCAGCGTCGTCGTCGCGTATGGGCACATCCTGCCGAAGGCGGTGATCGACGCGCCCCGCCTGGGCACGCTCAACATCCACGCGTCGCTGCTGCCGGCATTGCGCGGTGCGGCCCCCATCCAGGCCGCCATCCGCGATGGACTCGGCGAAACCGGCGTGTCCGTCATGCAGATGGTGCCCGCGCTCGATGCAGGGCCGGTGATCCTGTCGGCTCCCACCCCCATCCTTGCTGACGAGACGGCCGGTGAGCTCGCGCTGCGACTGAGCGAGATGGGCGCGCAGGCGCTCATCGAAGCGCTGGCACTGCTGGAGATGGGTCTTGCGAAGCCGGTCCAGCAGGATGACGCGCTGGCGACGTACGCGCCAAAGCTCACGCGCGAGACGGCGGCAGTGGACTTCACCCGCCCTGCTACCGAAGTCGCCCGCCACATTCGCGCGTATGATCCGCGGCCCGGCGCATGGGGCCGCGTGCGCGACACGGAGGTGAAGCTGTTCGGGGCGCGCGTCGCGCCGCGCTCGAGCAGCGATGCACCCGGCGCGGTGCTGGCGATCGACAGCGAGGGGATGCTCGTCGCCTGCGGCACCGGAGCCGTTCGGGTGCTCGCCGTGCAGCCCTCCGGCAAGCGCCGGCTCGCTCCGTTGGAATGGGCCCACGGTCGCGGCATCACGGTCGGAGATCGCTACGACACCCGCGCCGCCAGTCCCGCGTAAGGGGAGCGTGACCAGCCCGCCGAAGGTCGTCTCCCCAACCCCGGCCGTACGCGTCCCCGTGGTACACGCCGTGACGAGCGACGAGATCGTCGCCCGTCCCGACTTCATCGACGTTGCCTGCGGCGTGATGGGCGCGCTCGGCGCACGCGGCGCGTTGCACCTGCGCGCTTCGCGGCTCGGCGTGACGCGCCTCTGCGAGCTGGCCGAGGCACTCGCCGCCGCCCAGAGCATCACCGGCGCGTGGCTCGTCGTGAATGACCGGATCGATGTCGCGCTTGCCGTGCGTGCGCGCGGTGCACAACTCACCAGCCGCTCGCTGCTTACCGCCGACGCACGCCATGCGGCGCCTGCACTCGCCCTCGGCGCGAGCGTCCATGACGTCGCCGATGGCATCGAGGCGGCGCGCGCCGGCGCCGACTGGCTGGTGGTGGACCGTCCCTTCGCGCCCGCCGCCGGTGGCGGCGTGACGACGCGGATCGAGCGCCTGGCGGCCAGCACGACGACGGCGCTCGTCGCCATCGGCGGCATTCATCCGCAGCACTGCCGGGCGCTACGGATGGCCGGCGCGCATGGCGTCGCCGTGATCCGCGGCATCTGGGACGCGCCGAATGCCGAACGTGCCGCCAGCGACTATCTTTCGTGTCATGACGACGCTGGTGCTGCATGAGCTCTCCTTCCCTGCGCGCGCGCTGACCGCCCGGTCGTCTGGCGTGAGGTGCATCACGCGCGCGCGCGATGCGGCGTGGGTGCGCGAGTGAAGGGCTCGGAGCAGCACGTGGCGCCGACGCGGGGCGGCGTGACGGACGCCCGCACCGCCGCAGCCGAGATCTGCGCCGACCTGCGCAGTGGCGAGCTGCTCGACAGCAGCTTCGATCGTCGCACGGCTCGGCTCGATCCCCGCGATCGCCGGTGGACGCGCGAGCTGGTGTATGGCATGCTGCGCCGCCGAAGCTGGCTCGACGCGATGCTTGCCGAGCGCGTGAGCGGCGGCCTGGCCCGGCTGGATGCCGACGTGATCGACCTCCTCCGGCTCGGCGCCTATCAGCTTCTCTCGATGGGAAGCGTGCCGGCGTATGCGGCCATCGGCCAGACGGTGGAGCTGGTGAAGCGTCGTCACGGCATCGGCGCCAGCAAGCTGGCCAACGCGGTCCTCCGCCGGCTCGATCGCGAGCGTGATTCGCTCACGCTGCCGGCGACCGACGACTCCGCCGATGCGCTGGCGCTGGAGTACTCGCATCCACGGTGGATCGTGGCGCGATGGCTCGCGCGCTGGGGCGAGGAAGAGACTCGACGACTGCTCGAAGCCAACAACGGCGAAGCGCCGCTGGTCGCGCGGCCGTACCACGTGGTCCGCGAGCAGCTCGAAGCCATGCTCGAGGCAGCCGGCGTGGAGACGGCGGACGCACCGCTCGTGTCAGACAGCATCGTGCTGACCGGCGGGGTGGGTGCCATGACGGAGCTCGGCGCCTTCCGGAAGGGATTGTTTCACCTGCAGGACCCGGCGAGCACGCTCGTGACGCGCTTCGCGTCGGTGCCAACGGGTGCGACGGTGGCCGATGTGTGTGCGGCGCCGGGCGGCAAGTCGCTGGAGCTGGCACGCACGGCGGGCGCGGTGCTCGCCGGCGATGTCTCGCGCGCGCGGATGGCGCGGGTACGCGAGAACGTGCGTCGGCTGGACGTGCGCAACGTCTTCCCGTATGTCGCCGATGCCATGCAGCCGCCGCTCCGCGACATGGACGCCGTGCTGGTGGATGCGCCGTGTACGGGGACTGGCACGTTCCGTCGGCATCCGGATGCACGGTGGCGGCTCAAGGCCAGCGACCTGGCGGTGATGCCGACGCTGCAGCGCGACATCCTGCGCGCCAGCGCGTCGGCGGTCCGTCCCGGCGGACTGCTCATCTACAGCACCTGTTCGCTCGAGCTCGAGGAGAACGATCAGCAGGTCGCGACGTTCCTTGCCGAACATCCCGACTGGCACCTCGAACCGCCACCGAGCGGTGTCGTGCCGGAGAGCGTGCTCGATGACGGCCTGCTCCGAGTGCTGCCACAGCGCCATGGCACCGACGGCGCCTTTGCCGCACGCTTCCGCCGTCCACGCCGTGGCGTGACGGGGGCGGCCGCATGAGCTGGCGCACGAAGATGCGAACCTCGCTCGTGTATCTCGTGAGCATGGTGGCGGGATTTTCGCTCGCGTGGCTCATCGTCGCGTTCGTGGTGTTTCCCACCGGCGTGGTTCCGCGCGACGTGAAGGTGCCGAACGTGAACGGGCTCACCTATGAGGAAGCGGCGCAGCGGCTGGCCCAGGCCGGCTTCAAGGCCGAGCAGGGCGAACAGCGCTACGACAACTCCGCGCCGAAGCTCACCGTGCTCGATCAGTCGCCGGAGCCCGGCGCGCGTGAAGGTGTGGGCAGCACCGTCACGCTCATCGTGAGCGCGGGTCAGCGCATCGTCACCGTTCCCACCGTGACCGGCATGACGCGCATCGAGGCGCAGGTGCTGCTGGAGAAGGACGGATTCGACGTCGGGGATGTCGGCGAGACGAACAGCGACCAACCCGCGGGCACCGTGGTGAGCACGCGCCCCGCGGCGGGCGCGCAGGTGAGCGTGCCGAGCACGGTCTCGCTCGTGCTGAGCCGCGGGCCGGCCGCGGTCACGCTGCAGATGCCGGGCATCATCGGGCGCAACGTGGAATCAGCGCGCCTGGTGCTTACCCAGCTCGGCGTGCGTGACGTGCAGATCACCTACGACGCGTTCGCGACGAGCCCGCAGGGCACGGTGGTGGGACAGACGCCGGTGCCGGGCGCGACGATCCTGCCCGGCGCTCCAGTGGAACTTCGCGTGGCGGGCGCCGCGCCCGGACAGGGACCAGGAGTCACCCCGTGAGTGTCGTTCGCATCGCGCCGTCCATCCTGAGTGCCGACTTCGCGCGCCTCGCCGACGAGATCGCGATGCTCGAGGCAGGCGGCGCCGACTGGGTGCACGTGGACGTGATGGACGGCCGGTTCGTGCCGAACCTCACCTTCGGCGCGAAGGTGATCGAGACGGTGCGCCGGCTGACCGAGCTGCCGATGGACGTGCACCTCATGGTCGTGGAGCCGGAGCGCTACTTCGACGACTTCGTCGATGCCGGCGCGAGCGGGCTCACGATTCACGCCGAAGTCTCGCCGCATCTCAACCGCCAGCTGGCGCGGATCCGTGAGCTTGGCGCGGCGGCCGGCGTGGCGCTGAATCCCTCGACCTCGCTCACGGCGGTGGAAAACGTCCTTGACGACCTCGACCTGCTGCTCGTGATGACGGTGAACCCGGGCTTCGGGGGCCAGCAGTTCATCCCGCACTCGCTGGAGAAGATCGGCCGCGCGCGCCGGATGCTCGACGCGGCAGGAAGCCGCGCGGTGCTCGAGGTGGACGGCGGCATCAATCGCGAGACGATCTACCAGTGCTGGCGCGCCGGCGCGGATGCCTTCGTCGCCGGCAACGCCGTCTTCAGCGCCGACGACCCACGCGCCGAGATCGGCGCACTGCGCGCGCAGTGCGCCGACCGCGCGTGATGCGGGGTATCCGCGCATGACCGCACGCCAGCAGTGGCTCACGGTGTTCGGCGCGGTATGCGTGCTCGCCCTCGCACT
>Ga0157372_10006879_pt1 | contig 12100 bp, 9 predicted proteins | sample C55metaG_FD_115307 | JGI IMG/M metagenome (GOLD analysis project Ga0157372, IMG submission 115307) | Corn rhizosphere microbial communities from Kellogg Biological Station, Michigan, USA - C5-5 metaG | ecosystem: Host-associated > Plants > Roots > Rhizosphere > Soil | place: USA: Michigan... | reverse complement strand
TCGCAAACCAAGAGGGGTGATTTCCCCTAACAGAACCGGACGACGGCAGAGGCAGTGCAGCAGCTTCAGCAATTCGATTCCGGACGTTGGATCGGGCCCTGAGATTACGAGTGCCGGCGCGATAGGCAGACGATCTGCAATCCACGTGCTCATTGCAAACACGGCCAGCAGCCGTGATTCCCTTTCCGCAAAATGCAAGTACCGGGTGAAAAGCTGTTCAGTCCGGTTCAGCAACTGGCGGGCGGAATGGTGTGACTCATAACGAACGGGAAATCGCGTAGCGTAGTATAGACTTGGCGGAACATCTGCTGGCTGATACAAACAGCCATCGTGTATGTGCCGCGAGGAGACTGCCCCTTTAGTTCCGTTCCAGAATAATAGCTCGAGTTGCCTGCTTGCCTTCGGAGCGCAAACAACTTCGAGCACGGTGCTGTCTGAGAAAATCTCGCCGGTCGTCGCGACGGTGTCTTTCTTCGGTGTGTGCTTCCTTTGCGCTATCGCGTTCATCTCGCTCACTTGCCAGCCAAATTTCGTGCGTTCCGCAGAATTTGAATCAAAAAGCTGCAGAAACACCAGGGACCGACCGTCGTGACCGGGCCCAAACACACTGTTCCCCTAATGACGTGATGCAGGGCCTCTACCGTAAGCGACCAAAACATCGGCAACTACGCGTATTTAGTTTTGGCAAACACTCTTGCTTTTGTAAGCAGATTCTTGTTTCTTAGGTTAATTCTCGGAAACAACTGGTGCAGATACGCATTATTGACTCGGCTGTGGGCACAACCGAGAACTTTCTTACTCATCCATATCAATCCTCGAGCATTTTGTCAACGTAAAGTAGTACAAAGTTCTAGCTTCGGGGAGTTCCAAGGATCCTCACAACGTACCTGATCACTCCGGGCGTCTACGTTCGTAAGTTTGTCGCTCTTATGGGACATAAATCGCGAAAGCCTCTGTCTGCTCGACAAATTGTCCAACGTTGATCCCCATCGATGGTGAGAATTCCACGCTGGCATCGACTGAACTCAAAGAGCTTCAAAAGTTTAGCTAAGGCTTGTGCGACATCCGCTATCGGCCTAAGTCAGCGCCAGCTGCCTGATTGAATCATAAGCGGCTGGCGTATTGTGCTTACTATGCAGTTTCCTACCGGTCGTCATGAGAGACCCAACGTCGCCACGGCGGTATCCACAATCGTTTTGCCGATGCTCAGGGAGGCAGTGGCGGCCGGCGATGGTACGTTAAGCACGTGCAACACCCGAGCGGAAGGGACGAACTGGAAATCGTCAACCAGGGCGCCATCAGGTTTGAGCGCCTGGGCGCGAACTCCAGAATCACCCGGGACGAGGTCATTGTCCTGCACCTTTGGCACCAGGCGCTGCAAGGCGTGAACGAATGCGGACTTCGAGAGCGACCGATGCCATTCTCCCAAGGCGTTGCGCCAATGTCGGCTGGCCATTCTCCAGAATCCCGGGAAACCGAGACATGCCGCAAGATCGCGCAGGTTTATGTCAGAGTGGCGATAGCCTTCGCGGGCCAGAGACAGGACTGCGTTAGGTCCGGCGTCCACCTTGCCGCTAATGCGGCGCGTGAAGTGGACACCCAAGAAAGGAAAGCGCGGGTCCGGGACAGGATAGATGAGGCCCCGAACTAGAGAAGCTCGCTCGGGCAGCAGATCGTAGTATTCACCCCGAAAAGGCACAATCATGATTCCGGGATCGTCACCGGCCATCCGGCTGATCCGGTCACTATGTAGTCCTGCGCAGTTGATTAGAAAATTGCCGGAGAATGCACCGCGTGGAGTCTGAATTACAATTTCAGAGCTCGAGCGATGCATCGAAGTGGCAGCAGCCGAAGTAAGGATCGTGCCACCATTTCCCGAAATCAGCTCCGCGAACTTTCCAGACACGAGCGCATAATCCGTTATACCCGTCGAAGGGACAACCAAAGCGCGCACTCCGCTTGCATGCGGCTCAATTTCGTGCAGTTGCTCCGGTCCGATCAAATGCAAGCCTGTCAGCCCATTGGCCTCTCCGCGGCTACGCAGTTCCTCAAGCCGCGGGATCTCTTCCTGTTCCGTGGCCACGATCACTTTGCCGCAAACGCTATGAGGGATGCTGTGCTCGCGGCAAAAATTCACCATCGCTGCAGAGCCGGCCACACACAGGCGAGCCTTCAACGATCCCGGCTTGTAATACACGCCAGAATGGATGACTCCACTGTTGTGGCCGCTCTGGTGTGTGGCAACCCGAGCTTCCTTTTCGAGAACAAGAAGACGACGGCCGGGAAAACGGCGCGTGACCTCCAGCGCGACTCCCAAGCCCACCACCCCGGCCCCTATAATGATTACGTCGTAACGTGAGTCTGTCATCTTTGGTTCTCATGTTCCTCGTAGCCTGAGTTTAGCTGTGCGCCGGCAAGCAGGCAATGTTGCTGTGACTACCACGTGAACAGGAGAATCACAATTATGATTTCGGCACTGCTGAACCAGGAGAGAACAGTGGCGGCAGAGCCCGAGTCGGATAGTCGGGAGCTATATACAAGGCCGGGTGCCGTTCGGGCTTTTAAGTTGGGTGCGTGCGAGGTATAGGCTTCGATATGCGTTTTCGAGTTGCAACTCCCGTCCAACCACAAATTCAGGCAAGTGCTGCAGTTCTGAAGGCGATTCTGGCTTGTGCCTTACTCTTGCTGAGCGCTTGTAACCGATCTCCTCAGGCAACTGCCACCCCAGGACGTGCGGATCCCCGCAACGCGGAGCCAGGGGCCGAAGGCCGAGTACCCGAGTTACCGGATTGTGATCTACCCCCCAACAGCCTTGAAGCACCGAAAGAGAGCGGCCATCATCGAGTCGTGCTCACGTGGAATCCGAGCAGTTCTTCGACTGGCCTCAATGACCAGTCGGTAGGCTACTGCCTGTACCGAAGCGGGGAAAGCATTACGGCGCACGATCTCGATCATTGTCTTAACTGCGGCCGGCTCAACCGCAGACCGATTCTCGGCACCGGTTGTTTGGACACCCAAGTAAAAGACGGAGCCACCTATCATTACGTAGCCGGCGCAACCAGGTTCGGAAGCAGGGTGATTCGGTTTTCGAATACGACGACTGCGCTCATTCCATCGACCTCCCAGAGCAAGCAACCCCAGAGCGGCTACCCTTTATGCCAGGCCGAAAGCCCCAATCCGGCTCCAGCTCCGGCAGCTAACCACTGACCAAGACAGATACCCGAGAGTGCGGATCGTGGGGCAAAGGATGTAGCCGCACTCTCATAAACCGCCCGTTGTTGAAATTCTCATTACTCCGGCAGGTTTTCGCATGCAGGAGTATGACACGCGGTAATCGTGACAATAAGCGGTGCCCACTTTCTATAAAACAAGACAATTCGCCTGACCAGCATCTTTGGCGTATTTATAAACTGATGCGTCCTAGTGGAGCTCTACCTCTGCTATTAGATATCATCTAGCGCGTGATCATTCATCGGAAGCGATTTATCGCCATGTTGTTGGTGATCGTGCTCGTGGGCAGCACTGTCACCATATCTGCCATTCGACGATCCATCTTGCGAGCGGCTGGATGGGTGCTCGTTATCAATGATCGCGTCGAAGCCGCCGACGTGATTGTCTTGGCTTACAATGACGACTTCGCAGGGATGCTGGAAGCCGCTGATCTTGTGCACAGCGGCGTGGCTACGCGAGTCGCGATTTTCGCTGACCCGCCGGACCGCGTGGACCGCGAGTTCATCCGCCGTGGCGTCCCCTACGAAGATACGGCTGCACGAGCAGTTCGAGAACTCAGGGCGCTAGGTGTCGGCGGTATCGAGCAAATCCCGCAAACTGTACACGGAACCGAGGACATCGCTCGCGTGCTTCCCGACTGGTCCGAGCAGCAAGGCTTGCGCTCAGTTTTGCTGGTAAGCCCTACGGATCACTCGCGACGTCTCCGCCGCATGCTTCATCGGGCCATGAAGGGACACCACGCGAGAGTCACAGTTCGCTCCGCGCGCTATTCGGTGTTCGATCCCGATCGATGGTGGGAATCGCACGATGGAATTCGAACTGAATTTGTGGAGTTTGAGAAGCTTTTGCTCGACGTCGTGCGTCATCCGATTTCGTAATACGGACCGCAACCGCACTAGTGAAGTCGGATGTGAGAACTCCAGGCGAGCCGGTTCAGATTCATGGCTGTTGATAGAGCCAAAAAGTGCAACTCGCGGCAACGCACCGGATCTGCGACTGACGGACCTTCAACCAAAGGACAAAAAATGATAACAGCATAAACAAAAGCGGCGTGTTGTATGACTTCATGATGAATCTGGCGGTTTCCCATCTGTCTCGTTTGCATACAGTCTGAAGTAGAGGGCGGCTTCGCAAGCTTCTTCCCTGCAAGAGATGCCGCAAGATCGCGCAGGTTTATGTGAGTATGTGCGGGCTAGAGCCGGTACTGCATTGAGTCCGGCGTACACCTTGCGCTTGGAAGGTGACACAACGAGGCGCAACCGAATTTATTTCGACTACGCCCCTTGTGCCCCGGTGGCGATGGGGGAGGTTCTTCTCAGTCACCGGGGAGTTCCTCAGTTCTTGCAATGGGCGGGGCTATTCCTTATGGCTTCTCACAGGACGTATTTTCGCTCCTCATCCAACCTTAAACCTTTTTGCTGTGCGTGGCGATTGGGTCTTCTGCGCTCTCGGCGTTCTCTGCTGCTATCGGCTTGGAGTCGAGGTATCTTGTGTTTGCAAGAAACTGGCCAAAGACAAATAGAGAACCGTGAGTCACACTCCAATGCCAAGCCCTCAGGCCGACGACGAGTAGCCGTTTCGCCTGGGACTCGCGTTACGACGGTCTAAACTTAAAACCAGAATGCATTACCCACGAGCGTGACAGGATATAAATGCAGTGGGATGAAAGATGACCACCTGGGACCGGTTCAATCGGACTACCGCTTTATTCGCATAACGACCTATCTATAAGATTCTACTATGGCGGACCGAGCACAGATGAGACCGAATGCGTTCCTCCCCCAGGCTCACATCCGGACAGGAGGCTCGGCCAAGAACGCGAAAAGCTTAGCGCCAACATCGTAAGAACAGTCAAGTAGATTCTGAGTTGCACGATAAAATATTCTGAGAGGCTGCTGATTATTGCAACGGACTGGTGGGGTGATTTGCAACGTGCCCTCCGGCGCGTAGTTGACGTCAGTGATGCATCATCAGATTCTTGGCCCAGGGCAGCACGTCCCACGCCTGCCAGAATGCCCGCATCTCTTCTGGACGGCCCAGGGAAACCCGGATGTATGTATCCATAGGTGGGAACTGCCGGCCGATAAGAATGTTGTTCTTGCGAAAGTGCTGGATCACATCTTCGGCCGCATGGAACGTGTTCATCATCACAAAATTGGCATGTGAGTCGATAGGTTTGAGCGCCCGTGCCATAGCTTGATTGAAAAACTCTTGTCGATCATTGGCATTTCGCTGAATGAAGTCATTAACTGCTTCAGCATCATCTAACGCCACGGCAGCTGATTCCGTCGCGATGGCATTGACATTATCTTGGGTCGCAAATCTGCGCATTTCCTGAATGAGCTTCGGCGCGGCAATCGCATAACCTAGCCTCAACCCTGCTAGACCATAGACCTTAGAAAACGTCCGAACCACAATGAGTTTTTGATCATCAAACGGGTGATCAAGGAAAGAGGCGTACATTCCTGAGGCGCCAGCGTAATGGTGATAGGCTTCATCGAGAACGACCAAAGTGGATGCGGGAAGTTTGCTGATAAAGGTCTCTAAATCTTTGCGTGGAGTGAGCGAAGCCGTTGGATTATTCGGATTGCAGATGTAAACCAATCTGGTCGAAGAGTGGACACGTCCTAACATCGCGTCCAGATCGTGCGCGAACGCAGAGGTCAGTGGCACTGCAATGATTTCAGAGTCCACGGAAGCTGCGTAGCGCCCGATGGCTTCAAATGTCGGTGAAGCATGAAGCAGCTGTTTGCCCTTTCCCAAGAACGCACAAGCGGCCATGCGGAGGATTTCCGTAGAGCCGCAGCCCAAGAGTACTCGATCGGGAGAGACGTGATGTACACCCGCAATTTTTTCGGCCAATGGGTTATAGCGCACGCGCGGGTAACGGTTGGAACTCTGGGCTGCCGAAGCTATCGCATCGAGCACTCTCACCGACGGGCCATAAGAATTCTCATTACTGTAAAGGAGAATGAATCCCTGGTCTGGGGTTCCTGGGGGCGATTCAAATGAGGGTGGCCCGTCGGCAGCCAGCCGCCACGGCATGGCAGCCGTGAGGGCACCGGCACCAACCCGAAGAAAATCTCTGCGTGACGGCATCATCAGTTTTCCGCAAGCCACGGCCCAGAAAGGTTGCAATCCGCGCTCAAATGTGCAGCCCTCACAATGCTACAGCGCTGAGGAAGGCACGTCTCGTTGCAAAAGAATGACACCCATAAGGCGCTTTCACCGGCTAACGTTTCGCCAGGTTGCCGGTTCCATCGTCGGTCTCGCATTTACCTGTGGCGCTGCCATTCAAAATGTAACTAGAACGCAGCAACGCACCGGAAGCATCTACCGTACCTTGGACTGTAATATTGTCGCCTTCATCGTCGCTGCCAGCAAGGACAACTTTTGAGCCCACGACACTGATCTGGAGTTTCGCGCCTTTCAGGCACTCCGAGCTCAGGCTGGATTTGCCGATGAGGTGCCCGCTTCCATCAGGACTGATCTCCACTGTGATCGTGAAAGGTACAACGTTGGAGTGTCTCGAATAGAGGGTGCCTGACCATATACCTTTGACATCGACCGCACGCTGTTCGGAACCGCTCGAGTCCCTTGTCTGCGCGTACACCCCGCTGCCAACTAACAGCAATCCGCCGAGGCAAAAGAATACGATCAGGGTACTGCCGAAAACGTTTTTGTTGGTCATGGCCAATCTCCGATTGACTATTGAATTGTCAAACTCACGACTGCGGAGTGCGTTATACCTGCACCGCTACCTTTAATGGTTAGAGAATAGGTGCCCGGTGGCGCGTTTCTGTTCGGGCCAACAGTCAGCGTTGATGTTCCCGATCCGGTGACGGATGTCGGACTGAACGATGTACTGGTGCGCTTCGGCACTCCGGTGACCGTGAAACTTACAGAGGAAGAAAAAGGTCCGAGAGGCGCAATCGTTACCGTGTAGGAAGTTTTTGAACCTCGGCGAACGGTTTGACTGGCGGGAGAAACTGAAATAGAAAAGTCTGCGACGACCAGTGTCACTTGCGCGGTATGCGTCAAAGTGCCGCTCGTGCCCGTTATCGTCAGCGAATAACTTCCCACGGCGGTTGAACTCGAAGTGCTGATAGAAAGCGTGGACGAACCGGAACCGGCAACTGAGGCGGGCATGAAGTTTGGGGTTGCGCCCGAGGGCAATCCAGTGATGCTGAAAGAGACGTTCCCGGCGAAGCCGTTGAGGCCCGAGACATTGACCGTGTAACTCGCAGCTGTTCCGGGTCCAACTGTGTAGCTGGAAGGTGTTGCAGAGAGTGAAAAATCCGCAGGCCCGAGCGCGGCAGTGAGCTGGACAAAATTCGCCACCGACGGCACACCAGAGCTATTCAGCAGAAAGAGCATGTAGTAACCAGGCGGAGCGATGTTGCTATTCGGTGGAGCAGTCACAGTCAGTGATCCTGTACCAGCCGTGAAAGAGAGTCCTACCTCCCTCTGGTCCATGCCGAAGGCGTGCGTCACAGTACCGTTGCGGACGAGAACGACCGAGCTGATACTTGCCGCGTCTTGCGTTTGCACAGTAAACGCATTTCCATAGTTGATGTTAGCAGGCGTACTGGCGATAGAAGGGCGGGTGACGAAGTCTCCATTGGAGTCGTACAGATATGGCGGGTAGTAAATCTCCATTGGCTGGACGTATGTACCTCGCGACGGATTGCCGCCCGCGAACCATACCGTTGCGTCGGGCAGTAGCAGAGCTACTGAGTGATACAAGCGTGGATAGGCATTGGCACCAGCTGAAGAAAACACATACTTGCCAGGGTTATTGGGATCGGGGCCAAGCAGATCCGCGTTCAAACTAGCGCTGCTCGTTTGCTCATCATTGAGAGAACCGCCGATTGCCAAAACTTTGCCATTGGGAAGGATCACCGCATTCATTTCAATCCGCGGCTGGCTCATATCTGGTCCTTGCTGCCAGGCGGGAGTTGCTGCACCGAGATCAATGATCTCGGTAGTGGCGGTCGATGGGTTCCCTCCCCCCATAATGATCACCTGAGGATCGTAATTATTCGCAGGCGTCAAGGGAAGCAGAACGGAGGTACCATACGTTCGGGTGCCACTGGAGATGGTCTTCGCAAAGTTGGTGTTCCACGTTGTCGTCGCCGGGTCGAAAAGCTTCGACGTCGTCTGTGCGCCTGAGTAGAACACCTTGCCATTGGGCAGAAGATGCAAGCGTGGGTATAAGTCCGGCGTCCAATTGGCGGGGTACTGCGTGCTCCACCCTGAACCTACCGTATAGAATTCGACAGCCGAGTTCGTGCCGCCCGTTTCATTCAGCCCCGAAAACGCCATGACCCTCCCGTCGCCAAGCGTCAGTACAGTGGGGTACCAACGGCCGTGCGCCATGCTCTGGATGTCGCTAAACGTATTTGTACTCGGATCAAACAGGGATACTTTCGGCTCTCCATAGAAAGGATCGTACTGTATCGTTCCGCCGTCGATCAGGGGGCGTCCATCATCGAGAAGCACCATACCATTGCAAAACATGTCCCAGGATACAGAGAACTGGCTGAGAATTTGTCCGTTGCTCGGGCTGAGCAGCAAGGCTCCTGAACCGTTGGAAGGGCCATATGGCGCCCCTGCGGGACATCCTGCTTGTGAAGGGGGACAATTTCCGGACCCAGCCACAACTAACACATTCCCAGTGGGAAGAAGAGCCACATGAACCGGATTGATGGGCATTGTGCCCATCTGGGTCCAATAACCCTGCACGTTCTTCTGAGAGATGGCCATTGGAACGAACAGGATCAATACGAGCGAACACGCCAGGGCAAACCTACCAGACGAAGAGAAGTGACTTCGCATGACGCACCTCGAAATAGCTCATTCAGTTTCCAAGAAAATCCGGACTGGGGGAAGGTCCGTATCGAAAGGGATCCGAAACCGGATTACAACATGGCCACAGACGCAAAAACAGTACTTCTATGCCGAGCACGTGTCAAGATGAAAACTCTTGCATGTCGTCAGCCCACTCGATTTCCGGTTGAGATAGCACGTGAACTGTCCGATCTTCGGGTGATGAGGATGCGAACGCGGGCATGTTCTCGCCGGTCCATGATAGTTGGCTCAGCCCGGCTTACTTCGCCCCGATAATCTCTGCGCCTATTTTTTCCTCAGAACTTACTCGCATGATGTCTGTGAGCTCAATTGGGGAGTCGCAGCCCGGGTAAGAGGCATATCACCGAACCGAGCACCTTCACTGAATATCCACTTACTTCCGAGAATGTGATTAGAGGATCAGAGCCCAAGCGACCGTAGCGGCCACTTGGGATGTCTGCAAGAATGTGCATACATAGCAAAAATTATCATTCTTGACAATTAAGGGCGCAGAGCTAAGATCCTTATCCAATCTGTGGTAATGGGGGATTTCAATGAATCGAATCAAGAGCTTTCTGCTTTGTCTTGTGCTCCTGGCCGCAGCCGGAATCCTGCACCACGAGTGGTTGCAGATGTCCGGCGTCTCGGGCATCGCGACTCCGGCATCTGCGGCGGTCTTAAGCAACGGGTCCCTTCAAACGTGCAGCGGAGCGGGCACTTGGCACTTTGTCAATCCCCAAAACGGCGGCGACTGCGAGCCGCTGACGGCGGATTTCAGCTGCGACGGGATCATCGTCGAGAAAACGGCAACCGTTCGCCAATGTAACACCAATACAACCAATTACAACACGTTCCAGACCGCCGGTAACTGCACGCTTATCGGCGCGTTTAACACTGCGCCAGGGAAGGTCGTGCTGTCGGACTTCTCCTGCGTCGCAGCCACACCGACACCCACCCCAACACCGACGCCCACCCCAACGCCCACCCCGACACCATAGTAGACTTAGGGAGAAGGTGTGCAGGTTGCCGTTTCTTGCTGGCAGCGGTTCAGCCGCTGCCAGTAGGGCCAGCAGGTGTCTATGCACTCCAATCCAGCAATTCAGCCCCACCCGGGACCTCAATGCTCGCGACCCTCGCTCTGGCGCTGATCGCTACCGTTGGCGGCTCGCTGCTAACCTACCTCTACGATCGTCGAGCGTCGTCGGGGATGCGGATGGGGACAGGCGCGTGTACGGGTTACGCTCTGTTGGGTTCAGTCGCGACATTTTGCGCCTCCGTTTGGCAACTGGACCGCGCACTCGTGGTAACAACGACGGCCTTCATTCTCACTTTCATCCTCCTCGTCTTCCGACAAATCCGTTGCCGGGTGCTTACGAATATCTGCGAAAGTATGGTCAGCCTCCGTAAGGCATGTCTCAGGCCTGGTTGGAGAGAAGTACGTTGGTTTCTCTTCTGCAGCTTCCTTCTCATGCTGCTCTGGCGTGCCTTCGACCGTGTCATGTTCGAAAGTCGAGGTGAAGTATTTACAGCCTTCCGGAACAATCTTGGTGACCTTCCGTTTCACCTGCAGGTCATCTCTAGTTTTGTGTATCGTCACAATTTCCCCCCGGAGGATCCTACATACGCGGGCGTGCGTTTCACTTACCCGTTCATCTCCGATGTTATTGCCGCGATGTTCATGCGATGCGGGGCAACGATGCGCGAATCGATGTTCGTGGAAAACCTCGTTCTAATCTTGGCGTTGCTAGGAGTGCTGTACCGTTGGACCTGGGAATTGACGAAAGACCGCATCGCCTCCGTATTGGCTCCGTTGCTGCTGATATTTGGTGGCGGATTTGGCTGGATACTGTTCTTCCGCGACGCCGCCCGCCGCAGCGACAGCCTGTTGCACTTTCTCGCGCATCCGCCGCACGACTATACGCTGGGGAGTAGTGACTTGTGGCGCTGGGGCAATCCCTTGACGACACTTCTCGTGCCTCAGCGCGCGCTTCTTTTGGGACTGCCTGTCGCAATTTGCGTCTTCACTCAATGGTGGCTAGTTTTCCATGAAAACGAAAACCCCGTGGAAGAAGCTGGTGAGACGCCATTGGTGTCGGATTCTTCCGTGGCGATTGCACTATCAGCAACGCACCCTAAAGGCTGGACCTGCCAGGACAACCAGTCCAGGATTCGCCGGATGATCGCAGCCGGTGTCATGACTGGGCTGCTGCCCCTGGTTCATGCTCACACCTTTCTCGCAGTAGTAGCAGTCGCAAGCTGTCTTACGCTTCTGTTCCGGAGATGGCTTTACTGGGCAATATTCTTCGCAACCGCAGCAGGGGTTGCTGCGCCTGAACTCGTATGGCTGGCGCGAGGATCAGTGAAAGCGCAAAGCTTCGTCGGATGGCAGGTTGGCTGGGAAAGCGGAACTCACAACCTCCTGTGGTTCTGGTTCCTCAATACTGGTGTGTTTATCCCGTTGCTGGTTGCGGGCCTGCTTTGGCGCGATAAGAAATACCTCGTGCAGCCGCGACTGCTTCGGTACTATCTTCCATTTCTCTTATGTCTTATCGTTCCCAACCTGGTCAAACTTGCGCCTTGGTCTTGGGACAACACCAAGATCCTAATTTACTGGTATGTGGCATCGCTGCCTTTCGTCGCCCTTGTTCTTGCGTCCTGGTATCGCAAAAATGCTGCATGGCGGACCGGAGCCTGCATTTGCGTCTTGGTGCTTGTCTTAGCCGGTGCTCTGGACATCTCGCGCGCCATCAGCGGCACAAACTCATATATGGAGTTCGATCGTGACCAGATAAACCTCGCCGCAGAGATCCGGCAGAAGACGCCTGCGCGTGCGCTGGTGTTGTATGCACCTACATTCAACTCCCCCGTCTTCCTGACGGGGAGGCGTTCCTTGCTTGGTTATCCGGGTTGGGCATGGTCACGCGGGCTGGACTACACTGAAAGGGAAGATCAGATCCGACGCATCTACAGAGGCGATCCCGAGGCTGCAAAGCTGATGCGACGGGAACACGTCGATTAC
>Ga0157372_10006876_pt1 | contig 12103 bp, 5 predicted proteins | sample C55metaG_FD_115307 | JGI IMG/M metagenome (GOLD analysis project Ga0157372, IMG submission 115307) | Corn rhizosphere microbial communities from Kellogg Biological Station, Michigan, USA - C5-5 metaG | ecosystem: Host-associated > Plants > Roots > Rhizosphere > Soil | place: USA: Michigan... | reverse complement strand
TCTGTCCGCGTTATTCGGTTCGATCACGACGATCGGCGAATCGCCGCTCGACACACGGGTCATCTACGCCGGCACCGACGACGGACAAGTGCAAGTCACGCGCGACGGCGGCGCCACGTGGACGAACCTCACGCCGAACATTCACGACGTTCCGCGCTTCAACTACGTGAGCACCGTGCTGCCATCGGCGCACGTGAAGGGTCGGGTGTACGCGACCTTCGATGGCCACTTCAACAACGACGAGCGTCCGTACGTTGTGGTGAGCGACGACTACGGCAAGACCTGGCGCTCGATCGCGGCCGGCCTGCCGAACGCGTCGGTCTTCCGCATCGCCGAAGATCCGAAAAGCGCCAACCTCATCGTCGTCGGCCATGTGCGCGGCGCGGACTTCTCGAACGATGGCGGCGCGCACTGGCAGTCGCTGAACACGAATCTTCCGACGATCCCCGTCCGCAGCATCGCGTTCCATCCGCGCGACGACGCACTCGTCCTCGGGACGTACGCGCGCGGCATCTGGATTCTCGACGACGTCGTGCCGCTCCGGACGCTGACCGCCGAAGTGCTGCAAACTGACGCGAGCCTCGTGTCGATCACGCGCGGCAGACAGTGGAATCTATTTGCCGTCGGGCCGACATACGGGGCCGACGAGTTCTACGCGCCGAATCCCGAATTCGATCCCGTCGTCTCATTTTACCTTCGCAACGCCGCGTCGCAGCCGGCCACGATTGCGATTGCCGACGCCGCGGGAGCGACCGTGCGCACGCTGACAGCGCCCGCGGCGGCCGGTCTCAATCGTGCCGTGTGGGACATGCGCATGGATCCATCGGCGACTGACGCCCCGCAGGGCGGCCGTGGTGGACGGGGCGGCGGTCGAGGTGGCGGCCGCGGTGGCGCGGCCGGCGCGCTTGCGGGACCGCTCGTTCTTCCCGGTTCGTATCGCGTCAGCGTCACAGTTCCCGGCATCGCGAAACCGATGCGCGGCAGCGTCACCGTGCAGGCCGATCCGATGGACAAGACGTTCACGGCAGCCGATCGCCAGGCGCGCCAAGCAGCGCTGCTGAGTCTCTACGACGTCCAGAAAAAACTCGCGAAGGCGAAACAGGGGGCCGCGCCGCGTGTCGCGGCGGAGATAGACCGGCTCATCCAACATTCCGGATCGCTCATGCGCGCTCTCGAGGAATTCAACTCGCCGCCTACGGGCGATCAGCGCAAGCAGATCGGGTGGGTCCTCGAGGATGCCAAACGTGTTCTGATGTCGGTCACCGCAGCCGACCATCTATAACGCCCAACTCGTATTTCCCGGAGCCGTCATGCGAAGGCACCTCGCGGTTCTGATGACAATCCTGGTCTCCGGCGCGGGCGGCCAAGGCCCGCAGCTCGCTCCCGCGCCCTTCTCGTCACTCACGTGGCGTAGCATTGGGCCTACGAGCATCAGCGGGCGCGTCAACGACATCGCAGTTGCGCGTCGCACCGGGCGCCCTGACGAGTTCTACGTCGGCTTCGGCGGCGGCGTGTTCAAGAGCGCCAACGGCGGCACCTCGTGGAGTCCTGTCTTCGACGACCTCGACGCAATGATCTCCGTCGGCGATCTCGCGGTCGCACCGTCCGATCCGAACGTCGTATGGGTCGGCACCGGTGAATCCGTGAATCCGACGCTCGATTGGGGCGACGGCGTCTACAAGTCGACCGATGCCGGACGGACGTGGAAGCGCATGGGCCTCACCGACTCTCGCCACATCGGCCGCGTCGTGATCCATCCGACCAACCCGAACGTTGTCTTCGTCGCCGCCCAAGGGCGTATGTGGGGATCGAACGAAGAACGCGGTGTGTTCAAGACGACCGACGGCGGCGCAACATGGAAAAAAGTGCTTTACGTCGACGCCCACACGGGCACCAACGACGTGCAGATCGATCCATCCAATCCGAGCATTCTGTACGCGTCCACCTATCAGCGAGAGCGCAAGAACTACGGTGGGATTCTCGTCGGGCCGGGATCGGCGATCTATAAATCCGTCGACGGCGGTGACACGTGGCGCAAGCTCACGAAGGGCCTGCCCGACGTCGACATGGGACGCATCGGTCTCGAGATCTCGGCGGCCGATCCGAAGATCTTGTTCGCGGACATTGAAGTCGGCGGCTACGTCGTCCCGTCATCAGCGGGTGGCACCGGAGGCAGCGCGGCGGACTGTCCACCCCCACGCGGCCAAGCGAGCAACGCGGCGCGGAACCAATTCGATTCGGGGAAGGGCGGCCTGTATCGATCGCTCGACGGCGGCGAGACCTGGGAGCAGGTGAACCCCGGCGGCGACACACCGGTCGGTCAGTTCAGCCAGGTGCGCACCGATCCGAGAGACCGCAATCGCGTGTATCGGCTCGGCACCGGTTTCTACGTCTCCGACGACATGGGGAAGACCTTCCGCACGATCAACTCCGGCATCCACTACGAGCACCACGCGATGTGGATCGATCCCGAGAACTCGAACCACGTGCTACTCGGCTCCGACGGTGGATTGAACGTCTCCTGGGACCGTGGCATGACGTGGGACTGGAAGGCGAACATCCCGACCGGTCAATTCTACGAAGCCGACATCAGTCTCGACGCGCGCGACCCGTTCATCGTCTGCGGCGGACTTCAGGACAACGGGAGCATCTGCGTGCCCAGTGCGACGCGAAATAGAAACGGCATCGCGAACTCGGACGCGTGGACGGTCGGTGGCGGCGACGGCATGCACTTCCACATCGATCCGAACAACTCGACATACGCATTGTCCGACGCCGATCGCGCGCAGATCCGCCGCGTCAGTCTGGCCACGCTGCAACAAGCCAGTGTGAAGCCCGGTCCCGGTCTCGCCAAGCCGATCTCGTGTCTTGACGAAGAAGCGTACTCGCCGAATCGCGGACGATTGAGCAAGAACGTGCTCGGCCCGGACGGCAAGCCATATCGCTGGGAATGGGACACACCGATTCTCTTCTCTTCGGTCACGCCGGGCGTGGCGTACACCGCGGCGAACGTCCTTTTTCGCTCGACGGACCGCGGCGGAAGTTGGAAGCGCATCAGCCCCGATCTCACGGGCAAGATCGACCGGGACACGATCTCAATCATGGGTCACAAGGTCGGCGCGCTGAACTACTCGCCGAACGGCACGCTGATCGACGATCCCGCCGTCACGTCGCTCTTCGGCGCCATCATCTCGATCGGCGAGTCGCCCCTCGACGCCCGCGTGCTCTACACCGGCAGCAATGACGGCCAGATCCAGGTGACGCGCGACCTCGGCGCAACCTGGACCAACGTCACGCGAAACGTTCCAGGGTTACCGCCGTTCACGCCGGTGAGCTCCGTCGTTCCGTCGCGTCACGCGAAGGGGCGCGTGTACGCAACCTTCGACGGCCATCAGCTCGACGACGATCACGCGTACGTCTACGTGAGCAACGACTACGGGTCGACATGGCGCGCGATCAGCACGGGCCTTCCGATGGCCGAAGTCAACCGCATCGCCGAGCATCCACGGAGCCCTAACCTGTTGGTGGTCGCCCACCGTCGTGGCGTACACTTCTCCAACGACGCAGGTGCGCACTGGCAATCGCTGAGCACGAACATGCCCACCGTGCCGACGAGCACCGTCATGTTCCACCCGCGCGACAGCGCGCTGGTTGCCGCGACCTACGGCCGCGGCATTTGGGTGCTCGACGACGCTGGTCCGCTCGAGAAGCTCACCGCGGACGCGATGAAGTCGGACGCACTGTTCGTATCGGCGACGCGCGGGCGGCAATGGAACCTCTCGCAGCGCAACGCGCGCTTCGGCGTGGCGGAGTACTACTCGCCCAACCCTGAGCTCAATCCGACGATCAACTACTATGTGCGCGACGGGGGGGGCGCCTCCCAGGCGACGCTCACGATCAGCGACGCAGTCGGACACGTCGTGCGTACGATGAATGGTCCGGCGACGCGCGGCTTAAACAGCGTCGTCTGGGACATGCGCATGAATTCGGCGCTCCCGCGCGCCGAGAGCGGCGGGGGTGGGGGCGGGGGCGGACGCGGAGGACGGGGCGGTGGTCGCGGCGCCGCGGCCGAGGGTCCACTCGTCGCGCCGGGAAAATACAGCGTCGCCATTCGCGTCGATGGAATCTCGCGCGAGCTCAAAGGCGACCTGACAGTAACGGGGGATCCGAACGAAACACTCTCCGTCGCCGACCGCGCCGCGAGACGCAAGGCGGTAGACGATCTCTATGCCACGCAGCGCTCGATCGCGCAGGCGATGGCGGATCTTCCGTCGTCGCAGTCACAAGAGGTGGTGCGTCTGCGCGCCGAACTGACGCGCCTCGTCGGCATTACCGGCGGCTTGATGCGCGGCATCGAAGACTTCGACAGCGCGCCGACCGCCGATCAGCGACAGCAAATGGCGTGGGCGACGGTCGATGCGACCCGCGCGTTCGCGGCGGTGAGGCGGCTCGGTTCGGCGAAGCCATAGCCGCGGGGGCGCTCACCGCCGAAACAGTTACACCGGGACCGTCTCGCTCGGCGTATCGTGCTTACGCAACAGCCCGGGCCCATCGACCCGCGGCAGCGGAATCGACACCCAGCGCTCTTCGCGGAACGAGACTTCGACCGCGTTGATCAACTCCTGCACGTGCGCGCCGTCTTCGAAATTGCCGGCGTTGTCCGTCTTACCCGCCTCGATCTCGCTGAGCAGTGAACTGATCAGGTTCGCGTAGAAGAGCGAACGCCAGGATTCTCGCTTGGTGCCACCGGGCGGATAGAAGCGCTGCGGAACCTCGATCTCGCGGAACTCGACTTCATCGGCGGTCGCGACTTTGAGCGACTCACAAATGCCATTCTCCTCGACGAGCCGGCAGATCAGCGCGCCCTTGCTACCGTAGACGCGCGCCTCGATCCCTGGGTAGTTCCCAACGGTGACGAAGCTCGTTTGAATCGAGCCTATGCCTCCACCCGCGAACTCGCCGATGAAGATGTCGCCGTCGTCGATGTTCATGCGCATCATCGTCCCTGTGGCGCGCACGATTCGCTCGGGAATGAAGTTCTTCATCGTTCCCACAACGCGGCGGAAGCGGCTCCCCATGAACAAATGCGCGATGTCCATGATCGGTGCGCCGTAGCCCTCGAGTGACGACACTTGAATCTCCGACTGATCGGCGGTGTGGTCGACCTGGCGCAGCGGCGTGTTGGGGTCGAGCCACTGCGAGTTCTGCTCGTAGCCGTTGAAGATGAACGGCGTCCCGATGAATCCGTCGTCGATGAGCGATTTGGCGTACTGCATCGCCGGGCTATACCGAAACGTGAATCCCAGCTTCGTGACGAGCCGTTTGCTCTTGGCGAGCGCCGCTGCGCGCTCTGTGTCGCGATAGTCGAACGCGACGGGCTTCTCGCACAACACGTGCTTTCCCGACTCGAGCGCCGCCCAGGCGAGCTCGAAATGCGTCGCGCTCGGCGTGCAAACGTCCACGAGGTCGATGTCGTCCCGCTCGATGAGCTCCATGTGCGACGCGAATGCGCGCGGAATGCCGAAGCGCTCGGCGAACTCGCGCGCTCGGTCGACGAGGGGATCGGCGATGGCGACGATCCGGCAGCGCGGGTCACGGAGGTAGCCGGGAATGTGCGCAAAGCCGGCCCAATTGCCGGCGCCGAGAACTCCGACGCGGATCGTCAGGGTACACCTCTACAGTGGGCGGGTGCGGGCAATTTCACCGGACCGAATGTGACGGTGGACTCCAGCACGCGCCACACATGACGCACTGATGAGCGCATCTCCAAACGTGATAGGGGACTCACCGTTATTCGACGGGCGTTAATATGGCGTCGCTCCCACCAGGATTCGTCATGGCTCTCCCCCTTCGCCTCCCCTTCGTGTCCTCTCGGGCGTGCGGCGTGTCGATCATTCTGCTTTCGGTCGCCGGCTCGGCAGTCGCCCAGACGCCCTCCGGTCCGCAGCTCGCGCCGGCTCCGTTCTCGTCACTCGTGTGGCGTAACATCGGCCCGACGACAATGGGTGGCCGCCTCGACCGAATCGCCGTCGCTCGCGTTCGCGGCGAGCCGGATCAAATCTACGTCGCCCCATCGACCGGCGGGCCATTCAAGAGCACGAATGGCGGCGTGTCGTGGGCGCCCGTGTTCGACGCTGTGAACGGCTCGAAATCCACCGGCGACGTCGCCGTCGCCAAGTCGAACCCGAACATCGTGTGGCTTGGAACGGGAGAGGAGACGACCGTCGCGTACTACTGGGGCGATGGCGTCTACAAGTCCACCGATGCCGGCAAGACGTGGACGAACATGGGGCTGAAGGAGATTCGCCATACGGGACGTATCGCGATCAATCCGACCAATCCCGACATCGTTCTCGTCGCCGCGCAGGGGAGAATGTGGGGGCCGAGCGCGGACCGCGGTGTGTACAAGACGATTGACGGCGGCAAAACCTGGAAGAAGACGTTGTTCGTCGACAACAACACCGGCGGGAACGACATCGTCTACGATCCGAGCAATCCGCAGGTCGTTTATGCGAGCACCTATCAGCGAATGCGAAAGATCTACGGCGGCATCACCGTCGGACCCGGATCGGGCATTTACAAGTCGATGGACGGCGGTGAGACGTGGAAGAAGCTGACGTCCGGACTTCCGACGGCCGACCTCGGGCGCATCGGACTCGGCGTTTCGGCGGCCGATCCAAATCTTGTATACGCCGACATCGAAGTGAGCGGCGCGCGCTACCCCGCTCCACAAGGAAGCGACGGCGACTGTCCGCCGCCGGGCAGCGCTGGACGTGGCGGCAATCCGTTCGAATCTGTCGGCGGGGTCTATCGCAGCACGAACGGCGGCGAGACGTGGGAGCAAGTCAATTCGCGTCTCGACCAACCCGCCGGCTACTTCGCGCAGATCCGTCCCGATCCCAAAGACCGCAATCGCGTCTATCGACTCGGGCTCGGGTTCTATGTCTCCGACGACATGGGGAAGACCTTCCGCACGCCGCAAGTGCGACTTCACGGCGACTATCACGACCTGTGGATCGATCCCGACGACAACAACCATCTCATGGTCGCCAACGACGGCGGGCTCGGCATCTCGTGGGATCGCGGCAACACCTGGGACTATCGCGACAACATTCCGACGTCGCAGTACTGGGAAATGAGTGTCGACAATCGCGACCCGTTCATGATTTGCGGTGGCACGCAGGACAACGGCAATTGGTGCGTGCCGAGTGCCACGCGCAATCGCACGGGAATCTCGAACCGCGACGTGTTCACTGTTGGCGGCGGCGACGGGATGTACTTCCAGATCGACCCGCGCGACACGAATTACGCATTCATCGAGACGAACAGCGTCACGACGACGAGCAGCATTCAGCGCCTGAACCTCGCGTCGCTGCAAAAGCAAAACTTCAAGCCCGCCGTCGGCCGGCCGATCAACTGCTACGATGCGGACGCGGCCTGGGCTCGCGGCGGCCGCGGGCTCAAACGCGGCGTGGGCGACGACCCTTCATATAGATGGGGCTGGGACGCGCCGATCGTCTTCTCGGCGGTCACCCCCGGCGTCATGTATGTCGGAACGAACGCGCTCCTCAAGTCCACCGACCGCGGCGGCAGCTGGAAGACGATCAGCGGCGACCTGTCATCGCGCGTCAATCGCGACACGGTGTTCGTGATGGGCAAGAAGATCGGTTCCGTGAACTATTCCCCCGGCGGCGGACCAAGCACGAATCCGCTGCTCACGCCGACGTACGGTTCGATCACGACGATCAGCGAGTCGTCGCTCGACGGAAAAGTGTTGTACACCGGCACCGATGACGGTCAACTCAGCGTGACGCGCGACGGCGGCGCGACGTGGATGAACGTCACCAAGAACGTTCCCGGCCTACCGCCGCTGACGTTCGTGTCGACGGTTGCGGCGTCGCACCACGCCCCGGGTCGAGTATACGCGACGTTCGACGGCCACTTCAACGACGACGAAAACACCTACGTCTATGTGAGCGACGACTTCGGCAAAACATGGCGCAAGATCATCGACGGTCTGCCGAAGACGTCGATCAACCGCCTCGCCGAAGATCCGCGAACGCCGACGCTGCTCGTCGTCTCGCACGCCTATGGCGTGCACTTTTCGAACGACGCCGGCGCGCACTGGTACTCGCTCTCCACTAACATGCCGACCGTACCGGTGCGCAGCATCGTCTTCCAGGCGAAGGCCAACGCGCTCATCGCCGGCTCGTACGGTCGTGGCGTTTGGGTGCTCGATGACGTGAGCCCTCTCCAAACGCTCACTCCCATCGCACTCCAACGCGACGCCGTTTTGGTGTCGGCGACGACTGGCCGGCAATGGACCACGACACCGCTCGGCACAACGTATGGGGTCGGGACCTTCTATGCCCCGAACCCGGAGTTCGATCCCGTGATCACGTACTACCTGCGTGACGCGGGGTCCGCGCCGGCGACGATCCACATTGCGACCAGTAGCGGCACGCCGCTTCGGACGCTTCAAGGCACGGCGACGAGCGGCCTGAATCGCGTTGTTTGGGACATGCGCATGGAATCAGCGCTCGGCACCGAGCGCCCGGCGGGCCGTGGTGGACGCGGTGGTGGCGGCGGTGGCGGTGGGGGACGCGGTGGCGGACCGGGGGAAGACGCGGGACCGATGGTCGGCCCGGGTGTCTACAACTTCACCGTCGAAATTGCCGGCGTCGCCAAACCGCTGAGCGGCAAGGTCACGGTGACCGGCGATCCCAAAGAAACGATTTCCGCGGCGGATCGCGCCGCGCGGCAGGCAGCTATCATGAACCTGTACGCCTTGGAGAAGAGCCTGGCCAAGGCACGCGGTTCGGCGCAGGCTGCAGTTCGTCAGCGCGCCGCCGCCACCGATTCGACGTCTCGCCGACTGACTCAGACCGCCGCCGAGCTCGACCGCTTGATCGCTCTCGCCGGTTCGATGATGAGAAATCTCGAAAGCTTCAATTCGGCGCCATCGGCCGATCAGCGGCAACAGATCGCCTGGGCGACCGAGGACGCTAACCGGGCGATGGCAACACTTGCGCGTCTCGCGCCGGGGACGCCGCCGGATCGGCAGTAGCGTACGGATCGCGACCACGGTCTCCAACGTCGGCGTGGTCGCGATCTGTAGGACGAGCTACGCGCCCAACGAATTCTCTTGGATCATCCCGGTGACCACTCGTCGCCGAACGGCGGCGGTCTCACCGTCACAGGCATCGCAATTGCCACACTCCCAGCCCGGTTCGACTTCCTCGCCGAAGTACTCGAGAATGAATCGCGTGCGGCATCGGGCGCTCTGACAGTAGTTGATCATGGCGCGGAGCTTCGCGCGATCCTGGATGCGGCGTTCCTCGTAGTCGGTGAGGTCCGCGCTCAAGTTCACCTGCGTCAGCTTGTCCCGCAGGCGCTCCCAGCTTCCGCCGCGATACTCTCGGACGAGCCCGTGGCGCTTGAGGAGGACGAGGACGATGCGCGCCTTGCGTCGTGGGACGCCGGATTTGTCGGCGAGGTCGTCGAGGAGAATCGTTTCCTCGAGCGGGACTTGCTCGAGCACGATCGCGACCTTCGCGGCCTCCTCCACGTCGGGATACTTGCCGCCGAGGAAGTATGACTGCACGCGGCTGTCTTCTACTCTATAGAAGAGCGTGCACGTCGCGGGTAGCCCGTCGCGCCCGGCCCGTCCCGCCTCCTGGTAATACGACTCGACCGAACCGGGAAAGTGATAGTGGATGACGAACCTGAGGTCCGGCTTGTCGATGCCGAGCCCGAAGGCGTTCGTCGCGATGATGGCCTTGAACTCGTCGGCCATGAAACGGTCTTGCGTCTCTTTGCGGTCCGGACCGGCCATCTTGCCGTGATAGATTCCGACGGGAAACTGACCCTTGAACTGTTCATGGAGCCGCTCGGCCTCGCGCACCGTCGCGACGTACACGACGCCCACGCCGGGGCTCTCGCTCAGTAAGCGGGTAAGCTCCGCATCCTTCATCGCTTGATTGACCGTCCGCTTCACCTCGAAGCGCAGATTCGGTCGAGCGAATCCGGTGACGGTCACGTGGACCGCGCGCATGCCGAGCTGTCGCGCGATGTCGTCACGCACCTCTTTCGTCGCGGTCGCCGTCAGCGCCAGAATCGGCGGACGCCCGAGTCGTGCTACGACGGAGCCGAGCGTCAGGTAGTCGGGACGGAAGTCGTGGCCCCACTGGCTGACGCAATGCGCTTCGTCGATCACAAAGAGGCTGACCGTCCGCGTGAGCAAGCGCTCGAAGAAATCCCGGTCCTTAAAGCGCTCGGGCGTGAGATAGAGTATTTCGCCGCCGCCCGACTCGACGCGGTCGGCCAGGTCGCGCGCCTGGGAACCCGAGAGATGCGAATGCATGGCGAGCGCGTCGACGCCGCAGGCAGCGAGCTTGTCCTGCTGGTCCTTCATGAGCGCGATCAGCGGACTCACGACGATCGTGAGGCCGGGGAGCATCAGCGCGGGTAGCTGATAAACGAGGGACTTGCCGCTCCCCGTCGGCATGACGACGAGCGCATCGTGCCCCTGAAGCACCGCGCGGATCGGTTCCCACTGGCCTTTCTGGAATTCGCGATGGCCGAAGCGCTCGACGAGCACTTCTCGAGCTTTGGCCTGAAGTGACGACGGCATTGCGAAATCCAAAAAGCATGAACCGGACCGTCCCCGGCCGCCCGCCGGAGTTCGCTATCGAACTCGGCAGGAATTGTCGGTCGACTGTTGGAGCTCCGGACCAAGGGATCTACCGCCGGCCGCCCGGCGTACAAGAAGGGAGTCACGGGCACGAGAATCCGACTTAGCTTTTGGAGTCTCCCTACCAGACCGATATGCTCATCAAGAAGCCGACCGACATCGCCTCGTCGGAGATCACGACCGAAGCGCAGTATCTCGACCGCCGGAAATTCCTCGCCGCGGCCGGCATCGCGACCGTCGGCATCATGGGCACGGGCCGACTGCTCTCGGCCGTCGCGCCCGCGCGGCGCCAGGACGACAAGCCGAACACCTACGAAGAGATCACCAACTACAACAACTACTACGAGTTCGGGACGGACAAAGAGGACCCTGCCGCCAACGCGAAGAACTTTCGCACCAAGCCGTGGACGGTGAAGGTGGACGTCCTGGTGAAGAAGCCGGCCGAGTACCACTTCGAGGATCTGGTCAAGCCGTACAAGCTCGAGGATCGCGTCTATCGGTTTCGATGCGTAGAAGCGTGGTCGATGATCATCCCGTGGCAGGGGATTCCGCTCGCCGAGATGATCAAGCGGTTCGAGCCGCTGCCCAGCGCGAAGTACGTTCAGTTCACGACGCTGTATGCGCCGGACCAAATGCCGGGCGAACGCACGGGCGTTCTACCGTGGCCGTACGTGGAAGGCTTGCGGATAGATGAGGCGACGAATCCGCTGACACTCATGGTGACCGGTCTCTACGGGAAGACGCTGCCGAACCAGAACGGCGCCCCGCTGCGATTGATCATGCCGTGGAAGTACGGCTTCAAGGGGATCAAGGCGATCACGCGCATCTCCTTCGTCGAGAACCAGCCACGCAACACCTGGCAGATCGCGAACCCGAACGAGTACGGCTTCTACGCCAACGTCAATCCCGAAGTCGATCACCCGCGATGGACGCAGGCGAGCGAGCGGCGCATCGGACAGTTCCGTCGCGTCAAGACGCTCATGTTCAACGGCTACGCCGACCAGGTCGCGAACATGTACGCCGGGATGGATCTGAGGAAGAACTTCTGACCCAGGCAGGGGTCGCTGAGGTAGGCGCGCGTCCGCGGAGTCAGCGTCGCGCGGCGTCAAGATTCCGGATGTCGTGGCAGAAGACCGCAATCTTCATCGCGGCCCTCCTACCTCTCGCGTGGATCGCGTGGAAGTTCACGCACGACCGGCTGGGCGCGAACCCGATCCGCGAGCTGGAGATCGAGACCGGGCTGTGGACGCTGCGGCTCCTCGCGGTGACCCTCTCGATCACGCCCATCCGCCGCGCGTTCGGTTGGAACTTCCTCGTGAAGTACCGCCGCATGCTCGGGCTATTCACGTTCTTTTATGCGACCGTTCATTTGTCGATGTGGGCCGGCGTCGGCTGGTTCTTCGCGTGGGG
>Ga0157372_10006872_pt1 | contig 12107 bp, 8 predicted proteins | sample C55metaG_FD_115307 | JGI IMG/M metagenome (GOLD analysis project Ga0157372, IMG submission 115307) | Corn rhizosphere microbial communities from Kellogg Biological Station, Michigan, USA - C5-5 metaG | ecosystem: Host-associated > Plants > Roots > Rhizosphere > Soil | place: USA: Michigan... | reverse complement strand
GACGTCGGCCTCCGGCAGCACGCCTTCGGAGACCAGGCGACGCGCCATGCCGGTGAGACCCGCCAGGGACGGTTGCAATTGGGATGACATGTAGATTCCGGCCTTAAGCCCCCTTATTGACAAGGAATTTACCCCAGAAAGGCGGCGCGGTCATCTGCCGGGCAGGGTGGTGGTCGCCCCACCCGGAAAGTCGCCAAGGCGATCACGAAAGAGTCATCGCGATTGACTCCACATCGGGGGACGCGCGCGACACTTGCGTTGTCCATGAGGTCCTTGGCGCCAGGGCTCGGTCAGGGACGGGTTGCCTTCCTTCGATAGGGAGAAGCCGGTGGCATTGCTACGGCGCCCGCATCGAACCGCCCGCGTTATGATCGCCCGACAAACGGGGGAGCCTCTTTGAAACGCCTAAGCATCATCCTGCCCGCGAAGAACGAAGCGGCGGCATTGGCCCGTCTGCTGCCGGCGCTGCGCACCGCCCAGCCGGACGCGGAAATCATCGTGGTCGATGACGGCTCGACCGACGACACTCGAGCGATTTGCGAGGCCCATGCCGTCAGCTGCCTGTCCTCCCCCTACTCGATGGGCAACGGAGCGGCGATCAAGCGCGGCGCGAGGGCGGCGCAGGGCGAATGGCTGGTCTTCATGGACGGCGACGGCCAGCACGACCCGGCCGATGTCGATCGCCTGCTCGCCTGCCTGCACGAGGGCTACGACATGGCCATTGGCGCCCGCGACTGGGGCAGCCAGGCCGGAGTCGGCCGCGGGCTGGCCAATACGCTGTACAACTGGCTCGCCACGCGCATGACCGGCCACCCGGTGCTCGACCTCACCTCTGGCTTCCGCGCCGTGCGCGCGGAAAAATTCCGCGAGTTCCTGTACCTGCTGCCCAACGGGTTTTCCTATCCCACCACCAGCACCATGGCCTTTTTCCGCAGCGCCTATCCGGTCGCCTACGTGCCGATCAAGGCCGCCCAGCGCGTGGGCAAGAGCCACATCCGCCCGCTGCGCGACGGCCTGCGATTTCTGCTGATCATCTTCAAGATCGCCACGCTGTATTCGCCGTTGAAGCTGTTTGCGCCGGCGAGCGTGGTGTTTTTTCTGCTGGGATGCCTGAACTACCTTTGGACCTTCAACCACTACGGTCGCCTGACCAACGGCAGCACAATGCTGTGGAGCGCAGCGGTGATCGTATTCCTGATCGGGCTGATTTCCGAGCAGATCACGGCGCTCACCTATCGGCGCGATGACTGAGCAGAAGAAGCCCTCGGTACTGGTACTGGCGTCCACCTATCCGCGCTGGGAGAGCGACCCCGAGCCAGGTTTCGTGCACCAGCTGTGCAGCCGGCTCACTGACCGGTTCACGGTGATTGCGCTGGTGCCCGATGCGCCCGGCGCTGATCCGAGCGGCCTGCTCGACGGTGTGCACGTGGTGCGCTACCGGTATGCGCCGCGGCGGTTGCAGACACTCGTGAACAACGGCGGCATCGTCGCGAACGTCCAACGCCATCGCTGGAAGTGGCTGCTGCTGCCTGGCTTTGTGCTGGGCCAGTGGCTGGCCGCCCGGCGGATCCTGCGCCGCCAGCGCATCGATGTGGTGCACGCCCACTGGCTGGTCCCGCAAGGCCTGATCGCAAGCTGGTTGCATCGTCCTTACCTGGTCACTTCGCACGGTGGTGATTTGTTCGGTTTACGCCATCGGCTGTTCGCGGCGCTGAAGCGCAAGGTTGCCGGCTCGGCCGCCGCCATGACCGTGGTCAGCCGGGCGATGCGCGACGAGGCGACGGCCCAGGGCATCCTGGCGCCCACTGTTTCGGTGGTGCCGATGGGCGTCGACCTGCGGGATCGATTTACACCAGGGTCGTCACCGCGGTCACGCGATGAGCTGTTGTTCGTTGGTCGGCTGGTGGCCAAGAAGGGACTGCGCTTCCTGTTGCAGGCGATGCCGCTGATCGCCGCCCGAAGACCGTCAGTGCGGTTGACGATCGTCGGCTTTGGCCCGGAGGAGCCCGCCTTGCGCAAACAGGCAGACGAACTGGGGCTGGCGGACCATGTGGTGTTCGAGGGGGCCGCTCCCCAGAACCGCCTGCCGGCGCTCTACCGCCGCGCATCGCTGTTCGTTGCGCCGTTCGTACGCGACAGCTCGGGTGACCAGGAGGGCCTTCCCGTGGCGCTGATGGAGGCCGTGGGCTGTGGTTGTCCCGTGGTGGCTGGCGAGGTCCAGGGCCTGGCCGACCTACTCGGCGAACTGACCCCGGAAGTGTGCGTGGATCCCACCGATCCCGCCGCGCTGGCCGGGGCCGTGCTTGCAAGCCTCGAACACCCGGAGCAGGCGCAGGCCCGTGCCGGCGTCATCAGGGCGAGTGCAATCGCATCAATCGACTGGGAAGCCGTCGCTGCGCGGTACGGCGATCTGCTCATGCACTGCTTGTCATCGGCACGCAAGGCCTGACTTCCCGCACCTCCTGCGCTTCCCTGCGCGCTACCCTCCGCGGGAGCGCCTATGTCCGCGGCCAAGCCGGATGGCACCCACACTTAAACGCGCGTGGTGTCCCCGGCGCGGGTCGCCTCTCCCGGCACGAGCGAGCGCAGCCGAGGTTCCGCGTCGCCGATCAGCTCACGCCAATCCTTGATGGGCAGGTTAGGCACCACGGGCGAAGCCATCTGCTGCTCGACCCGTCTTGCTAGATCGTCCGCATCTTCTGCCCGATACAGGCATTCCGGTGTATGGGCAAGCAACTCGCCCATGGCGCCGACGTCGGCGGCAACCACCGGCAGGCCGCAGGCGAGCATCTCGTACGCTTTCTGTGGAAAACAGTAACGGCCGAAGACCGTGTCCAGTATGCAGATGGCACCGACGTCCAGTGCGCCGAACAAATGGGCCACCCGGTCGTGGGAGAGCGCGCCGAGATAATGGACACGCGGGCCATCCGGTGGTGGCAGCGATGCCGCGTGCGGCCCGGCGAGCACCAAGTGCGCATCAGGGATCTTGTTGCGCAGCCGCTCCCATGCCGCATAGAGGGTGGTCACGCCCTTGTCTGCGTGTAAGCCGCCGGCGGTGCCGAAGAGCTTTGCATGCAGCGGCAGCCCGAGCGCCTCACGACAGGCGAGCCGGTCGCGTGGATGGAACACATGCTTGTCCACGGAACTGGGCATGGCTATCACGTCGCCCGCCGGCCGGTAGACATCCTCCACGAAACATCGCAATGGCTCGCTGGTCGTCAGCACCAATGAGGCCCGGCGTACCGCGTGCCGCAGCAGGCTCACCATGCCCGGAATGCGGGCCTGCCCGAACCCCTCGAAGTTGTCGTACAGATCGGCAACGAATGGCACCCGCAAGTGCCTTGCCAACCACGCGCCAAGCACGAGCTGCGGAATATCAGATGCGCCGATGACGATGTCCGGTAGGAACCCCTGCAGCCGCTTGAGCACGCGCCACGGGTAGGCGGGCAGAGCATGCCCTAGCCACCCGGGCGAGTGGGCTTCCCACACCAAATGGCCGGGCGCCGCCTCGTGCTCCCAACACCCGGCTTCGGTGTCCTGCCGATAGTCCAGGCAAACCGCAAGGACGGTATGCCCGAGCAAAGCCAGTTGGCGCGGTATTTCATACAGGCGCGCATACTGGTCGAGGATCACGTCCTTCCCCATATAGCGCCGCTTGCAAACGAAGGCGATGCGCATGATCAGTACAGCAGGCGGCGGGCCGCGGCGAGCGCCGCGCCGACCACTTGGTCCATGTTGTAGTAGCGATACTGGGCGAGCCGACCGACGAAGGTGACGTCGCGCTCGGCCTTGGCCAGCTCCTCGTAGCGCTTGAACAATGCCTCGTTTTCCTCGCGCGGCACCGGATAGTAAGGATCGCCCTCGGCTTGTGGATACTCGCGCACGATCGAGGTTCCCCGATGCTGCTGGCCGGTCAGGTGCTTGAACTCGGTGATGCGCGTGTAATCGTGGTCGTTGGGGTAGTTGACCGTGCCGGTCTCCTGATAGCGATGGACGCCAGGCAGGTGTTCGTGTTCGAAGCGTAGCGATCGGTAGGGCAGGCGGCCGAACCGATAACCGAAATAGGCGTCGATCGGACCGGTATAGATAGTGTGATCGCGCTTGAAGTCGCCGCGTACGTCTTCGAAGTCCACGCCGAGCTCGACGGTGATGTTTGGGTGGGCGAGCATGGCCTCGAACATGCGTGTATAGCCATGCAGAGGCATGGCCTGGAAGGTGTCGGTGAAATACCGGTCATCGGTATTGGTCCGCACCGGAATGCGCGCGGCCACGCCCGCCTTGAGCTCGGAAGGATCCAGCCCCCACTGCTTGCGCGTGTAGTTAAGGAAGAACTTTTCGTAGAGGTCGCGACCCACGCTGTTGAGCACCACGTCCTCGCTGGTGCGAACCGGATCCCTCGGTTCCCGGGCCTGCTCGAGGAACCCAGCAGCTCCTTCCTCGTCCAGATCCAGGTCGTAGAGCTGGTTCAGCGTGTCCCGATTGATCGGGAAGGGATAGGCACGACCATTGACGATGCCCCGCACGCGATGCTCGTAAGGTCGCCAGTCCGTAAAGCGAGAGAGGTACTCAAAGATGCGCGCAGCGTTGGTGTGGAAGATGTGCGGACCATAACGATGCACCAACACGCCATGCGCATCGTGTTCGTCGTATGCGTTGCCGGCGATGTGGTGGCGTCGATCGACCACGAATACTCGGCGCCCCGCATCGGCCATTTCACGGGCCACCACGCTTCCGGCGTAACCGGCGCCCACGACCAGTACGTTTTTCACTGTCGAAGGTTTCCAAGCCGGGATCGCAGCGAATCGATAGCCAGCATCGCTTTTATCGGGGCACGGACATAGGGTGGCGAAAGCGCGCTGGACCCCTCCAGCCACATGTAGGAAGGCGTCTGAAAATTGCGGCGGCGGGAAACCGTCATGCCTACGATGGCCGCAACGTCGCGCAGACCTAGTGGGCGGCACAAGGGCTGCACAAAGGCACTCTCGTGCCTGAGATCGGCAACAGTCCCGAACGATGCCATCTCGAGCGCGTCGCGTCGGCGCGGGTCGCGAAGGAATCGTTGGGCGTTCGCCAGGATGTCGCTGCGGTGTAGCCTGAACTTGGCGAGCATCGCCGAATCCCTCGTGATCAGCCGGGCCATTTCGCTAGCTGCCTTCTGCAGCCGCTGCGCATAGGCAAGTTCATTGTTCTGCCGAAGTTCCGAACCAAAGACAGGGACCGCAGCTGTGCCCTCCATGGCGTAACCACGCGTGGTGGCATGGGATGCAGGAGTAAAGCAGTGCTCGATGATGACCCGGCGACGGGAAAAGAACGAACCAGGCTCGGGGATGAAAGCCAGGGCGGGTCCCGCCTCCTCCTCAGACAGATGGTCTCGAGTGAGCGCCAAGTAGTAGCCACGCGGCACCAGCGACGGATTCCTGGCCGCCAGAATACGGTGTAGCGCTGCTTGGCAGTTGAGTGACCAGCCCGCGTCCACCAGCGCCCATTTAGCTCCGTCCAGTAGGCCCTCCTGCGAGAGATAGGACAGCGCTATCTCCCTCTGATCCCCCGCCGCCTGATAGATGATTCCGGCCGCCGTCGGGGATGCCAACACCTGCTGCAAGAAGGCAGTCGCCTCGTTCAGGTCGAGCGGGCTGCCCCAAAGTGCCTGATCGCAGCCGAACATGCTGGCGATCACGGATTGGGCGTTCTCGTCCAGGCCGGCGCGGGCGAGGATGTCTCGCCGGCTGTTCGACTGCCCAGGGGTCAGGAGCAGGCGCTCCCAACCATGGGCGTCCGGCCGGATGGACGGCGAAAGCCATGCTCTGCGGGAACCGTAGAGATATCGCAATTCGGGCCCCTGGTCATCGGAACCTAATGCCTTGGCGATGCGATAGAGGACCTCGCCATCGCGTGCAACGAAATAAAGCCTGCCGATTCCCCGGCGTCGCGCGTCCCCCAGCACCCAGTCGACGTAGGCAACCAGGAAAGGAGCGATCGTGCTGCAGACGAGCTCCTCAAGCGGCTCGCGGTCCTCTTCGGAATGCTGCCGCAACGCCAACCTTGTGCGGCGGCTCAATGCCGGAAGGAAACTACTGCCCGTTGACCGTGGCAGGCGATGGCCTGCAATCGCCGTCTCGTGTGAGGTTAGCGGACCGTGAGAAAAGTGCCGGGCGGTCACGCCGGCTTCCCGCGCTTTGCGCACGTCAGCCCAGGGGTTGTCACCGGTATGAATGAGCTGCTCCGGACGTAGACCCTCTCTTTGAAGCACGTGGCGGTACAGGTTGCCCGAGTGCTTGGTCAGGCGCGCGTCGCAGGAAACATACAGCCCATCTCCTTCGCGCATGACGCCAAGTCTTTGCAACAGCGGTCCGAGCAGGTCAGCTGGCAGGTACATGTCTGAAACGAAAATTATGCGGTGACCGGCCTTGCGTAATTCCTCGATATGTGAGACGACGGGTGCAATCGTGTAAAGGGACTTTTCCTCGAACTCGAGTTCGGTGGAGATCAGGTCAGCGATTCCGGAATCGAGACCGGGGAAAAAATCGAACTTCCGATATATCTCATGGATATCGGCACATTCATCAGGTCGGGCAGCCCGATAAGCCCGCTTTTCGGCGCGGATGCGCCTGGCCTGAAATTTGCGGGCGAACTCCCTCGCTCGATGGTCGGTAAACTGAGGCGGCGCTAGCTTGAGACCCAAAGCAAAGAACAGGTCCCGAGGGTGGGCCCAATTGCGGGAGATACACGTATCGAAAACGTCGAACGAATAGACGATCTCGTGTGCAGATTGTGCCGGCACACATGCTGAATCAGAACCGGCCGGCACGTCGGATTTTTCCTGACTTTTCACAGGGCACCGCGGACAGTGGCTTCAACGAAGGATGGTTGGTGACCTGCGCAAGTCGCCGGAGGCAGCGGAGAGTAATAAAAACACCTCAAATAAGCACCTTGAATGCGCACATAGGCCCCATTGGGCGGGTATCGCCCTCAAATTGACTCCAGAAGCCGGTTTATCCTTTTGAACAACGGAACCCCTCGGAGCATTCTGAGAAGCTTTATCGGCCAGGTGGCGAACAGGTCGGCTTTCCACGTTCTTAGAAGCTTGTCATAACTGGCGTAAGCATCGATCTCGTATTGAAGGCTGGCGAGTGATGATGAAGAAAACGTGCTTATCTGGGAATGAACGAGCTTGAAGTCGAGGGCGCCGTAAGGTGCCTTCGGCGCGGATTCGACCACTTTTCCGGTGTGTGCCGTTATTTCTGCAATCAGGCGATGAAGGTTGTCGCCCGCGTCTGCGATGTTCAATTCCTCGTTCAGGCAATAGTCTTGATATGCCAGCTTTTCGGCAGGCGGATAGAGAAGTTCGTTTATCGTGGGGCGTATATGTTCCCGGCTCCGGATCTGCCAGGCTGTTTCGAGATAGAGAGGTACTGGGCGATATTCCATTATCGCCGTAGGTAAGCCGCACAGCATGCCCTCGAGCGCGACAGTTGAAGGAAGCGTTATCAAGGCAGACGATGTCGACAGTAGCTCGTTTAAAGGCTCTGCAGCTTTTTTTACGTCCAAGATCTGCGCCAACTCGTCCGTTATCCTCCAAGCACAACCTATCCCGAGCTCCTCTGCTATCGCTTTGATGTCGGACAGCGCCTGGATGACGCTGATGCGATGCTCATTGTTGTGGCTTGGGGTGCGTGCGCAACAGATGAGCAGCCTTGGAGGCGCGCCGGAAGTAACGACCCTGGCCCTATCGAAGTTGTCCAGCCGAGGTAACCCGATGATGCTGATTTTCTCACCGAGCCCCATTGCCGCCAGTATCCGGGCCGGATGCCTTCCTATCACCGAAATATGGCTTGCGATAAGCGGTTGGAGAACGGTCCCTGCCGGGAAAACGAAGCTATGGTTGTTCCATACGTACGACCACTCAAGTATGCCATCCATGACATACAACACGGGTACATTCCGCCTGCGTGCTTCTGCGGAAACGACTCTTTGGAATGGCAGCCACTCCAGGCTAAGTAACACCAGGTCGGGTGTTTCCTTGTCCAGAAGCATTTTGGGGTTGATGTTACCGCCATCCACGTACGTCGAGGTGACGTCGTCATGGAAGAGGGCTGATCCATAGATCCTTCTTGCGTCCTCGGGGGAATTCAATACGAGAATTTTCATTTGAGGAATAGTAAGGCGAAGAAGGGGCCATTCAGAAGATATCGGCTCAGCTCGTTACCGTCTCATCAGGTGGTACCGAAACCAGGTGCTGGCAGTTGCGGAGGGAGGCTTTCTTGTGCGCGATGATTATGATCGTTTTGCTGCCCGATAAGCTCCGGATCGCCTCGTTTAGCGCTTCCTCGGTTTGCGCATCCAGCGCGCTGGTCGCTTCGTCCATGAATAGGACTGCCGGGTCGCGATACAGCGCCCTGGCAATGCCGACACGCTGGCGCTGGCCGCCGGACAGCCTGGTGCCGCGATCGCCGATCCTGGTGTCGTAACCGAGGGGCAATTCGCCGACGACAAAATCGTGGATCTGCGCGGCGCGTGCCGCCCGTTCTACTGCCCGCATGTCAATGCCTTCCCGCGAGGCACCAAAAGCAATGTTTTCCGCCACCGTGGTATCTGCTAAATAAACATGTTGCGGAACATAGCCGATGGCGCGCTGCCAGGCGGAAACGTTGTCAATGGTGATTGGAACGCCATCTACGCTGAGAGAGCCCATCTGTGGTTGCAGCAGCCCCAGCAATAGATCCATCAGGGTGCTCTTGCCTGCGCCGCTCTTGCCGACGATGCCAACGCTGGCATGGGCTGGGATCGTCAGATCGAAGCGATCGAATATTGGCTTGTCGGGTGTAGATGGATAGGCATAGCGGATGCCCTGCAGGCGGATCTCCTTGTGTGGTGCCAGAGCGGCGGCAGCGATTGGCAGTTGTTCCTGTGGCAGGGTCAGATCGCGATGCACCATGTCCAGGGCGGACGAGGAAAACTTCAATTTGGCCAGGCCGCGATACATCACCTGCGCCGCCGGCAGCATGCGGTAGGCGGCGAAGCCATACAAGCCCAGCGCTGGCAGTACATGTGCGACATCGTTCGAGCGGAGCAACAACACGAGTGCGATGACGATCAACATGCTGTAGCCAGTGGCCTCGACCAGGTACAACGGCGACTGGCTTAGCGTATCGCTGGCGGCCATGTGGCGAGAAAGCTGCCGGGAGGCCTTCGCGAACTGTTGCAGGTAAGCGGCGGCGGAGTGGGTGATCTTGACGTCCTTGATGCCACCCAGGGCTTCGCTGCACGTCTGGTAGCGTTCGCCGTTGGCAACGCCGCGTTCGTGCCCGATGGTTTCAAGCCGCTTCCGCACGGAGCCGTAGATCAGGCCGTAGAGAACTCCGAGCACCGCAATGATGCAAATGGCCGTCAGCGGGTCGTAGCAGAAGATAAGCACCGCCATGGCCAGGACCACACAACCTTGTGCCAGCAGTTGCGACAGCGGCTGGATCAGTTGGAACAGCAGCTGGTCGACCTCCGACAGCACGTTGGTGCTCAAGGCGGACGGATTGCGTGTCAGGAAGAACTCGTAAGGCTGGTGCAGGTAACGGGCCAGCAGTCGGGAGCTGATTGCGTGCCGCAGCAGGTGCACAAAGCGGTTGAGTACGTGCAGGGTTACTGTCTTGAAAGCCGACGAGGCGATGACTAAGGCGATCGAGGCAAACCCGAGCGCCAGGATGAACCCCCGCGCATCGTGGAAACCGAGCCGCGCGTAGACCGTTTGCAGCAGAGCGTTCTCATGGATGACAGCCGGACGGCCCAGGACGGCCAGGAACGGCATGATGGAAAGCACACCCACTGTTTCGGCGACGGCCATCAGGACGACCAGCAGCATCATCCACACGGCCTCGCGCCGCTCAGACGGAATGAAGATGGTCCAGATTTTCTTTAGCGTGCTGAACATGTCGTGGCTTGTCCCACCCCGGGAGAGAGCGTCAACTTCCCGATGCGCTGTTTGAGGCGCCGGTATGCAGCGCATCGATAGCTTCCCGCAAGCTCCGCAGCTCGTGATCCAATGCGCCTCCCACGTTCATGCCTTCGAGTTCCTGGTATTCCTGCTTGGCGTCCTCAACGCGACCTAGTGCCACAAGCATACGTATGCAGGTGATCCTGTAGGCCGCTTCGCCGGGACGGGCCGCGGCTGCCTTTTGGCTAAGGCTCAAGCCGAGCGAATGGTTGTCCAGGACATTCCAGGCGTAATCGCCATAAGTGGCCAACAGCCGTGCGCTGGGGTTTGGGTGCGAGGTGGCGGCAAGAAATGCGGCAACCATTCGTTCTTGAGAGAGATGACAGAGCCCCTCTCGTGCACACTGGGTCAGTGCGCCCAGAGAGCTCTCGTCCTGCACTCCGGGTGTTTTCGCCCTCAGCTTGCCAATCAGGCTATCCCACCAGGCGTTCTTGATCGGCAGCCCCATCCGCGCGTTCATGAAGATCAGCGCCTGCTCCGGCAGTATCGAGGAGTCGGGCAGTTTCGTTGCGCGCTCGAGCGGCGCATAGGCCAACCGCGTGAACGGGGAATCCGGATCGTAGTGCGAATAGATGATGTAGGCACGTCCCAGCTCGTACTGGGCCCGTGATGACCTGGGCGCCCGATCGGCAAGGTCGGCTGCCAGTCGCAGGGGATCACCCCAGGCGTAGGCGGTCGCGGCCGTTTGTGCGAGCCAGAACAGTATGAGTCCACCCAGCGCCACGTAGCGGGGCAGGGCCATGGGCGACTTCCACGCCACCGCCAGCACGGGAACGATGGCCAGGAGCAACCCGAAACTCGCAAAGTAGTTGCGATGTTCGTAGATCAATTCCAGCGGCAGGATTGTCCCGGTCAGCAGGTGACAGCCGAGAAACAGCAGGATGCCAAGCGCCGCCAGCGGTCGGCGGCGTCGCAACCAGAGCGCAAGCGCAAGCAACGCGGCCAGCGCCAATACGCCCGCAAGCGTCGTCCAAGGGGAGAGCAGGCTCGATGACGGTATGAAATCGTCGTGATAGAACGAAAGCGCCTCGGCCGTAGGAAGGATCGTCCAACCGATGTAATCGGTAACTATGCGCGCCTCGCTGAGCAGGCGGGTGGCGAGCGTAAAGTCCCTTGTTGCCCAGTCCGCCGGGTCGAGCACGGCAGGAAGCAACCACACCAGTCCCATGATGAGAGGCAGGACGAGCACGACAAGGAACAGGCTTGCGATGGTGCGGTCGACGCGGTTTTGCCGATCACGGAAGCCGAACACGACCCATTCGGTGATAGCTGCATAGAGCGGCAACATGACCGCGGTTTCCTTCGCCAGCAGCCCGATCGCGGTAGCCATGACGAGGCTCGCCGTACACAACGCGTAGTATCGCCAGGCCCCGTTCTCATCCTTGGCGTCGCGCAATTTGCTTCGGGCATGGACATAGCCGAGCAAACCGACCAGGACGAACAGGTTGGCCATGCTTTCCATGCGTTGGACGATGTACAGCACACCGGTGAGGTTGATCGGCAACAGCAGCCACGCGCCGGCGATCAACGCCGCCAACCACCCGGCTGGGTACTCGTCCCGGAAGCGGCGCAGCAGGGCCCGGGCGAGGAAAAACATGGCGACGCCATTGAGCAGATGAATGACCAGATTGGTCAGCTTCATCCAGTACGGATCGAGTCCGGCCGCCAGATAATTCGCTGCGAAGGTGAGGGATGCCAGCGGTCGCTTGAACTCGCTCGACGGCGAGGAAAGCGCGGCCCGTACCAAGGTGCCGAGGCTGGCATCAGTGGGCTGCACGCCGGGGTTGTCGACGATGTTCGGGTAGTCATCGAACAGAAAGCCGCCAGAGAGCCCTGGATAGTAGGCGACGATGGTCAGGGCCAGGAGCGCAAGCATGATCCAGCCGCCCGCTCGCCCGCTCGTGCGGGGTTTGGCAAACAGGGGCTGGCCTTTCTCGCGCACGTCCATTTCGGGAGTTTAGCCGCAACGCCTTCAGTGGATACGTGGTCCCGACAGCGCCGCTTGGCGATTGGCAGCGTCCGTTCGCAATGCAGCCGCCAGTTCCGCGAGCTCGCCATTCCAGTAGCCCTGATGCTCGAGCAGCCAGGCATGGACGGCCGGCATGTTCATATGGAACCGGGT
>Ga0157372_10006870_pt1 | contig 12112 bp, 12 predicted proteins | sample C55metaG_FD_115307 | JGI IMG/M metagenome (GOLD analysis project Ga0157372, IMG submission 115307) | Corn rhizosphere microbial communities from Kellogg Biological Station, Michigan, USA - C5-5 metaG | ecosystem: Host-associated > Plants > Roots > Rhizosphere > Soil | place: USA: Michigan... | reverse complement strand
GCTCGATGAACACGCCCTCGGGGGTGATCTTGCCCAGCACCTGCCGGTCGGCCGAGCACGACACCGCGATCGCGACGGGCAGCGAGGCGCCGTGGCGGGGCAGCCGCACCACGCGCACGTCGTGGCAGAAGTACTTGCCGCCGAACTGGGCACCGATGCCGAACTGTCGGGTCAGCTCGAGCACCTTCTCCTCGAGCTCGGTGTCGCGGAAGCCGTGGCCGGTGGCGGGGTCGCCTGCCTTGGGCAGCTGGTCGAGGTACTTGGTGCTCGCGTACTTGGCTGTCTTGAGGGCGAACTCGGCGCTGGTGCCTCCGATGACGATAGCCAGGTGGTAGGGCGGGCAAGCTGCCGTGCCGAGCCCGCGCAGCTTCTCGTCGAGGAAGCGCATCATGGCGTCGGGGTTGAGGATCGCCTTGGTCTCCTGGAACAGGTACGACTTGTTGGCGCTGCCCCCGCCCTTGGCCATGAACAGGAACTTGTAGGTGGTCTCGTGGCCGGCCGCGGTGTCGGCGTAGAGCTCGATCTGGGCCGGCAGGTTCGACCCGGTGTTGCGCTCGTCCCACATCGTCACCGGCGCCATCTGCGAGTAGCGCAGGTTGAGCCGGGTGTAGGCGTCGTACACGCCCCGGCTGATCGGCTCCTCGTCACGGCCGGGGGTGAGCACGTGCTGGCCGCGCTTGCCCATGACGATCGCGGTGCCGGTGTCCTGGCACATCGGCAGGATGCCGCCCGCGGCGATGTTGGCGTTCTTGAGCAGGTCGAGCGCCACGAACTTGTCGTTGTTGCTCGCCTCGGGGTCGTCGAGGATGTTCGCGAGCTGCTGCAGGTGGGCCGGGCGCAGGTAGTGCGCGATGTCGTGCATCGCGGTCTCCGTGAGCAGGCGCAGCGCCTCGGGCTCGACCTGCAGGAACCGACGCCCGCCCGGGCCGTCGGCGACCGACACGCCCTCGGTCGTCAGCAGCCGGTAGGGCGTCTCGTCCGCACCGACGGGAAGCAGGTCCTCGTAGCTGAAGTCGGTCATCGGATCTCCTCCCGGGTGGGGGCGTAGGCGCCGGCACGGCGCACGGTGAGGCCGCTGGTCGCGAGCGCGCGGTGGACGGCGGCGCGCACCTCGGCGAGGCCGGCCGCCCGAAGCCGCTCGCGTGCCTCGGTGCTGCCGAGCAGGCCGTCGTCGAGCAGCCCGGACACCAGGCCCGCCATGAACGAGTCGCCCGCTCCGACCGTGTCGACGACGTCGATGTCCTGGGCCGGCTCGCTGGCCTCGTCGCCCGACGCCGCGCGCCAGGTGACGCCGCGGGGGCCGAGGGTGACGACGGTGAGGGCGGCGCCGAGCCCCGCCCACCGGGTCATCACCTGCGAGGGGGTCTCGCCGGGGTAGAGCCACTCGATGTCGTCCTCGGAGCACTTCACGACGTCGGACAGGGCGACGAGCTCCTCGACCCGGGGGCGCACGGCATCCGCGTTGCCCATGATGGTGGGGCGCATGTAGGGGTCGTACGACACGGTTCCGGCGGCCCGGGCGCGGTGCACGGCGGCGGTGACCTCCTCGTCGCCGGGCGTCATGGTGGTGCCGATCGAGCCGATGTGGAGGTGACCGGTGCCCGGGGGCAGCTGCACGGCGGGCAGGTCCCAGTGCAGGTCGAACACGTAGGTGGCAGCGCCGGACGCGTCGATCGTCGCGGCGGCCGTCGACGTCGGGTGGGCCGGGTCGGTGCTGCCCGGCAGCAGCTTCACCCCGCCGGACTCGACGTGCTCGACGCACCGGATGCCGCGCGCGTCGGTGCCGACGAGGGTCGCGAACCAGGTGTCGTGGGCGAGCCGGGCCAGCCCGAGGGCGACGTTGGCCGGTGACCCGCCGACGTGCTCGGCGGTCTGGCCGTCAGGGGTGTGGACGACGTCGACGAGCAGCTCGCCGATGACGACGACGGGTGCGGAGGCGACGCTCACGGCTCGGCCCTCTGGGTGCGGCGGGTCTGCGGTGGGGTCGAGGTCGTGGTGGTCATCTCGTCCTTGCTGTCGATGACGTCGGTGCGGCGGTCAAACCATATCGCCGGGGCGATTGGGCGTCCCGGGCGCCTGTCGGCGACGATATGGGGGTGACGACGCCCGCACCCCCCCAGAGCCGCTACTCCATGGGGTCCGCCAAGAACCTCGTGCTGTCCCTGGCCGCCGTGGTCGGCATGGTGCTGGTGCTGATCATGATCGTGCCCCGGGTGAGCTCGGTGAGCGGCCCTCCGGTCGACGTCCACGCCACCGCGGTCGACGTCAAGGCGCGCACCGGCTGGCCGATCGTCGAGGCCGTCGGCCTCCCGAAGGGCTGGTCCACGACCTCGGCCCGGTTCGTGCGCACCACCGACGGCTTCTCGACCTGGCACGCCGGCTACCAGACCCCGTCGGGAACCTATGTCGCCGTCGAGCAGACGATGGACCCCACCCCCCTGTGGGTCGAGGCGCAGACCAACCGCGCCCCGAAGACCGGCACCCTCGACGCCGGCGGCCGCACCTGGGTGAAGTACGAGCGCGACACCAAGGTGCAGAACAGCCTGGTCGACGACCCGGAGGCCCCGGGCCAGCTGACCACCCTCATCACGGGAACGGCGAGCTTCGAGGAGATGGCCGACTTCGTCGAGCACCTCCAGCCGGTCACGCCGTAGTCGGGCGGATGCCGGTCAGTCGCCGGTCGGGGGCTGAATCGGGATGTCGAGGGGTCAGGCGATGCCCGGCGTGTGGGCCGGACTCGGGCATGTCGTGACCGCTCGACCGCAGCTGGAGCGACGGATCCACCCCTGCGAGCCGGTCAGTCGCCGGCGCTGATCCTCGCCTCGGCGTGGTCGAGCCAGGTGGCGCAGTGCGTGGCGAGCGCCTCGCCACGCTGCCACAGGTCCATGCTCTCCTCGAGCCCGGCCTGGCCGTTCTCGAGCCGGGCGACGATGTCGACGAGCTCGTCGCGGGCCTGCTCGTACGACAGCGCTGCGACGTCGGAGTTCGCGTCGTCCGCCGCCGGGGCCGTCGCCTCGGGCCCCGACGGATCGGGAGTGGTGGGGTCGGCCACGTCGGCCTTCTTCGCCATGGCGGGCAGCCTAGTCGGCGCTCGCGACCGGGCGGGCCGCGAAGTCGCCGCGGGCGACCCGCACGCGGAGCAGCTCCCCGACCTCGAGCACCGCGGGGTCGCTGACAACCGTGCCGTCGACCTGCTGCACGATCGCGTAGCCGCGGTCGAGCGTCGACTGCGGCGACAGGGTCCGCACCTGGGCACGCAGGTGCGCCGTGTGGTCGCGGGCCCGGTGCAGCTGGCTCTCGACCCGCCGCCGGGCGCGGTCGCGCAGCGCCTCGACGACGTCGCGCTGGCTGCGCACGAAGGCGCCCTTGTCGGTGAGCACCGGCCGGCTGCGCAGCTCCACGAGCCGGCGTCGCTCGTGGTGCAGCCGTGCGGCCAGGGCCCGCCGGGCGCGGTCGCGCGATGCGCTGACACCGGCCCGCTCGGCCACGGCATCCGGCACGATCGCCTTCGCGGCGTCGGTGGGGGTGGAGGCGCGGTGATCGGCGACCAGGTCGAGCAGCGGGGTGTCGACGTCGTGGCCGATCGCGCTGACGACCGGCGTTCGCGCGGCGGCCACCGCCCGCACGAGGGTCTCGTTGCTGAACGGCAGGAGGTCCTCGACGCCGCCGCCACCACGGGCGATGACGATGACGTCGACCTCCGGGTGCGCGTCGAGCTCGGCGAGGGCGGCGGTGACCTCGGTGACCGCCGTCGCACCCTGCACCGCGACCTGGCGGATCTCGAACCGGGTGGCCGGCCAGCGGCGCCGGGCGTTCTCGACGACGTCGCGCTCGGCGGCACTGGCCCGCCCGCAGACCAGGCCCACCCGCCGGGGGAGGAAGGGCAGGGGGCGCTTGCGGTCGCGGTCGAACAGGCCCTCCTGGGCCAGGTGCCGCTTGAGGTACTCGAGCCGGGCCAGCAGCTCGCCGACCCCGACCGGCCGGATCTGGCGCGCGTCGAGCATCAGCGAGCCACGCTGGGTCCAGAACGCCGGCTTGGCCTGCAGCACGACCCGGGCGCCCTCGCCGAGCGGGCCCGGCATCGCGTCGAGGGCGTTGACGTGGATCGACACCGACAGGCTCATGTCGACGTCGGGGTCGCGCAGGGTGAGGTAGGCGGTACGGGCCCCGGGTCGCCGGTTGAGCTGCACGACCTGGCCCTCGACCCACAGCGTCGACATCTTCTCGACGTACTCGCCGATCTTCATCGACAGCAGGCGCACCGGCCACGGCTGCTCGGCCGTGGTGTCCGCCGCCTTCTCGGGCAGCGGGCCACGGCCCTGGGGTGCCGGCGTGCTCATGCGCCGAACTCTAGGCCGCGCCACCCCCAGCCGGCCGAACGGCGGCGATGCTCCGGGGACACCGCCCCGGTCGGTGGCAGGGTTCTGCCGGGCCCCGCACCGCGGCGTGGGCCGTGCCGACACCGAAGGACCGCCCGTGAACATCCTGCTCTGGACCCTGCAGATCGTCCTGGCGGTCGCCTTCGGCATCTCCGGCCTGATGAAGCTGACGCAGCACAAGGAGCAGCTGGCCGACCAGATGGGCTGGGTCGACGACTTCTCGCCCACCACGGTGCAGCTGATCGGCGCGCTCGAGCTGCTGGGGGCGGTCGGCCTGGTGCTCCCGGCCGCGACCGGCACCCTGGCGTGGCTCACCCCGCTCGCGGCGCTGGGCCTGCTCGCCCTGATGCTGCTCGCGATCCCGGTGCACCTGCGCCGCCACGAGGCCTCGATGGTCGCGGTCAACGTCGTCGTCGCCCTCGTGGCCGCCTTCATCGCGTGGCAGCGGTTGGGGCCGCACGCGTTCTGAGGCGCGGAGCGCGGGTGGGCGGCAGTTCGGGCACGGCCGGGCGGGCACCTACGATGGAGGGCATGGCTGACTCCACGAAGCGCGTGCTCCTCGCCGCCCCCCGCGGCTACTGCGCGGGCGTCGACCGGGCCGTCGTCACGGTCGAGAAGGCCCTCGAGCTCTACGGCTCCCCGGTGTACGTGCGCAAGGAGATCGTGCACAACAAGCACGTCGTGACCACCCTGCAGAAGCGTGGCGCGGTCTTCGTCGACGAGACCGACGAGGTGCCCGAGGGCGCCACCGTCGTGTTCTCGGCGCACGGGGTGGCCCCGGTCGTGCACGACGAGGCGCGCGCCCGGTCGCTGCGCACCATCGACGCCACCTGCCCGCTGGTCACCAAGGTGCACCGCGAGGCCGTGCGCTTCGCCGACAGCGACTACGACATCCTGCTCATCGGCCACGAGGGCCACGAAGAGGTCGTCGGCACCGCCGGCGAGGCGCCCGAGCACATCCAGCTCGTCGACGGCCCCGACGACGTCGACCACGTCACCGTCCGGGACCCCGAGAAGGTCGTCTGGCTCTCGCAGACCACCCTGTCGGTCGACGAGACGATGGAGACCGTCCGGCGGCTGCGTGAGCGGTTCCCCTCGCTGCAGGACCCGCCCAGCGACGACATCTGCTACGCCACCCAGAACCGCCAGCTCGCCGTGAAGCAGATGGCCGCCGACTGCGACCTCATGCTGGTCATCGGCTCGCGCAACTCGTCGAACTCGGTGCGCCTCGTCGAGGTCGCGCTCGAGCACGGTTCTCGCGCGGGGCACCTCGTCGACTACGCCGACGAGATCGACGAGACCTGGCTCGAGGGGGTGTCGACGGTGGGCGTCACGTCGGGTGCGTCGGTGCCCGAGATCCTCGTGCGTGAGGTGCTCGAGCACCTCGCGGCACGCGGCTACGGCGAGGTGACGCCGGTCGTCGCGGCCGAGGAGTCGATCATGTTCTCGCTGCCCAACGACATCCGACGCGACCTCAAGGCCGCCGGCAAGAGCGACAAGATGGTGCACGACGCGAGCTTCGCCGAGGCCGGCTCGCTGCACTGACCACGGGAGGCCCGATGAGCGAGGCGGATGCCGTTCCGGCGCCGGTCACGCTCGCCGTCGGCGCCGAGGCCCTGGCGGTCGCCGGGCGGCTGCTGCACGACTTCAACACCGAGTACGACGACCCGACCCCCGGGCCCGCCGCCCTGGCGGCCCGGCTCGAGCAGCTCGTGGACGACGGCAGCACCGAGGTGCTGCTCGTCGGCGACGCCGAGGGCGTGGCCGTGCTCCGGTTCCGGCCGTCGCTGTGGAGCCCGGCCGACGAGTGCTACCTCGCCGAGCTCTACGTCGTGCCGGGCCGCCGGGGCGGCGGCCTCGGGCGAGCCCTGCTGCGGGCCTGCGTCGAGCGGGCCGTCGTGCGGCGGTGCGACTTCATGGACCTCGCCACCAGCGAGGACGACGTCGCGGCTCGGCACCTGTACGAGTCGGAGGGCTTCCGGCGCACCGAGGGCGAGGGCGGCCCCATGACCTTCCACTACGAGCTCGAGCTCTGACGCGCGGCCGTCAGTCGGCAGGAGGCCCGAAGGTGCCAAGAGTCAGGGGCGACGTCTCGGCCTCACCCAGCGAGTCGGTGAGCGTGACCTGCCCCGTGCCGAGGTCCATCGACACGTCGATGACCTGGTCGCCGGTCCGTGCCCCCTCGCTGCGCCAGACGTCACCGTCGTCGACCAGCCACGCCGTGCTGCTCCACTCGGCGCTGGTCGAGCCGGCTTCGACCATGACGTCGAAGTTGACGAATGCCGGGGAGCCCGCGCGGAACGTCGACGACACGGTGGCCGGGTCGAGCGCGACCACCCAGTGACCCGTGGCGTCGACCGTCACGGGCTGGGTCTGGAACAGCTCGACGCGCTCGCCGACCTCCGTGTCGTCCCTCTGGGGCCACACCGCCACCTGCACGTGGGTCGGGCCGCCGGACGGGTCGGCGCGGCGCACCGTGCCCTGCACCAGCACGTCGCCGGTCGTCGGGCCGGCGAGCGCGGCGGCGGCCGTGACGGCTGCCGCCCTCGACACCGCGGCCGCGGGTGTCGCGGGGCCCTGCCCGCAGCCCGCCCACCCCAGCACTGCCGCGGCGACCAGCCCCGCACCACCCACCACACGTCCCCGGCGTAGCTCCACGCGCTCATCCGACCACGCCGGCCGGGCTCCTGCGGGAGATCGGCCGCACCCGCCGACCCGGTTGCGAGAACCCGCAGAACCATCGGGCGGCGCCACCCACTCACCCGAGCAGGGTGATGACCGCGCCACCCCACGGTCGCGACGATCGCGGGTAGTCAGGTGCGCCGCGCGGGTGGTCGTGGCGTCGGAGGTGAGGAAAGGCGGTCGCGGGATGAGCGTGCCCACGTCCGCGCCGCAGTCGCCGCCTCGCTCGAGCACGCTGGTGCAGTTCGTCCCCGGCGTGGCGCTGTTCCGCGAGTACCAGCGCGGCTGGCTGGCGAAGGACCTCGTCGCCGGGCTCGTGCTCTCCGCCCTCCTCGTGCCGCAGGGCATGGCCTACGCCGAGCTGGCCGGGCTGCCGCCGGTCACCGGCCTGTACACCTCGATCCTCTGCCTGCTCGGCTACGCGATCTTCGGCCCGTCACGCATCCTCGTGCTCGGGCCGGACTCCTCGCTGGGGCCGATGATCGCCGCCACGATCGCGCCGCTGGCCCTGGCCGGTGGCGACCCGGCCAAGGCCGTCGCCCTGGCCTCGGTGCTCGCCCTGCTCGTCGGCCTGGTCATGACCGTGGCCGGTCTGGCCCACCTCGGGTTCGTCGCCGACCTGCTCTCGAAGCCGACCCAGATCGGCTACATGAACGGCTTGGCGCTGACCATCGTGATCGGGCAGCTGCCCAAACTGTTCGGCTTCTCGGTCGACGCCGACGGCCTGATCTCCGAGGCGCGGGGCTTCGTCACCGGCCTGGCCGACGGGCTGTTCAACACCACGGCGGCGGTCATCGGGGTGGCCTCGCTGGTCGGCATCCTGCTGCTCCAGCGGTGGCTGCCCAAGGTGCCCGCGGTTCTCGTGGTGGTCGTCGTCGCCGCGCTGGCGGTCAACGCCCTCGGCCTGCAGGCCGACGGCGTGAAGACCATCGGCGTGCTGCCGCAGGGGTTCCCGCCGTTCACCGTGCCGACCGTGCCGTGGGCCGAGGTTCCCGAGCTCTTCCTCGGCGCCGTGGCCATCGCGGTGGTCGCCCTGGCCGACACGATGTCGACCGCCTCGTCGTTCGCCGCCCGCCGGGGCGAGCGGGTGCACGGCGACCAGGAGATGATCGGCATCGGCGCCGCCAACATCTTCGCCGGGCTGTTCCAGGGCTTCCCGGTGAGCACGAGCGGGTCGCGTACCGCGGTGTCCGAGCAGGCCGGCTCGCGCTCGCAGGTCACCGGGGTGGTGGGCGCGGCCGTCATCGCCTTCGTGCTGGTCTTCGCCACCGGGGCGATGGAGTACGTGCCGCAGCCGACGCTGGGCGCCATCGTGATCGCCGCGGCGATCTCGCTCGCCGACCTGCCGGCCACCCGTCGGCTCTGGCACCAGCGGCGCACCGAGTTCGCGCTGTCGATCGCTGCGTTCCTGGGTGTGGCCCTGCTCGGGGTGCTGCCCGGCATCCTGCTCGCGATCACGCTGTCGATCCTCAACGTCTTCCGCCGGGTGTGGTGGCCGCACCAGGCCGAGCTCGGCCGAGTCGAGGGGCTCGCCGGCCTCCACGACACCGACACCTACCCGCACTCCGAGCTGCTGCCGGGCCTGGTCGTCTACCGGTTCGACGCCCCGCTGATCTTCGCCAACTCGCGGACGTTCGGCGACACGGTGCGGGCGATGGCCGAGGAGCGCCCGGACCTGCGCTGGGTGCTCGTGGCCGCCGAGCCGATGACCGACATCGACACCACCGCCGCCGACATGCTCACCGAGCTCGACGTCTGGCTCAACGCCCGGGGGGTGTCGCTCGTCTTCGCCGAGGTCAAGGACCCGGTGCGCGACAAGATCGACCGCTACGAGCTCGACCGCACGATCGACCCGGCGCACTTCTTCCCCACCATCGACGAGGCCGTCGCGGCCTACGTCGCCGAGACCGGCGAGACCTGGCGGGCACAGCCGCCGCCTTCCCGGGAGGAGCAGTCATGACCGCGCACCCCGAGCACCCCGTCGTGCCCACCGGCCGCCAACGGGCCGCGGCCTGGCTGGCCTACCTCGCGCTGGGCGTCGCGGTGCTGTTCCTGCTGGTCGTGTTCATCCGTCGGTGGGACGTGCTGCTGGCCGCGCTGGCGTCGCTGGCCGCCCTGGTGGTGGCGGCGTGGTTCGTGGTGTCCCGGCGCGGGACGACGCGGCTGGTGGCCGCCGGTGTGGCAGCCGCCGCCCTGGTGATCTTCGCCGTGGTCATGGTGGCGAGCAGCAGCGTGCGGGTGCTGGTGGTCGGCCTGCTGCTGGCCGCAGTATCGACCGGCGCGGCGCGGCTCGCCCTGCGCCCGCCGTCGGTCGCACCCGAGAGCGTTCCCGCCGCGCCTCGCGGGGAGCACTCGGTACTGATCATGAACCCGTGGTCCGGGGGCGGGAAGGTGGAGAAGTTCGAGCTCGAGCGGCTCTGCCGGGAGCGCGGCATCGAGCCGATCGTGCTCTACAAGGGCTCGGACCTGCTCGCCCTCGCCGAGGACGCCGTGGAGCGGGGCGCCGACGTCATCGGCATGGCCGGTGGTGACGGCTCGCAGGCGCTGGTGGCCTCGGTGGCGAGCCGGCACGGCATCCCGATGGTGGTGATCCCCGCCGGGACGCGCAACCACTTCGCCCTCGACCTCGGGATGGACCGGGCCGACGTGGTCGGTGCCCTCGACGCCTACCACGACGGCGTCGACCGGCGCATCGACCTCGCGGAGGTCAACGGCCGCACCTTCGTGAACAACGCGTCGATGGGCCTGTACGCCAGGATCGTGCAGTCGCCGGACTACCGCGACGCCAAGCTGCGCACGGCCGCCGACACGCTGCCCGACCTGATCGGGCCGGCGGCGGTGCCGCTCGACCTGCGGTTCAGCCTTCCGTCGGGCGAGCAGGTCACGTCGGCGAACCTCGTGCTCGTGTCGAACAACCCCTACCAGCTCTCGCATCTACGCGGTGCCTCCACGCGCCCCGTGCTCGACACCGGCCGGCTCGGCGTGGTGTCGGTGCTGGTGCGCGGTGCGGCGGATGCGGAGAAGTTCGCCGCGCTCGAGGCCGCCGGCCAGGTCGGCCGGTTCTCGGGCTGGAACGAGTGGGCCGCCGCCGAGTTCGAGGTCACGTCGGGCGGACCGGTCGAGGTGGGCGTGGACGGCGAGGCCCTCATCATGGACTCGCCGCTGCGCTTCGTGGTCAGGCCGGGAGCCCTCGTCGTGCGGCAGGCCAGGGCCGTGCTCTCGCGGCCCGTCGCCGCACCTGCCGTGCGCGTCGTGTCGGGCGAGACCCTGGGCGCGCTGTGGCGCACGGCCCTGGGGCGCCCGGAGGTGGCCGGATGAGCGACGCGGGCCCGGTACCGCTGGACGAGCCGGTGCAGCCGGCCGAGGAGCGCCTCGCCCGGCGGCTGGAGCAGCGGGGTGCCGAGGGCCACCCGCTGGCGGCCCGCACCTCGGGGCTGCTGCACCGGCTGGGCCGCTGGGACCGGTCGGTCTACGTGGCCGTGGCCCGGCTGTCGACGCCGGCGCTCGACACCCCGCTGAGCCGGCTGTCGCACTTCGCGAACCACTCCAAGCCGTGGTTCCTCACCGCCGCGGCGCTCGCGGCGTTCGGCGGGCCGAGCGGACGGCGCGCCGCCGCCACTGGCGTAGCTGCCATCGGCGCGGCCTCGCTGGTCGTGAACCAGCCGATGAAGATGCTCGGCAACCGCAACCGTCCCGACCGCCACGGGCACCGGGTGCCGGAGCCGCGGTGGGTACCGATGCCCACGTCGACGTCGTTCCCGTCGGGCCACTCCGCGTCGGCCGCTGCCTTCGCCGTGGCGGTCGGCGACGTCATCCCGGCCCTGCGGCTGCCGCTGCGCGCGGCCGCCGGCACGGTGGCCTTCTCGCGGGTCTACACCGGGGTGCACTACCCGGGTGACGTGCTCGTCGGGGTGGTCAGCGGCGCCGTGCTCGGCCGGCTGGCGAGCCGGCTGGGCCGGCGGGTGGCCAACCGCTGACCGCGTGCCGCACGATGGGAGCCATGACGGCACCGACGCTGGTGGGGCCACGGGTGACCCTGCGCGCGTACCGCGACGACGACCGCGTGGCCCGGCAGCGGCACGGCTGGCACCGCGAGATCGAGCGTGGCTACGGCGACGACACCCCGACACGGGCGATGACCGACGACGAGGTCGAGGCGTGGGCCGGCTACCTGGCCGCGAAGACGCGCGCCGGTGCCGTGTGCTGGGCGGTCGAGGTCGACGGCGAGCTCGTCGGCCACGCGTTCCTGTTCGACGTCCGTGAAGGCGGGCGCAAGGCCCGACTGGCGCTCGGCATGTACGCGCCGCAGTTCATCGGGCGCGGCCTGGGCACCGAGACCATCCGGCTGATGCTGCGGCACGCGTTCGGCACCCTGGGGATGCACCGGGTCGACCTGAAGGTGCTCGACTTCAACGACCGGGCGATCGCCGCCTACCGCGCGTGCGGCTTCGTCGAGGAGGGCCGCGAGCGGGAGAGCTGCTGGGTCGACGGGCGCTGGAACGACGACGTGGTCATGGGCGTGCTCGACCGGGAGTTCGCCGCGGTCGACGCCCAGCAGGAGTAGCGGCCCCACGGCATCCCGCGCGGATTTCCGGCCGGCGCGGCCCTCAGCCCGCGTCGCGCCGGCGCGGCAGGGCCGGTACCCCGAGGTCGAGGTCGAGGAGCAGGTCGGGGCGTGCCTCCTCGGCCGTGGCGGCGTCGATGAGCTCCTGCGAGGTGAGCGGCCGCGGCGCGGTCTCGACCGGGGTGAGCACGGGGATCTCGTCGCCGACGAGGTCGAGGTCGTGCATCCGGCGGGCGGTCACCATGACCCGCGACTCGAGCGCGCCGACCATCGCGTTGTAGGCCTCGACGCTCGACTGCAGGCTGCGGCCGACCTTGGCGGTGTGGGCGCCCAGGGTGGCGAGGCGGCGGTGCAGGTCGCGGCCGAGGTCGAGCAGCTCGCGGGCGCTGGTCGACAGGGCGTCCTGTTGCCAGGTGAAGGCGACCGTGCGCAGCATGGCCATCAGCGCGCCCGGCCCGACCAGCACCACGCGCTGGGCCAGCGCCCG
>Ga0157372_10006869_pt1 | contig 12112 bp, 10 predicted proteins | sample C55metaG_FD_115307 | JGI IMG/M metagenome (GOLD analysis project Ga0157372, IMG submission 115307) | Corn rhizosphere microbial communities from Kellogg Biological Station, Michigan, USA - C5-5 metaG | ecosystem: Host-associated > Plants > Roots > Rhizosphere > Soil | place: USA: Michigan... | reverse complement strand
ATTTATTTATCAAAACTTTCCTTGACACCCTAGTTTCTGACTCATAAGATTTCGCCAGAAAGTTTTGACGGCGTTTACCCTCCGTTGGAACTATTCTCCCTTAAAGAAAAGGTCACCCTGTTGCCGGGTGGCCTTTTTGTATGTGGATAAAAAAACCAGACCCACAAAGTTCGAAGATCTCACCCCTGGTTATTTTTGCGAGCTTGAGGCTTAGCGATTTCTTCTTCGCTCCCCACCTGAACCCTTTGAAATTCGCATGAAAAGAGTTTTTTCGCTGCGAGCCACTCACGCCAGCTCTGACCAGCTGTGCTCGATAGCTACTTTGAAGGATAACCGCAGCCTTGTTGATGGAATCGAAAGTACGACTGGAAAGATAAAAAACACAGGAGGGCGTAATTATTATGAAGTTGCTATCGGTAGGAATTGTTGTGTTGTGCCTGGCCACGATTGGGTGGGCCAAGGACGATGAGGCAAAAGGTGAAGGTGAACTTCAACGAGCAGCCGAAGTCATTCAACACGTGACCTCGGCATCGCCGGATCAGGGCGTTCCAAACCAGGTTCTCGAAGGCGCAAAGTGCGTCGCGGTAATTCCGAAGTTGGTCAAGGGCGCATTCATCGTTGGTGGCGAACATGGAACTGGCGTCGCAACCTGCCGCACCAGCAATGGCAGCTGGAGCGCGCCGGCCCCGTTTTCAGTGTCGGGAATCAGCTGGGGACCGCAGATTGGCGGCAAGAGCACTGACCTCGTTATGTTCATCATGAACGAGCAGGGCATGAACGATCTGCTCGCTGGACATGTAAAGGTGGGCGCTGATGTGTCGGCAGCAGCGGGTCCAGTCGGACGTTCAGCTTCGGCTGATGCGGGCTTCAAAGCGGGGATCCTGACTTACTCGGCCAGCAAGGGCGCTTTCATCGGCGCTTCGTTGAACGGCGCCGAATTGCAGCAGGATGGCAAAGCGACCCGCGACTGGTACGGCAAAGACGTTCCCTTCCGTGACATTTTGTCTGGAACGGTAGACATACCGAATGCCGATGCTCGCGCGTTTGTAAACGCGGTGCAGAGCGCGAAAGAATCTTCGACTCGGTAAGGTATGGCATTGCGCGGGCGGATAACCGGACATGTTCCGGAACCGCCCGATTTTTTTTGAACGACCTTTAGATGTCGATCAGCACGTCGCCATTTTCGGTTTTAACTGGATATACGGCGAGTTTGGATTTCGGGTCATCACCCAACGCGCCCGTCTTCAGATCGTATTCCCACCCGTGCCACGGGCAAACTATTTTGTTGCCGTCGATAAAACCCTGTCCGAGCGGCCCTCCCATATGAAGGCAGACGTTGTCCATGGCGCTGATGGTGCCGTTCACATTGGCAACGCAAATCACTTTGTCGCCTAGCTCGAACTCTTTGGCTTCCCCGTCGCCGGGAAGTTCAGATTGCGTGGTCAATTTGACGTAGGGCATGGGTTCTCTGATGGGAGAGTCTAGGATTGGTCGCGGCTTCGTGTCAATTTTTGTAAGCGGCTCCGGTATCACCCCTTCCAGAGTGGCGTACTTTGACGCTTTAAGAACATCTGAAGCGCGTTTAGATTTGGAATTGCTACAGGCAAGCGTAGCGGCCCCTCCCCGTCACTGCAAGTTAGTGCCGGGGTTGGGCTACTTTTTTGCTCCTTCCCCGCCTGTAGCAATCAAGTGAGTTAACCAATCTTCGTCATCCTTTTGTGAGAAGCTAGATTTGCATGGCCCAAGTCTCGTCTTCTTTTCATGACACAGCGATATCAGGACGAGGCGGCCTGCACGGTTGGTGGTCGAGGGCACGCAGCTCTTCGTTCTGGATGTTCGGCGTCGCCTTTGCTTTGCGGCTGGCATACATACTGATCGCCCACACCTACAAGGTCAAACCTGATGAAAATTATTTCGGTTTCGGATATGAAATGGGAAGGATTGGGCATGCCATCGCTACCGGGCGAGGATTTGCCGATCCGTTTGGTCCGGAAACTGGACCGACTGCATGGGAACCGCCACTGTATCCATTCCTTATTGCTGCTGTTTTTAAACTGAGCGGGATCTACACTCACGCGTCGGCATTCATTTTGCTGACCATCAACAGCATTTTTTCTGCGCTGACCTGCATTCCGATTTTTTTGATCGCGCGCAAATGTTTCAACGAAAGAGTTGCCGTTTGGAGCGCGTGGGGCTGGGCACTGTTGCCCACCGTCATGTATTGGTCGACACGCTGGGTTTGGGAGACGAGCCTGGCTGCCTTCCTGCTAGCGGTTATTTTTTGGATGGCGCTGGAATTGGAAAATCTGGATGGCCTTATGCCGTGGACTGCATTCGGCTTGCTGTGGGGAGTCGCGGTTCTGACCAATACTTCGTTGGTCACGTTTCTGCCGGCGTCGGGATTGTGGGTGTGGTACCGAAGATGGAGAACAGGTAAGCGATCTGTGGTTGGCGTGGCTTTGGCGGCAATTTTCTTTTTCGCGACCATTGCGCCGTGGCTGGTACGTAATTACGAAACCTTCGGCAGATTTATTTTTATTCGCTCGAATTTCGGCGCGGAACTGCGCCTCGGCAACGGTCCCGGCGCGGACGGGACCTGGATGTCCTATCTTCACCCCACGCAGAATGAATTGGCATTGAAGCAGTATGAAGAGATGGGCGAGATCGCATACGTTGCCGAACGTAAGAATGAGGCTATGGAATTTATCCGCGCCGATTACGCCCGCTTCGCCTGGATCAGCATCAAGCGTTTTGTTTATTACTGGGGCGGACGCCCGCGATCGTCAGAAATGTCGGCACTAGTTGATAATTCAGCATTTCTGGCTTCGTCGATTCTTGCCTTCTGGGGACTGGGCCGCGCATTGCGTAAACGCCAACCCGGCGCGTGGTTGTTTTTCTGGCTGATGCTCTGCTACCCGGCGATCTACTACTTCGTTTATCCGCATTCACGTTATCGCCATCCTATTGAGCCGGCGATGGCTATCCTCATCGCCTACCTAATCTCCGAAGCCCGCACGAAGCGGAGTCTCACGCTCAGCGATAAAACCGCCTAACTATTCCTCCAGTCTTCCGTCTAACCGATCATGGAGGTTGTTTATGCAACGCAATCGACGGCTGGCTACGTGGACGGGTGCAATCCTGGGCGCATTCTTGGCGATCATGCTGAACTCCGCGCTGGCCCATGCGCGAGATGACAACGAAGCTCGAGTCACCGAAGAATTTCATCATACTTATCCCTTGTCGGCCGACGGCCGCGTCAGTCTGCAGAATATTAACGGCGCCGTGCATATTACTGCGTGGGACCAAAACGAATTGAAAGTCGACGCGGTGAAGCGCGCGGACAATGATAGAGAACTGAAGAACACGGAGATCAGGGTTAACGCCAGCGCGAATTCAATTTCGATCGAGACGCATTTTGCCAAAGAAGATGACTGGGGCGGCCATCACGACTTCGCGTCGGTCGAATATACGCTGATGGTACCGCGCAAGGCGAAGCTGGATGAGATCAAGCTGGTCAACGGATCGCTGGACATGGCCGGAGTGCAAGGCGAAGTTCGCGCTTCGTGCGTCAACGGCATGTTGAGCGCAAAAGAGCTGGGCGGAAGAGCCAAACTCAATACGGTTAATGGCGAGCTCGAGGCAAAATTTGAACGCGCTGCGGGCGACGTTGAATTGTCCTCGGTGAACGGCAGCATTAATCTGACTTTGCCATCAGATGCAAAGGCCAGTATTGAAGCCAACACGGTCAGTGGCGGAATCGACAACGACTTCGGCCTGCACACCAACGATCATCGTTTTGTCGGACACGACCTGCGTGGCGAATTGGGCGGTGGTGGCGCACAGATAAGGTTGAACAATGTGAATGGAACAATCGACATTCACCATGCCAGCGACGGGCGAAGCCTGAGCCCGGCTAAGGACACGGGAGAGAAGCAAGAGGGGAGCGTTTAGTAGGCCTACCTCAACTCTGTCATCCCGAGCGAAGTCGAGGGACCTGCTTTGTGCCGGCGCCAAACCTCACTCGTCTAGCCAGGTTGGCGGCGCACGCAGACAGCAGGTCTTTCGACTGCGTGAGTGGACTCGCAAGCGAGCCATTCACTTCGCTTAAGATGACAGAGTTCTGTTCTCTTTTTACAACAGTCAACCATCTATCGCTCGACCGCCATCGCCACGGCATTACCCCCGCCGAGGCACAACGCGGCGATTCCACGATGTACGTCGCGACGGATCATCTCGTAGATCAGCGTCACCAAAACGCGGGCGCCGCTGGCGCCGATAGGATGGCCGATGGCGACTGCGCCTCCGTTTACGTTCACTTTGTTTGGATCGAGCCCGAGTTCGCGCATAACGCCCAGCGCCTGCACCGAGAACGCCTCATTCAATTCGTAGAGATCAACGTCTTCGTTCTTCCACCCTGTCTTTTCCCAGATCTTGCGCACCGCACCGACGGGGGCCATCATCACCCATTTGGGCTCGACGCCGCTCGTCGCTTGCGCAACGATGCGCACCATCGGCTTCGCGCCGAGCTCTTTGGCTTTGGCGGCGCTGGTAACAACTACCGCAGCGGCGCCGTCGTTCACTCCCGGAGCATTGCCTGCTGTGACTGTCCCATCTTTTTTGAAAGCGGGTTTGAGCGAACGCAGGATTTCGATGGTTGTGTCTTCGCGCGGAGATTCGTCTTTATCGAAAATAACCGCAGCCGCACCTTTCTTTTTTGCGGGAAGCTCGACCGGAACGACCTGAGATTTGAATCTGCATTCTTTGATCGCTGAAACGGCCTTGCGATGCGAGTTGACCGCAAACTCATCCTGCTCTTCGCGCGAGATGCCATATTTTTCGGCGACGTTCTCGCCGGTGATACCCATGTGGTAGTCGTTGTATACATCCCACAGACCATCGCGAATCATCGAGTCCACGATTTGAGAATCGCCGAGACGCAATCCTTTACGAGCTTGCGGAAGAAGATAAGGCGCGTTGGTCATCGATTCCATTCCGCCGGCTACAACTAAAGTGCTATCGCCGGTTTGGATCGCTTGCGACGCGAGGGCGACAGCTTTGAGCCCGGAGCCGCAAACTTTGTTTACAGTCATGGCACCTACCTCGGGCGACAATCCGCCGTAGATCGCGGCCTGCCGCGCAGGATTCTGTCCGAGTCCGGCGGAGACAACGTTGCCCATGATGCATTCGTCGACCTGCGATGGATCAATGCCGGCGCGCTTCACCGCTTCACGCACCACGATGGCGCCGAGTTGAGTTGCGCTGAGGTCTGCCAAGCTGCCCTGAAATTTTCCAACCGGCGTGCGGCACCCGGAGATGATTACGACTTGATCTTTAGCGGTCATTTGCAAACTCCTGCGATGATCTTCCTCTTAAATTATAGTCTCGCGCGAAGCAAAGAACGACGTGCAACGGGCTGCTATCGCCGCATTTCAACATTCAAGCATTCAAGATTTGTCTTGCTAAGAAAAATGAAAACGCGTCGTGCCGAATTCCGTAAGCGACATTTTTCATCATCATCATGTCTCGTTTGATCGGAAAAATTCTTACGATCACTCGCAGTGACTTTCGTTCACCTACTCCACCGCTCCGCATGCTTCATTTTTTGCTTGACTTCGCTTTTTATTGACTCTATACATTCAAACAGTCGCAACAAAAGACCGTTGCATCGATCCATGAACAATGGAAGGGAGAATAGTTAACATGGCAACCAAAAAGAAAGCAAAAAAGGCCACCAAGAAGAAACACTAATTGGGCCTGATCAAAGTAGAAACCTGGGGACGCGAAAGCGTCCCCAAAGTTTTTTGTGGCGAAAAAAGATTTGAAATTAATTTTGTTCGGTGGCGGCGACGGCGAGTGCTTCTGGAATTCGTTTTTCAGTCTTCGGACACAAGCTGCGGTATGAACACCAAGTGCAGTGAAATCCAGTCTTCGGTTCAAACTTCCCGGCGGAAATTTGATCTGCGATATCTTCCACGTGCAGCCGCGCTTCGTCCAATTGAACGTCGCTGCGCTGCGTGCTGATGGCCGAATTGCCGTCGAGGTTGTGAAAAATGAGTCTCTCGGCGTGATATCCCCAGGTCTCCCGCGCGGCCAATGCATACAGTGAAAGTTGCAGGCTGTCATCAGCGTCTTCCTGCGATCGCGGCCTTCCAGTTTTGTAGTCGGTAATAATCACTCCGGCGTCTGAGGCGCGATCGATGCGATCAATTCGTCCCACAAGAGTTGTCGGCCCGATCTTCACGCTGAATCGTTCTTCGGTATGCAACACTTCCGGCTTCGCCCCAGTTGATGCAGCGATGAAAGCCCGCAGTTCCGTTATTCCTTTCTGCTCGTACAACTCACGCTGGTAGTGATCGGAAAATCCCGCGTTGGCGATCTCCATGCGAAAGCGATCGATCAGATCATCTTCAGTCAACGCGCGTTCCCAGCGGACTGAATCGTAGTAGGTCAACAGCACGCGATGCATGCACCCACCATATTGCAGCGCGCCCGAAGCCTCGGAAGGAATGCGCCACTCGCGCTCCAGCTTGAATTGCAGAGGGCAGGTTTCATAATGCTGAATGGAACTGGCGCTCAACGATGCAGAAAGATCGGTGGACGGAGGCAGAGCGACCCACTCTTCCAGCCGCGATGAGGGCGTTTGTGCAGCGGCAAAGATATCAGTCTGGAATTCGCGGCAGGTGCGATTCGTCAACCAGCCTTTCAACTCGCGATTCTTCAGCATCTCGCGCATGAAACCGGGAGGCGTCTTGTCAGTTTGCCCTCGTCCGAATTGTCCATAGATGTTCAACGTGTCGCGCGCGCGAGTCATCGCCACATAGAACAAGCGGCGCTCTTCCTGCTCGCAGACGATCTTCTCGTCGGCATCGGCCAGCCCGGAGTTGCGAAGTTCAACAGGAATCTCGATCAAGGGCTCGCGGTAATAAGTAGGGAAGCTGCCTTTAACCGCGCGCAGAATAAAGACGTGGTCGAACTCCAGTCCCTTTGCGGCATGCGCAGTCATCAGCTTGACGGTATTTTCTTCATCGGCGGCCGGCAGGCAAATGGTTCCGCGAGCTTCACGAAAATAATCCAGATATTCAACGAACTCGCCTGGTTCGCCCGTCTGAGTGATGGGAGAGTCCTCCCATTGATTAGCGAACCGCAATACCGCGTTGACCGCCTGCCCGCGAGGAATCTGAAAAATACGAATCAATGCCAGCAGGACGGCATAAATTTTGTTGCCTGCCGTCTCGCTCCGCGCCTGCCGCAACGTCTGAATGATGGCTTGCCCTCCATCTACTCGAGCCAGGACCAGCGCCACGGTTGCTGTGGTATCACGCGGGAGAGCCTTGATGGCGGCGCGCAACTCGCCAGGATCGATCGAGAACTGCGGAAGCGCCGAGAGTCGGAACAGCGCTCCACTGTCGGCGTCAGAGATTACCGCGCCCAAGCAGGCGAGCAGGTCGCGCACTTCGGGAGTGTCGAGAACGTCGAGACCCTCAATCGAAAACGGAATATTATTCCTGGCGAGTTCGGCTGCGACCTCATCGCGATGAATGTGCGTGCGGTAGAGGATAGCCATATTCTTCCAACTGCAGCGCGACTGCCGGCGACGCTCGATCATCGTAGAAACGAGGTCGGTAGCTTCCATGAAGTTGCCGCTCACCTGCACGGCCTGCACCGGTGGTCGCTTCTCAGCTTTCAGCGAATCCTCCTCATCGCGGGCGGATATGAGCGGCGTGCGGTGATAGGTGCCAGTTGCGGATTGCAAAGAGAATTGCGGATTCTGCGCGATAATTGCGTGCGCGCATTTCAGGATCGGCGTAGTCGAGCGCCGGTTCTTGTTCAGGACTACTAGCTTGGAATCCGCGAACTGCCTTTGAAAGAGTTCGAATGCCCCGCTGGAAGCCCCACGAAAACGATAGATACCCTGATCCGGATCGCCGACCGCGAAAATGTTTTGGGCACCTCCGGCCAGTTGCTGCAAGATTTTGATCTGCGCAAAATTTGCGTCCTGGAATTCGTCGACCAAAATAAACTTGGCGCGGGTGCGTTCGCTTTCCAACAACGCCGGATCTTCGGAGAGAAGTTTGTGAGCGCGTAGGATCATGTGCCCGAAGGTGCCGAAGTTGTTTTCTCGCAGCATGCGCTCGACCGTCTCGAAGACGAAGGCGAGTTCGTGACAGCGTCCGCAAACTTCTTGCTCGGTGAGTTCTTTGGCTTTTTTGGATTTGGCTACGCGAGGCACCGGCAACTCGCCGCGATCGATGCGCTCTACATAGGCGCGGTATTGCTCCGGTCCGACCAGTTCGTCTTGACAGCGGCGCATGAATTCCAGCAGATCTTTAAGGAACTCTCCAATGCTGGCGGCGCGAACGTAATAGTTCAGCTTCAGTTCGCGGATATTGCGGCGCAGAAAAATCCACAACTGCGGGTCATCTAATACCTTGAAGTCGCGGCCGCAGCGCTTGAGTAGCTCATTGCAGTAGGCGTGAAAGGTTCCGACCTGCAGGCCTTTGAGATCCACGCCGCGCAATTCACTCTCTACCCGCTGACGCATTTCGTCGGCGGCATTGTTCGTGTAAGTTAGCCCAAGAATTTCATTCGGCTGAACATGCCCATCGCGAATAAGATTGGCGATGCGGCGAATGAGGACGGTGGTCTTGCCGGTACCCGCGCCCGCCAGCACCAGCATAGGACCGCTTACGTGTTCGATGGCCTCGCGCTGTTGCGGATCAGGTTGGAATTTAGAACTGGAAGCACCTTTGGAAACAGCCATTGAGGGGAGAATAGCAGAGTTGGTGGGAGTGGAAAATCAGGCCGGCGACTAAGTCGCGTGAGCTTGGGATGAGACAGCCGCACGGCTGAAGCCGTGCCCCCCCGACGCTCTCATTGCAAAACTGAGCCGACGATCGCAACTGCCGAAATAACTGCCGTCTCCGCTCGCAGGATAGTGTTGCCCAGCGATGCCGACGGCCATCCGGCTTCATCAAATGCCGCGAGTTCCTGTTCCGTCCAGCCGCCTTCCGGACCAAATGCCAGCAGGACAGAGTTCTTGTCCTGTTGAATCGCATCTTTCAACATGATCTCCTGCTCCACTTCAGACAGGACAATTTTCGTTTCCCCAGCGACAGCAGGTAGTTCCCTGAATTTGATTGGCTCGGCAATCTCAGGCGACGAAGTTCGCCGCGATTGCTCGGCAGCTTGCTGCACGATGCGACGCCAGCGTTCAGCACGTTTGGCCGCCGCCAACGCAAGATGTTTCTCGGTTCGCCCGGCGATCACCGGAACGATTCGAGCAACTCCTAACTCGGCACATTTTTCGATCGCCCATTCCATGCGATCGAATTTGAAAATTGAAATCGCGACTGTGATTCGGACCTGCTCAGATTCCGCGACGAACTCACCCAACTCAAATTCCACACGATCCGGATTCACGCTTGTGACCTTGCCGCGCCGTACCTCGGCGCCAGTGGAAATATCGAACTGCTGGCCGACTTGGGCGCGCAGCACCTGCGCCAGATGCCGCGCGTGATCGCCTGTCAGGGAGGCGTGGTTTCCAGAAACTTCATCAGCAATCCAGCGACGGCGAGTCATTTTTCTCCTGAGAGCCTCGAATCCCGGAATACAATAGTCTTGGGATTCGGGAGTAGATCATGAAGTTTATTCGGTGTAGGCCCTGGGCGCTCTGTCTGGCGTCGATACTCGGGGCCTCTTTAGCGAGCGTTGCACAGAATTCTACCGGCTCTAACCCAGCTCCAGCCGCGACTTTCCACGCGGAATCCCATCAAGTGCTGTTGGATGTTGTGATTGTGGACCGCGGTCATTTTGTACCCGGGCTCAAGCCTGCGGATTTTACTATTCTCGAGGATGGCAAGCCGCAAAAAATTGTGGGTTTCGCCGTGCACCAGACATCCTCAACACCGCCGGCTCCTGCTGCCAAATTCACGCTTCCGCCAAACCAGTGCACGAATTATCAGATCGCCGATCCTCAACGTCCCATCAGCATTGTGCTCATGGACGTGCTGAACACGCAGGTGCAAGATCAGGCATACACCCGCAAACAGATGATCGAATTTCTCAAAACCCTGCCGCCGGGTCAAAGGGTAGCCTTGTTCGGACTGGGTACGAAACTGAACATGATTCAGGGGTTCACCGGCGACTCCGATACGCTAGTCGCTGCAGCTAAGACTCTATTGCGAAAGTCGTCGCCTTAATGACGAGTGAACAGGACCGGGAAGCGGACGAAATTACCGCCTCAAACCTGCAAGTGAATGTCGGGCCGGGCGTCGGTCCCCCAGGGGGCATGCCGGCCAGCAGTTCGATGATGCTGGCTCCGGTAGTCCAAGGCATTCAGAAGGCACTGCTTTCCGAACAGAATTATCAACAAACCTTGCGGATGGAGATGACGCTGGCTGCGTTACAGAGCCTGGCGCGTGCGCTTTCCGCATATCCAAGACGAAAGAACCTGTTGTGGCTCTCAGCAGAGTTCCCCATTCGTTTTGGGCCTAACTTCGCACCCACCAATACGGTCTCAGATCAAGCGCGGGGAGGTTTGCTCAACAGCACTCGTACTCAGGACGTCCGGGTAGAGGCCCCTCCAATCCAGGAAACCGCTGCGCTATTAACCGCGTCGCAGATCGCCGTTTACCCCATTGATATACGCGGCACCATCAGCACTGGCACCGGAATCGATGCTGGCCAAGGGAACATATACGGATCCATTGGCAGGCTGAGCGACACGCGCGACCACATGGAGCAGCGGCAAATCACCATGGAATGGGACGACCACGAGGCCATGAGCGACATTGCGCGTGAGACTGGCGGCAAAGCTTTTTACGGCAGCAACGACATCAAAGCCGCACTAACAGCCAGCATGGACGAAGGCGAGAATTACTACACGCTTGCCTATACACCTGAGAACCGCAAGTGGGATGGAAAATACCGCAAACTGGAAGTGAAGAGTACTCAGGGCGGTGCAAAGCTGACCTATCGTCGCGGATATTACGCGGTGGCGAATCCGGACGCGGTCAAAGGTAAAGTCATTGATGATCAGATCGCACTGCTATTCGCGACTGCAATGCATCCTGAAGCGCAGACATCAACCATGGTACTGTTGAAAGTGCAGGTGCTGCCCCCGGATGCAACTCACAAGACAGTGCGCATCGACTACGCCATCAATCCTCAGGATGTGACCTTCGCTGATACTCCGGACAAGCTTAAGCATGTGGCGCTCGATTTAATGGCGGTTGCGTGGGACAAAGACGGCAAGAGTAGTGGCGAGAGCTCCGACAAAATTGATACGTCGGTCTCGCTCAGCAGTTATCAAAATGCAATGCACTCCTACATTCCGGCTCACCAGGAACTCGAAGTAAGGCCGGGAAACTATACCTTGCGTTTAGGCGTTGTTGACAGAAACAGTCGCAGGATCGGTACTGTCGATGTGCCTTTGACCGTTACGGCAGAGCAAGCACAAGCCAGATAAGAGAAATAAATCGGACTGAGATTACAATTCAGAACATTGCGCAAGACCAATTTTGCTTTTCGACTGTAGAATGAAAGTGCGGCCAACCGGGCCCGGGGTGAGAAATGTATCCGGAAATTATGGTTATTCCTATGCGCGAGGAGCTTACTCGTCTCGGGGTTGAAGAGTTAAAGACAGCAAGCGACGTAGATAGCAAATTGAAGGCACCGCAGGGGACGACTCTGGTAATCGTAAACTCGATATGCGGTTGTGCGGCAGGGCGACTGCGGCCGGCAGTGCGTACGGCTCTGCAGAATTCGTCGCGTCCTGATCGATCTTTTAGCGTTTTTGCCGGTCAGGATCTCGAAGCCACGGAGCGAGCACGCTCGTACTTTACCGGATATCCACCGTCCTCGCCGTCCCTGGCATTGTTTAGTGAAGGCAAGCTCGTCCACATGATGCAACGCAGTGACATCGAGCATCGTGACGCCGCCGACATCGCTAACGAGTTAAAGCGAGTGTTTGATCAGCACTGCGCCGTTGCCACCCGGCAATAGTTCACCAATCCAAAAAATTACTGGCGAAACGCCACTCACGGCGGTTCGCCATGATTCTTCTCGAAGTTCAGGCACAATTAAACCTTTAGCTGTATTACTTCCGTGTATT
>Ga0157372_10006868_pt1 | contig 12112 bp, 11 predicted proteins | sample C55metaG_FD_115307 | JGI IMG/M metagenome (GOLD analysis project Ga0157372, IMG submission 115307) | Corn rhizosphere microbial communities from Kellogg Biological Station, Michigan, USA - C5-5 metaG | ecosystem: Host-associated > Plants > Roots > Rhizosphere > Soil | place: USA: Michigan... | reverse complement strand
TGCCGATGATCCTCGACGGCGTCACCAGCATCGAGCACAACCTGCCGGTCGCGCCGCTGTACGCCGACGTGATCAACTTGTGGAAGCAGACCGACGTGCGCAACACGCCGACCCTGGTGGTGAACTACGGCGGCCTGTCCGGCGAGAACTACTGGTATGCGCGCGACAACGTGTGGGAAGACAGGAAGCTCAACCGCTTCTTCCCGCGCGAGACGCTCGACGCCCGCTCGATCCGCCGCGACACCGCGCCGGAGTGGGACTACTACTACAAGGAAGTCGGCGCCGCCGCGAAGAAGCTGCGCGACGCCGGCGTGAAGATCCAGACCGGCGGCCACGGCCAGCTGCAGGGCCTGTCCGAGAACTGGGAAATCTGGATGCTCGCGCAAAGCGGCTTCAGCAACTGGGAAGCGCTGCGCGCGGCCACCTACGACGGCGCCGACCTGCTCGGCCTGGCCCGCTACATCGGCTCGCTGGAACCGGGCAAGCGCGCCGATTTCGTCGTGCTCAACGGCAACCCGCTGGAGAACATCCGTGCCACCGCCGACACCCGCTACGTCGCCGTCAACGGCCGCGTGTTCGACGTCGACGCCGACATGGCCGAAGTCGCCGGCAAGGGCCGCCTCGCTCCCGAGTTCTACTGGCAACGTCACCGCGACGGCCGCAGTTTCGGCTCCGAGTTCGGCCCCACTGCGCAATGCCACTGCCCGAAGTCCGGCACCTTGCACCGGCATTGAAGTCCAAGCCCTCCGGAGACAACGGGGAGGGGCGAGATCGGCAGTCGCACGCAACGCTTCCGGCGTGGCGGCCATACCGGCCACCACGCCCATGCGCCACGCCTTGCTACGGCGCTCGGTCTTCGCGTCAAGCTCTCGCTTTTTGCTGCACTTCGCCCCACATAACATCATGTTCATGGATGTTTGCGTACAATGCGTGAACTTCCCTCTGCCCCCCACAGCCCCGTGTCCGGGAGCTATCACCGCGCGCCTTAGCCGCGCCGCAGAGAGAAATCATCGAGCGAGGCGACGGGAGTCGAGCACTCCTCGCCGCACGTCAAGCCGTTGGCGCAGGCCCACGTGCCCGCCACCGCGGAGCCACCAGCAACCAAAGGAGCAACCATGTCCCGCAAGTCCACCCAGGCCACCAGCACCACGTCGCGCCATTTCGGCTCCGGCAAGGGCAAGAGCCTGGGCCGCATCATGACCAGCGAAACCATCGCCGACGATATCGCGGCGTTCAAGAGACGCGGCGGCCGCATCGAGATCCTGGGCAACACTCCGTTCCGCGCTCCCACCCAGGCCAGCACATTCCGCCCCAAGGGCAATCCCCGGGCCGCCACCGCCGGCAAGGTCTCCGCGCGGGGCTGACGTCGGCCGAACACATCGCGGACTTCGCTAGGGCGAAGTCCGCATGCGACGCGGAACGGCACTGCTTTCCCGACCGCCGCCATGCTGCCGCGGCCACACCAGTGGGTTACGATGCCGCCCTTAGTCGCGTTGCGGCAAGCTGTCGCCGCATCAGGAAATTGCCCGCCGTGCCGCATTACTCTGGCCCCCTGCTCACCCGCCCGATCGCCGAGGCACTGCTGGCTGCACGCAATGCCGGCGTGGACACCTGGGCAGGCTCGCTGGACCTGGGTATCTCCAGCGGCAACGTGTCGCTGCAAGCGAATGCCTGGCTGTGGCGGGGCCTGCGCTACCCGTATCCGCACGCGCTGAAGGACCGCACGATCTATTACTGGGGCGGCGACGAATTCGCGCCGACGGCACGCTACGCCGGCTCGCTGATCAAGCTGGTGCCCACCGAGTGGGGCGCGCCCACCTTCGAGATCGACGGCATCAAGATGCTGCCCACCGCGAAGGAGTCGCCGGTCGCTGATGCGCGCCGCAAGGTGGCGCTGGTCGAGCCGCGCGGCAAGACGGTGCTGGACACCTGCGGCGGCCTGGGCTACTTCGCGGCATGCTGCCTGGAAGCCGGCGTGGCGCGCATCCACTCGTTCGAGAAGAACGCCGACGTGCTGTGGTTGCGCACGCTCAATCCGTGGTCGCCGGACCCGGATGCCCCGGCAAGCGGCGGCCGCCTGCAACTGATCCATGCCGACGTGTCGAACGCGATCGCGCAGGTCGCCGACGCTTCAGTGGACGCCCTGTTGCACGCCCCGCCGCGCTTCGGCATCGCCGGCGAGCTGTACGCGCAGACGTTCTACGACCAACTGGCGCGCGTGCTGCGCAAAGGCGGCCGGCTGTTCCACTACACCGGCAGCCCGAACAAGCTCACCAGCGGCCGCGACGTGCCGCGCGAGGTGGCCAGGCGGCTGGAGAAAGCCGGCTTCAAGGCGCAACCGGCGCTGGACGGCGTGCTGGCGACGCGGCGCTGAAGAGGGGCGGCCGGAAAGTAGTTCCGGGGCGGTCTGGCTAAAGACAAAAACGGGCGCGGTGGGCATGACCCACCGCGCCCGCTATTCGGCGTCTTGCCGCGGCCTCAGAGTCCGATGGCAGAGATGCGGGTCGCCCAGTTGCCAAGGGCCCCGCGCGTACCGCCGCACTCGAACAAGGGGGGGGTCAAGTACTCGGTCAGCGTGCACGTCTGCGCGATGTACTCCGATGCGGTCCAGATCATGTTGCCGTCGGCCGCCGCCGCACCATAGTCGCCCCAGCGCGGGTCACTGCCGAAGAAGGGGATGCCGGTAAACCCGTCCCAGGGACCTGCGCCCGACTTCGCGACATGGACATCGCCGGCACCCAGCTTCGCATCCAGGCTGGCGTAGCCAGCGCTCGGGTGATCGTTGGGGCCGACGACGGTGAACGCGATGACGCCGCGCCCGCTTTGCGTGACGGCTGCCGCGCCGTAGGTCAGATTCGCGTCGGGCAGGGCCAGCGTGCCGTTGGCGAAGACACCGCCAGACGTCGGACTGACGACGAAGTAGTTGATGCCCGAGCCATGGCTGCCATCCGCCAGCAGGACGTCGGTATCCAGCGTGCCCCAGAGCTTGCCGTTGGCGTAGCTCACCTGCTGCATGCGCGAGTCGTTCACCGCCATGGGGCGCGGCGTCGGATAGACGATATTCGGGAAACCGAGATACGTCGGCGCGCAACCGGTCAGGGCAAAGCAGTCACGCAGGGGTGCGCTACCCGGCTTCTGCCGGGCCAGGCTGCTCGGCACGGCATACGACTGTACGGCGATCGGCGAAACGCCCAGCACCAGGGCCGTGGGCGCGGTGTCGATGGCCTGCGTGTTCGACACCGACCACAGCCAGATCCTGTTCGACGTGCCCGAGTCGAAGAACACGGCGTCCGAACTGAGCAGGTATTCGGTTCCACCCAGCGTGTCGACATACTGCCCGCCGGACGAGATGGCCGGCCAGACCGTAAACGCGGGCGCTGGAATGCTCGGATCGCCGCCGTTGAACAGCACCACGTTCGGCGACGCGGCACCCGACGCCAGCGCCTGCTTGGAGATGGCGTAGATCTGCGCGCCTTTGAAGCCGGGACCGAATAGCTCGAACTCGTTGGTGGTCAGGAAGATCGCATGCGCGTCAGCGCCGATGTGGGGATAGTCGCCCAGGCAGAACCCTCCCGCACAGCCGTGATCCGGGGTGCCCTGCGTGCCGTTGTTCTGCACCGGCAGACGGTAGATGTTCCAGGCGCCGGTGGGGTCGGCGGTCTGGCTGACCGCGATATCCAGGTGATTGGTGCCGGCCAGGGACGACGTCGTGCCGATGCGATCGAGCGTCAACACGACCTGGAACCAGCGCCGCGTGGCTGCGTCGTAGTAGCAGGACGGGTCGGTGATCTCCGGTCCGAAGGCGCCAGTGCTGCGATTGATCGCCGCGGGGTAGCCGTAGAACGTGTTGAGATCGACGGGGCCGACGAGCTTGTTGCCGGAGCTGTCATAGACCGCCAATACGTCGTTGACGCTTTCCATGACGAATCCGTTGCCGGCGCACAAGCCTTGGTCGGGCGGCTCCACCGAGAACTGGTTGCCGCCATTGGCGAAACGCTGGTCATGGAAATTGAGGCCATCGAAGCCGCCCAGGAGCTGGGGGTTCGACTTGGCACGCTTGGCGTTTCCCATCCTGTTGCTGCCGGCGTGGCCGTGGGCGATGGTGCGGTTCACCACGGGTTGGCCTCCAAGTTCACCGCCATCGCCCGAATCGGCGTCCCCGGCGGTCATCGCCGGATCCAGTTCCAGGGCTGTCAGCGGCGCGCCTCCAACCGGCGTGGTCGTTGGCACCGTGGTGCCCCCTTTTTGCAGCTTGAGCGTCGTCGGAGAGGTACCCAGGGCGCACGTAGCGAACGCCATGGCCGCTGCTGCAATGAGCAGTCGAGTCTTCATGTCATCGGTCTCCTGTTCGTTTGATTAGGTGACCGCGTCCCCTGAAGACGCTGACATCGGTTGCGCCGATGAGCGTCCACGCAAGTACGCACATTGACATATGCGCCCAGATACGATACGCGCATGCGGGAAAAGCCACCATAGGCCGGGAGCAAGTCGAGGAGGGCCACCTACCGGCAGCGGGTCGGACTGATGATGACCGAGGTGCGTGCCGGCAAGAATGTCTGCGGCGTGTTCTATGCCCCCCGGCATCTTCGCCTGGTCGCCGCACAAGGCCATCGAGGTGCCCCGCGCGGAAGGCTTCAAGGCGCACATGGAGCCGGGCATCTCCGCCGAAGACTGTCTCTACGCCGATCTGGGCATCGACCCGGGTCGCTTCGGTTGCCAGCATTTCGAGGCCAGCCAGCTGCTTTTCTACGAACGGCGCATCGATCCCACCGGCTATCTGGTGCTGTGGCAAGCCGGACTGGTGGGCGATGTGTCGTTGAAGCGCTTCTCCACCGGACCGGCCTACCGGCAGGCACTGGTGGACGTGCTGAGCGCGGACTACCCGCTCGACCATGAGGTGATCATCTATCGCGGCGCCACCTTGCCGATCCAGCGACCGCGGGTCCGCCGCATGGCGCTGCGCGACCTGCCCAGCGCCGAATTGACTGCCGAAGAGACGGTGGTGCTACCGCCCGGCGCGCCCTTGAAGCAGAATCAAGCCATGCGCGAGCGGCTGGCGGCGCTGGACAGGGAGGCTTCCATCGCCTGACACACTGCGGCAATCCGCGGCGTTCACCAAACGAACGCCCGGGGAACACGGAAAACAGGGGGAAAGATGTCGGACACGATCGAACTTCTGGAAGCCATCGGCCGGAACGCTGCTCTGCGCCACGCATCCGCCGATGAGCTTGCGTCCATGCTCGAACAGGCGGAGGCGTCCGCGGCCCTCAAGGGTGCCGTCGCTGCCGGCGACAGCTCGCTTCTGTCCGAAGAGTTCGGACACAAGCTGAACCAGGCACCGCAGATCACCAACATTCCAGGGCATGAAGAGGACGAGCCGGACGATGACGGCGACGGCAAACCGCATCGCCCATCCCAACCCGGTCGCTCTGCACCGCACAAACATTCGTAGCCTCTCGCATCGTGCCCATCGGCCAGCGTGGCAGGGGTTTGGGGGCCGCCTTCGCGGTCCTGTTTCTCTGCGCCCCGATGCGGACAAGCCACGCCACCGATACACCAAGGATCACCGATGCAAGCGCATTCCTCGACCAGACCGAGAGCCTGCGCATCAAGGACCATCGGCAGTTCGCCGAACGGCTGGCGCAGATCCATCGCGAGTCGCCCGCGCTCACCACGGCCGAGCAATGGCACTTGCGCTATCTCGATGCATTCGAGTTTTCGATGGATGGCAAATTCGCCGCCGCAGAAAAACCGCTGCACGATGTGATCGATCACTCGGGCGATCCGACGCTTGCCACCAAGGCATCGGCACTGCTCATGAACAACCTGGCAGTCGAGCGTCGCTACGAAGACGCCTTCAAGCTGGCCCAGCAGCTCACGACCGACCTGCCCCGGATCAAGGACAAGATGGTCCGCCTCCAGGTCCTCAGCTACCTGTCGCAGATGTTGAACCTGGCTGGACAGACGGATCTGGCGATCAAGTACGCTCGCATGATGGAGGACACCACTCCTCCCGGCACGAGCTTGTGCAACCCGCGTTTCAGGTTGGTTGCCGCGCTCTGGAGCGCCAAGCGACTAACCCCTTCCAGCCCGGATCTGAAGCAAACCATCGATGCTTGCCAAGCGGCTGGGCAGCCCATCGTGACCACAGCCGCGCAACTCATCCTTGGCACCCTCCACCTGGAAGAACACCAACCCGCCAAGACATTGGTGCTGCTCGACCGGATCGCACCCGACATCCGGATCAACCATTACTACCCGCACACGCTGTCCGCACAGGTACAGCGTGCCCAGGCCTACGAACAGCTGGGTAGAGACGAAGACGCACACAAGGCTGCACTGGCTGCCGTGGCCATGGCCGCTCCGGATGACATCAACGACTACCTCAAGGATGCCTACGAGGTGCTCTACCGGATCGCGAAACGACACGGCAACGCAGCCTCGGCGCTTGCCTACTACGAACACTATGTCACCCAGGACAAGGGCTCACTCGATGACGCCGCCGCACAGGCACTGGCTTACCAGACGGTCCAGCAGCAGATGCTGACCCATAAGCTGGAAACCAGAGAGCTCAGCCAGCAGAACAGCGTCCTCAAACTGCAACGGGCGCTGGATGCCAAAGCCGCGGAGACCAGCCGGCTCTACATCACGCTACTGATCATCCTGCTGACGGCCATCGCGCTCTGGCTGTTCCGCACCATGCGCTCGCAGAGGCGCTTCAAGCACATGGCCTCCCGCGACGGGCTCACCGGCATCCTGAACCACCAGCACTTCATCAATGAAGCCGATCGCGTCTTGCGCGTGCTGGAGAAGAGGCTCGGCCATGCCTGCCTGATATCGATCGACCTGGACCACTTCAAGCAGGTCAACGATACCCACGGCCACGGCATGGGCGATACCGTGCTGAGGCGTACCGTCGCCACCTGCCAGCAGCACCTGCGCCCCACCGACCTGTTCGGCCGGCTCGGCGGCGAGGAGTTCGGCATCCTGCTGCATGAGTGTTCCCGCGACCAGGGCCTGGACATCGCCAACCGCATCCGGGTCGCCATCGGAACGACGCCGATCGAGAAGGACGGGCATGGCATCCTGATCTCCGCCAGCGTCGGCCTGGCTTCCACCGATACTTCCGGCTACGGGCTGCAGCGGCTCTGCAAGGAAGCGGACGCCGCGCTTTATCGCGCCAAGCGCGCCGGGCGCAACCGCGTCATCGCCGCCAGCGGAAGCGGCGGCCTGGTCGACGCCTGAGTCCCGATTCCGGGGCGGACGGATCGACCGGTGCGAACCTCTTTCGGCTACCCGCCCCCTTCAGAAAATCGGCGTCGTGCCGATGGCAATATCAAACCCGAAGGATCCATCGATGCCACGCCACGCCCGAATATTTCCTTGCACCACGGCGCCCCCTGCTGGAAACACGGAGCGCTGGCCGATCCGGCCGTGCCTGCAGGTCGCCTGCCGGGGGCGCACGGACGAAAGCGGCGGACCCGGCTGCATTACCGGCGTCCGCTCCAGTGGATGGTCAACATGATGGCCGACAGGAGCAACCCTACCCGCGCCAGCAACCGGGTCGACTGGAGCGACCCCCAACTGCAGAAATTGCTGAACAAGATCGAAGGCTGGGACCTGGACAACCGCGAGAACTTCCCGCGGGAAGAAGTGCAGGTCCAGATTGGCTGGAGCGCCGGGGGCGGCAGGACCGCAGCACTGGTATGGAAACGCGAAAAGGTCATGGTGCTGGAAGCCAACTTCCCGATCCCCACCGGCGAGTATGTACGCGTGGATACCTTCTTCGGAGACGGCATGCGCAGTGTGTGGGGCGTGGTGGTCGAAGGCCGGGCGGGAAGGCGCACGGAAGACCGCAGCAACGGCGTGAGCATCTATTGGCTGCACGAATGTTGATCGCCGGCTCCGCCCGCGCCGCCTCGAATGGACCGGGTTGACCGGCCGTTCATCCTGTTCGCCTGTTTCGCCCCTTCCCCTGCCGAGTCTCGGCACGGGCACCTGCGGCCATGCCTCAGCCGATGCGCAGCCTGTTCAGGAACAGGCCGTGCTCGCGATCCTCAACGCGATAACCCTCGCGCCCCTCGACGATCCGGCCCCACACGGTACGCGTGCCGTCCGCGTGCTGGCTATCCACGCGCACGCGGTCGCCTTGCGGAACAGGAAACGGGGTCAGCAGCACCATGTCCTGCTCATCCATCGAAACCAGTTGCGCAGGCTTGCTGACGACGGAATTGGCCGTCCAGCCGGAGCTGACATGAATCTGCACCTCCTGCGGCGGCCTGTCGCTGCGGTTGTCGAGTTTCCAGCCGTCGACTTTCTGCAGCAGCGCGTCCAGGTTCGGATCATTCCAGTCGACCGTGCCGACCGAAACGCTCGAGCGTGACTTGTCGTGGCCCATGTGGCTGACCTCCCGCCGGATAAATGCGAATGGACATGCAGACGCGTTCCCCGGCGCCAACATACCAGAACTACCGCCCGGCGGCTGAGCCCCGGAAAAGGAGCCATGGCCATGACTGCTCCTGCCACGTCAGCACGAATCAACCCGGACTCCGGGTCATGGCGGCACCCGCCCAGGCACTTCTGGCGTATAAATCGACTGGCCCGTCAGCTGGAGGAATCCCCCATGAACACCTTGTTGAAATTCGCAGCTCTCGCCCTCGTCGGCACCGCCACCCTTGCATCGCCGGCGTTTGCGGCACTGAAGGAAGGCACGCAGGCGCCCGATTTTTCCGCGCCGGCCTATCTCGCCGGCCAACCCTTCACGTTCAAGCTCGCCGACGCCCTGAAGAAGGGGCCCGTAGTGGTGTACTTCTTTCCTGCCGCACACACCTCGGGCTGCAACCTGGAGGCGCACCTGTTCTCGGAGGCCATCGACCAGTTCAAGGCACAACACGCCACCGTGATCGGCGTCACCGCCGGCAACACCTCGGAGCTGGCGGCTTTCTCGAAGGAAACCGAGCACTGCGGCGGCAAGTTCCCGGTCGCCGCCGACGACGGCGCGAAGATCGCCAAGGAATACGACGCGCTGCTGTTGATGAGGCCCGGCTGGTCGGACCGCACGTCCTACGTGATCGCCCCGTCGGGGAAGATCGTGCACGTCTATTCGAATCTCAACCCGAAACAGCACGTGCAGGAGACGCTGGGGGCGGTGAAGGCACTCGGAAAATAAGACGAGCTTGCGCTGCGCATGGCCCCTTTCCCGACATGCTGACGGGCCGGCAAAACCGGCCCGTCAGTGCGACCAGCCCCGGAAATCAGCCTTCCAGCAGCGGCTTGCGCGGCAGTTTTTCCTCACGCATGGCGGCGTGATAGACGAAGGACGCGACGATCGCCGCCGCCTGCTTCAGGTCTTCCGGCTCGGCGTGGTCCCAGGTGTCCAGGTGGCTGTGATGGACGTTGCTGAAGTAGTCCAGACGATCCTGGATGAACTGGAACCCCGGCAGGCCGACGCGATCGAAGGACACGTGGTCGGTGCTGCCGGTATTGCGGGTGACCACGGTGGTGGCGCCGACGTCGTGGAACGGCTCCAGCCAGGCCTGGAAGATCGGCATCACCGCCAGGTTTTCCTGGGCGTAGATGCCGCGGAAGCGGCCCGAACCGTTGTCCATGTTGAAGTAGGCGGCGAAGCGGTCGTAGTCGCGCTTCTTCTGCAACGCACCGGTCGGTTCGCGCAGTGATGCTGGCAACGCCTTCTGTTTCGGATCGGTCGGCTCCGGCCAGGCGGCGAAGTGCTTGGCCACGTACGCCTGCGAACCGATCAGACCCTGCTCCTCGCCGCTCCACAGCGCCACGCGGATGGTGCGCTTCGGCTTGGCGCCCACCGCCTTGAGGATGCGCATGGCCTCCATCATCACCGCCACGCCGGCGGCATTGTCGGCCGCGCCGGTACCGGTGTGCCAGGAATCCATGTGCGCACCCAGCATGACGATCTCGCCGGCCTTGCTGCCGCTGCCCGGGATCTCGGCCAGGGTGTTGTAGCCGGGCTGGTTGGCCTCGTCGGTGAAACGCGCTTTCACGTTCACCCGCAGCTTCACCGTCTGCTTGCGTTCGATCGCGCGCGCCAGCTGGTTGTAGTGCTCGGCCGCCATCGCCAGTTCTGGCACGCCCACGGATTCACCGGCCTTGCGCGAACCACCGCCGCCGACACGGATGATGCCGTTGTCCCAGCCGCTGATGCCGATCGTGGCCAGCACGCCTTCGGCGACGAAGAACTCGTTGGTGGCGCGGGTCAACTCCTGACGCTCGGTGTAGGTCTTGACCCGCTTGGCGCGATCCTTGTCGGCGTCCTTGGGCACGGCAAACGCCTGCAGTTCGGCCAGGCCGGCTTCGTCGTGGCGGTGCGAATCCGCTTCGACGCCACGCTTGTACTCGCGCGCCTCGTTCAACAGCAGGATCTTGCCCGCCAGCTTGCCCTTGTACTTGTCCAGATCGGCGCGCTTCTTGATGGTCACCGCCATCACCTCGCCCTCGACCGGGCCGTTGGTACCGGGCGTCCACGCCTTGGGCAACGCATGCAGCGGCAGCGTGCGCGGGCTGAGCATTTCCACGCTGGCGTCGCTGAATTCCCAGCCTCGGCCGAAATCGTCGAAGGCTTCGTCGTGGACGTTGGCCAGGCCCCACTCGCTGAATTTCCCGCGGGTCCAGGCATTGGCCTGAGCCATCTGCGGCGAATTGGTCAGACGCGGACCAATGTTCTCGGTCAGGTGGCTGAAGGTGGCCATGACCTGCGAACGATGGAAAGCCTCCTGGCGGATACGGCTGACCATGTCCAGGTCCACCGGCTCCTGTGCCGCAGCCACGCCACTGATTCCCAGACACATCATCACCAACATGCAACGCTTGATCACAGCTTTCCCCTGACACGGTTTGGACGCAAGAACTTTCGAATCTAGCGCCCTACCTCCTCGCGCTCATGGGCCTTTAGTCATGTTGCCGACCGAATCCGGGATTTGCCTTTCCCAAGGTGCATACGGCCACGAGCACCCGACCGAAGCGAACACGACCGCGCTTGCCGAGCTGACGCCGTTCTTCGCCTACCGCAACGAACCGGCAAGCTCGGAAGCCGCTGCCGGCCGCATCGATGGTTCGACTCGTCGGATGCCATCGTGCAATCCCGCAATCGCGATCCGACGACTCATCGGGCGAATCCTGCCGAGTGAAGGCGTGCACCTCCTGGACGCGTCTGACTAAGCGCCAGCCAGTGCATTCGGCCCCGGCCTGTAATACCTTCGGCGCCGTACAGTGGATTGAGCCCGAGGAGGTCGCATGAACACTGTCGCCGCGCCTGCACCTGGCCAGCCGCCCGCCCACTTCCAGGGCAACGACCGCCTGCTGCTGGGCATCATCATGGGCGTGGTCGCGTTCTGGCTGTTCGCCCAGACCACACTCAACATCGCGCCCGACATGCAGCGCGACCTGGGCATCGACGCGGCCACCATGAACATCGCGGTGGCGCTGACCTCGCTGTTCTCGGGCATCTTCATCGTGGTCTTCGGCGGGCTGGCCGACCGGGTCGGGCGGCTGCGGATCACCCGCATCGGCTTCTACCTGAGCATCGCCGGCTCGCTGCTGGTGGCGATCACGCCCACCGGCACGATGGCTGCACCGGTGCTGCTGGTGGGGCGTGCGCTGCAGGGGCTGTCGGCGGCCTGCGTGATGCCGGCCAGCCTGGCGCTGGTGAAGGCGTACTGGGACGGCGCCGCGCGCCAGCGCGCCGTGTCGATGTGGTCGATCGGTTCGTGGGGCGGCGCTGGGCTGTGCTCGCTGGTCGGCGGGCTGATGTCGCAGAACCTGGGCTGGCGCTCGATCTTCTGGCTGGCGATCGCGGTCAGCGTGCTTGGCCTGTGGCTGATGCGCGGCACCCCCGAGAACAAGGCCGAGACCCACGGCGATTACCAGTTCGACCTGCCGGGGGTGCTGGTGTTCATGGTCGCGATGCTGGCGCTGCAGGTGCTGGTGACCCAAGGCAACACGCTGGGCTGGGCCAGTCCGGCCAGCCTCGGCCTGATCGCCGCGACGCTGGTGTTCGGCGTGCTGTTCGTGGTGATCGAACGCCGCTCGGCCAATGCGTTCTTCGATTTCCGCCTGTTCGGCAATTCGACCTACACCGGCG
>Ga0157372_10006866_pt1 | contig 12113 bp, 10 predicted proteins | sample C55metaG_FD_115307 | JGI IMG/M metagenome (GOLD analysis project Ga0157372, IMG submission 115307) | Corn rhizosphere microbial communities from Kellogg Biological Station, Michigan, USA - C5-5 metaG | ecosystem: Host-associated > Plants > Roots > Rhizosphere > Soil | place: USA: Michigan... | reverse complement strand
TCCACATCGGCTCGCTTGCGGTAAAGGCTTCGCCCGAGAAAGCGGCGAACAGGAGCTTCATGATCGATCCCACGGGCGAGATCGTCGCGTGCTACGACAAGATTCACATGTTCGATGTCGAGCTCGGCGCGGGCGAAAGCTATCGCGAGTCGAACAATTACCGGCCAGGGGAAAGCGCGGTGCTGGTCGACCTTCCCTGGGGCCGGATGGGGCTTACGATCTGCTATGATCTCCGCTTCCCGTCGCTTTACCGGGCGCTTGCGGAAGCGGGCGCGGATTTTCTCGCGATCCCTGCGGCGTTCACGAAAATCACCGGCGAAGCGCATTGGCATATATTGACGCGCGCCCGTGCCATCGAAACCGGCAGCTATGTGCTCGCCGCCGCGCAAGGCGGGATGCACGAGAACGGCCGCGAAACCTACGGCCACAGTATCGTCATCGACCCGTGGGGAAATGTCGTGGCGGAAGGCGGAGCTGAACCCGGCGTCATCATGGCCGAGATCGATCCCGCGCTTGTTGCGAGCGCGCGGAGCCGCATTCCTTCGCTGCAACATGGAAGGCGGTTCGAGCTTTCCGCGCCGGGCGATCGCGGGCGGTTGCGCCTCGTGGATAAAGCCTCGTGATCCGCTACAGCCTCGTTTGCGACCAAGGCCACTCGTTCGAAAGCTGGTTTCAGAATTCCAGGGCCAGCGACGGACAACTGAAGCGCGGCTTGGTCGCATGCCCGGTTTGCGATTCGACCAAGGTGTCGAAGGCGATTATGGCGCCTGCGGTGAAGGCTACGCGCAAACAGAAAGCCGAGCCTGCCAATCAGCCGGTCGCGCTTCTTTCCGAGAAGGAGCGGGAAACGCGCAAGCTACTGAAGGCGCTGCACGAGCATGTGAAGAAGAACGCCGAGCATGTCGGCGAGCAGTTCCCCAAACTCGCGCGGCAGATGCATTACGAGGAAATTCCGTTACGCTCGATCTACGGCGAAGCGAAGCCCGATGAAGTGCGCGATCTCCTGGAAGAGGGCGTCGATGTCGCGCCGCTTCCGCCACTGCCGGACAAGGGCAACTAGGCGCTAGTGCGCCCACAGCAGCAGGACAATTCCTGCGACAACCAATACGATCCCGGCAATGTCGCGCGGCGAAGTCTTCTCGCCGATGCCTTTTGTCACGAATTGCGCGAACAGGACTTCAACAAGTGCAAGCGTGCGTACATTCGCGGCGCTAGTGAGCGAGAAGCCGAGAAACCAGAATTGCGAGGCGGCGGCACCCAGAAAGCCCGCGAACAGCGAAGGACGCCATTCGCGCAGGATCGCTTCGAGCGAGCGGCGGTCGAACAATAAAAGATAGATTGACAAAAGCACGGTCTGGATCAGCAGCCCGGCCGCAAGCGTGAAGGTCGCCGCCATGAGAAAGTTTTGCAGATCGAGCGAGCGGATCGCGCCGCGAAAGGTGACGGCGGAAAGCCCGAACAAGGCGGCAGCACCTAGGCCGAGAAGAAGAGGCCGCAGCGGCGGGCTGCTCGCGCTTTTCGTCCAGGACATCATCATGACGCCGAGCGTTGCGATCAAAATCGCGGCCGCGGTCATTATCGTTAGTTTATCGCCGAGGAAAATCAGCCCGAAGACTGCCACGAGCACGGGCTCCGTCTTGATATAGGCGATCGTCACCACGAAGGAGCGCTCGTTCATCGCCATCAGCATCAGCGCCGTCGCCGCGATCTGCGACACCGCGCCGGCGAACGCCCAAAGGAAAAACGAAGCGGTGACCGGCGGCAGCGGTTCTTTCGTCGAGAGCGTGACAATCAAAAGAAACAAAGCGCCGAAGGGGAGGCCGAAGAGAAAGCGTACGAGCGTCGCGCCGACCGTGCCGATGGTCTGCGTCAGCCCGCGCTGCAGGGCGTTGCGCGCGGTTTGTCCCGTGGAGGCGATCACGGTGAAGATCACCCAGAGCCAGCCAGCGGTGAGCATGATCAGATTCTCGGGAAATTCATTGCGGGCGTTCGGCGGCGAGCATGTAGTTCACGTCCATGTCGGAGGACGCAGTCCAGCGATCGTGGAAAAGATCGTACATGATTCCGCTTTCCTCCACGACCTCGAGGCCGCTTGCCGAAATCGCCTTGTCGAGTTCCTCGGGGGTCACGAATTTGTCCCAGCGGTGTGTGCCGACCGGCAGCCAGCGCAGGACATATTCGGCGCCGACGATGGCGAGCGCGAAGCTTTTCAGCGTGCGGTTGATCGTAGTCGCGACGAGTAATCCGCCAGGCTTCACGGCTTTTCCCGCGCAGCGAACGAATAGGTCGAGATTAGCGACATGCTCGACGACTTCTGATGCGATGACGATGTCGAACATCTTGCCGTCTTCGGCAATCGCTTCGACGGTCGTCGCGCGATAATCGATCGCAAGGCCGCTCTTTTCGGCGTGGAGCTTTGCCGCGGCGATATTTTCCTGCGCCGGATCGATGCCGGTGACACTCGCGCCGAGCCTAGCCAGCGGCTCCGAAACAATGCCGCCGCCGCAACCGATATCGAGGATTTTCAGGCCGCTCAGGCAATCGAGCCGCTTCGGGTCGCGCGAGAACTGCGCGCAAGCCTGATCGCGAATGAAGGCGAGCCGCACCGGATTGAACTTGTGCAGCGGCGCCATCTTGCCGCTCAAATTCCACCAGTCGTCCGCGAGCGCCGCGAAACGCGCGACCTCGCCGGGATCGACGGTGCCGGAATGGGCTTTTTCGTTCACCATGATCTTCCTTTGGGGCATTTGAATAGCGCCTGTAGGCGTTGCGGGCCATAGCCGCCGCCTGTATGGATACCGCGCCTTCGTGGACGATTTTGCCCGCGGCGCGCCTTGGGAACAGTCAATTCAGGTCCGATATGGCCCGGCTTGTGATGAAGTTCGGCGGCACCTCCGTCGCCGATATCGAGCGTATCCGTAACGTCGCCCGCCACGTGAAGCGTGAGTGGGACGCGGGGCACGACGTCGCGGTGGTGGTGTCGGCGATGGCGGGGGCGACGAACAGGCTCGTCGCTTTGTGCCGCGAAGCGTCGGTGCTGCACGACGCGCGCGAATATGACGTCGTCGTTTCGTCGGGCGAGCAGGTGACCTCGGGGTTGCTCGCGATCGTGCTGCAGGAAATGGGCGTCACCGCGCGCTCGTGGCAGGGCTGGCAAATCCCGATTTATTCCGACGGCTCGCACGCGGCTGCGCACATCCTCGGCGTGAACGGCGAAGAGATCATCAAGCGCTTCAAGGAGCGGCGCGAGGTCGCGGTAATTTCCGGATTTCAGGGAATCCATAAAGACACGGGCCGCGTCACCACATTCGGGCGGGGCGGATCGGATACGAGCGCGGTGGCGGTCGCGGTCGGTATCGGCGCCGAGCGCTGCGACATCTACACGGACGTCGACGGCGTCTACACGACCGATCCGAACGTCGTTGAGAAGGCAAAGCGCCTGGAGAAGGTCGCATTCGAGGAAATGCTCGAGATGGCTTCGCTCGGCGCGAAGGTCTTGCAGGTGCGCTCGGTCGAATACGCGATGCAGAACAAGGTGCGCGTAATGGTGCGTTCAAGCTTCGACGACCCCGAGCAGCTGAAGCTCGATAAGCGCGGCCATCCGATCGGCACGCTGATTTGCGATGAGGAGGAAATTTTGGAAAGTCAGGTTGTTACCGGCATCGCCTTCTCGAAGGACGAGGCGCAGATTTCGATCCGCCGTCTCGCGGATAAGCCGGGTATCGCCGCAGCGCTGTTCGGGCCGCTCGCGGACGCCAATATCAACGTCGACATGATCGTGCAGAACATCTCGGCCGACGGTTTCACCGACATCACCTTCACCGTGCCGACGGCCGAATACGAGCGCGCGCGGGTCGCGATTGAGAAGGCCAAGGGCGCCATCGGCTTTAAGGCAATGGAAGGCGCGAACGATGTCGTGAAAGTGTCGATTATCGGTGTCGGGATGCGGACACACGCGGGCGTTGCTGCAAGTGCTTTCAAGGCGCTCGCCGCCAAGGGCATCAATATCCGCGCGATTTCGACCTCGGAAATCAAGATTTCGATCCTGATCGACGCGGCATATACCGAACTTGCGGTCCGGACTTTGCATTCGCTATACGGACTCGACCGTTAGAGTCGCGGGAAAGCCCCCGCGTTTTTGAAACCTCCAGCCGGGCCGCGCGGCGCCGGGAAGGGAAGGCCGATGCCCAAGCGTGGCTCGCTCGGCGGACCGCGCGTATTGCTAAGGCGGCTCCGCGAAGTGATGGCGGAGCCGGTCAGCGCGCAGGAACGGCTCGACAAGATCGTGGTGATGATCGCCGCCAATATGGTGGCGGAGGTCTGTTCTGTTTATGTGCTGCGCGTCGACGGCAGCCTGGAGCTATACGCCACGGAAGGTTTGAGCCGCGAAGCGGTCCATTTGACCGTGATGCGCGCGGGCGAGGGTCTCGTGGGCCTCGTCGCGAAGGAGGCCGAGTCGCTGAACCTGCCGAACGCGCAGACGCATCCGGCCTATTCGTACAAGCCGGAAACCGGCGAAGAGATTTATCACTCCTTCCTCGGCGTGCCTGTGCTCCGCGCGGGCAACACGCTCGGCGTCTTGGTGGTGCAGAATCGCGCGCGGCGCACCTATAGCGAGGAAGAAGTCGAGGCACTACAGACGACGGCGATGGTGCTCGCCGAGATGATCGCGTCCGGCGAGCTGACGGCGCTCGCGAAGCCCGGCGCGGAGCCCGACGTACGCCGCCCGGTCAACGCGAAAGGCGTCGTACTTTCCGAAGGCATCGGCCTCGGCCACGTCGTCCTGCACGAGCCGCGCGTTGTGGTGAAGAATTTCATCGCCGACGACGCGCAAAAGGAAGAAAAACGCCTGAACCAGGCGGTCGATGCGCTGCGCGCCTCGATCGACGCGATGCTCGAGGAAGAAGGCATCGCGCGCGCCGGCGAGCACCGCGACGTGCTCGAAACCTACCGCATGTTCGCGCATGACCGCGGCTGGCTGCACAAATTGCACGAGGCGGTGGAAACGGGCCTCACCGCGGAAGCGGCGGTCGAACGCGTCCAGTCCGATACGCGCGCGCGCATGTTGCGACAGACCGACCCTTACTTGCGCGATCACTTTCACGATCTTGACGATCTCGCGAACCGCTTGCTGCGCGAGTTGGTCAAGCTCGACGGCCAGCACGAGAAAATGGAATTGCCGGAGAACGCCATTCTCGTCGCGCGCAATATGAGTCCGGCGGCGCTTTTGGATTATGGCAACCGCATCCGTGGCGTGGTGCTGGAAGAAGGCGCGCCGACCAGTCACGTCGCAATCGTCGCGCGCGCGCTCGGCATTGCCGCGGTCGGCCAGGTTCCAAACGCGGCGGGCGCGGCCGATCAAGGCGACGCGATCATCGTCGACGGCGATACCGGCGAGATGCATCTGCGCCCGATGCCCGATCTGCAGAAGGCGTATGGCGAGAAGGTTCGCCTGCGCGCTCGCCGGCAAGCGCAATATGCCGAGCTTCGCGATCTTCCGGCGGTGACCAAGGACGGCCAGCGGGTCGAACTTCTGATCAACGCCGGCCTTCTGGTCGATCTTCCGCACATCGCGGAAACCGGCGCGGAGGGCATCGGTCTCTTTCGCACCGAATTGCAATTCATGGTGTCGGCGACGCTGCCGCGCGTATTTGTGCAGACGCAGTTCTACAAGGCGGTGATGGATGCCGCTGACGGGAAGCCCGTCACGTTCCGCTCGCTCGACATCGGCGGCGACAAGGTGCTGCCCTATATGCGGAGCCTGGAAGAGGAGAACCCGGCGCTCGGCTGGCGCGCGATTCGCCTGAGCCTCGACCGGCCCGGCTTGCTGCGCACGCAGTTCCGGGCGCTGTTACAGGCGACGGCCAACCGCGATTTGCGCATCATGTTTCCAATGATCGCGAATGTTGCGGAATTCGATCAGGCAAAGATGCTGCTGGAACGCGAGCTCACGCATCTTCGCCGCCACCGCCGGGATCTGCCGAATACGATCCGCGTCGGCGCGATGGTGGAAGTGCCGTCGCTGTTGTTCGCGCTCGACGAAATCCTGGAACGGGTGGATTTCCTTTCGGTCGGCTCGAACGACCTCGTGCAATTTCTGTTCGCAGCCGACCGCGGCAACCCGCATGTCGCGGGACGGTTCGACTCGATTTCACCGCCGGTGTTGCGGGCGCTGAAACGCATCGTCGAGATGGGGAAGGCGCATAACAAGCCGGTCGCGCTTTGCGGGGAGCTGGCGTCCCGGCCGCTCGAGGCGCTGGCGCTGATCGCGCTCGGCTACCGCAGACTCTCGCTTTCGCCCTCCGCCATGGGGTCGGTGAAGGCGATGATCCTGGGGCTCGACGCCCGGGCGGCGGAGAAATTCCTGGAACCGCTGCTTGCGGATGTGTCGGGGACCATCCAGATTCGGGAACGGCTGTCGGATTTTGCCGAGAAATCCGGCATTCCTCTTTAAAACGGACGAGCGATGATTCCTGCTGCGCGCCTCGAAGCGCTGATTTCCCGCCACGCCATGGTCGAAGCGGAGCTTGCAACAAGCCTTCCGCCCGAGACTTTCGTAAAGCTTTCGCGCGAATTCGCCGAGCTTTCGCCCGTCGTGGAAATTGCGAAGGAATTCAAGGAGGCGCAAGCAGAGCTTGCTGGCCTTGAAGCGATGCTCGCCGATTCCAAGACCGAACCAGAAATGGCGCGGCTCGCCGCCGACGAGAAGCCGAACGTCGTTCGCCGTCTCGCGGAGCTGGAGGGGAAAGTGCGTCTCGCGCTCCTGCCGAAGGACGCGATGGACGAGCGGGATGTGATCCTCGAAGTCCGCGCCGGCACGGGCGGCGACGAGGCGGCGCTGTTCGCCGGCGACCTCTTCCGCATGTACGAGCGCTACGCCGCCTTGCAGGGATGGAAAACCGAAATCGTCTCGATGAGCGAGGGCGCGAAGGGCGGCTTCAAGGAGATCATCGCCGCCATTCATGGGCGCGGCGCCTTCGCGAGATTGAAATTCGAATCCGGCGTGCATCGTGTGCAGCGCGTGCCGGATACCGAAGCGCAGGGCCGCGTGCACACGTCAGCGGCGACCGTCGCGGTGCTGCCGGAAGCGAACGACGTGGACGTCAAGATCAACGACAAGGATCTGAAAATCGAGACGATGCGCGCGCAAGGCGCGGGCGGCCAGCACGTCAACAAGACCGAATCCGCCGTGCGCATCACCCATTTGCCGTCGGGCGTCGTGATCTTCGTGCAGGACGAGCGCTCGCAACACAAGAACAAGGCGCGCGGCATGGCGCTCCTTCGGGCGCGGCTCTATGACATGGAGCAGCAGAAGCAGGACGCGGCGCGCGCCGCCGATCGCAAGGAACAGGTGGGTTCGGGCGATCGCTCGCAACGCATTCGTACTTACAATTACCCGCAGGCGCGCGTCAGCGATCACCGCATCAATCTCACGCTGCACAAACTGCCGCAGGTGATGGAAGGCGAAGCGCTGAACGAATTGATCGAGGCGCTGGTGGCCGATCATCAGGCGGCTTTGCTCGCCGAGTACAACGCGTGAGCGCGGCGCTTCGACCGGCGGCAAGCGGAATTGCGCTTCACGATCTGCACATTGCCGCTGTCGAGCGGTTGCGGGCCGCCGGGATCGAAAGTCCTGAAGCGGATGCGCGGGTTCTGCTCAAATTTGCGCTTTCGCTGGACGACGCCGCGCTTGTCTCCGCTTCCCGCGCGCCTATATCCGTGGAGCAGCAAGCCTATATCGGCCGTTTAATTGATCGCCGCGCCGCGGGCGAGCCCGTGGCGCGGATCACGGGCCAAAAAGAATTCTGGAGCCACTCGTTCCGGCTCGGCGCGGATACGCTGGTGCCGCGCCCCGAAACGGAAACGCTCGTCGAAGCCGCTCTTTCTGTCTTTCCCTCGCGTGACGCAAAGCTTCGCGTTCTCGATCTCGGAACGGGTTCCGGCATTCTGCTCGCGGCCATTCTTTTGGAACGCAAGCATGCGACGGGCATCGGTATCGACCGCAGCGAAAATGCGCTTCGCGTTGCGCGTGAAAATTTGAGTGCATTGGACCTTGCCGCACGCACGCAATTGATTTGCAGCGATTGGTCCGCGGCGCTCGATCAAAGGTTCGATTTGGTTGTCGCAAACCCGCCCTATATCGCGTCGAAGGATATTTCGTCGCTTGCTCGCGAAGTGCGCGAACACGATTCGCGATCCGCGCTAGATGGTGGCGCGGACGGGTTGGACGCGTACCGGAAAATCATCGCGGAATTGCCGCAATTGATTTCCGCGGGTGGCACCGCTGTCCTTGAGTTAGGTATCGGACAGGAAAACGAGGTCGCAGCGCTCGTCCGGGCAAGGGGTTTAGAGGTCCAAGGGCCTGCGCGGCGCGATCTTGGGAACGTACCAAGGGCATTAATCGTTTATCCCCCGAAGCAAAAATAACGCTTGGCACCTCCTATAAACCGCCCTAGTGTCCAAACCGGATTCGAACCGAGGGCTCTGTGAGCGGCAGCGAGTGCCGCGCAAGGGACAGAAGACCCGGCAATTTTGCCGGTGATATTCCGGATCGAACGCTTCTCTGAATGATCGTACGGTGGTTCATCGAGACCGCTCAAAGTGCGAAGCGAAAAAACAAAAACCCACGCTGAGGCGTGAGAGGCAACCGCTGCGTGAATGCGCGAGATAGGTTCTTAATTTGAAAAACAGGCTTCTGCCGCCGCCGACGGCGCGCGCGGCTCGGGAATATGCCCACAAGCAAGCGGGCGCTTATGCCGTTTAACGGAGAGACGTGAAGAAATGAGAAACGGACACCACCACAATCAGCAGAAGCGGATGCGCGGGCGCAATCGCAACAACAATAATCGCGGCCACAATCCGCTCACTCGCGTCTACGAGTCGAACGGGCCGGATGTGAAAATCCGCGGCACCGCGCACCACATTGCGGAAAAATACATCCAACTTGCGCGCGACTCGCAGTCTTCCGGCGACCCGGTTTCCTCCGAAGGCTATCTGCAGCATGCCGAGCATTATTTCCGTTTGATCGCGGCGGCGCAGGCGCAATTCGCACAGCAGAATCCCAACCAGCCGCAGCAGGTCTATCAGCGCCCCGACATGGACGGCGGCGATGAGGACGGCGAGGGCGGAGAGGCGGCGGCGGGCGGGGGCGATCCCAATGCGCAACCCTATGCGGGCGGACAGCCGGTTCAGCCGGTTCAGCCTGTGCAGCAGCAGCGGCCGGAGAACCAGCAGCAGAATCAGCCACAGCCGCAGCCTTCCTACGGCAGCCAGCCGCAGCAGAATTCGGGCGGCGGCCTGCCGGCTTTCATCACCGGCGGCCAGCAGCCCGCGAACGGCTATGACGGCAACGAGCAGGGCGGCGGCAACCGGCACGAGCGCAACGATCGCAACAATCGTTACGGCCGCAATCGCAATCGCCACTTCCGGCACGGCGGAAACGAAAACCGCAACAACAATTATCAGGGCGAAAACCAGCCGCAGAACGCGGCGCCGGCATCTCCCGCAGCCGACCAGCCGCAGTCCGAAGCTCCTGCACCGGGCGAAAACACGCCGGGCGAATAATTCAGCGCAGAATTTTCAGCGCGTCTCCCTCGGCAATTTTGCCGGGGGTTTCGATCTCCGTGTAAATGCCGAGATCGAGGCTGTCGCGGCTTGAGCGCAGGATTTCGGGGATCGGGATATCGCGGAGCGCCGTTTCCGGGTTCACTTCCGTCGCGGCACAGCGGCTCGTCGTCTTGATGACCTTGGCGCGCGCGGCGCCGATTTGAAGCGTCTGTCCGACAAGCTCGTGCTCCGACCAGGCGGCCATTCCGTCGAAATAAATGTTCGCGCGGAAGCGCAGCGGGTGAACGGGCTGGCCGAGACGGGTTTCGAGTTCGGCCAATGTCGCGAGGTTGATCAGCGATACGACCTTCTTCGCAAGATCCGAAAAACTATGATTGGGCGCTTTCAATAGCCGGATGGGGCCGCGTTTTTCGGTTTCCATGAAATTTTCGAAGAAGCGTTCGACGGTCTCGCGGCCTTTTTCGCTGGCGAGATTTTCCTGCAGCAGAACTTCGCCGCCCCGGCAGATCGTGAGCATCTCGCTTGCATCGTCGAACCGCGTATCGAGTGCAGCGAGCTTCGCGTTCCGCATCAGGCAAAGAAACTTGATCTTGGGCTGCCAGCTCGGCGCGGCTGGCTCGAAGCCGGACGGGCCGTTTTCGAGGGCATAGGCGCGATCGTTCGGAAAGGTCTGACAACGGCCGAGCTCGACCGCGCGAAGCCGTTCGCCGGAGAGGCCTTTGACGGGATAACGATAAAGGGAAGCGATCCGCATAGATTGAAAAAGCCGGAACCGGCGGCGGCGTCAAGCGGTGTCCATCAGCGCGCCGGCTTCGCGCCGTTTTGCCGGCGGTGAACGACCGCGACACCATCCGCATAGACGCGCTGCCAGCCGGGCAAGCGATCGAGCAAAGCGACGGCGGGCGTTACGGGCGAGAGCAGCGTCGCGGCAATCCGGTATTCGTCGAGCAGGCGCAGAAAGTCCGGCACATCCTGCAGCGCGAGCGCCCGGTTGTAGCGAACGATAAAATCCTTGCCATAGACCTCGGCGCGTCCATCGATGAAGGGCGCGATTCCGGAATAGATGAGATAGCCGCCGAAATCGTAATCGTTCAGTACCGGCCCGGCGCGCGCGATGTTTGCCTGTGCGATCGCCGCAGCCGGGGAATTCTTCGGATCGGGCGCAAAATTTCGATGAAAAGTCAGCGCAAGCGTGAGGACGGCGGCGAAGGCGACCGAGATCGCGATCCCCGGCCACGATATTCTAAACGGCTCGCTTCGCGCCTTCGAATACAAGTGAAGCGAAAGCGGCGCGGCGATGAACAGCGGGCCAAGCATCGCAAAGACGCCGACGTGCCGCGTTTGCGAAAGCGCGAGATGCAAAAGGCCGAGCAGCACGAGAATACGGATCGGCGGGAGCTTCATCCCCGTAAAAAGCCCATAACCCACGCTGAGCAAGAGTATCACTTCGAAACTGCCGATGCGGCTAAAGTTCTGCGGTTGCCATTCGGTGATGAACGAGAGCGCGCCGCCAAGCGCGACTGTGCGATAGGTCGCGAGGAACATGCCCGGGCCGTACGGGGTGATGCAGGCGGCCGCGAGTGCGAGAAGACCGAAAAGGATCCAGCGGAGTGCGACCGCTTTTCGCTGCGAATGCTTCGCGCGCACGAGCGCTTCGAGCGCGACCGGGCCGATCAGTGCGATGCCGAGCGTGAAGCTCGGATGCAGGTTCGCCCAGAGGGTCATGACGGGAAGCAGCCAGAATGGCGGCGGCCGGTCGCGGTCGAGGCGGGCGATGAGAACGCCGACCCAGATCACCATCACCGGCAAGGCGAACACATGCGGGCGGGCAAGAAAGTGCGGTGCGCCGAGCGCGAGCGCAGCGAGGAGAAGAATGAGCGTTGGATAGGGACGAAGCGTGCGCAACAGGAAAAAAGCGAGAGCGCCGAATGCGGCCGAGATCGCAAGGGCGGCAAGCACGACAATCCCCGTCCATCCCGCGAGTTTGTAAGCACCCGCATAGGCGAGCTGCGAAAGCCACTCGAACGAAATCCAGCGCTCGCCCGGCTTCGTGAAGGAAAACGGATCAGCCGTCGGCACCATGCGGTGTTCGGCGATCCAGTTGCCGACGGTGAGGTGCCAGTAGGTATCGGGATCGTTGAGGAGGCGGTTTCCCAAGAGAAGCAGAAGCGCATAGACGGCGAGCGCCACGCAAACCGGCATCGCCACGCGAATGGCCGCATCGCCGCCTTGCAGGCCGATCGCCTTTCCCCCGGACATCCGCCTGCTCCATGCGACGCTGCGCCGCCGACGATTTTAGGCCGATGGGCGTTAACGCTTTTGAAGCGCTCGGAAAAATCGCCAAAGCCCCCTTTCCAGAGGGCAGCGGGCTCACCAAATAGACTGGGTCGCGGGCGGCTGGCCGGCATTTTTTGCGGCTTTCGGCCCGCTATGAATTTGAGGATGATCCCATTGTGCCGGAAGGGCGGCGGGGTCAGGCCAGGAGCAAGGCATGAATTTCGAAAAGTATACCGAGCGCGCGCGCGGTTTCGTGCAGTCGGCGCAGT